>Ga0182004_10000342_pt1 | contig 26630 bp, 27 predicted proteins | sample Sormic07211540_1_FD_120479 | JGI IMG/M metagenome (GOLD analysis project Ga0182004, IMG submission 120479) | Endophyte microbial communities from Sorghum bicolor roots, Mead, Nebraska, USA - 072115-40_1 MetaG | ecosystem: Host-associated > Plants > Roots > Unclassified | place: USA: Nebraska...
GAGGCAGCCGGTTGTTTTCATTTTAGTGTAGCAATCGACTGATCATTAGGCAAGTCTGATGCTGGCTTCTTCATCAAAGCTTTCAATGAAGTTGCATCATTACCTAGTTTTGGGTCAGGATACAATATATCATAGTTCACTAATGGAGGGGTTAGGGTAGCAAGATCCTGTGGTTAACCAAAGTGATTAAAAGCATTCTGAGGTATAGGAATATGGAAATACAATGTATAAAAGCATACCTCAGGTGTAGCCTGAAAATCTGGATCTAGGAGGGAGCAGTAAGTAGATACTAGTGCATTAAAAATATGCTGGCTCCACTCTTGCCACCAATGATCATAGGCTGTACAAGTAAAAGGGGTACATTCCCATCCACTAATGGCTTCTGGCAGTAGGGATTGATCAAAATGAAGAATCCTATTATACCCTGTCCCAGTGGCAACAGCTTCCTCGGTTTCACCTTGTCAGTAAAGAATAATGCTGGTTTCACCTTGTCAGTAAAGAAAATCTGGATCTAGCTACTATTGAAGGACAGTAGAAATCATAAGAAGTAGGGGGTTTTTCTCTGCCATGTCTGATCTCAACAGGTAGAAGACTTGGCCTTACTAGACGACTCAAGATTTTGAATTCCTTAGCATAACTATAAATGTTCTGAAATCTAAATGAAGCTGAGAGTTCAAATTCTAGAATATCTGAGTATACAAACAATTTCAGAGTTGCTTCTAGGAAGTCTTCATAGAAAAGCTTGAAAAAGTCAGTAATCGATGCATCAATGGTTGTTGCCGATGCTGCCTCATCAAAGGACATGCATCGGTGAATTTTTTGACTTTTTGGAAGATATTCCTCTTTTTCTTCTAGATATTCCAAGGAAGGCAAAGATAGGTTGATCAGCTCTGGAGTCACTAACTTATGCAAGTATAAGTTGAGCCATAACTGCAGCAGCCACCAGGGGCCTGTGATTGTTGGAACAGTTTCATTCTGCATCAGATACTGAGAAACTTTGTTTAGCAAATTGTACAAGGCTCCAAGAAGGATCTTGCCAAGAAGGATTTCAGAGTTGCCTGCTATCTTTTCTGCCAAAGTCAAATAATTGGAAGTTGCAGAATTGGCTTGACCACAGAAGACATATCTATCCAGCCACGTGTTCAGGAAGGCTATGTGCTTTCTATCAGATACAGATCTACCATTAGCCTTGTGATTGATGATATATTGGGACCAACCTCCAGTCTTGGTGCTATCTAGTCTAGCAGTGGGTTTCACTAGTAGGCTAAAAGGGTTGATGTGTTCTACGATGTTGAGGCCTGTTAGCATGTGAACATCGACTATGTTGGGGACATTGGGCCTTGCTTGAAGAGGAAAGCATTGTAAGTATTGGACCAAAAGAAGCAGGAAGCTTTGAGCATCGGTTCATTCTTTCTGATATCAAAAAGAGACAAGGAGATGCATTGGTCCAAATTTCTAGTTGTCCAGTCCACTCTCTTCTTGGCTGCTACCTTGATTAGCCAATTACTCTAGCCTGGAATGATTGAGGGCCAGTTCTTTAAAGAAGTCCTTTTGTCCCAGAGGCCTAGGTGCATGTTGGACTCCTTGAAGGGAAATTTGTTAGTCTCGGCGACAATGACCCTGCTAAGATCTGGATCACCCATCAGGCCCAAGAAAAAATTGTGCAAATTGCCATGAATTGGGATGAATATTTGGCCCTGGAGATCCTAAGGGTAGAAGAAAAGAATAAGAGCAAGATAACAGGGTAAGAAAGTTCAAAGGAGTAAAAGGAGAGAGTATAGCTCTAGGATATTGTCGATGGACGCCATCAGAGCAAGAATCACCGAGTTGTAAGGATTCAGTGTGTTGGGGTTTAATTGCGTAAACACTTGACGGATTATGTGGGTTTCAATTTTTGATTAAGCAAGTTTGGAGGGAAACCATAGCTTTTAAGACCGATGAACAGGGGAGACAGAGGAGGAAACCGAGTAATCAATATGTTCGTATCGGTTTTGAGTGGCAATTTTGGAATAAAACCAATTTTATCCCAAAATTGGGGGCATGTATTAATCCCAAAATTTGGCGAGTCAGAAAACTGCCAAGTGGGCCTACTTTGCAGAAGGAGGGACGACCGGATGAGTGGATCGACTAAACCAGAAGTGTAATGAAATTAGTCGATCATAAGGATGGCAGAACAAGGCAAGATGAAAGAAGACATGTTGGGTTCAATTAGGAAAGAAAAGTTAGAGTCTAGGTTACCTTTTTGAGAAAAAAGTCGTATTAGAGCGTGAGACTAGGACCCCTGACTATAAATATTAGGAACCCGATCCTTGTAAGAAGATACATAATCATAATATTAGGCTCTGGCCACCAACCTTAGGAGTAGGAGTAGAAGTAGATCTCGATGAGACCTTCAACAAATCGAGCTGCATCGGTTGAATTTGACCTTTAGTTTGCTTTTAAGTATTGTCATGGTTCGTGTTTAGTTTGTCATGGCTGCATCATTCGACCTCATGTCAAGCTTAATTATGAACTAGTTATCGACTTGAATTGTGTTTGTAAGGCTCCATTGCTTTAATCTCTTATGAATTATAGTTCAAGTTAGTTATTGGCTCTATTAAATTAGCAATTTAAAAGATTAATTAAGTTATCAACATTGTTCGAAACTCAATGTTTTATTTATTGTAACAATATTCTGCCCGATCAAGGCTTAACGAATTGGCTCGAGCTTCAAATCTAAATAGTTATCATGAGCTTCAAAGTAAATCACAATCATTAAGCGAATATAAGATAGCTAATCTATTAACCTTGATCGTTACATGTTGTGCGTTCGAGATATCTACTTTGTTATGGTTAGTTTTGGCATTAATAACTAAATCTGATTATAACAATATAGATAGATCTTTTTCGTACCTTATGGACCCTGTATCGGCTAAAATAGTCGATCCAGATAAGCTTAAACGAATAGCGTGCGTGCATGAGTCTACTTATGCATTAAATAAACTAGTAGTCTGTGTTGAATTTATTGAAGCTCGCTGACTGTTAGACCAGGTGAATATAGATTTAATACAAATTATGAAAGTAATTTATTGAAACCGCAGGCCGTTAGACCAGTTTTAATAAGTTATTGTTTATTTAGTGGATATAAGGATAATGCATGTAAGCTATTTTTTTATCTTTACACACAGCGTATCAGCTAAATAGCCCATCCAATAATTTACATTCAAAAGATGCATTTGTTTAGTATGATCGATAATGCTTATCTTTTTGCATCGTTTCAAGGAGTTGACTTTCTAGTTAATTTCCTTCGTTCGACGGCTTCTTAAAGCCATATATCTCAAAACTGTCTGGCAATAACCGGCAGGATCCATAATTTGACATCTGTTTTTTCACCTTGTCAATTTTCAGGTCAAATTGACTGGCATGCCCCGGAATCAATTCACCAAACTCGTGTGTTTGTGGCTCAGGAGGTCTAGGACCTCCGCTAGTGCACTCCCTCTGAGAGCCCCCGAGATTGTTGGTGTGAGAAACCAATTTTTGCACCAACACATGTCCCTAGCTTCTAGGGTGGAGAGCCTAGCCCAGGGTAGAAGCTAGCAATGGGTGTTAACCCATCGACGCAGGTGAACTCATGGTTCCCTGAAAGGATGTGATCATCGAGGGTCATGACATGGGCAAGTTCATCGTGAGCCATGGGTCTCATGTTTTCTGGGTGGAGGACGTGTTCATGGCAAGAGATGAGAGAGGGTACTAGCTGCCCTATGTGGGTGAACTCTGGGATGCGGTCACTGGGAGCCATTCCAAGAGCATGTCCACAGTAGGCCATGGATTCTAGGACTCCACGATAGAGGACCCAGCCACAATGCCAAAGGCAAGCGTGGGTGCTGGCCTGTCAAAGTTGGTGAACTCGAGATTCCCATGCCACCAGGGACTATCTCGTGGGTGAGTCCATCAATGGTACGAGGAGCCATCGCTTCCTTCTCAACAAGCAGACTGTGTGACTATCCCCTACCTAGCATGCCAAATGTCAGTGTTTTCTCACCCAGTGAGTGGATTTATATGTATGTGGTGCTACTCCAGGAAGACAATGGTAGTAGCATCCAAAGACAAAAAGGAATTATTCTAGTTCAGGCCAGAGCCCTACGTCTAGTCTTAGAGATAGTTCGAGTGCATGTTCCTTGGTTGAATGCTATGAAGTTCTTACAATGAGGTATGTGAGAAGAGTGAAAAAGGTAGAAGATTGGAGAGTGACTGTCCGAATGAAGTGTTGATGGTGCCTAGCTACATTTATATAGAGTCTAGGGCCAAGCCACATACAAATAGATAGGTTCTCCCGACCGTGAGGTCATGAGCATGAGGGAGGGAGAAAACTAGTAAACTTGGTTTGCATGGATGGTTGTCTTGTTCTTGCATCAATGCTTGTCCTGGGCATTATTGTTGTCATGGTTTTGCTCCCATGTCACAGCATGTCATGACGTGATGCTACAGTGTTGGTCATGATGGTAATGTTGGCTTGGTGTTGGTTCACTAGTTGACCTGTGCATCGTGAGATTTCCATGTCCATGTGAGCTTGTCATGGCCATGTGAGCTTATCATGGCCTTGGTCATCGTTTTCATCCTTCTATCCAGGAGCAGGTGGCTACCCTTGGGTCGTCGGCTGTCTTGCTAGTCATGGAGTTGGTGACCATGATCCCAAGCTTTAGGGTCATAGCCCTCATTGGTTTGGGTGGCCTTAGAAGTCAAGGCCATAGTCATGAGCCCCATCTCGAAGTGGGTTTGGTCATATGCCCACCTTGCTGGGTCATATTTGGCTGGTGGGTCATCATACTAGTTACTTTCGCCCTGCGATGCTATCTCGTCTAGACGGTGTAGCGTAGGTATGGCATTTGTCAGGACTGAGGGGATATTGTGGAACGAGTAGGGCATGCCTGCCCTTGTCAAAGCAAGCGTATTTGGTGAAGCTCGACCTTTCCCTTTACTTCCTAGGGGTTAGGTCGAAGGAGAGGTTGTGCGGCGCCACGTGGAGTGTGGTAAAAGGAAGGAGGAAGAGGCTATGCCTTACGACCTACCGTAGTGCCTGGCCTAGGTCTACGTGGCTAAATTGGGCCACGGTCGCTGGACTTGTGCTAGCTTGGTTGTCCTACCTCGCCCGAGCAGTGAACTAATCGGTGTTTTGAGATACATGGGGTATCATAACCTCGACACTACTCATGTGCATCCTTGCAATGTCATTAAAACGTTTTGTCCACGACGTGCTCATGTGCCCCACCTAAATTTATATTCAAGCTCCGCCACTGTAAAACAATTATTGATATAGCTGTTATGTGCAAACTTCTTGTTTTGCACTCAAATGACAACACCATACATTTTTATATATCTATTATGTGCAAATCTTTCAAATATGCAAAAAAATATCATTTTACTCAGAAAATTAAGCTACATATATAAAAATTAATTCTGCAAACTTTACAGTAACTTTCACTGATCCCTATAAATACATATATGCTTATGTTTTTCATGACATTCCTTGTGTCCCTAGCGTATTTAAGAAGGCATCTGCCATCTCTGCTGGTTTTCCACTTGCTAGGAATCTCATGCAGATTGGAGGATTCACATTGAAGAAGCCTAATAGCGATGATGGGAGATACCATATTCCATCTCCACATACTAAGCCTGCTGCAACTGCCGATGACAATAATTCTGCACTTCCTCGATTTACCTTGGTCCAAATTATTAATAATACTGAACCTAGAGCAAAATCAATGGTGAAGGTAGGTCCAACAAGGAATGGTAGTGCTATTGCTGTCATACAAGGGATGTAATGTTGTACTTTCCAAGCTTTCCTCTGAGACACTAATCTAATTGTTTCAAGAGCTATTGTTATGAAGATGGTGATGAAACAAAATGTGAAACAATGTTTAGGTAGCTGCTTCACTCCCCCAGTACTAAGTAGGGCAATAGCACGGTACACTGCTGCGCCAGGGCATGGGTATACTGAATTCTTTGTTCCAAGGGGGGCCGATTTTTTGGCATGTGCTTTGAAGAAAAGATAGATGAGTGGGTTGATAATAGAAGCAATTAGTACACCATAAATATGCCCTGCAACTACAACTTTTGGAGAAGTTAGTGTCATATAACCTGTCTTGAGGTCTTGCATTGCTTGACAAGAAACATTAAGAGATATCAATGCTAGACCGCAAGCTGCAAGGCCAGCAATAACTGCACCAGGTTTGGCAATCCATGCTGCTATAATGAAAAGTACGACCTTACAATAAGTTGGTGAAACTGTCCAATCTGTTAGTCCTGTCACATATGTATTGCTGAAGAAGAAAACTGGAAAAATGGTGATGAATAATGTGGCTACGTGATAGAACTTAATTTGATGGAAGACCCAAGGGTAAATAACTGAACACATTATCCCAAATGCTATGTAACCAACCACTCCTCCAATAGCCGGGATATGATTACCAAGAAAAATCTCAAGCCTTTTATGATCATCATAGTTAAGACTGGGTTGTTTCAAGATATACTTAGACATCCCTGAATCATTTTCTTGCCTTTTGTTGTAGAGGTCAATTAACAATACAGTCATGAGTGTAATGAAGTTATAAATTCCCTCGGTGACGACCATTGTTAAGCCCATGAAAACCTACCATAAAAAAGAGTTAGTCTTCCCTTGCAATGAAATTATTGTGAAATGAATCGTGACATTATTAATACAATTAGATACAATGTATAATGTGTGTATTTGTAAATACCTAGTACAATTGTTAACATATGTCTTGCTTTTACGTAGCTTAAACCAGAAGTCTTTGATATATATGTAACCAATTGACATGTATGAAAAAATGTACTCAATTTCTCAATTTTTGGTTATCTTATTATCATAATCCTACTACAACTTTTCTTTTGATGGATCAATTTCTTGTTGAAAATATAGTGTTAGTTGAGTTAATCAAGGAAGTATGCAATCTCTCCAGAACTACATATACATCTACGTAAATGAAGTGATTTGAAGTATTTTCTCAATTTCAAATAGTAAATGATTTCCATGCATAATGTACTTGCTAACCATACTTAGCACCATGAACTTCTCATTGCCAAAGTGAACCCCTCAATCTAAATGTACTCATTTTCATTTTTTGGGAAGGCCCTATGAATCCAAGCTACTGAACTCCACAACCACATGATTTAAAGGGGGTTTAGTGAGAATAGTAAGAAACTAGTGGGAATCCCGACGTTCCATTGTTCTAGTTTGTATGAATCTTTTTCAATGAATATTGAACTGTTTGGCATAGATGTTTTTTATTTATCCTTGGATTACTATGGATGCTATAACTATTTGTTTAGATTTAGTATTAAAACATGCATGAAAACAACCATTCTGTCTTAAACATGTTGGGATTGTCGCTCGTGGCCCACCATATGAACGTCAAACCAGATCATTCCAGCAATGAATATGTAACGATGATCTCTGGTTTGCTTGTGATAAATATGTTAATTTCTATCAGGACTACTCATTAGCTAGCAATGATAGCTCAACATCGATGAACATGCAAATAGAGAGAAGGATTCCTTGGCCATGGTAGCTCCTAGATAGAGATAAATATTGATTTCTAGGGTTTTCTAATATATGAAAAAATGGTGCTTATTTGGGGATTAACTTGCCCACTAGGTTCAATTCCACAACTTGGAATAGATGGTCGTATTTTTATAGATTTGATTTATTGTAAGGTTTATCAATGGTATTCTTTTGATGGTAGGCAAAGTGCTCATCAACATTGATGCGCGTATGGTGATTTCATAAACTTTGACATTTTGTGGCTTATTCGTAGGTGCTCATTGTAACACCTAAGAAATTTATTTATCACTATAATATCCAGAAAATAATTAAACATGATTACCTTTTGTTTTGTTCCTTATGGGTTTAGAGTGGGGAGAAGCAAAGGCCAAATTAGGGTCCAGGTAGGGAAGGCAAAGAGTCAGCAAAGAATCAGTCTCTGGTGGCCAATATTTTTTTTTCTTCGAGGGAGTCTGAGGCGGCGCCGTGCAGCCTCGACATCCCATCACTAAGGCACCCCATCTACTGCAGGCAAAGGGCCATACAATAGACTGCAGCTAGGTCAGGTGAAGGTCGAATCTGCAGCAGTTGATTGGACACATCAACACTAATGTTAAACCATGATCTGTGTAATTTATCACTAATGTTAAACCGGCGTGCTCAGATTGTAGCTTTCATTGAAATTAATTAGTGTTCAAAATAAATCTGTGGTGAATAAAAGTTATAGATAATTTTACATAGATGCTTATACTGTCCTTGTTATATGATTGTCATTGCTATGAAATAGACATGTGAGTATCAGGTTTTCGTGCAATGTATCTTCAGTTTTTTTAGGAAATTCGTTTCCAACTAGAAAAAGATGGGGTATACAATCGACTAAGCATACAGACAAGTATTTATATATAATTTATTGAGTATTCCAAATGCTTATCTTTATCAAGAGTATGGTTGTAACCTGTTAGGCCTCATCATCAATGCTCGATTATCGTTATAGTATTAACCTTTGTTTAAAAATATTCCTATGCAAATATAAACTCAATAATGGGGTGTTACACTCACAGCGGTAGGGTTGGCATAATTGAGTGTACATTTGCATATGAATATTTGTGTCCATATTGTTTAATTCACCAAAAACAAAGGTTAATGCTATAACGAAACATAAAAGGAAGAAAATGTATCGATTGAGATCATGGAAAACTGGCAGATTGCTTTAAAAGATAGAGCGACAAACTAACAGAGCTGGGACTAGTAGGACAAACTATCATGACAGCTGCTTTTGTATCACAAATGAGATAACATTGGACCTATAGGCAAGTGCTTCATTTTTTTCTACAAATTAGTCTAGTTCTGGGATACAACATATATAAGGCCTTGAATTTAGTTGACTACGTGGCCCTTTCATATCACATTTGCCGTGGCATATGATTCTTCATAGAAAAACTATCGATTGTGGTGAGCTCCCTATTGTAACTACTTGAATAATTAAACATATAGTTCCAACGAACAAATCTTTTTTTGGCACAAATCAATGAGATCAATTACCACACTACTACAAAATCAATTTTAGTAGATTTTGGTTTCTAATTTCAAAAGTGGGCGTTTTGGTCTAATACCTCATGAAATCTTTAGCACAATAGACAAAGTCCACCTTTGAAAAAAAATTCTATACGTAGAAAATTAAAGAGGCCTACCTCTGAAAATAGTCCCATTATAGAGGTTGCCTTCTTTTTGTCAACCACTACTGAGTATCTCTTAATTAGTTTCCTATCTCCACTAATATACTCTCACTTTCAATGCCTCTTCTACCTCCCTCGTTCTATATGGTCCCACTGAGGAAGCACAATAGTGGTGTACTAATTGTGTCAAGAGCCATGGCAACTCTAGGAAGTCCATGTCCGAGTGTTCCCAGCACTCATTCCACTTCTCCAACATAATGGAGTCAGACGACAACTCTCCACCTCCCACCTAGGAAGCCTATAGAGACCATTTGGGGACATCTAATCGATTGTGTTTGTTCCCTCGCTCCTTGTCCCCAGATTTGAACATCCTTGCACAAGAAGCATTTCTAACTTTGGTCCAATCCAAACAATTTGTATGTGCTAGAACAAGGGATTAGTGGTACACATGAATGTGTACTACTTCACTGATGGGATATAGTTGGCATCGCTGCATATCAATACTACAGAAATGATTTTAGGTGACAGTGTCAAACATTAATGGAGGCGAGCATAAAATTCAACTACCTCAAAAAATGTTGGGCTATTAATGGAGGCAGTCATATTTATTTACCGAGGTGGTCATATTTGCCCGCCTTGTAAAACCCATTAATGGAGGTGGTCAAAATTAAGTTGCTTGCCTCCAAAAATAGCCTATTTATGGGGTGGTCCCTTAAGGTGCCCGCCTCCATAAATCATTTTTGGAGGCGGGCACACTATAAGGCCTGCCTCCGAAAAAGGCACTACTACAGGATTGAACTACCGCAACGAGACCACTGCCACCTCCGTGGCGGGCACAGTTTTTGCCCGCCATGGTTATTCAACCGTGGGCAATTGCTTCTGGCCACAGAAATGCCCGCTGCGGTAAAAGATTAACCGTAGCGGGCAACATAAAATGCCCGCTTCCGTTAATGGTATTAACCGCAGTGGGCAACGTAACATGCCCGCTGAGGTTAATACATTTACTGCAGCGGGCCGGTTATGTTGCCTGCTGCGGTTAACAACCATTAACCGCAATGGGCATGTTATGTTGCCCGCTTTGGTAGTTCGTTGCTTGTATAAATAGCAGCCATCCGACCCTCTTCTTCTTTCTCACGGCTGCTTTTTTCCAAAATCGTGGGGGAGTGGTTTTGCCCTAAAATTTGATCAAACAATTGAATTGTGGTTTAGAGCATTGATTTGGTAGAGTAGGACATCATAAGAGGTACATAGGAGCTCCCTCCCCTATTTTCCTCTCTTTCCCTCACTTTTGAGCCTCCCTCTAGGTCTATGTCTAGATCTAGATCTAGTTTCATGGAGGAGAGAGAAAGCTATGTTTTTTGTCTAGATTCTTAATGGATCCATATGAAACCTTCTTTGTTCAATGTGTAAGGGTTCGCAGGCACGAATGGATAGGTCAGAATGGATGTACGGGTTGAATCGGGTGCTTGATCCGCGGTACCTTGTCGAAGTGAGGAAGTCTATTGCCGCGGTGAAAGCTCACCATGAGAGATCCAAGCAGACGACAACCACATGTCCATGTTTTCACTGCAAGAACCTGACAGCCTTCACAAACGATGGTACGGTGCAGTCTCACTTGATTCGGTTTGGTTTCGTAGAGGGTTAAATAGTCTGGACTCATCACGGCGAAAGAGTGGACCCTAGTGGCGGTGCATCTAGTTTGAGCTCGACGTCGACGATGATGAACCAAGAACCTAGAGCGCCCATCTCATCTTCAACGACCACAGGGCCAGCCTGCGCTGACAATGATAGTGCTCGTGATTCCATCACGATGGAGGATATACTCAGGGAGATGGCAGACGGTGTCGCAGATGGCGAGGCGGCTACTGTGCAGGAACCCGAGGATATCGAGGTGATTGAGGGTTTAGTCAGCCACATCGATGAAGACGATGTTTTGTATGGCTCCCCAAAGTGGTTGGAAAATTTCAGGGAGATGAAGCAGGCTGCTCTTGATCCTCTGTACAAGGACGGCGGCGATTGTCCGAAGGAGTGCACGGTGCTCCGGTTCAACCTCCACATGTTTATGATGAAGGCCCAGCATGGCTGGTCTGATACTAGCTTCAATGAGTTATTAAGTTACCTTGCTACCATGTATCGGATGGGTAACAAGGTCCCCGCAAATACCAACTGTACAAAGAAGCTGATTCGGCCAGTTGCGATGAAACTTAGAAAGTTTGATGTCTGCCCTAACCAGTGCATCTGTATCGGGGCAAGGAGTATGAGAATATGACAAGCTGTCCACACTGCGGTGCCAGTCGCTACAAGAGGAATGCTAGCCGTCGTGTGGATGAAGACGACGATGTCGCCTTGCGGGGTGGTCCAAAGAGGAAGAAGGGGGCCAAGAAGAGCAGTTCCATAGCCAATCGTATCTCGTCTCAGCAAGATGAGGAAGAAGAGGGTTACACGTGGAGGAAAAGTCTGACACTATCGTTGTGGTACCTACCTGTGATCGACCCCTTGCATGCACTATTCGGGAACCCAGAGGATGCCAAGCTCATGTCCTGCATGCATCAGCTGACCGCAAGAAGGATGATGGCATGCTACGGCACCCATCTGATGGCCAAAAGTGGAAAGTTTTTGACAAGGCGTACCCAGAATTTGGCAAGGAGCCTAGGAACATTTGGCTCGTGCTGAGTACTGATGGGATGAACCCTTTCGGTGAGACAGCACCTGGCCAGTCGTACTCACCGTCTACAACCTACCTTCCCATCTGTGTCAAAGGCGCATGTATCTTATGTTGACCATGCTTATCTTAGGACCGAAGAAGCCCGGTAACGATATCGATGTCTTCCTAGAGCCGTTGATGGAGGAAATGTAGGAGCTATTTGATGTTAGGGTCAACATGATTTATGCATCCCACTAAGAGAAGTTCACCCTAAAAGCCATCATCATTATCACCATCACCGATTACCCCAGTGTCTTCTCACTATAAGGGTGGATCAAAGGGAAGAGCGACTGCGTAGTGTGCATCGACGGGACCTGCTACACTTACATCTAGAGATCTCACAAGATATTGTACATGAGGCATAGATGGTTCCTTGTCAAGAAGCACAGGTACAGAAGAAATGTTATGAATCAGTTCTTCGCGATCATGAAGAGCCACAGGGTGAAGCACCGGTGCAGACTAGCTGGGGGCCAAAGGTGTATGAGATGGTGAAGGATATGGATCACATTGAGTTTACCAAGAAGAAGAAGAAGGTACTAGAAAAAGAGTGGACAAAATAGACAAGGAAGCGAAAGTGGGACATGAAGGAGGACACACCACCTGTGTTCCCAGTCGTCCCTTTTAAGAAGAAGTCAATTTTCTTCAAGTACTTGTCATACTAGAAAACCCTGAAAACACCCTATGCCATTGACTGCATGCACCTCGAGAAGAACATCTTCGATAGTACCATCGGTGTCCTACTGGACATCAAGAGCAAGACAAAGGATGGCCTCAAGTCACGGTTGGATCTTGTGAACCAGGGCATCAGGAAGGACCTTCACCCGGGTCCGACTCATAACAGCAAAGTCGATCTACCAGGTGCGTCCTACAACCAAAGGCATGACGAGAAGATTGTTATGCTCAAGTTGTTGAAGGGTATCAAGGTGCCGACCAGTTTCTCTTCTAACATCAAGAGTCTGGTGTCCATGAAAGACCTCACACTAGCTGCCTACAACTCACATGACTGTCATGTCATGCTGACGGTGTTCGTTCCAATCGTGATTAGGGCTATCGGTCTAGAGTACAAGAAGATGGTGGTCACTCGGGTGTTATACTGCTTTAACCGTATCACCCTGAAGGTCATCGGTCAGGCTAACCTGATTGCCCTGAAGGAGTTCATTGCAGAGACCCTATGCCAGCTCGAGATGTGCTTTCCCCCATCTTACTTTGATATTATGCCACACCTGATGATGCACATGGTTGATCAGATCAAGATACTTGGCCTCGTGTACCTACACCATATGTTGACATACGAGCGGTTCATGTCCACCCTTAATAGATACGTCGATAATCGTGCTTACCCAGAAGGCTCCATGATCGAGGCAACACAACTAAGGAGTCCGTAAACTGGTGTTGAGGTACATAAGAGACGGGAGAGTGATTAGGATGCCTTTCCATCACCACGAGGGCAGAACCGCAAGGTTGGGGTGTACTAGACGTAAAGTACGCATCGATATACCCTACAAAGATGTGGAACAAGATCATTATAGTATCCTTCATTAGTTAGTGAGCATGGAGAAGTATGTTGATAGGCACCTAGAAGAGATCCGCGCCGCACATGATTGACAACACACGGAGGAATGGGAAAGAGCATACGAGCACTTTCCTATCTGGCTTAAAGAGCAACACGTACCCTAGAAGGCTACCCTGATGAAGATACAGACACCATTAAGAAGCTTGTGCTAGGTCCGTCCACCCAGGTCACCACATGGTAAGCGTATGATGTCAAAGGGTACCGGTTCCACACGAAAGACAAGGACAAGAAGAGCGCTGCATAGAACAATGGCGTTCGATATGAGGGTGTCGACGAGGCCATAAACTCGAGGATCCTATACTATGAGTAGGTTGAAGAAATATGGGAACTTGACTATGGTAGAGATGTTCGTGTAACCATCTTCTGGTGCCACTAGGTTAACCCGAAAGTGGTTGTGGTGGACAACTATGGGCTAACTGTCATGAACCTCAAAAGTACTGGCTACAAAGATGATCAGTGGGTACTTGCAACCAATGTCATGCAAGTGGCCTACTATATCTATCCAGAGGACACAAAGAGGCACGTTGTCATGTCAGGAAGCAACAGATCGTTGGAGCTAATGGGGTACAGAGCCCAAAACAATACAACAACTAAGAAGAGCTCAAGCTATTTACCGATCTACCAAAGAAGGTGAAGGACATTGAGGACCGTTGCAATAAGAGAGGAATGAAGCCCTAGGCCCGCCACGATGGTGAGGTGCGGTCTATGAAAGCGCCTGCACCAAAATTAGATGTATAGCACACATCTATGTAATGAAGTAGTGGACAATTATTGTAATATCGCTTTTAAGACAAGTTTTATAACAAATGTCAATTTATTAATTTCTTGTTATATTAAATGTCAATTTAATAATAATGGGTTGAGCTATTTAAGATAAGCTTTTGTAACTTGTTTTTTATAAATGACAATTTAATAATAATCTTGTTTTTTAAAAATATCAATTGATTAATATCCCTATAGTTAATAACAAATGTCAAATTATTAATTTATTGTTATTCATAAAAAATATATTATAAAAAATAAAAAGCTTCTGTTCGCTGTTTACCACAGCAGGCGTGTTAAGACGCCTCCTGCGCCAAAAGTTAACCGAAGCGAGCTTCTTAATATGCCTGTTGCGGTAAATGTTTATCGTAGCGGGCATCCTAAATAGCCTCGCTCCCTCCACGGCAACCTCAGAACCCAAGCCGAAGTGGAGGTGGGAGCAACACGGGAGGAACCAAAGGGAGTTGACCGATGTGGTACATGAGAACCTTGAGGTGGGGCCAGAGGGAAACTCAGTAAGTCTGCAAGAGGTATTTGGCTGGTTCAGCAACCAAGTGTCCTGCATAGTTAGGGAGAAGGTGTTTATCACTTGGCCGAATTGGCACAAGGTCCCGAACAACGTCAAGGGTAATGTATGGGGTGAGGTTACCCGGAAGTTCACTTATCCCGAAGGCGTAGACATGGAGAAGTGTTGTGAGTGGGCACTGCACTATGGTGAAGGAGCATGTGTGGGAAGAATTCTGCTGAATGAGGACGACTGCTGAAGTAGAGGCACAGAGCGCCAAGTTCAGGGCACTAGCGAAATAGAACAAGCATCCCCACCACTTGGGCATGATTGGCTATGTCGGACATAGGGCTTGGTGGTGGGCAGAAGAATAGGCTAGACAGGTTGCTGGGATTCCCAATCTGTACGAAGACGTCGATGTCATATCTAAGGAGTTCATGTATGCCCGTGTTTCGAAGAGGCTAAAGTCAGGCGCGACCAAGTTCAACGAGCCGTAGTATGAGGAGTTAGAGAAGGCTCTCGTCCAGGCCACCAAATCTAAGGACAACACCGAGGTCCGCATGGTCCATGACTTGCAGACCGAGGTCCTCAGTACCCCAGAGCACCACGACCATGTTCGTGGAGTCCAGTCCAAGATGAGCTAGAAGTTGGTCGAGTCGTGGCAAGCTGACACATCCGCATACAAGTCGAGGCAGAAGTACAAGGCCATGTTGTATAAGAAAGGCTTTGAAGAAAGCATGGCTAAGGTGATCAACCACTCAATAAAGGAATCCTTCACAAGCAATGAGCCTAAAATGGTGGCAATGAGGTCACAGATGTTTTGTGTGGCTAGCTTGGCCACGCCTCTAGTTCAACAACCGCAAGGGCTGCAGATGATCGAGGGTCGACCAAGGCACTGGATCGAGGAGGTCCAGAAAGACACACACGTCCAGCTCTTGATCCCTTTTGGAAGATCCAAAAAGTTTTATATAGGCGAGGGAATGCTACATCCTAAAAGCATAGATTTCAGCCCAGAGGAAATCCCAGAAGGCTTTGTTGTCATTACCCTACTTTGGAATGTGCCAGAGCAGGAAGAGTATGAATTGGACCTTCCAAACATACAACACGTCACATTTCTTGGGCAGGCTGTTGGTCATGAAGTCCTGTGGAACAATGAAGACATTGAGATCATTACATCGACACCAACTCTGATGCCGACACTAGGATCACAGCCATCAACTGTCAGATCACAACGATCAGTGGCCGGATCTTGTCCCCCAGATGATCCTGATGTTAGTGGCGATGATGCTGAAGGCGATGGCGAGGACAAGGGCAAGGTCAAGGGCAAAGGACAAGGCAATGGCCATGGACATGGCTAGTACAAGGAGAAGGAACAAGACGAGGACGATGGCAGGGATAAGGAGAAGGCACAAGGAGATGAGGGGAACAAAGACATGGGCACAACCTATGCCCCTCCTCCAAATAGTCCGCCTTGAAGCCCAAGCAGACAACAAGAAGGAGGCATGGAGGAGGCAACGGGGACTAAGACATCTCTGCCAATAGCTACTGCTACGCTTGAAGCCCCTCCTCCACCGAGCAAGGATGCAGGCATGACTGCCACACCGCTCCTATACACTACTACATCCGAAAGGTAAGCATAATATTCTCTTAACCTTTCTAACACATGAAATGGTAATGACATTTGTATCCATGTTTTGCCAGGCCTACAAATACTCTCTAGATCAGTCTATTTCCCGAGGCGGAAGACTGTCCTAGCCACTATGAGCTTGGAAAGTTCATGCTACCTAAGGCCCAGCTCATCGATAATGAAAAGTGGGATACAAGGAAGTTCCACCTGTGGTATATGGAAGCGGCAAAAGCCGGCATGACAGGTTTCACTGTCAAGATTCCCTCGAAGTTCTTCCACTTGCCCGGTGGCGATATTCAGCTACCTGTGGACTTCTAGGACATGTACAATCTATTGTGGGAAGAAGACCTTGACATCATCCAAATCACCTTATTCTCTCCGTAAGTGATGATTGCAACCTTCATATACCGATCTCTACATTTGTATTGGAGACTATTTGATTTTTAGGTGACTTGTCTGTGTAGGTTGATGGTCACTATTAGCAACAAAAGTCACCATCCTATCCTATACCTCTCTCCAATGCATATTGCAGAGAGAGTGATCAAGGGTTTCCAGATAACAGACCCAGAGTTGACCATGCGGCAGAGGGAAAAGAAGTACGAAGACAACATGAAAGAGGAGAAGAAGAAATTGTCAAGGTATATCTTTGAAGTAATGAAGAAGCTCAACCCGGATGGGCCACATCTACCACTTTGGGTAAGTCGGAAATATCCATGTAGAGCAAAAGTGGCTAGGGTCATGCCTTCTCGTTGACGTAACCTATAGTTTGTTTCAATGGTGTAGAAATGACCTAGTTGGTGGCCACTGGGTTGCCTTCCTCATCTATCCTTAATATGGCCAGGCTATCATATTTGACTCATTACAGGAACCAAACAAAAAGGGGTACAAGGCCGTCGAAGATTGCTTGAAAAAGTAAGCCACAAAGCTTCTTGATCCTTTACGGTTATCATATTCAAATTGACGCTAACACTAATGCACTTCGTACAACGCTTATAGTGCGTATCTCAAGGATCCACAATGCTGAGATTAGAGAATGGAGAAATTTAAGAAGAGGTATAAGCACCACCTCAAAATCCGACATGATTTCCACTTAAGTATGTTTCAAAGGTAGTTCAATCATGCTTTTGGTACAGATGTGTTCTAATGCTTCTGTATCGATCGTGCAGTGTGCCAAACAACCCTTGGGATCAAAGGCATGTGGCTTGTACACCTGGTAGAACCTAAGGGAAAGCATGGAGTATAGCAACAGCTGGAAGAAGCTCAAGGAAGCAGTGAAGGATCATGGAGAGACGATGAAGAATGAACGACACGCTTTCAAGCAAATCAAGGCGGACATCTCTAAGTTCATCCTAGAGAAATGCGTGCTCATAGGCGAACCATTCTTCGACAATGAAGGTGAATTGGCTGTTTGACCTGAGTTCAAGAAGTTTAGAAGATGGAACACCATGCTACGGCCGACGGATTACGCCCACGTAGTAGAATTGTGATGTGTAGCAGATTCGTCGGATTCATATGTGTATATGTGGATGTTGAGAACAACTAAGTGGATTTATATATTATGTCATGTCTTATGTATTGAACTTCTAGGCATATATGTGTGTGTCTATATATAAATAAATAAATATATATATCTTCTATTTGTTTCTAAAATGAAATGTGGAATCTGGAATTTTTAAATTTTTTAAATTCAAATGCAGCAATGATTCTGCAAAGAATTATTTTTTTATTAAAAACACTAAACCATGGGGCAACATAAACTGACCGCTACGGTTAATAGTAATACCCGTAGCGGGCAACATAATGCGCCCGCTACGGTTAACCTTTTAACCGTAGTGGGCAACGTAAGCCGCCCGCTGTGGTAAATAGACATTAACCATAGCGGGCGTGTTATGTTGACCACTGTGATTAATACATTAATCACAGTGGGCACGGGCGCCCGCCACGGTAGTGGCCACGATTTACCGTGGCCTTATGACTGTGGCAGATGCGTTTGCCCGCTGCGGAAAAGAGAAAACGCCTGCCACAGTTATTCTTTCTGCAGTAGTGAGGCTGCCCCTAGTGATAGCCCAAGCAGCCTATCTCGGCCAGATGACGGTCATCATATATATAGAGAGTTAGAGCTTCAAAAACTTATCTAATCTTAGTCTCTGTCATAGCTCCACCCCGACCCCTCCTTCCCCTCCTATGGCAACCAATGCCCCACGACACTGACTCTCAGTCTCTTCCTCTCCCTCCTCTGGCGCATTGCTCTGGGCCCCTTCTCCTCTAGTGCTGCTCGTGGGGGGGGGAACAGCCCACTCCTCCTCCGGCATAGATCTGGCAGTGGCCCGGCCCCTCCTCCTCTAGTGCTGCTCATAGGGACTAGACCTTGCCTCCTCTGTCATGGCACGCTAGGATCAGCCTCCTTCTTCGGCGTAGATGTGGCGGCAACCTGATCCCTCCCTCGTCCGACACTGCTCGCAGGGACTAGCCCCGCCTTCTCTGCCATGGCACACTGGGAGTGGCCCCCTCTAGGGTAGATCTAGCTGCAGCCCGGTCCCTTCCCCCTCCACCTTGGCGCATGGGGAGCAGGCCCTCCTCCTTCGACATAGACCTGGAGCACGTCCTCTGAGGCTTGGATCCACAGTGGTGATGGAGCCATCTCTGGGCAGGGCACCTCCTCTACCACGCCCTTCCTCCCTCTCTTATATGGTAGATCTGCCAGTCATGGTCTGGGTCCGATGAGCGGGGCTGCAGATCCGACGATCGATGGCCAGCACCTACGGATGGGCTCCGTGGGCCTATGGATGGGCTCAGCGGGCCTATGCATGGGATTCTCTTTTTTGTATTTATTAACCGAGGTGGGCAAAGCACCCGCCTTCATGGTCTGTGCATTCATCAATGACTTCCACTGGAGGCAGTTACGAAGCCTGCCTCCATTAATCGAAAATGACCGCCTTAATTAAATTTTTTGTACTAGTGGATTACACCTTAGTCAACCACTAGCCCACTATGACTCATGGAGCTAGGTTTCAATCTACCTCCACAACACCACGCCACACTACACAACTAATATGCACTGCCTACTAATCCACAACTACGACAACATCAGCAATGATATCGCATCATTCCAGAATAGTGCCGGCATATATACCCAAGTACATGCTGAACCTCCAATATTGAGTGTGGTGGTCACCGCTGCTCCCAAGGTGATAGTGGCATTGTTGTTTTTTGTTCTGTTCCAATTTTATAAGTTGAAGGAAATACTTAAGTGTCCTCTAGATCCAGCAACGTAGGAAATGCTTCATTTTTGGTAATGTTAATTAGAGGATGTGATACTTTTTGGCCATTCTATAAAAGAATTTGGTAGTAGTGCACCAAGTGTTCTTCATTCTAGTATTGGATGCACTCAATATAGGAGTTTGTGTAAATTGGAGTATTGCTAAGGGATAGAACAAGAGCTCAAGGGTATTTCCATTATCCGGTGATGTAAATGTTGATATCAAATTTAACGTGTCGCACAAAAGGTTATGTGGATTTTGACTGCCACTATTTCATAGTTGTTGGTTAGTTATGTTATCATTCCAACAACTAAGTACCCATAAACACATTTATCCCCTCTTTCGTTGCCGGTGGCATATGAACCTTGTCACATGAAGCAAAACTCACTTTGATTACTTTTACATATTTATGACATCCAATCTTATTTATTTTGGAATTTCCTCTATTGAAGGTTGTTTTTTAACCTCGGAGCACATTAAATTCCCTAAATTTATTTTTAAACGTTCATGACCATTAGAATGCTCATAGCTATTGTAGTTGCAATAGTACTATCGTTTATTTCGCAATCAACTTTAATTGGGCCCCTTTATTGATTTTATTATATGAATACTCGTCTAATGAAAATTAGTTGGATATAAAATTAAAAGCCTCATGACCCTTGTCTTTGAAGTCTGCCATTTTGCACTTGTATGTTGCTACTCATTAGCAGACCCTATAACAACAATATTATCAATGCGCCCCAAAATAAATGTACCTAATTTTCAATTATTTCTTTGTGATAGAATACCTCACATGGCCAAAAGAGTGAAAAAATTGTTTGATTTAGTAAGATTTTGATATTTTTTGTGCATTGATTTATAGAAAATATTATGTTTGGCCTAGAAGGAATGAAGCTGTCAACTGCTTGTATTGACATCAAATTGGAGGTATGTCAATGAAACTAATATCAGCAATTACGAGCATCAAACAGAAAGAAAACCTAGACCTAGGAAATGGTAATGAAATATTATAATTGGAATATCAGAAATCACACCCAATGTGCTACAATTATTGCATAATCTCCTTAAAATTTATACTAACCCTAGCGTTGGGGAGTTTTGCATGCATGACCCCACCTACCATATGAAGGCCACTTATGTCATTAGTAGCCTAGCAAAGGCTTGAATTTACCTCCCCTTGACTAAAACTAAATGATTTTTAAATAGCTGTGTAGTAGTTCAGATGATGTCGAACCAGTTTATGTATAGAACATTAGTGTTTCTTAGAAACAGGATTTTTAGTTATGACCTATGCAGGTATCGTTACAAAATAGTTACATAGAAAATTGGGACCGGTATAGTTTGATAGACATCTGAGCCTTGTTTGTTCGATGAACACAGCATTCTTTAAAAGAAATTAACAAATATATGCACTTTTCAAGGGTACCTTGTATCCGTTAACTCCATCCAAAGAAGATGGATTTTTGGTGTAATACCATTGCCCTCTTTTACTTTCAAGGTAAGGATATATGATTCCTCCAGAGATGCAGCCCCCAAAAAGCAACCCAAAGTTTACAACATGTGGAACAATCATACCAAGACCTACCCATGATGCAGAGAAATCAAAATAGAATCTGTAAATATAAAACACATGTTAGTACATTTTAGAATGTTTGAGTAAATATTTATGCTACATTGATGATGAAAGGGAATCTTTTTGTGCTCTGATATGTAGTTATTTCCATGTTTGTTACCTCACAACCCCATGGTGTATATATCTTATATATCCATCCCATAATAAATAAGTTTGTAAGGTTTACAATTTGACCCCAGAAAAATAATATTCTATACAAACATGGAACATTATTTTCTCCTGATGAGGAAGCAAATTATGGGTGTATGTACACGATAACTTTCAAATTCAATAGATGTCTTCCGGGAAAGGAAAAGAGATGAGGGTACATGCGTCTTTCGCCAATGTCCTTAATCTGTAGGAAATTATTTTACAAATAAATTGATATGTTAAAGCTTTATTATGGGACATAAGGTGTAGTATTCATATGTTATATGGAAGAAATAAAATGGTATGTTAAATCTCTTAGCTCTCTATGTTTTTAAATAGTTTTCATACAATGGTAACTGTGTTTATCAGCATACTCATAGAAGGAAAGCTCCGAGGCAAAGGCACACAGTTTTCCAAATTATGGTCAGTGGTTATCTTTCTACAAAAGCTACCATTTTGTGAAAGTGTGAAAAATTATTTATGATATTATGCATGCGATCACAAATGAAAATTATGGAGGAAATAAGCTGAATAAACTCCCCACCTACGCTGATAAAGTTCAAGCCCAAACATTGGGAAGACCTGAAATCCACAACTATCACCTCCAGTGTAGAACCATTGGAATACAGACCAAGAAATGCTTCCCAAAAATGCTTTCAGTAGAGCACGAACCTGCAACCTGAACTAATGTTAGTGCAAATACCCTAAAGAACAAATAAATTATGTCACTTACATTTTCAGTCAGAAAGGCTAAACTTTACTTTGCTACATATGCCCCTTGAGGGGTATGGAAACTATTTATAAGGTGAGCCACAACTGAGCCTGTTGGAAATAGCAGTCTGTAATCAAGGATTATGACCTACAGTGAGAAGAAAAACAGTAAGTGGAGAGTCATTATATATGTTCACAAGTAAAAAACTATTTTTCAAACTTTCACTATTACAAATAAATAAATATTGTGATTAAAAATGCTTAAATGCTGAAAATAATATTTGCTTCATAAATTACCAAGTGCTTCTATGTTTGCTAGCTAGGACTCTTATACTGGCTACATTCATAAGCCTCTACAAATATGGACCATACAAGCCCCATGATTTGATGATACTAATGACTGCTACTGTTCCATTTAACTGCCATCAGTAACTTCACGAGGCTGATCGTCACACGCTAAATGCTAAGCAGCTAGACATAACCTCATCTCTTGTTTGTCACCTCGGGTAGTTGATGGTGATATAATTAGTTCACAGTATGCTAATGATACTTCACTGTTTTTAGAGGATAACATTGAATGGACAAAGAATCAGAAATGGTTACTTATATATTATGAGCATGACTGGTATGAAACTCAATTATGAAAAAAGTGATTTCCTTACTAGTTGGCTTTGAAGAGGACAGGGCAAATGAGTTTGCTAAAATCTTTTGCTGCAAGAGAGAGAAAGAGACAGAGAGAGATTCCCCATAAAATATTTAGGTGCCATGTCCCCTTAGATTTCTCAAAATTGAAAAAAGAACATTTGCAACCTCTGATTAGAGAATTGCTGGTTGGAAGGGTAGGTTACTGTCTTACGCAGCCAAGCTGACCCTCCGTAATGCTTGTTTAGCTAGCATTCCCATTTACTTGTTTTCTAACTTTAAGAATCCTAGATGAATAATCCTAATATGTTCTGTTACCGAGTAGATTCTTTTACTTCACCTTTTAGGAAAGGGGTTTTGTGGGCTGCAAAGTCTGCTTTGATGGGTACTATATATGGAAGTTGGGTGATGCATGGTAGGAGGATTTGTTTCTAGAAGGATCACTGGTTTGGTAATTCTAGCTTAGCTACTCAATTTGGCTTTTGTATGTGACCTATGAGCAAAAAGGCAAATCCATTAGAGTGAGGTTTGGGATGGGGAGGTTTTAAAAGTTTCTTTGACAAGAACTGTCTCAAAAAAGCAGATGCATTTATTGTATGAGCTTTTGGTGGTGGAAGAGAGTATAGGTCCCCTGAATGAACAAGATCAGATTCTAGAGCTTTAGCTCGAATGGACAATTTTCGGTCCAGTCTCTATATGCTATAATTAATCATATGTGTTATGCCAGTTTAAGTGCATGCTTTTGGAAGCTCCAATTTCCTCCTAGAGTGCAGATCCTTTTGTGTGGCTGTTATAGCTAATAACATGTTTCTATCTATAGATAATCTGGCAAAGCATTAGAGAGGTCATGGATTAGTCTTGTTTGTTCTGTAAGGAAAAGTAGACAATTATTCATTTGTTCTTTGATTGATGTGTAGTTAAGAGAGTTTGGCTATTGTTTTTGAGGTGTTACATCTAGGAGGGCTGTGATTTCTCAATGGACTGTGAATAAGAAGCTTGCAAACCTTAATACTATTAGTTCTTCAGTGCTTTTGTGTTTCTGGAAATTATGGAACAAAATGTGTTTTCAGGGCGAGTTTTGGACCACGGGCCGGGGAGAAGAGTTTACAGCGATGGATTCTCAGGATGCTAGGAAGATAGATGCAAATGTTAATTCAAGCTGGTGTTGGGAGATTGGATGGAACCATTTGTGCAACATCAGGATAAGTACATAGATCAACCACCAAGAATCGACTCGAAGGCCTCAGGGACCATGCTGTGCTCAGTGGGGAAGGAGGTGGACTCTCACCTTGTTGGTAGCACCACTGCTGTGTCTCATTCCATGGTTGAAGCACTATGTTTGAGTTGCAATGTTCAATCTGTAATGCGATAGCTTATGCTATGGCGGGCATGCCTAAACGATTTGACATAAACGTTGTAATGGTGCACTTTATGTCAATAAAGAGGGAGAAATATTTTCTCTAAAAAAATCATCATAGTACATATAACAGTGATCTTTGAATAATGGAGGATAAATTACCTTTACCATGGGTATCATTGCCATTATTCCCACCATAGCAGTGAAGAAAATTAATAACCCGTATCTTCCCATCGGTACATCCTCAATAATGTCTTCTTTGTCTGGATTTTCACTAAGAGATTTTGCCAAGTCAGAAGTCATTGCAACAAGGTACGTTGCAAAACCACCTAGAAACAAAGGCCAAATTAAAATTTGACAACTTAATTTGAATAGAAAAAAATTGGTACGCAACGGATGCAACCAAGTAGACAAAAAACAGCATACATACCACGATTCTTAACTTGACACAGTTGATTATTACGGCACACATATATATAAGAACAGTATGGAGACCTCTTAATGTTACAACATTATATAATATATATATATACTTACTTGCGACTGCCACGTTAACACATGTGATGACACTGGTCTGGAGAAAGACATTCTCCTGCCGGGTGAATGGGGCCGCAGCTATACCACAGCGCCGCAGCAGGGACACCAGGCCCCTGAGGGTGGCGAAGCAGAGAATATTTGAAGGCATGTTGAATGCTCCTACGAGCCCGACGATCATGTAGATCCGTATAGAGACCATAGAGAATATGAACGCATACACCACCGCGACGGCCATGGATCGTAGTGTCACCAGCCCCCAGAACCCAGGATATGGCTGGCTCTCAAATGCCCTCTCCACAGAGGGTGCCGACTCTCCGATTGTGGCATCCATGATGAGGCCTGACTGCTTGCTGTAGCCGTTGAGCGCAAAGCTCCCCTTGTGTTATCGCTAGTGTTTCTGGTTATACTGATAGAGAAAGAAGTGAATTTCTTTAGGACTGGATGGGAGAGGATGCATGGGTTGGGAGAGTCGAGAGGTTGGGAGGTAGTATAGCGAGGCCAAGAGTAAAAATAGAATTTCTGCAGAGACGCTGGTTGGAGGATACCTGGTAAGTGTACATACGTGAGCACAAGAGGAAGAATTCAAACACAGAGCAGAGTGACTAGTGGCTGATAAATTAGATGTCCCCTTTTCTTATTTTAATTAGAATAAACAGAGAGCTCTATTAAGCCTCTGTTACAGCCATCCTGTTGAGTAATTAAATGATCCAAACACCTATGATCACTATTCACTAGTAGTCCAATAATTGTGGAGTAAAATCCTAGTATATATGTAATCAGAAATTAGCCTAATCCCCTGAGTGTCACTGTTTGAAAATTTCATTTCCTACCGTGGGCTTTTTGCCTGACGCTGATTGACTGACAAAAAATGTCTATTGTGCCCTTGTCTTCTTTCTTATCCCTCCTCGAACCAGACTCGCTTGTTTTTCTGTTCGTGTGTTGTGCAGGCATGCAAATCATGTAACTGAGGCTGCGATGCATGAGTACTAATAGGTCGTGCGTCGTTGAAACACTGCGGCGAACGGGTGCCTCCAATTTTTATCAATAATAACGTAGAAGCCTATATTCTCATACCACCTATTATCTTCTGAAACACAACTAGCCAAAATCATTTAGACACAGCGGATCTACAGACCATAGAAACTAGTTAGGGTTGATATGGAAGCAAACCCTAGTTAGGGTTGATCACAATGAGCAAACTTGTAAACCAGGAAGAAAAACTGGCCAGAGCCAGTTTTCTCATAACACAACTCATGGAAGAACAAAAGTCAAAAACAGATCAAACGGCCTCAAAAATTCATAAAAATTTATGAACAAAAGCCTGGAGCAAACTCTCCAACCTGACACTGCTGGTAGCTAACTTTGATAAGGTGATGATCTTACACAACCTTGAAGATAGAAGAAGGTGGTTCAACCCAGAATATAATATATCCGATCACTTGTCAAAAAGTGGCTCTCCATCCTTCTGCATTATAAGAACCGTTAGAGTATGTAAGGGAGCCATTGGGCCTAAGTTGGCGTCTGTCACCGAACTGACCAAATTATAAGAGTTCAAGTGTAGAAACGATCGATCTAGCAATCAAGTTTCCAGACTTGAGCCCATATAATCCCCGTAGTCAAGTGAAATCACGAAGGACTTCAAACCAACTTGCAACAAACCAAGATCGTAATAGTTCAACATAATACAGCGAATGTTACATAGTCATTCATTGCCATCGAAGTGGCATCACATCAGAGTTACTTAGTTATCACAACACCAGTTTTGGAGTAGCGGAAGCAAAATAGTTTACACACAAACATTTCACAAGTTCTTGTTACTGCCAGAGTCTCATTTCCTCCACCAAAAGCAACAGGTACGAAGTCGTTAGAGAACCGTGCCCAACGGTTTAGTCCTCATCCCCAGCGGGATGGAGACAGGTCTTGCAGAAGCCATCATAAAAGATATCATCTGCAACAGGTGGGAATAAACCCTGA
>Ga0182004_10000343_pt1 | contig 26601 bp, 26 predicted proteins | sample Sormic07211540_1_FD_120479 | JGI IMG/M metagenome (GOLD analysis project Ga0182004, IMG submission 120479) | Endophyte microbial communities from Sorghum bicolor roots, Mead, Nebraska, USA - 072115-40_1 MetaG | ecosystem: Host-associated > Plants > Roots > Unclassified | place: USA: Nebraska...
AGGGGCCTGCGCGGGGTGAGCCAATAATGCGCCCCCCCAAAACAAACCTTTCAGCGGAGAGGAAAACAAAAACCCCATGGGTACCCCCCCCCCCCCCCACCCCCTTCCCCCAAGAGTGCTCGACCAGTATGACAAATTGCAGATGCATATGTAGAGGCCTATAGCATACATCAAAACTAATAAACAGCATAATACTCGTGGCGTATGTCAACAATGCTGATCAGACTGTGTAATAATAATGTGATACACAACAGACAAAAGTAAATGTATTCAACAATGGTCAGCTCGTCTTTGTTGTCTCAACTTCAGAATCAAGTTGTCTACAGACCACTCAAAAAATAATTTGGAAACATATTAGCAAAACAGTTGTCAACAATCCAACTATTCGTTATACAGCAGCAACGAGAAAGTATGTACAGTAAGAAAGACAGAAGAGCACAAGGGAAGTGCCCACCTTGACATCAGTCGGCTGCACGTAGATGAAGAGGAAGTAACCAATAACAATGCCAGCCGAGAACCCAAAGCCAAACCCAGAGAAACCAAGCACTGTGCTGATTACACCCATCTTGGATTCCTTCCAAAACCTTCAGACCAAATGCCAGCTTTCAACCAAAAGTTGCAAAACGAACATAAAAAAAAGGAGATAATCAATCAAAAATTGAACTCAAGAAAAAACTGTAAACCAAAAATATTTCACTCTGCTAAATTGCAAGGAAACAACTAGAGTGGCCTGGCCTTCTAGGCTCTAGCACAAACCACAAAGATCCTATTCAATTTACTGCACAACAATAAATCAACACCAAGATCATAAACCCTTAGTAAAAAAACATTTATATGAATTATCCTCAGCAGGAAAAGGCAATTTCCCACATTAGAAACTCGAAAGACCCATCAATTAAAGTTCTCACTATCTACAAAAGTAATGCTTTTGACCACATCACAAAAGAATAGCATCTAAAGTGTTTAAAAAAATTTAGAAAGCAACAGGCAGGTAGCCAATAATAAAATGATGACAACAGAGCATGTACAAGTGCATAACTAATGCCAATTGGTTCGATAACACAACTATAAGGGGACCTCGGGCCAACGATAATATTTGTAACTTTCAAGCCGATCATGCAGGGTTTTGCAATAATGTGTAGTGGCACCACGTTACTGTATGCCATTAAATATTAGTTGAGTAGACAAAAAGTGGATACGAATAGTGGAGGACAAGAAAATCAAGCGTGTCACACAGCATCTTTAATAGTTGCTCTTGCTTGTGGGTCGTGTTGGTGCTTTAATCTTTGCTTTCGAGGGAGATTTCAGATTGGATCAAATCAAGAGTGTTGGTCTGGTGGAACGAAGATATGAGTGTGTGTTCAGGCAAAAAATCAATATAACCAAAAGAAGTATCATTAGGCTCAAACAAATGCAGGTAGGTTTCAAAAAAAAAAAAGTTGAAGTCCAGCTGAAGGAACGGAAACATGAATCAGGATTACAGTATTCTTTTAGGTGGGTTGTGAGTTCAACAATTACAGGTCATGCACTCCTCAAACAGAAAATTCGTATTGCTAAGGGAAAAAATCGTTTGAATGGACAACGAAGCAGTGGTAGCCCACACATTTGATAATTCTTATCCTGGATAAATATGGTTGATCCACTGAGTTATGAATCAAGTTCTAGTGCCTTCGAAAACCAAAAAGAAAAATGAAGTGCACCGCTTAACATACAAACCACGGTTGGTAATCCCATCGACCCATCAGAATTTTCAAAACAGAAAAAAAAACAGCGAAATACACCCAACGAATTACAAGTTTCATCGACTGTTCCTCCTATGCTTTGTTCTCGAGAGGCGACGCGGATCGAATAAATCACCAGCGCGAGAAAACCAAGTGAAACCTACGCAAGCCAACTTCCAGAGCAATACAATACCCCCACGAATTCGTACCGCGGACTCTACGCTAGAATCGAGGTCGAGACCCGAACGTCGACGGAGAAACCCGGATCATACCAAACGCTGAGGGTGGTGGGGGACCGAGACGAACCTGCGAGGCAGTCGTACGTCGGGGCGGGGCGGGGCAGTGCGGCGCGGCGAGGCCTGCTAGTACCTCGATGCGGAAGGCGAGTCCATGCGGGCGGGCGGCGGCGGAGAAATTTGATTCGGCCGGCGGGGCGGAGGAATCGAATGGGTTTGGGCCTCCGGGGGAGGGAGGTGAGGATGGCTGGCTCGGGCGCTTCGGCTGTCGGCACGTCGCTGCTCACGCGCACGGCGGCCGAGATCCAAGGTGGGGTTAACAATAATCCGTGGGGTGCAAATGCTATAATTAAGGTCACTAAACTAGCGCGCGTGTGTGGATCCCCTCTGATGACTCTATTCTTCTCTACTGGCCCGTGCCGTGCGTGGTGAAGTTCGCGCGTGGCTCGTGACGCTGACGTGCGGGCCAGGGCTACCCGGTGGTGTGATTTCCCGTTCCCTGGGACCCGTTGCTGTGGCTGCCTCTGCTGCATGCATTTCCCGTTCCCTTGGACCGTAACGCATTTCATCATTCATCTGCCAGTCAAATCAAGGCGTTACTCCGTCGCCGGCCGTACACACATCACGCTGACAACGCATGGCCAGTTGGCCACTCGTCTCGCCTCGCGTAGCAGGGACAGGGACAACAACGTGGGTTGTCGTGGACGATTCAGAGTTGAGAAGAGTACTGTTAGCTCGGAAAAAAAACACTGCTGAATAATAATCTCAAACAAACAAGCTTTTAGTTTTCCTTTCCAACGTGGAATTTACACGCTTTCCTTGATCGACCTCGCATGCCCGCTGCGTGGCGTCCGCATCGGATGCTATGCTTAGCGTGTCCGCATCGCTTCATGCGAGACAAATAACTGGGCCTCGCTGTCTACCTCCCTTGAATCAAGCAGTGTATGCCATTCGTCCAGTGTCGGCAGGGTTGGGCCAGTCTTGGAAAATAACGTCGGATTTGAACTTACCTGATAGAAATTCAGGATAAGGGCTTGTTTATTGGGGGGCTAATTAGCCAGTTAAAATTATCTTACTTTCTATCTGAACGCAAGGGTTAACAAGGAATTTAATTTTATTTCAACCAAGAAATAATAATACTTTAATATAAGGCGTCCCAAACTAAACTTTTAGAATTACCTATTTTAGTCTACCAAATGTGTTGGCACGACTCATCAATCATCACTGCTGTCCCGTACTCCCGCCACACACCTTGGTATGGTTCACTGCACATACTCGCGTCGTCACGAAAACTTTCCATGTAGCCTGCAGACGTGGAGGTGGAGTTACACCATCTTTGACGCGAATCACCCTAGATAATTGATACCTTTTCTAGTCGGTCCAAAATGAAGAAACTAACTAAAGACCTCCAAAAATTTTATAGGTTTTTTGTTTATGTAGAAACTAGGGCCTTGTTTAGTTCCAAAAAATTTTACAAAATCGACACTGTAGCACTTTCGTTTGTATTTGACAAAAATTGTCCAATCATGGACTAACTAGTCTCAAAAGATTCGTCTCGTCAATTTCGACCAAACTGTGCAATTAGTTTTTATTTTCATCTATATTTAATACTTCATGCATGCATCTAAAGATTCGATGTGACGGAGAATCTGAAAAATTTTGCAAAATTTTTTGGGAACTAAACAAGGCCTAGAAATCAAAGATAGCCTATTTTGCTTGGAATTGGTATTTTATTATACAGTTTTAAAATTAAAAATCTTCATGAAATGTTATATCTTAGTTTTTACTTGAGCTATTTTTTCCTATCGATACAAAACGAATGACCTAAATATCTAAAAAAAATGTACTGATCTTTTGAGTAGCTACTAAAAAAATCAAGTGTAGCTCATTTTGCTTCTATCTAGCGTCATAGTGTTTATATTAGCACCGAAACTAATTCCAAAAATCCATATAAATTCTTGGTCTACATAATGGATTTTTTTCATGTAATTTCCTAGCATATATGCTCAAGTGAAATCCAAAGTTCCTTAACAAAACACATGCTCAAAATTAGGTTTTAACATGAAACCCGGTTTAAAAACGTTCAAAACAAGCTTAAAATTTTGGTTTTAATGGACAAGTTATTTACTTTACCGTGGAACAAAGTTTGGTATAAATTTTGGTCAAAAAAGGTTTCAAATAAAGTCTCAAATTTTGAACAAAAACATAAATCATCACCAGACTGCTAAACTCTGAAAGTGAGGTTGACTTTGATATATCGGCAGACCACATTCTCCAAATTTTGTTTAACAATAGACTCTAATGCCAACATCAAAATTGTATCTTGCGCATAGCCACATAGGAGAACAATAACAGAGCAAAGACTTCAAAGTTTGAGTACATTTTCATGGTCAAATATGAGTTCAAATGCAGTTAGCTCAAACGTTTTCACCCAAGATCATGTACTAGGAAATAGAATGGCAAGTTCATCTTCATGACTTTGTCTTAGGTGACTTAGAGCTTCACTCTTATCGTCAGAACACTGCAAAAGTATGCTATAATCTGTCAAAATCTGACTTGTTTTGAGCTCTTTTAAATTTGATTTTACATTTAAAACCTAATTTTGAGCATATGACTTACCAAGGAACTTTGATATTCACATGAGCAAGTGTGTAGGACACGACAAAAAACTACTTTTTGGACCAAGAATTTAGATAGTTTTTCTAGAATTTTTGGAAACCATTCTTATGTTAAACAACTTAACCAAAACTCAATATAACATTTCAAGAAGAATTTTAATTTCAAAACTACTAAATTTATTATGCTACATACAAGCTAAATGGTCACTTATGATTTTTAGCATTTACTTGAAAATGTACATTATCTTTTTAAGGTCCCTAGGGGCTAGGTCCTTCGTTTTGGATCCGTGCGAAAAATAGGTTAAACAGAAACTCAAATATAATAGTTTAGAAATAACTTTAGCTGTAAACCAAAAAAGCTACGATGCCAACTCTAAGTAAAATGTGCTCTCCTCGTATCTATGTTAAAAAAATAGAAGATCTTTGAAAATCCCTTAGCTCCTTCGTTTTGGATCGAGAAAAATGTTAATGTCGAGGAATGGAGGACGACGTGTGACTCTAGCTCCACATCGACGGCTTACGTGAAAAGTTTTCTCCACAATGTCACTGTGTTCAACGAGTCACGCGATGTATATGTCGTATTGTGGTAGTGAGTTGCGCCACTACTTTTGCACACGACTAAAAGGCCGGGCTAGTTTCTATTAATTTAGTTTAGGACGAGCTGTTATTAAAATATTAGTATTTTTAGGTTAAAAATAAGTTAAATACATTGGGTTCCTCAAACTTGTAAGAATGTGGCTAAACAAGAAAGGCGAGTGGGCTCTTCTTTACCATTTCTCAAAGAAAGTTCTTGTCACCTCTCAATTTTTATGATTGTTTGATTTTTTTTCTCATTTATTATGAAAACCGTTCTATATAAGGGTCCTCCACCGTGGCATCAACACGTCATGTTACTTCATTTGTTGGTATCGCAGACGTCTATAGTAGCCTCAGAAAAGAACGCTTCCCCACCTGATAAAATAACATTTTTACTAAGTTATGTTTGGCTGGGTGGTGACCTTGGAGTGAGAGAAAGGAGAAAAGATACTTCATTTCAGTTGTATGTGTAACGTGCTGTGTCTCCAACAATGCAACCCATACCCAAAATACGTCATGCATAGTGCTTTTGCCTACTGAAAACAGCTTCCAACAAATGACCTAATCACATGACCCATTTTGCCTACCTGCCAAGACGAAACCCAAAAATGTCTCCTCTGTCGAGCACGACGCAAATAGGAGCACTCGCTTCTGCCACCTCTGCCTCCACCCACCCTTTCGCCTTCTCCTCCACCTCCGATTAGAGCGCCACGGCCGCAACTGCTTAGAGTCGTGGAGGTTGGGGACGCGCGTCTGGGCGGCGCTCGGCCTGGAGGCGCGTGGCTGCGGCACGGCGCTCGTCCGGGAGGCGTGCGGGGGCGGCGCGATGCTCGGCCAAGAGGCGTGCGGTCGGGAGGCGCGCAGCGCTGGAGCGGCGTACTGGGAGGCGCGTGGGGGCGGCGTGTCCTGGAGGTGTGCTGCCGCGCTCGACCTGGAGCGTTTTTTTACAAATGTCTCGAGACCTGGAGTGTGGCTTGGAGGCGTCTGGAGCTTGCTTTGGTTTGGGTCTTGGGCCCTGTTGGAGAAGGCCAAGTTTTGGAGTTTGATCTATTTACTGTATATAACCTATATTGTGTAATGGGTCTCTATTTTAGATACCAATTGTTAGAGTCAGTCTAAGTAATAGGAAGAGGAGGTATCTCACTGTCTGACGACCGCAAAAGAAGAACCTTTTCCCATCCCTCCGACTGAGCTCCAAAGTCACCCGTGTGATTATCAAAATTGTCTTCCCTTCGTCATCTTATAATTTGGAATGGAATAAGCATTCTCTCTTTTTTAAGGCTCTCAAGTTCAACCATACGGGCTAAAGTCTCTCTTTTTTTTAGCATCATAGGGCTTTCATTAATCAGAGACGGGATTACAATCAGTGACTGCTAATTCCAATAGCCAATCTGAAATATAGTCAAACCGAAAATGGAGCGCTCCATGGCCGTGACACCAAAGTTCGCTATAGCCTTTTATCCTACAGTTGTACTACCTCCACACCAAACACACACCGACGGACGTGGCGATCCGGCGAGGCATCTGCCCCTAGCGGCGTCGCCCGCGCGCGGCCGGGAGGGAAATCAAGCGTTGGGTGGGGTCGTCTTTCCACGTGCCGACCGGCGCAGCTGCCATCCCGACGCCCGCGGCCATCCGACGGGCCTCGCAGCTCGGCCGGCCGCCGCCCCCCGCCTCGGGTCTGACAGGCCGCAGTACCCTGTCGGCTCCGTGCACGCGACCTCCCATCCCATATGCGCCGTGCCGAGAAAAAACGAAAAAACAAGTCGTTTCCGTCAGCCGAGGAAAGAGGGCGGAAACCGCGAGCACGGTACGTAACGTACGTATACGTACGCACGCCTACTATCCGTTGGGGACGGTGGTGGTAACGGCCAGCCGGCCTGCTGCTATATAATGCCTGGGGTCCCGGGGAGGCACGGGCCAGGGCAGGACACGAGCTAACCTAACCCAACGTCTCACCGCATTCATCGACACGGCAGTAGTAACGGCATGATACATACTATAGCCACATCTCTCGTCATCTTTTACTTCAACTTCAACTGACCTTTTCCTTTTGGTTGTAAGCATAATATATATACATAGAGTAAGCTGCTGTTATTGATCTGTTTTACTGATTAAGATCAGTGAGCAAGCTGCGGCCTTCTTTTGCTTGGAGACATCTCCACTTGTTTTTGCTGGTTGGAGTTCTCTTTGTTTGCTTCTTCTACCTAGCTACTAGTTGATAGTTCTGCAGCTTCGATTTGTTTCAGAAACTCTGTTGATCTATCTGTGCTATATTACTCAGATCTCAGCTCACCCACGTCGCACGGAACAAAAACACTTTTTTTTAAAGATCTTTAGATCTCTGACTTTGTAGTGCTTTCGAATCCTTGATCTTTGATCTTGATCTCGATGGCTTGCAAGCCGTACTACAGCACCAACAGCTGCACAGGCCGCCAAGCTACTACGAACGCGCCGTCATTTCCACGACCGCCGGCGCCACCCCAGCCTGGGCTCCTGCCGCTGCCAGCTCAGCCCTCGCCGCTGTACTCCTTCGAGCCAGCGAGCCGCCGGCCGGCTCCGCGTGCCAACAAGAAGCCACGCGGCTACGACGCCGCGCCAGCTGGGGCCTCGGCGCCGATCGCCGTCGCCGAACCGTCCAAGAAGAGGGTGGCGCCGGCGCCGGCGACTGGGCTGGAGGAGGAGGAGTTACTGGAGTGGACGGAGACGGCGGCGGACTCGCTGTACTCCGTGTCCCCACCGCCGAGCAGCGTGCCGATGCCTACGTCCCTGTTGCTCACTGTCGCGGCGGCCAGGAAGGCGCCCACGGCCTGCGCCGTGGAAGTGGCGACCGGCGCCGGCAGCGGCGGCGTGGATGTCGGCGCCACCGACGAGCTCCGACGGATCCTCAGGCTTTAGCTTCCGACGCTGCGGCGACGGCAACAAAGGATGTGACCTGTTGTCCGTTCTCTTTTACTCGTATGTACTCCTGGCGCACGCAATAGCTTCGTTCATGGGTGGTTTTAACATGCCTGATTATGACGAAGCATGCTGATGTCAATGTCATCCCCAAGTTGTATTTCAGTAATCGAATGTGTTCCAATGTATTGTGTTACGAGCCAAGCATTCCAGTATGAGATGTCTCGGTGCTTGATTTCATTTTTTATCTCAGGCTTGTTTAGCTGCTTTCCTATTGAGATTCGAGATGGAAAATTAACTAGTTTTTCACCCTCTATATTTGGATTGGGGGTGGAATAGACTCCAATCCAATGTATTTGGTGGATAAGGATGAAAAATTAACTAGTTTTTCACTCCAATAAATATGGATTGGAGCGGACTAGAATACTTCTAAACAGAAGCCTTATAAAATTGCTAGTCCTGAGCTGAATACTTCTAGATAGTGAATGAATGACTAAGAGATGAAACGCATCAGACCTGCAGATCTCCAGCCAGTTTTTTATTAATTAAAAAAAACAAGCTGCAACAGGCAATTTGAGTTTTCTTGACATGATCTAAAGAGGTACACAATCCGTTTTAAATTATAAGATGTTTTGATTTTTCTAAAGATACTAAATTCGGTCTAAATTATAAGATGTTTTGATTTTTTAAAAAAAATATTAAATCCGGCCTAAACTACAAGACGTAACATGCATAGCAAATACAACGTATTTAGAAAAATCAAAACATCTTATCAGAATGGAAGGAGTACAAAATTGCAACAGGCAACATGTAAGTCAAATCAAACTATGAAAGCACAGCTGCTGATGAGAAGCTCAAGTTAGCATAATAGTGTACTTCTGAATTCTAATAAAATGCAGTACATTCTCCATTAAAAAATTATACTTTATTTTGGTTTTATACTCTATGAAATATTAATTTTAAAAATGCATTTAGTTGAATTTGTAGATGTCAACATATTTTTCTTAAACTTGGTCTCCTCAAAAAGGTTTGACTAAAGACAAAGCCAAAATGAACTATTATATACTCCTGGGAACAGAGGGAGTAGTTTAGAAGGGATGTACTCACTCCGTTCCAAATTATAAGTCATTTTAACTTTTTTAAGTACATCTATTTTGCTATATATATAGATATAATAATATATGTCTAGATACATAACAAACACTATATTAAAAAAATCAAAGCGACTTATAATTTAAAACAGAGGGAGTCATAATAATTTGATTGACACAGAAGCAGGTTTCAACCGCTACAAGAGTATTGTCACCTGACATTAACAGAATCTATAGAGATGGATGTAGTGAAGCTTCTTTATTACTACTGAGAACAACTAATCACAGTTGATTAGCCATGGTTCTCTACAAACTCAAACCAACACATGAGCAATTACACCATTATTCCTGACAAAAATATACCAATGGTAGAAGCTAATGTACATCGCAATCTTTTCTCTGATCGATACATAGCCTAGTAGTACTATCATACAGAAGTGAAGTCCAAAACTGAGATGGATCAGTTGTCGCAGAATGCATGAAGGGTTTCATCGAGTGCATTCCGGTCATAATCCCCCGTAAAGACACAGCACCCTAGTGGTCCTTTCAGGAGGATGAGTCTCAACAGACCATCAGCTACCTTCTTATCAACCTGATGCGTCATACATGAATCCAGTAAGAGTGGTTTTTTACAGAAAAAAGATGCAACCCTGACTTTAAGCAATTGCAAAAAAACTGACTTAGTGCTAATTAAAATGCTGCTGGCAATCTCTAGGTACTTACAGCCATGATGTTTTTAAACTTCTCCACGGTCATGGCCTCTGGAGGTGCGATGGGAAGCTTGGCTTGCTTTAGTATGTCAACCACACGATTTTTTAGGGACTCATCTATCCACCCCAGGCGGTAAGACATATCAGCTGCCATAACCTAGGGTAGTTCCACCCCGAAAACATAAGCAAAAGATAAGAAAACAACAGTACAGAATACTAAGAGGCTGTATAATCATTTTCACGTGACTTACTGTTCCAGCTGCGACAGCCTCCCCATGGAGCCATGCTCCATATCCAAGCCCAGTCTCGATAGCCTGACAAATAACTGTGAGGATCAGTATACAGTTGGTGAATTACAATAACATAAGGTCACTAAAATTCTGATAAATTCTGATGTGATGAAGGTGGGTTGTTGCACCCGAAACTTATCAATGTCAGTAAAAAATTAACCACACATAAAAATCCAAACATGATAACACATACATGGCCAAATGTGTGACCCAGGTTTAGTGTTGCTCGTAGACCACTTTCCTTCTCATCTTGTGCAACCACTTCAGCTTTGTTTTCACATGATCTCTTGATAGCATAGGCCAAAGCATTTGGTTCTCTACAGATATGCATTTCAAGCTCAACGTTAACAGCAAGATGAAATTAATTACTACATTCAATTTATGACAGAAAACTATTATGCATTTTCTCAACAAGTGAAAGTTCAGCAATTATGCTGTGTAAGGGCTACACTAGACTACTAGTAGAGTGCAAAATTTCTTCCTAATTGCAGTTCGCTAAAATCTTTCACAGCTACTAGGAGTAACAGAGAACAAGATCAATCTACTTAGTATGGGCAAAGTAAAACAAAACTGACAGTTTATTTAGCTACAATAACAAAATTGACTTTTCAGACAACATCTATTCAGAAGTTGGGGAACTTCACAAAATTCAGATAACCATGTTCTAATATAGTCATAAACTGCTGTCTAGTGTCTACAACTTGTTGAATAAAAATACAATAGCATTAATGCACACAGGAACAAGTTGAATTGAATACCTTGCTAACAATTTCAGCATGTTCTTCTCTTGCCACTCAAAGAATGGTGCATCCCTTATGAGCCCATACTTTACTACCTCAGCAATGCCTGAAGCTAGCTCCCTGTCAGGCAATGTGTTCAGTGTATCTGTGTCAATTAGAACACATTGTGGCTGGTAGAATGCCCCAATCAAGTTCTTCCCTAGTGGGTGGTTAATCCCGGTTTTCCCACCAACAGATGAATCCACCTAAAGCAGCCATCCGAGCAACATCAGAACCAGACCTATATGTAACCCAACGTTAGTGAATCATTAAATCAAGCTTATGACCTGGGCCATCAGAGTAGTTGGTATCTGTATGAAATTGACGCCCCGGAGGAATGCAGCAGCTGCAAACCCACACATGTCCCCAATGACGCCACCACCCAGTGCTACAAATGTGCATCGGCGGTCAAACCTGGATTCGACTGCCTTGTCAAACACCTTCATCAGCGTGTCCTGCCGATCACAGCCAAGTCAGGCAATCAGCTAAATCTATACGACCTGAAAAACAAACGCAATCACACAGAACGCTTGAAAACACAAGCGAGCTCACCATATCTTTGTACTTTTCGCCGTCGGGCAGGATCACGCTCTCCACAGAAACATTCGGGTTGTTGTGGGTGAGTGCCCATGTCACCTTCTCCAGGTAAAGCGGCGCGACGGTCGTGTTGGTCACCACCAGAACCCTCTTACCATGAACATGCCTGCGCAAACAGAAATAAGGATCGCAGACTGATCACTCCAGTCTAACAGTCTAGGGGGAAAAATGTATAATTTGACTACCTCTGCAGCAGGTCCGGCTCGTCGAGGAGGCCTGCGCCGATGTAGATCGGATAGCTACGGTCGCCGAGGTCGACATCGACTACCGTGGAGACCCTGGACTCCGGAGGCTGCATCGTGGGAGCGGCGCTGGCTACGAAGCGGCTCCGATGGCGCCTCGCAGGGGAAGCGCGGAGGGGATAGCAGGAGTGACGCGACGGCGAGGGGACGGAGGCGGCGGCCGGAGCTCCACGCGGGAGCCGGGGAGAGATGGCCGCGCAGGATGAGGATGCGGCGGCTGCAAGGAGGGACGACGCGGAGGCCGCCATGAGATAGCTGGGGATCGGCGGCGGCGGTGACGGTGACGGCAATGTGGTGGTGTAGTCGGTGGTTGTTTCCGAGCTGGGGGGGATTTGAGGCGGGTGTGGCGTGGTAGGTGGGCGAGGAGCACGCTCGTGAGTGAGACGGGTCGATCTGGGCAGTTGGCATTATGAATGGACGGCTGAGATGGCACTGCGGTTGGTGGGTTGGGATGTGCGGCCACAGGGGAAGGTGAGTCGCCGTGGCGGGATGGATGGTTGGCGTTGGCGAAGGTGCCGGCTTATTACCAACGGCGGCTCTGTGTGACTGAAAGTGGAGACGGTCAACGTTGAGATCTTCATTCCGAACGTTTTTCCGTCTAAGGTCGTTCTAACCTAGTACAAATTAGGATGGTCTACGATCACTACTCAGAGTAACAACTAAGTAAAATAGTGATGTTTAGTAACGTAGCATTGAAATTAAGAAAGAAAGGAAAAACAAAAAATGATTCAGAATAGCTATTTTGATAATTTGATAATGCTTCATTATTGATTAGAATATATTTTTTCTTTCTCCTCGATTATGAGCTGACTCCAGGTAGCAAACGAGCCAAATCATACGTTTAACTTTTTATTAGGATAAAAACCCGGAACGTGAATCATGTCGTCTTTATAGATGTGTTCATATTATTACTAGGTTTTAACTGTTATATTGTGCCTATCAACTTTTTTTTAAAAAAAGGTGGCTAATAAACCAATATATTTTTAGTTACTTCAGCGGTCTTGACATGGTCACCTTTGTCATGGTCAAAGATAATATTTTAGAGAAATAAATAGGGATGATATAGCTGACGAACTAGAAAATCTTGTAGACATATATAAAAAAATTAGGATGGAGTATATTGAAAATTAATAAAAAAACATTTTGATCCTAACCTTCATTCGCCTAAAGATGACAACTGGACAGGTCCAGACCCGAAACCCATGGATTTCTAATCCGACAAGGGCAGGTCTAAACTTTAGGGCGTAGGTTGGCAAGTTCAGGTATAGATAGGGTGGAGACGGGTTTTAACTCTCTCTCGACCATCGTGGGTGCCTATTGAGGATCCTAACTCTCTCTTGACCCTCGCGGGTGCCTATCGGGGACTCAAAAAATAAGCCATTGAAAAAAGGGCTTTGTTTAGTTCCATCTAAAAACCAAAATTTTGTTTAGTCTCCGCTCTTGTCACAGAGTAGCTCATGAGTTGGCTAGCTTGGTAGTCTTTTTTATCCGGAGGAAGAGTTGTGGCCTCGATCGTGACACACGTTTGATTTGTAATCGCCGATGATTCAACACTTTTTGAGTAATGGAAATTGTTATTTCCCCTAAAAAAATCTAATTTTTTTTCAAGATTTCCCGTCACATCAAATTTGTTGCATATATATGGATCATTAAATATAGATAAAAATAATAATTATTTGCACAGTTTGTCTGTAATTTACGAGACGAATCTTTTGAGTCTAGTTAGCCCATGGGTGGACAATAATTATCAAATACAAACGAAAGTGCTACAGTGACCAAATTTTTTCGCCTATGGAACTAAGGCCTTGTTTAGTTCACCACAAAATCCAAAAAAATTCAAGATTCCCCGTCACATCAAATTTGCCTATAATTTATGAGACGAATTTTTTAAGTCTAGTTAGTTTATTATTAGACAATAATTATCAAATACAAATGAAATAGCTAAATCCAAAAAATTTTACTAAGGCCTTGTTTAGTTTCCAAAAATTTTTGGTTCGGGGCACTATAGCACTTTTCGTTTGTTTGTGGTAAATATTGTCTAATTATAGATTAATTAGGCTCAAAAGATTCATCTCACGAATAATTAGTTTTTATTTTTAAAATTTGATTTGACGAAGAATCTTGAAAAGTTTTTGGTTTTTAGGTGGCCTAACTCAAGGCCTAAACAAGGCCATGGTAGATGTTTATGGTAGATGTTCAAAAGCCCACCAAGCGCGGCCCACCGACTCTTCTCCTCCCTCTTTCACTCCCGTGCCGCAGCCGCACCCCGCTCCCGCACAGGCGCCGCCGCTCCCTCCCGCAGTCCTGCACCCCGCTTCCGCACAGGCGCCGCCGCACCCCGCACCCGCACAGGCGCCGCCGTCCGCCGTCCATTCGTCCTCTGTCTGCGACGACTGGGTGGACTACCGCCGCCGCCCTACCCCAGGTGGTGAGGCCTTTGCCTACCTCTCCGCCGGTCTGCTGTGCGAAACCGAGTTTTCGATTTTTTTTAAATGAGTTCTCAAACTGTAACGAGTGTAACCTACTATTTGGCTATTTGATGCCTACTACTCACTCCATCCAAATTATAAGTCATTCCAAAAATCTTGTAGAGTCAAACATTTTAAGTTTGATCAAATTTATATGATTATGATGCCAACTATGTATAGTTAGATACTAAAACAATTATATTTTTGTAGTATATCTATTTGGTGTCAAAAATCTTTATAATTTTCCCTACAATTTTGGTCCAAGATTCTTGGAATGACACAGAGGGAGTAACTTCTAACTTTTTGCAAAAAAATAGTGTGTGTATATGTGTACACTCATGTCCCTTTACTAGAATCACCCCTGATTTGATGCCTATAACTTCTAACTTTTTGCAAGGTGTACATGTGTACACACATGTCCTTTACTATATCCACCCCTGGATCCCAGCCGGCCCTCCCTCGATTCCTCTCCCTCCCTGGCCCCCTCAGTTCTGATATGAGGACTGCCGGTCTCTAGATTTTATTTTTTTAGCAAAAAGTTAAATAAGTTTAGCTGAGAACAATTAGTCGAAGATATTGGTGTCTGCTACCTGATTGTTGCAGCCCTTGCTTTGAGACCCTGAGGCTTATGATATTTTGCCGTACATGGATCCAAGTAGGAGTATTAGACTATTTGAATTGCTCACTTGCACAAAGTTTTCTATATTGCATTTGATTGTTGACTAGTGCTTTTAGTTACATGCTCTTCCAAGAAGTGAAAAGGCACAATTTTTAGATTTCAGTCTTGTTTGCAATTTCATATTAACATCAGGTCATCATACATGTATGTTTCTGTCGGCTGTTAACTGATTCTCTAACAATCCTCTTTTCCTTCTTCAAATGTGTGAAAATGTAGGCAGGCCTAACTTATAAGGATGGGTATTGCTTAAAAACTGAATAGATATTTGCACCAGGACTGCGACATATCTATTAGAAATTTTAGTTCAATCATTATATCTATTAGAAATTATATCTTCATTTTAGTTATTTCTATATGTAACATTAATGGGTCGCCATTGGGTAGGGGTATAATGTTTAGTTTTCACTGCTAGGTAGAGGCCCTAATCTTGAGCAAATTCTGGGTCCACCACTGCCTGCAGTGCTGCACTTACTTGACCACCATCTGTGACGGTTGCTTCCTGGACGTCATCCAGGGGACACACCAGCTAGGCACGCTGCAAGATTTGGGCCATCTCAAGGCAGAGGCGGCAGCCGGCAGCAGCACAGTGTGGTTTGTGCCAATTTTTGTGATGTAAGATGGATTAGAGAGAGTTTCAAGTGAATTCCTGCCAATTTTTTAATTTGAATTTATTTAAATTTAGTCCGAAAATTGGTGCTCCAATCTGATATTCATTGTTTTATTTTGTTCTTTGGTATGTAGTAAGTATGGGTCGCCAGCTGTTCCCCTCACCGTGTGATAGTGTGATGGTGATGAACTTGGACGAGCCGCTCGACGCGGCGGCCGCCGAGAAGGGCGAGGCGGCGCTGCGGCGGCTGAGCGAGGCCGACCCGGCGCTCTTCCTCTCCCCCTCAGCAGACCTCGCTGCTGCCGCCCGAGCAGCCTCACAGCACATCTATTCCTCTCTGGCGCCGCTCTCCCTCGCTCAGCCGCTGCCGCTCCCTACCCTCCTAGCGGACCCCGCCTTCGACGCCGAGCAGATTTGGTCCCAGATCGAGCTGCTCGCCCGCCCGCTCCTCCCCCGCCTGCGCCGCCAGCTTCGCCATCTCAAGCAGCAACCCCCCTTGCAACGGCCTCCTGTGGAGACGCCTGCTGTTGCCGAGGGTGAGCAGTTGGAGGAGGATGGAGAAAGTAGCGAATCAGAGGAGTTGAACAATGAGGAGGAGGAGGAGTTGGAGGGGACAGAGGATGAGGAGGAAATGGGCGAGGAGGAGGAAGAAGCGGAGCTGGATGGGAGAGGAGGGAATGGGGTGGAGGATAAGTTCCTGAAGATAGATGAGTTGACGGAGTTCCTGGAGAAGGGTGAGGAAGAGGAGTATGGTGGTGGTGCCAAGCGGAGAGAGAAGAAGGCGGCGAAAAACTGGATGGTTGAGAGTGATGCTGAGGATGACGATGAGGATGAAGACGAGGACCAATTGGATGTAAGGCTTTCATGGTCATTCTCTTTTTATTTCCCAATTGTAGCAAGATTATCTTTAGTGTTTTTTTATAGATTATAGAAAACAATTAAATAGAACCAAAAGTAGGCAGTATTTCAAGAAGTGAAGCTAGAATTTCTGTTAATCGTGAAAGGGGAAGTAGCTCAGCATCTAGAGATACTTCAGAAAATTAAGGAAGTTCTTAGATGTGATAAGGCTTTTGTGGTCAATATCTCTTTGTCGCTCTGTCTCAGTTATAGCAAATTAATATTTATTTATTGTATAGAAAACAATGGTTAACAATCTGAAATAGAATTGCAGCCAAAATTTCTGTTAGATGGGAAAGGGAAAGTAACTCAGCATGTAGAACTCAGAAAACTCATTACTGATATGATTTTTGAAGCAAGTTTCCTGCCTGAATTAATGATCTTGTTTTGGTAGTTACAATCTCTAATACTGTAAGTTTTATGAAACCATATTCTCGTTTAGCTTCAACACTGATGCTGTTATCTGTAGTTAGAAGATTTTGAGGATGATGATGAGGAGGGTGAAGCAGGCGGTGGAGATATTCGGTAAGCCTTTCATGCTAGTTTTCAACTATGATATTGGGATTTGTGCAAATCACTTTGGATTGGACACTTCTCAGAAGTGAAGCATTTGTATACTGGACTTTAGCTGTAAACTTTATTTTCACTATCGTGGCATCATTTTTGTGAAGATTGTTGGTAAGAGGTTTTTATATAGATGGTGCTGGCAGGTGGCAATCATTCAGATTGAATACTAGATAGCTGGCTCTCGTTGATAATATATTAGGAAGGTGCAGAAGTAGCTAATATCTTTGTTCTTAATGCACAAACTGGACAAAATGTAGCCACTGTAGTACTTGGAATGCATCTGCAGATAGAATACCATTTGACATTGTTGTCTGAACTGCAAAGGGTTTTTCCAGGTATAAAGATTTTTTTGAGAAGGGACATAACAAGCAAGTTAAGAAGAGAGATGGTTCCACAAAGAAAGTTCAATTCAAGGATGATGAAGCACATGAATCTGAATTTGATGACAGTGAGAATGATGATGGAAATGTTGGTTCCACCCTAGATCGATTCGTTTCAGTTGGAGCATGCACATATGCTAGCTTGTCAATGGTTTGCCTTTGTACAGGTTGAACCAGAGCAAGGTCTCTCAACTCATGAAAAGGAGCGTCTGAAGATGCGTGCTAAAATAGAGCAAATGGAGAAAGCTAGCCTTGAACCCAGCACATGGACCATGCAGGGAGAGGTTTTAAAAATAATGCATTTTATTCTACTTTCAACTATGCATTATTACGATTTGATGATGTTATTACATTTAATTTTAAATAAACTAAATTGGTTTTTGTAGGTTACTGCTTCTAAGAGGCCCAAAAACAGTGCCCTAGAAGTGGACCTTGATTTTGAGCACAATGTAAGACCTGCTCCTGTAATCACGGAGGAAGTGACAGCTTCCCTTGAAGAAATGATAAAGAAAAGAATCACAGAGGTACATGTTTTGTTTTTCCCCCCTTTTGCTCATGTATATGGTGTTCAACTTCAGCTATGGTAGTATAGTGCATTTTTTGCAATGAATAAATCAGACAATCACTTTCTATGTTTCTGTTATTAATATTTAGGTTTGATCTCCTGGTTCCTTACAGAGTCATTTTGATGATGTCGAGAAACCTCTTATGTTGCCATCTAAAGCTCCAAAGGAGCACAAGGAAGTGGTATGCCAACAAAAATTCTTACATTGGAGCCATAAGATGACTCTGCTATTGGTATCTTACTATTGTGATTTTTGTTCCATCAGGATGAAACTAAGAGCAAGAAGGGTCTTGCTGAACTATATGAGGTTTGCATTATACCAATATTTTTATTTTTTTTATCCATACTGATTGACATTAGTATGTAAATCAATTTACTGTTGATTTTATTCTTCCAGGATGATTATGCGCAAAAGGCAGGCATTGCACCTGCCCCTCTTTCTATTTCAGATGAACTGAAGAAAGAGGTGAGTAATTATTGGCTCCTTGCTAGAATTGGGAAATTGGGAAGATGGCTTTATATATTTGTGAAATTAGTATTAGTGTACTCTTTACCTCAATTGTTGTCAACAATCTAATACTACATTTGTGTTGATTTGAAAGCAAGTGCATTTTACAGAATAATTTTTTCAGTGTCTTTCTCGAGAACCATGGCAGATCTTGTACTCTTCTGTTTATTTTGATCACTGCAATATAACTGCTTGTATTTGTAGGCTTTGTTATGGTTTGCGATATAATTTTTGCACTATAAAGAAATAAGCTATTGACAATGGTGTTTGGCCATGGTTTATTTGCCGTATGCCATGAAATTGCCTATCGATTATAGTTGGTCTATTGGACCAGTTGCATTACATTCCAAAATAACTTTTAGACAAACAAGAAGAACTGGATTCTTCACGTTTTTTGAGGTGTCACCTAGCCACCTAGGCATCCAGGTGTGCCCCCCCAAGGCCCGAATGACACACAAGGCACCACAAGGCCCGCTATGGGCTTACACCTTGTCACTTAGGCAGTGCCTACGCCTCCTGGCATGCTCCCAATGCCATAGATGCCACAACATTTAAAAACCATGTGTTTCTTTTATTCTGTTACTATGCCGTGTTTTGATAAGCATATATATAGTTATATACTTATATGGATAAAACTTGGTGCTTTACATTATTTGGGTAGAATTACTACATTGGTCTTGTTCGCTCACTCTGTTGATGATATGTTTTTTTTTTCTGGTTGATGTTTTATGTTATGTACTAATGACTAACTGTTCCTACCCAGGCAAATACTTTATTTAAGCGGATATGTTTGAAATTGGATGCGCTATCACATTTCCACTTTGCTCCAAAGCCAGTAAGGATAACTTCAAAATTCATATTTGCAATCTCTTTTGCTAAGTACTTTCTATGTATGAAGTGAAATATTGTCTTTTCAGGTCATTGAGGATATGTCTGTACAAGCAAATGTGCCTGCTTTAGCCATGGAAGAGGTATAAAAATTGTTCACTTTTCCCTGTGATGTTGTTCTAGCAGAGTGCTTTGTGTAGTGATGATCTCTGTCTTTCAGATTGCACCTGTAGCCGTTTCTGATGCGGCAATGCTTGCTCCTGAAGAGATCTTTGAAGGAAAAGGTGATGTTAAGGAAGAGGGGGAACTTACACAGGCTGAGCGCAAGAGAAGAAGAGCTAACAAGAAAAGGAGATACGCAGGTAATTTTTACCTTGGCCCTTAGAGTAAACGAGGATGCCTTTCCGCTCTCAATCTCATGCACTCTGGCTTTTTGCAAGGACGTCCAAAATCAGATAAATGCACTTGACTTCCTCACTTGTGTTCAAGATGGACATTCAATGATTTTTTGTTCCTTTTTCCTTGAAATGCAGCATCCCATAAGGAGAGGCCAGCCAAGTTGCAGAAAGATTAAACTGAATGTTAGTGAACCATATGAATTTCTCATTAGTTTTAAATGGTACAAGAGTGATAATACAAATTTTCTAAATTTTGTATTGTACCCTCTACTATTATCTACTATTAGCTTTTACTTTTTTTTTTGTTGCGACTACTACTTGTAACCGATCGCGGCGTTATCAGATTACGGGCTTTACGGCCTGTGCAATCCCGTTGCCCCTCTTGGGGTGTTATCCGATTTGTAGCCATGCAATGATGCAACGCATACCACCGTAAGATCGTGGCGTTATCAGATTACGGGCTTTAAGGCCTGTGCAATCCCGTTGCCCCTCCTCTTGGGGTGTTATCCGATCTGTAGCCAATCTACACCACCGTAAGCCTAGTGCAGTGCATTTACGTTGCCACTCCCACCATAGAACCAAACAGTACAAAGTCCAACTGTTATTGATTCCAAAATAGATGATTCCACGTCTGTATTGGATATTGACATAACTGATTGCAGAGACGCTTGAAACAAACAAAAGTCCATTGATTCCAAAATAGATGATTCCACGTCCGTATGGATATTGACATAACTAATTGCAGAGACGCTTGAAAGCTGAAAAAAAAAAACGCAAATGGATAACGGTGGAATCAGATTACCATACAGAAGTTCCAACCAAACGTGTCGTACTGTCGTATGGTAAGGATGCAAAGCAAGACACCTCAAGGGCCTCTTTGGTTACGAGCGGTAAACTTTATCGTCCGTTACATTAAATATTTGGATACATACATAAAGTAGTAAATGTAGGCTATTTATGAAACTAAAATCATGGCTAGAGAGTAATTTATGAGACGAATCTTTTAAGTCTAATTAGTCCATGATTGAACACTAATTGCCAAATAAAACGAAAATGGTATAGTACCTATTAAACTTTAACAACTCTAATCAAGCACCTCCTTATTCGGTAGTCCTGCCACAAGCCAGATAGCACCTCATGCAAACTTTTTTGGACCCATGCAAACTTATTTCTGTGCTTGTTCGAACAAACTGAAATGGCTAGCTTAGCCTGGCAAGTAAAAGCTTGCCCAAGGAGCGAGCCGAGGTGATGCATGTCGAGCGAAACAACAAACAACCAGAAAAAAAAAATCCAAATTACCGTCTTCAATTGTTGTTAGCCTATTTTTCCTCTTTGAACTCAAAAACTAGGTAAACCATCTCCTTGAACTTTTAAAACTGTTCATTTTATCTCCCTGACCAGTTATAATGGTTTTATTTTTTATTTTTAAATTTATTTTGGCTGAATCTTTGAAAAAAACATAGTAAATCATTAAAAAATATAAAATAGAAAATCTAATTATATTGGGCTCTACATGAGTAGATCTACACATTGAAAATATAATATTGTATGGTTTAGTACAAATTTTTTATTGTAGTTTTAGAACTATGTTTTTTGTTATTAATTCATAGTTGTAGTTTCTATGGTCAAATTATGGTGAAATTTTTATGATGGACATTCATTGGATTATGTATAACTTAGTTATATATTTATTAATGTATGAAAGTTTTACTACAGATCAAGCATACAATAATTAGTCCGCACTAAAAACTTCACCACAATTGGACCATAGAACTGTAACTATAAATTAAAACTACAACACAAAATTTATCCTAAAGCATACCATATTATATGTTTATTTTTTTTCTAGATCTACTCATGTATAGTCCAACAAAATTAGATTTTCTGTTTTGTATTTTTTTCTATGATTTACTATGATTTTTCAAAGATTCAGTTGAAATAAATAAACAAAGGTAAAATTGCCTTTGAAAATCTTTTATAACCGATTAGGAAGATAAAACAAATGGTTTTAAAAGTTTAGAGAAGTGATTTACCTAGTTTTAGAGTTAAAGGAGAAAAAACATACTTTCACAAAAGTTGAGGTATTTAAAATTCAGGTCTTACAACGTATAAAGCCCAAGTTGGCCATGGCCCATGGCGGCCCGGAGTGGATTCCGCCCGACCCCTGCGCAAAACCAGCGCACGAACACCGTCGTCTCCCACCCCGCTCGCCGTTCCGCGAACCGGTCGTCCGCTGGCAAGCTTTTGCCGCGATGCCCGACCAAGCAGCGCCCCGAGGCCGTCCACCTCCACTCGCAGCTCCTCCATTTCCGCGCGTCCGCTCCACCGCAACGCTCCGCGAGGCCGTCCCCTTCAAAGCGGTCACCTCCTCCCCCGACCTCTCGCTAGCGTCGCCTCCCCCCTCCTGCCTGCCCTTCACCTCCCGTCCCCCCCTCCCCTGTCGTTCCCGCAATTCCGGCTCACATGACCGTCCGGGCCGCGGCCGTGCTGGTGGCCGCCGCCGCGCTCGCGCTCCTCCTCCCGGGATGGGCGGCGGCGGAGTGGACCCTCACGAAGAAGGGCAGCGTCGTCACCTACGATGCGCGCTCTCTCTTGATCGACGGCAAGCGGGACCTCTTCTTCTCCGGCGCCATCCACTACCCCAGGAGCCCGCCTGAGGTACGCTCCCACGCGCGCGACTCCCTAGCCGATGAACCGAACGAAATGCAGTCGCGGCGTGCTGCTGCCGGTCGGCTGGTTGGTTTGATCCTGGAAATGTACTGTTGTATAATGCAGGTGTGGCCGAAGCTGCTCGACCGGGCCAAGGAGGGCGGCCTCAACACGATCGAGACGTACATATTCTGGAATGCACACGAGCCTGAGCCTGGCAAGGTAAAGGACATATATTCAGAATTTCAGATGGACGCGTTGGTAGCCAACCGCAGCAAAATTAAGGAGCATGACGTCCTCAGTCTTTCTTCTGCTGTATATTATATTAGACCGACAAATAGATGTAAACGTAGCTCATCTGTTGCATGCCCTTGCAGTACAATTTTGAAGGCAGGCTCGATTTGGTCAAGTTCCTCAAGATGATCCAGGAGCATGGCATGTATGCAATTGTGCGCATCGGGCCCTTTATCCAGGCAGAATGGAACCATGGGTCAGTGCGTCCAACTAGTTACCGCTCTTCTGTCTAGTATGCTCATATCGATCTGATTGTTTTGTGCTTCTTCTATGCCATTTTCTCTACTTTCTTCCAGTGGCCTGCCTTATTGGCTTAGAGAGATCGACCACATAATATTCCGGGCAAACAATGATCCGTACAAGGTAATCAAGGAATTCCCTATCCATGGTTGTAACAAGGACTAATGGCATTTGGACTTGTCATGCAGAAAGAAATGGAGAAATGGACGAGATTTGTAGTACAGAAGTTGAAGGATGCTGAGTTATTTGCATCTCAAGGAGGACCCGTCATTTTAACACAGGTCCTTCATTTCCCAATTTACTCACGTTATTTGTTAAATCCTCTTTATTGGCACCATATCTACATAATACACGCTGTGATTTACCCTTTGCACAAATAACATCAGATCGAGAATGAGTATGGGAACATAAAAAAAGATCATAAAATAGAAGGTGACAAGTACCTCGAATGGGCAGCTCAAATGGCCCTCAGCACACAAACAGGAGTTCCATGGATAATGTGCAAACAGTCTTCAGCTCCTGGTGAAGTGGTAACTTTCTGACCAGCGGTGAATATTTGTATATATTTTTAATGGTTCACAAGTTTTTTATTGCAAATTCTATCTTGAAAATAGTAACACAATACTATTCAGAACAGGAATGACATTTAATCTCTTAGAAGTGACCATCTACTTTCTATTAAAAAAGTCTAGTTGCTTCAGCTCAATCTTTTAATTAATTTCTCGCTCTCACTAGATCCCTACTTGCAATGGAAGGCATTGTGGAGACACATGGACACTGCGTGACAAAAATAAGCCTATGCTTTGGACTGAGAATTGGACTCAACAGTAAGTTCAAGTAATTCACACTCAACATTCGTATTATTCATCAATTATACAAATATTATGAGCCAACATTACTTTTTGAATGCAATGGCAGGAGCCAATATTATGAGCCAACATTACTTCACAATAGGAATAATTGAGTGAGATGAGATATATAGCGCTGTTTATAGAAAGAAAAATCTAATGCTCTAATGAACTTATGAGCTATGGCCATTCCAAGAAACATGTTGGACATTAATATGTGTGGTTACCTTACATTTAGGGATGCAAGTTCCACTTGTTTTTGGGCCATTGGGTGGACCCAAAAGATTTGCGATTCTTTGCATAAAGAATAAAAGGGGTGAGAACCCTTACAGACAAACACAACACACACACACAAGAAAAGAAAACTATACAGTTTACTTTACAAAAAGGCTGCTTAGACCCAAAACTTTTATAAAATGAAGTAAAATGTCTCGCCACATAGTTAATTTAGGGGGACTAGCTGACCTAGAAAACACAATTGGGTGCCCACTTGCATCCCTGCATATATCAATTCTTGTTTCCATCCCCTGTTTGATTGAGCGAACATGTTCATACCTGTATATTGTAGAATGTAAAAAGATAGAGTTGAATAGTAAAGCATACATCTCATCAATTAGCAGATGGACCCATAAACACAATAAAGCAATCTGGCTGCACACCAACTAAACCTAAACCTCTAAGGGTCCACTGTGCTATAGAATACAGTTATTTTGGGCAATATTTACTAATTCTAGTATATTTATTTTGTTAATATCCATAAAAGGTGCTCTTAACTAAAACCTGCATTCAAAATTAGGATAAAATAAGTGCTTTCAATGTACCACTGCTATGCCAAACAGTGCTTATATCAAAAGGCAATTCTCCATTCTGTAAGCATTTGGAGCTCATCCCCTGTGAATACAGAAGGTACATACACAAAGGATTAATCTCTTCATCTAATTTCCTGGGCATACACAGATTCAGAGCATATGGCGATCAATTAGCAATGCGTTCAGCTGAGGACATTGCATATGCCGTGTTACGATTTTTTGCAAAGGGTGGGTCAATGGTTAACTACTACATGGTATGGATTTACTTTATGTTCCTGAAATGAATATGTTAATAAACATTTACAGGGGAAATGTGGAGATTTATGGAATTTCACTTTAACTTGTCAACAGTATCACGGAGGAACAAATTTTGGAAGGACTAGCGCTTCTTATGTGCTGACTGGATACTATGATGAAGCTCCCTTGGATGAATATGGTCAGATCGCCTCAGTTGACCAATATATTTCTGTATTATTTTTTATCTTCATCATGTATGCTCCTCTTGACATAAGGAGCACCAAATGTATTCCGTGAATTTTCATAGGTATGTACAAGGAACCCAAATTTGGGCATCTCAGGGACTTGCACAATGTAATAAGGTCATATCAGAAAGCATTCCTCTCGGGGAAGCATTCGTCTGAGATATTGGGTCATGGGTATGAGGTTGGGAACAAATTCTTCAATCATTTTTGGCTCCTGGAAACTTATATTATTATTTGACATTGTTCTCCGACCTACAAATCAATCTTCTTTGGTGTTATTTTTTTGAAATAAATATCTTCTTTGGTGTTGATTTTCTATATTGCAGGCACAAATCTTTGAGTTGCCTGAAGAAAACCTGTGCCTCTCTTTCCTTTCCAACAATAACACGGGGGAAGATGGAACAGTGATCTTCCGAGGGGTTAAGCACTATGTGCCTAGCCGTTCCGTCTCCATTCTTGCAGGGTGCAAGGATGTGGTTTACAATACCAAGAGAGTATGTTTGTTTGCACTTAACCACAACTGAATTAGGTAGGCATTGGGCCCTAATTTGTATTTTGTTTGTTGTGGCAGGTGTTTGTACAACACAGTGAAAGGTCATACCATACCTCAGAGGTAACAAGCAAGAATAACCAGTGGGAGATGTACTCAGAAATGGTCCCAAAGTATAAAGATACTAAAATCAGGACAAAGGAACCCCTGGAGCAATATAACCAGACCAAGGACGCTAGTGACTACTTATGGTACACCACAAGGTATCACTCTTGTCTGTCACACCTTACAGTTTCGGCTCAATGTGATTCTTTATTCTTTCTCAATCAGAAAATTCACTTGACTATATTTTTATTTGTTACCATCTTCAGCTTTCGCTTGGAGTCAGACGATTTGCCCTTTAGAGGTGACATCCGGCCTGTGCTTCAGGTCAAAAGCAGTGCACACTCAATGATTGGATTTGCCAATGATGCTTTCGTAGGTAACTTGGACCAACTCTGTAACAATCTTCTTCCTCCAAAGACACTCGCTTGTTGCAAGAATGCAAGTAAAACTATTGTACAAATCAAAATCCCTCTCTATGTAGGAAGTGCGCGTGGAAACAAGCAGGTGAAGGGTTTCATGTTTGAAAAACCCGTTGATCTGAAAGCAGGTGTGAACCATGTCGTATTGCTGTCGTCAACTATGGGAATGAAGGTAAAAAATTGTTGGAACTGTGGAATGGGTTTGGAATGTAAGATGACTGACTATACTGCCCTAGTCGATAGCCAGGTGAAAAAAATATGGTTGTATTGACGCAAGACACAAAACTTTATTTTTTTTGAAAGGCAGACATATATAGTTTATATCATAAATAGAAGGGTGGCCCATGCGCTCAGCTAATGCAATAATCCTGCTCATCAGCTCTAAATTTGCATGTTTCACTATCTTCTGCAGGACAGTGGTGGTGAACTTGCTGAAGTAAAGGGCGGCATTCAGGAGTGCCTAATCCAAGGTCTCAACACTGGGACGTTGGATTTACAAGTCAATGGCTGGGGCCATAAGGTAAAGCTATTGTCTTTAACTTCACCTCCCACTCACCCCCCCCCACCACCCCCCACCACCCCCACACTCCCACAAACCAACAAACACAAC
>Ga0182004_10000344_pt1 | contig 26551 bp, 35 predicted proteins | sample Sormic07211540_1_FD_120479 | JGI IMG/M metagenome (GOLD analysis project Ga0182004, IMG submission 120479) | Endophyte microbial communities from Sorghum bicolor roots, Mead, Nebraska, USA - 072115-40_1 MetaG | ecosystem: Host-associated > Plants > Roots > Unclassified | place: USA: Nebraska...
AACTCGAATACTTTAGTCCTGACAACAGCGATGCGCCCGGATGTCACGGCTAAGAGGTACTCACGCGGAACTTGAGAACACGCCGAGCTTAAGTCGACGAATTCCTAAGAACTCGTAATGAAACGGAAAAGGTATGACGAAGTCGTCAAAAAAGTAGATGCTGGAATATGAGTAAAAACTTGTGTTTGATTGATTGATAGATGTCTCATTACAAAGCCCTAGGGTCTATATTTATACCCTGCTTAAAGAGCTACAACCAGACACGACAAGAACTCAAATTCCAAATTACACAGAATCCATATACAAAACGATTTAAACAACTAAGGAAAACATAAAGCTATCCCCCCCGTGACAAACTGGAACTCTTCCATAAATCGATCGGCAACTTCCGGACTCTTCTCCCATATCATCGGCAGACTCCCTTGTCGTAGCTATCGGCACAGACACATCGTCACGTATAGACTTAGCCATGTTCACCCGTCCTTCTATCGGCAATTACCTCCATCGGCAACTCACCCTGCAGATCAGGTACCACCATCTCATCTTACCGATCCATACTTTACCGATCATGGACACGTACCCAAAAACGGTGTCAACAGAAGAAGAAGAAGAAGAAGAACATTGCTCGAATGGAGCTCGAGCAGCGCCGTGCAAAGCAGAGGCGCGATGGGAAACCTGAAGAGGAGTCCCCTGATCATGATGATGATGAGGGTGATGGTGGAGATGAAGACTAGGAGTTGAGGGGATGGCCGCACACCTCGAGCATCTCCTTGCCCCTCCGCCTCGAGCTGACACATCGTCTATGCAGGGAGGCATCTCCGTGGAGCCGCCGGAGAAGAGACAAGGTGGCTCCTTGTCTCAGGTGGAGTCTTCATCTCGTCGCCCATGCAGAAGCACTCCGCTTGCCCCCACTCAGGGTCAATCTGAGCTGCCACCGTGCTCGCCTCAAATTTCTATGTCGGGGCCTCGTACTTGAGGTCAGTCCGCTTCGGAAGACCGGATCGCAATATCTTCGAGTCAAGGGGAGGTGCGCAAGGAGAGCTCAAGCTCTAGAGATCTGTGGGAGATGTGATCACGGCCAGCGCCCTCCGTCGATACTGGCACCCAACAAGGCCCGACGTGCGGTAGTGCCTCGAGACCCCCTAGCAGTTCTCGTGGTACCGGGAGGAGAATCACTCTCCTTGTGGGGTAAGTCCTTGAGGTCTGGTCTCATTATTTTGCCCTGGATTTCTACACTGATACTTATGTGACTTGCTTGTCTACTTGTGGTTCAGGCTTAAGCGTCAACTGGAGGAGGCGCGCCCCTCTCCTGCTAAAAAGCTCAAGATGGGGGTGGACACCAGGGTACGTAGCGGTCTCATGGGTATGGTTCTCTTTCTTTCCTACATGTCGACTCTGATAACCCAAACGCGGGACGTTCTAGCAAGCTGATGGGCGTTGCTTTGGCTGTAGGATCGTCAGTCTCGAGGCCTGCTCCTTTGAGTGATTCTGCTCTGCCTCAGGCGCTTGGAGGGAAGCTATCCCTGAGGCCTTGATACCAACAGCTTCTACCTCGAGCTAGGCCGAGGTTTCTTTTTCCGATCGTCAAGAAGGAGCCCTCGAGGCCCCAAAATCAGGGGCAAAGGTCACTCTGATCGACGTTGACGACGAGGAGATGGCAGAATCACCTTCGCCAGTTGAAGAGCGTCCTATGGAGGAGAATGTCGAGGTCCCTTGGCTTGAGGGGTGGGCGCCATGGCCTATCGGGATCCACGTGGTCGAGGGGGAAAAAAGAAAAAAGAGGAGGAAGAGAGGAGGAAGGTGGAGGACGAGAAGAAAAAAGAGGAGGTCGAGAAAAAAGACACATCGTCGTCACTAGGCCATCGTGAGGAATAAGTCCTAGCCTTGAGCCAGCTCGTGACCATGCAACAGCTGCAATAGCAGCAATAGCAGCAACAACAGCAGCAATAGCAGTAGCAATGGCAAGAACAGCAGCAACAACTGTAGTAGCGGACCAATGAGAATCAGTAGAAAGACTAGTAGGGCGAGCAGCAGCTAGAAGGTCGACAGGCCAAGCCCAAATGAGAATAGTGTCTTACACCGTGGAGGCGGGTGAGGCAGCCATTTTCCCAAGAGGTCGAGCTGGATCGAGAGGACAACATCGTGGTGATGGCGCTCCTTCCACGTCTGCCAGTGGAAATGGAATCCAAGCCCAGAGGACACTATACAGTCCTAACGCAATCGACCTGGGCTATTTTGCAAGCAAAGAGCCCTAGACGAACGAGGCTACTTCTAGATCGGGAGAAGATGCTAGGAGATTTCCCACCCTAGTCGACTTGATGTTGTGCCTTGGTGGCACAACAGAGTTTGCGGAAAACACCCTACGCGCTGTGAAGGAAAGTGCTTCTGACGAGCTTCCCTACTGGGGGATTCAAAACTTCGGCTTTGGGACCCAGCCCTCCTAGAGGAACGCTGCTCGAGATGGACGATCGCTCTAAGGTCGAGAAATGGGAGCATGTGGAGGAGCTGCGGCTTTGGCTACAGCAAGCCATGGCCTTGTCCATCGATGTCGTCAGCAGGGATCATGCTAAGGCCTTTTTTGTGCATGCCTTTCTCCCTACGTGTTTTGGCTTTGTGAGTTTTAGATATATGCTTATTGATGTTTGATTTCATGTTTTTTTCGTCAGGATTTGAAGGAGACTTCCTGGGAGAAATCCTGTTTCGTTCACGCAACCAAGGGTAAATGGGAGCAGGTTGTTGGTCTGGAGCACAAGCTTCAAATCCTAGGAAGCACTTCTTAAGGTGCAAAAGGAGCTAGTCGAGGCCTTGATGGACAGGCAGAAGAAAGAAGCCGACCTGGTCGAGGCTTGGAAGGATGTGACAGCGACTCGAGGGGATATCTACCCTGCCCAAGATGCCGTCGAGATGGCAAAGGCAAATGCTGAAAAGGCTCGAGAGGAGGCAGCCTAGGCCAAGGAGGAGGCCGCCAAGGCAAGGGTAGACAAGAAGCTAGCTGAGGGAGATGTCATCCTACTGACCGAGCGAATAAAGCAGCTCGAGACCGATCTTGCTAAGGCCCAAGATGGGTTTACCGAGGCTCGAGCGCTGGCCATAGAGTCTACGGGAGCTGCATCAACCACCCAGGAGGGGGAGAAACAGGACAAGGAGGAGCTCAAGAAAGAGAAAAACCAGGTTGGCACTTTGGCTGCTGATGTCAATTAGCTGAAGAGAACCTTGCTAGAGAAAGGAGCCACCGCCACCGCGCAAGCTGATCGAGGACCTATGGGTCGAGAAAACAAAGGTAGTTCGCTCTTATCAAGAGATTGAGAAGTCAAACACCGACCTGGTCGGTGAGAACACGTCACTCTCCGAGCGTATCCATGGTGAGCTCTTCCTAGATTCATCTTTCTTGTGCTTTTGTTCGTTGTGACTAACTTCTTGTGTTAGCTTCCAAGATGCTCCAGGTGGATTGCTCAATGCTCTGACCACTTCCAAGATGCTCCAAGTGGATCTCGAGGGGGAGGTGTCATTGACCGGTCAGCTCTGGACCGTGATTAACGACCTCTCTGCTTCTTAGGAGCTCGAGCCTTCAAACGAGGCTGGGAAAGCAGCTCGAGGTGACGCACTTGTGGATCAACTGTGCTACCTAGGCGCTACCGTGAGGGACTGTGTCTGGGATGCACTCCATATTGGTGTGTGTTGACACTTCTAACACCACTTAATCTAAGTTGTCATCCCTAACATGGCACCACAAGTGTGGTATAAAAACTGTCCACTAATGAAATAAATATAGGATCCGCAAGCGTACAAATTAAATACCATTGTAGCACTTCAGCGGGAAGTCTTCTAGGTATCATTATTTATATTTAGCTCAAGGGAAAGAACTAAGGACTTAAACAATGTGATCAACTTGCAAACATGACTACATATGAGTGATTGGGTTGCATAGGTCACATACTTGGCAGGAGGGTAAACCATAGATATATGTTATATAAAATATAGAAGCCTAGGGAATATAGAGACAAGACTTATACTACTCAGCTTAATATTAGGCAGACGTCCATTTAGTTCAAGAGATAGAAAATCCTATGTAGTTCTAATCTATCAAGTCATTCATCTACTCTAATACTACACTTTCATATATAGCACAAAAGACTCTTCATTTATGTATAAGGAACATTGCTATAAAAAGCCAAGACAGAGCTGGACTTCCTATGCAACTGCGGTTCTACCTGTCCTACCAACGGGGGATGAAATACAACGGACTCAACGGAACTGTCACTTCTACGATCTACCACGCAACCCGGCCAATAGGGTGTAATTGCAGATAAATGACATCTAAGCACCATGCTTGCATGACATCTATCACCTAACTGTCCCGTGAAGAGGGCTAAGCGCTTTGCAAACATATACATAAACTCATTATAAATCATAACCATATCAAATGTAGAAATAGAATAAACTAGGAACATAATAAATAGAAACATAATGATATTTACTATAAAGTCAAAAGAGAGATAAAAGATAATCCCAGTATCTGATGACGAAGATCTGGAATTTCCAAGCACAGACGCCCAACTCTTCCTCTATCTAATCTAACCTATGTAGAAGATGGAGATTAGGAGTAGCTAATCTATCTCTAATCCCTGGCTGTAATGGCTCCCTCTAATTCTAATATGAGAATAAAAATATAATTCTATTTTTCTCTCTCAATTCTGAGCTCTCCTCCGGGGGGTAGGCTTGTATTTATAGCCCCCTAGGAAGCACCATAGCCCTTGGATCAAATCGACTTAAACGTGCGCTTAAGATTAATCCTCAAAGTCGGTGGAGGCAGGATCTGCGAGGTTGGCTCTGATTGGCCAAGCCTCCCGGGCGGCCGACCCTGTCCCCCAGGGCGCCCACCCTTGCCCTATGGTAGGTGGGCCCTAGGTTTCAGGGCACGCTTTCCTGAGTCTTCTAGAGTCTTGTGGAGTTGATGTTCCGGTCTTCTCTCTATGTAAATCCAATATGTGGACCTCCTTTCGTTCTTATTCCGAAAACCCCCTATAGAAACAAACATTCACCAAAACTCGTGGAAATTGTCAGTGAAAACCCAAAGTCTATGTGATGTTCAGTTTTTATCCCCTTTATTCTCCTTAGTTGACATATAATTTTGATGGTTAACAACCGTCAACAAACTCCCCAAGCTTGCCCTTTGCTCGTCCCTAAGCAAACAACTACAAAGGATGGATCAGGAGTTGCTATAATGCTTTCACACCTTACAAGCACATCTTTAAATAAGAACTCATCCTTAGACTAGAGTGAACTATCATAACTTCCAAACTTACTCATGTTTCTTCTAACCATGGGACTTTTACCTATACTTGGGTCTTGAGCAGTTGAAAGACAGAACAATTAAGTCAAGCACTATTGTCTCATGCTCTGTTGTTCTACCTCTGTCCTCGAGTTTTTGTAATTTTCAAAATAAAACTCAAAGTTGTTTAGTATGATCCTTTCAAGTCTTTCATTATGTGGTATTTTTGGATCCTCGCTAAGGCATTGAAAGGAGTGATGCCTTCTCTCTTGCTCTCAAGATATGTAGTATACAAGGCATAAGGCATTTATATAACCTTCACTCTCTCTCACCCTATATCTAATAAAGCTTATGCGGAGCTCATAGGTCTAGAGACAACTAATCATTGGGTCTGATCGAACCATGGATCCAAAAGAACTCACCATATAACCAACCGGTTTGTGCACGTGTGGTTTTATATGTGAATGCTAAACTAGAGAATATTTGTTGATGGAGAAGGGGTGCAAAATAGTTCTAATGCTCCTTTACTTGTAATGATTCCTCTAACTTTGAAAATGATAATAAGCTTGGGCTCATAAATCTTTCTTTTTCTTCTTTCTTTCATGGAACTTTTGTCCAATAATTTTCTTGCAGCCCATCAATTCTTTTTGTAACAAATATTTTGTAGAGGAATATGAGATAAAAGTTGGAGCATTGAACTTAAGATAATTGGCTAGCAAATAAGCAAGGGAAATATTTTTGGTGTTCATTCTCAGTGTAAGAGAGAAACATTTTTGGATAGGTGAATATGGAATATATATGTGGTGCGTACTTCCAGAGTAGAAGTAGCAAAAGGTGAACATGAGTGTACGTGATACCGGGATTAGTCGCATGATGAGTTCCTAAGGGTCAACACAGCTCGAGCAAACACAAAGCCCTATATATATGTGGAGGCTTCCTACCCTAAATAAATATGGGTGTAGTAGGAATTTTATACTCTCTATCATACATAGAACTCATCATGAAGCATTTTAATTTTCATAAAATAAATCTCCAGAATTTAGTAACAATAGGAACATGATAAACGGTAGCTCAGACTATATCATATCATAACCATCAACTACCTAGACTTAGTTTAAGCATATGCTCCCACAGGTTTAAAAATTAGAGTAAATTTAGTTGTTTAACAGTGTATCTAGTCCTTGGAAGAATTCAAATTTAAAACTAGGTACTTGAAAACAATTAAGGCAGAGCAACTATTCATAATTTCAATTATGCTTTCTTCATCTCTACATATTTTATTTATAGCAAACTTAAATAGAAAAATAAAGCAAACTTATATTACACACTATTTTTATTTGGTTTTCATTTTTAAGAAAGCTCAAATTTAAACAAATTAAACAGCAAATATTTATTTGATTTTCTAAATTTATAAAAGAGAAAGGAAATAAATTGAAACAAAAGGCAAATAAAACTTACCTTGATAATGGGGGTCCTCCCCCAAGCTAGTCTTCTTTCGGGATCTGGAGGAACGCGTAGATGTCACTTAGTGTGCTGTTGGCTTGGTCTTGCCCTTCTTGAATAGAGGCCAACGTCTGAGTGGTGGTTTGGTTCCACTGACGCTGATCATTTCAATTCTACTCATTGTGAGCAAGAGAGGTGTGGATGTAGTTTTGGAATGTCATCTATTCATTGTAATGCTGCTGGGTGTAGAAGAACACAGAAGCATCAGACCTACGTCCTTGCTCATAGCCTTGTTCCTCGTCTTCTATCCTTTCTCCATAGGTACTGAATGAATATCTTGGAGCTTCACCTGAGGTACCTTCTCCTATGGGGATGAATGGTGGTGGTGGATAGTACCCATATGGATGGTATGCAGGATGGAAGGAGGATACATCCTAGGATTTAGTGCGCGGTGCTAGTGTGCCTGCCATTCATCATAGCTGGTGTGTGTTGGTGCTTCATGAGTGGGGTCAGCACCAAGCCAGACTGGCTCGTGTTGACGAGCAAATCTCTAAGAGGCTATCCTCTAAGGTGCCCTCTCAGAAGTCTCCCCCTGAGCTCCTCTCCTGTTCACTGGTCATGACTAAAACTCAATGTGCAAAGTTTCAACACAATATTATGCCATCTCTGGGTTTGGTAACCGGAGCTTGGCGTCCTCATATGTCATGTATAGATCCCCTTTTATTTTCTTTACAAGGTGCACATGATTAAAATGTTCATATCCGTAAATTTGTCTATGTGTATGAATAAAATCCAAAGAGGCACCTTCAAGTAATTTAAGCTTAACAGCTAAACAAGTAATAATGGAACAAATAGCTACATCTCCTACTTTATATTCAGGAATGCTTAACCAATGATCTACTAAAGCATGGACAGGTGACACCTGTTGACACTTCTTAACGCAACTACTAAAAATAGACTCTTAAACCTATCCCTAGCAACGTCATCAAAAATTACTTAACATCACTTAAGCTAGGTTGTCATCCCTAACATGTTGTAGAAGTGTAGGTATTGAATCTATACGCTTTTCTAGGAATAAATAAATAAATAAATAAAGATCCGCAAGCCCACAGATAATACTGACGTAGCATTTTAACCAAGAGTATTCGAGGTATCGTTATTTATATTATTATCACTAGGAAGGGACTTGCAATGGATAATGAGCAATGAGCACTACATGTAATTACGGAGACCTTAACCATGTCTTTATCTACCTCTCATGCAGGGTAAGTGTCACATAAGATAAATATATAAATATGAATAATAAGTGACTGAGGATAAATAAGAGTTTATAGCCATAAGATAAACATGATAATCATCTCAATTAGATTACTCTAAATCTATAGCAATAGCATTGCATTAGGATAATCTACAAGAATAAAACCTAAGTATCAGAACCACATTGTCAAAGCGTACTGTTAATCCCAAATTTTGGCGAGTTAGGAAACTGCTAGTGGGCCTGCTTTGTAGAAGGAGGGTCGGCCGGATGAGCGGATTGACTAAACCAGAAGCGTAACAAAGTTAGTCGATGAGAATGGTGTCGGAATAAGGCAAGACGAAAAAAGATGTGTCGGGTTCAATTAGAAAGGAAGAGTTAGAGTCTAGGTTACTTTTTGAGGAAAGAGTCGTATTGAGACATGAGACTAGAACTCTAGACTATAAATATTAGGAACCCAATCCTTGTAAATGATATACACAATCAAAATACAAACTCTTTCGGTTGCGGCCACAAACCTTAGGAGTAGGAGTAAAAGTAGATCTCGACGAGACCTTCAATAAATTGAGCAACATTGGTTGAATTCGACCTTCAGTTTGCTTGTAAGTATTGTCATGGTTCATGTTTAGTTTGTTATGGCTGCATCATTCGACCTCATGTCAAGCTTAATTATGAACTAGTTACTGACTTGAATTGTGTTTGTAAGGCTGCATTGTTTCAATCTCTTATGAATCTAAACGCTAATCATAAACCTCAAGTAAATAATAATTATCAAGCCAATATAAGATAGCTAACTTGTTGATCTTGATCGTTACATGTCGTGCATTCGAGATATTTATTGTTATAATTAATTTGGTTTTAATAACTAAACCCGATTATAACAATATAGATAGATCTTGTTCGTGCCTAGACCCTGTATCGGCTAAAATAGCCGATCCAGTTAAGCTTAACAAATAGCGCGTTTGCATGGATTCGTTTATGCATTAAATGAACTAGTAATCTGTGTTGGATTTATTGAAGTCCGCTGGCCGTTAGACCAGGTGAATATAGGTTTAATATAAATTATGAAAGTAATCTACTAAAACCACACGTTGGTAGACCAGTTTTAGTGAGTTATTGTTTATTTAATGGATAAAAGGATAATGCATGTGAGCTATCTTTTATCATTATACATAGCATATCGGCTAAATAGTTGATCTGATAATTTATACATGTAAGATGCAATTGTTCAATACTATCAATAATGCTTATCTTTTTGCATCATTTCAATGATTTAACTTTCTAGTTAAATTACTTCATTCAATGGCTTCTTAAGGTCATACATCTCAGAACTGTCTGGCAATAACCGGTAGGTTCCATAATTTGACATTTGGTACCTTATCAATTTTTAGGTCAAATTGATTGGCACGCCCCAGAATCAATTCACCAAACTCGTGTGTTTGTGGCTCGGGAGGTCTAGGATTCTAGCTCCTGCACTCCCTCTGAGAGCCCTTTAGATTGTTGGTGTGAGAAACCAATTTTTGCACCAATACATCTTTTGGCACGCCTAGTGGGACACTCAGTCATCAACATGGAGAATGAGAATGTGCTCAATGTCATTCTGGATGATCTCACAGACTCGTTAAAGGAATTGGTTGAAATTGCTGTGAACCAATACCAAGAAAAGTGTTTGCTTTCTTTCAGTAGAACCAGAGATAAGCAGGTATACCAGAAGACTCTTTTCCCGATGCTAATTCTAGAAGGAGAACGTGACCCTATTGTTCAGATCCAACATCAAGCTATGAGTGAAACTATCAGCAAAGCCATAGTGTCAACCTTGGCTAATCATAATGAAATATTACCGAATGGTATCAGTAATGCCATTAACGAAGCATTCAATCTAGATATACAGAATAGAGGACCAATGTATTCTGTCCTTGTTAGGAATAAGTAGATGTTCGTTGGGCAAACATCGGGAGATCTAGCATTTGGAGAATTTGCGAATATGAATCAATGCTGCAACACTGTTCAGCAGTCAGTGCAACAGCCGATATTAGATTATGGTCAATCAGCTACAAAAGTTGCTCCTCAGAGCCGGAGGATTGCTAGAGACTTCAATGCTCAACCTTATCAAGGAAGATTGGCACCTGGAGAAGTACCTCCTGGCTATCACTATGTTGCTGAGCACTATACTTTAAATGGTTGTGAAAACCCTATATATCAGCCAAATGTTCAGAGAATGCAGAATTAAAGGTATCCAGAACCGAATGGTCAGCATGGAAATCAGTTTCAGATAGATCAACTGATGAACCAAGTTACTGATATGGTGCAGCGACTGTATGGTTTAAAGCCTAAAAATACAATGGTATCGTACAAAAAGCCATATCCAGAGTGGTTCGATCAGGTCTTGTTACCTCCAAGAAATAGGCTGCCATATTTTGTTAAATTCACTGGAATGGGTACACTATCGACTATGGAGCATATCAGCCAATATTTGGCTCAACTGGGTGAGATTGCTGATGAACCGGCACTCAAACTGAGGTTCTTTCCTCTTTCTCTATCTGGTCCAGCATTTTTCTTGTTTGCATCTTTGCCACATAACTCCATTGAAGGATAGGAAGATCTAGAAATCAAGTTTCAACATTATTTTGATTCTAGAGTTATAGAGAAGGGCATTACAGATTTAATCGATGTAAGACAGAGGAACAATGAACCTGTGCTTCATTATTTATAGAGGTTCAAAGAAGTCAGGAATCAATGCTATACCTTGACACTTTTGGAGGCTGAATTGGTTAGCATTTCAATTCGAGGACTAATACCAACTATCAAAGAAAAGATTGAGTTTGATTGTCCTAATTTAGCTGCTTTGGCCAGAAAATTATCTAGCATCGAGACTCAGTTCAAATATGCACGCTTCGACAGGCCTCTAAAGGTGAATAATAGTAGTGATGAAGAAGTTAAAAATGATGAAGTAGCTGCTATAGACTGGGTATGGAAATATTTTGAGTATATTCCATGGGCCAAGAACAAATCAATAGAAGAAGAAAAGAAGAAGAAATTCAACTTCGAGATCACCAAGGCTGACAAAATATTTGATTATTTGTCGAAGAAAGGACAAATTAAGCTCACAGGAAATCATAAGATCCCTTTGACTAAAGAACTCAAGAAGAAAACATACTGCAAATACTATAATTCTAATACTCATAACACTAATAATTGCAAGGTTTTTAGAGATATCATCCAGCAAGCTATCAATAAAGGAAAGATTAGGCTAGAAAAAGCTAAAGGTGGTATGGGTATAGAAGGACATCCTTTCCCAGCAAATATGGTTTCTTCTTCTTTTCCAAAAGGGAAGTTCAAGGTGCTCACCTCTGAAAGAGCTTAGGAAACTAAAGTAATGGATTTTGCAAGGCAGATATCAGCTATTGAGTATCAGGCGATGAAGAAGAGACAAGATCGGCAAATTAGTCGATCAGACATTACAGAAACTCTAAAAGCAGTGACATGCACAGACGCCCTACTGTTAGAATTTTATTAAACAAATGGCAAATATAGAAGGAAATAGAACAAATGCATCAAGAAAGAGATTATTAGAAGTATCAAGAAGAATATGAAAGGACGATAATTCAGGAAGAAAATGAGCATCATTGGAATTGTCCTTTTTTTCAACACTATTGGAATGAAGGCTTGAAGTTGCCAACTCTCAACAATTGCCCTGAATGCAGTGATCAGTATTGGGAGTATCGTCAGGGAAAGGTCAACCGCCGACCTATACATAAAAGATTAAGTTTTGAAAGAACAAGTCGGCGTGTAAAAATAGAAAATATTCATGATCAGGTTGATGCAAAAATAGTTAATCAAGAAATAGTCGATAAGGAGTATGTTTGGTAGAAAAATCAATCTTGCCCAAGTGGACTTAGTAGAAGTCAGAAGAGGAGGGTTCAATGTCTGAGAAATGATGAGTTGCATCAACAGAGGCATAAAGTGTGGCAAGTTAAACAAAACAGTTGACAAAGACAAAGGTAAGGTACCATCTAGAATTTCTGCTATTTTTATGTTGCCTGCTGAATTTAGAGCCAGTAATGAAGTAGAATTAGATGGAGAAGTAGGTGTGGCTTAGTGGATTTGCTAAGCAGAAAATACAACCTTTGAGAAACCTGAAAAGCATCTACATTTGAAGGCATTTGTGGGGGTATAAACCCCTATACCCTTATGGCCAGTAATGGACCAGGAGACTTGGTCCATCGTGGGATAGCTCGAGGCTTGATCCAACTGCTCGGAGTTTCGCACAAGGAAACAAGACGTGGAGATCAAGCAGGATTCTAGTCGGTTAGAATAGGGATTGCTATCGCATTATCTTTGGCAATTGTAACCGACTAGGATTAGTTTCCAAATCTTTAAACTTGCCCTCTGGACTATAAAAAGAGAGGCAAGGGACCCCCCTTAGACAATTCAATCCAACAAATAGCAATACAATCAGACGCAGGACGTAGGTATTACGCCCACACGGTGGCCGAACCTGGATAAAATCCTTGTCTGTGCCTTGCGTCACCATCAAGTTCATAGTTTGCGCACCTGTCTGCCGATAATCTACTACCGTGGGTATACCCCAAGATAGACTACCGACTTGCTTTCGTCGACAGTGGCGTGCCAGGTAGGGGGTGTGCGTACAACTTCCCAGACGAACAAGATGGTCATCATCCGAGCTTCCGCTGGCGTGACCGAAGGTCTCATGTTCACCGTTGGCCAGATCACCTGGACGACACGCCGGCGGCCTTACGACCACGACCTTGGAAGAAACTCAGATCCAATCTGAAACAGCAGAGATGATGCCGATCACACCAACCACGACCACTACGACTCCGTGGACCCGACCTCTGCTTCCTTGTTACATGGGGAAACAAGTCGACAATTCGGATCTTCTTGAAGCCATCGATCGCGGCAACCAAAAACTTCTTGAAGCCACCAATCTGGTGGATTCAATTTCGTGGCAGGCCGATCGAGCACCGGTATCGAATTTTTTTGACTCCCATCGACCAACTCGTGCCACCACGCACGAACGGCTGGGGACATCCTTGGCGGTAACAGCAACCCTCGAGGGACGAACTGTCAAGCTCAAGACAGCCTCTCCAGACGAGAATCTTCCTCATGGTCTGAGTAACGCGGCTGACCAGGTTTCACGACATACTCGATCCCCATTCAGGAAGATGGGCTTGTCGTCACAACAAACCGAGCGAACAGCCCGTTACTTCGTCAATATGGTCTCTATCCGTACTCTGTCAGAAGACAAGACCAACAGCACAAATTCAAGCATAGGATCTGTCCCTACCGAGGTTTTATGGCCCGAGGACGATGATTATGACTTGGATCTCCCGCCTTACCCCTCGGGTTTTTCCCGCTTTCTGGTCTTTCCACCTCGACGAGGAGATCTGGTTTTCAATGTCAGCAATGACGAAACAGTCGTCGATGGTGAAACCGACGAACAAAGACAGCAGCGCGAACAGCGCAACGCTTATCGTGCTCAACGACGAGCAGATGAGGAGCAGCGACAACTGGTCCCAAATACCCTTGATGACGCCTTCGACATAGTCGGAAACTAGCAAGTATTCAAGACACCAAGCGCCAATGTAGCTGTCGCCATGGCAAACCTCGATCGACTCCCAGATACTCGAGAATATTAGGGTGTTTGGTCCAGTATACGGGCACATCTAATCACCGCAATGGGACAGACCGCAACTCTACTCAAAAGGGTCCAAGCCATCTCCTACACGGAGGCCACCTTCGACCAGACTCATCGCAGCTGGGCCTCACCATGACCTGGCAGGCATCATCATAGCCGTTCACCCATCAATGACTGTATGAAGGACACTCATCACGACAACCGTGGTCGGGACGCTGGCAATTACCACGAGAAAAGACGCGGACGTGATCAGGAGGTGGACCAAGACCGTGACCTACGGCAAAACCTCTCTTATAAGGACGCTCGCGAGCACATCAACAGGCACATTACTGATAGAGCGGTACACAAAAATGTGCGACGCATCGAGTATGATGCTGCTCACGGCCCCCTGGCCTAAAACAGTTCTCTTCACATCTTCGGCAAGTTGTGTGGCCCTGCAATTTCCAGCTCGAGAAGCTTAAAAAGTATGATGGCAAGGAGAACCCCGAATACTGGATCACCCTTTATGAGATCATAGTCCGATCAGCAGCAGGAGACGAGCATGTCATGGTAAATTATTTTCTAGTCGTCCTTGACCAAGCTGGCCACCAATGGCTCCTTGTTTTACCAGAAGACTCTTTTGATTCATGGGAGGAATTGCGGTAGGCATTCATCGATAACTTCATCGCTACCTGCGAGCAGCCTGGAAACAAATACCACCTTGAGAGGATAAGGGACCGAAAGAATGAGCCCCTGCGCGATTACATCCGATGCTTCTTGGATATGCGCCTCAAGATTCCAAAAATTTCCCACGACGAGGCCATATCAGCTTTCATCAAAGGCCTACGTTTCAATGAAGCTTTAAGAAGCAAGCTACTACGCAAGAGGCCGACCATGGTCGCCAAACTTCTCACCACAGCCAAGAATTACGTCAACACCAACGACACAGAAAAGCTCATTCGAGAAGATGTTCGAGGAGCTAAGCAGCATCCCCGACGAGACGACAGCCGTGAACGCTTCGACATCCGGAACCCTCGTTGTGGCGACAACCGCAACCACTGAGAAGGATGGGATAGGCATCGCGACAACCGTGATGACGTCAGAGGCAAGCGACCTCGCGACAACGATCACAAGGTAAACACAGTCAAACGTTCCAATGGACGATGTGATTATCAGGAAGACTACAACAAGATGTTGAAAGGACTCTGCCAACTCCATCCCAAGTCTAACCACACGATGGAAGAATGTCGTGTCCTCAAAAGCATCTATACACAACGGGCTGCTCAGGGAGACACCGCCAAAACAACTGGGAAACATGACAGACGCAATCAAGAAGACGAAGACGACGACCAGGACAGGGACCCACGGCACGTCAACCCAACCGATGTATTTCACTCCATTTTTAGAGGGAATGTCTCAATCGAATCAAAACGAGAAAGGAAACTCTTCAAAAGGGTTTGCCTAAATGTGGATAGGTCTGACGGTTCGATATCCGATCCCAAGTTCCCCTTGGTCACATCGAGAGATCTTTTTCAGCAGACAAGACCAATGGGCTGCCATTCCAGAACCAGGATGATTTCCATTGATCTTGGACCCATGCATCGACGGCGTCAGATTCGAGCAGGTACTCGTGGATGGCGGCAGCTCCATTGACATCCTGTTTCGCAACAGCTTACCCACTCTCAAGCAAACACTGGTGCATCTAAAACCATATGAAGCACAGTTCTGGGGTGTTCTGCCAGGCCAATGTTTAGTACCCCTTGGCCAAATAATGCTGCCCGTCTAGTTTGGAACGCCGGACCACTTTCGTACTGAATTTGTGAACTTTGTGGTCGCTGACTTCGACGGAACCTACCATGCCATTCTGGGACGTCCCTCTCTAACCAAGTTCATGGCAGTTCCACACTATTCATACTTGGTCCTCAAGATGCCAACCGAGAAGGGCGTACTAACCGTTAGAGGCAACGTCTACACAGCATACACATGCGAGGAGGAAAGCTTCAAGGTCACTGAAGCAATCGATCTCTCAATTTGGATGGCTGAAACAGTGTCCCAAGCAGCACAAGTCCCACCCGACTAGCTCAAATTACCCGAGCAGCAGACCCCATGAAAGAGCACCAAGTCCAGGGAACACAAGGAGGTCCAGCTGGTCGATGGTCAACCAGAGAAAACGGCTCTTATCGTAGCCCATTTAGACCCCAAATAGGAAGACGCGCTCGTCAGGTTTCTAAGGGACAACGTAAGCGTTTTCGCATGAAAACCTGGAGACATGCCTGGTGTCCCACGAAGCCTGATCGAGCATTCCTTAAACGTCTCGAAGACCGCAAGGCCAATCAAGCAGAAGCTGTGACATTTTGCTTGAGACAAGAAGGAGGCTATTAGGATAGAAATTACACGACTTCTAGCAGCCGGGTTTATTAAAGAAGTGTATCATCCTGATTGGCTTGCCAATCTGGTCCTTGTATGAAAAAAGAATAATGAATGGAGAATGTGTGTTGATTACACCGATCTCAATAAACATTGTCCTAAAGATCCTTTTGGTCTCCCCCACATAGACGAGGTGGTCGACTCAACTACCAGATGCGAATTACTCTCTTTCGTTGATTGTTACTCTGGTTATCACCAGATCTCATTAAAAAAAGACGACCAGATTGAAACCTCTTTCATCACTCCTTTTGGTGCATATTGCTATACCACCATGTCCCTCGGACTAAAAAACGCTGGAGCCACCTATCAACGTGCTATTCAGTAGTGCCTCCACGACGAGATACGTGATGACCTTGTCAAGGCCTATGTTGATGATGTTGTCGTTAAAACCAGAGACGCTAGCACTCTGATTGATAACTTAGATCACACCTTCAAAGCACCAAACAGGTACAAATGGAAGCTTAACCCCAAAAAGTGCATCTTTGGGGTTCCCTCCGGCATACTACTCGGTAACATCGTCAGTCGCGACGGCATACGACCGAAACCCTCAAAGGTCAAGGCGGTGCTCGACGTGTGACCACCCAAAAACATAAAAGATGTTCAAAAGCTCACGGGATGCATGGCTGCTCTTAGCCGGTTCATCTCTAGGCTGGGAGAGAAAGGGCTCTCTTTCTTCAAATTACTGAAAGCATCGGAAAATTTCTCCTGGACAGAAGAAGCTGACGCCACATTCGTGCAGCTCAACACTTTCCTCACTTCACCACCCTTTCTCACCGCGCCTCAACCTAACGAGGACCTGCTCCTCTATATAGCAGCAACCGATCGGGTCGTCTCTACGGTGCTCGTAGTGGAGCGGGATGAACCAGGCCACGTCTACAAAGTCCAGCGACCAGTATACTTCATAAGCGAGGTCCTAAATGAGTCCAGGACCAGATACCCCTAGATACAAAAAATAATCTACGCCATCCTAATCACTTCAAGGAAGTTGAAACATTACTTCGATGGTCATCGCGTCATAGTAACTACAAGCTTTCCGCTGGGGGATATCTTGCGCAATAAGGACGCCAATGGCAGAATTATAAAATGGGCTATGGAATTATGCCCCTTTTTGCTGGATTTCTAGAGTCGTACAACCGTCAAGTCTCAAGCCCTGGTCGACTTCATCGCATAATGGACAGATCTCAACACACCGCCTGCTCCAGATATCTCCGATCACTGGTTAATGTTCTTCGACGCGTCCCTAAACATCAACGGTCCTGGCGCCGAGATCCTTTTTTATTTCACCAAACAAGGATAAACTATGCTACGTCCTTAGGATCCTCTTCCCAGTGTCTAAATATGTCGTCGAGTATGAAGCATGCTTGCACGACATTCGATGGGCCGTCGAGCTAGGGGTCAAGCGCCTTTATGTCCACGGTGATTCTGCCCTGGTCATTAACTAGCTAAATAAGGAATGGGACACAACTCATGAGAAAATGGATCTATACTACAAGGAGATCCGAAGATGGGAAGTGAATTTTTATGGAATAGAGTACATACATGTGGTCCAGGACAAGAATCAAGCAGTAGATGCGTTGTCAAAGATAGGATCATCCCGGGGCCAGATTTCGCAAGGCATTTTCGTCCAAGACATTGAGACACCGAGTGTCGGAACAGACCTGGTTGACAAGCCAAACAACGAGACAGAGCTCGTCCAGGACGCCACCCCGACAACCAGCAGTAACGACTGGGGTACGCCTTTCATTAAGTATCTCTTGGACGGTTTGGGATTTGAAGACAAGAAGGAAAACGAACGCCTCATTGAATGATCCAAAAACTATCTAATGGACGACGGTCGACTTATGTGAAAGAAAGCAAACTCAGAAGTCTTGTTGAAATGCATAACCCAAGACGATGGCATCAAGCTGCTAGATGACATACACGCTGGATCATGCGGCAACCACGCAGCTTCTCGAACGCTGGTCGGAAAAGCCTTCCATGCAGGTTTTTACTGGCCAACCGTTGTGGCTGACACTGAGAAGCTGGTCCGACGTTGTGAGGGGTGTCAATTCTTTGCCAAATGGACTCATGTACCCGCTCACGAAATCTAGACGATACCATCATCTTGGCCATTTGCCTGCTGGGGCCTCGACATGATCGGGCTGTTCAAACCTGCCCCTGGCAACTTCAAATTCGTATTCGTGCTGATCGACAAGTTCTCCAAGTGGATCGAATACATGCCATTGGTCAAAGGAACTTCAGAAAAGGTTGTAGAATTCCTCAATCAAATCATACACCGATTCAGTGTTCCTAACAGCATAATCACCAATCTGGGCACTCAGTTCACCGGCACTGCATTTTGGGACTTCTGTGATGATAGGGGCATAGTCATAAAGTACGTGTCGGTAGCTCACCCCCGCGCCAATGGACAGGTGGAACAAGCTAATGGGATGATCATAGATGCATCAAAAAAGAGGTTGTACACGGAAAATGACAGAGCACCGGGGCGGTGGATGAAAGAATTAACAGCGGTTGTCTGGGGTCTCCGAACACAACCTAGTCGGAATACGAGCGTATCCCCCTATTTCATGGTTTACGGCGCTGAGGCAGTGCTCCCCTTCGACGTAGTTTTCAGATCCCCAAGAGTCGTGCATTTCGACCAGTCTTCAGCAGACCACGCCAGAAAACTTGAAATCAATTGCACAGAAGAGAAACGGTTGGCTTCCTACCTTCGAATAGCAAAGTACCTCGAAGCCATGCGACGATACTATAACAAGAACGTTAGAGATCGATCTTTCGTGGTCGGTGATCTGGTACTCAAATGGAAAACAAGCCAGAAAGGAATGCACAAGGTATATACGCCCTGGGAGGGACCTTTTGTGGTGACCGAAGTCACGCGTCCCACCTCTTACAGGCTGGCCTACCTAGACGGAACAAGTCTGCCTAACTCTTGGCACATAGACAAACTACGACGTTTCTACCCTTAGGATTCACTACATCTTACTTGTATCTTTTTCCTGTTGGGTAATAATAAAATTTGTTTTTTCGCCGTATATTTCTATATATGCAGAATACTCGACAAGCACGACAACATCTGTCCTCAACAAGTCAAACAACAAAATCAATCAAGGGTACTCGACATGTTCAGTGATACATCACTCAAACAACTTATTTACAGCGCTCAAAACCATGGTCCTTAAATTCAGACTTTATTACAAACTTTATAAACAAAATTTACAATAAAGACCCCTCTGGGCGGTTTCTAGTCTATCTCTACAGACTATACTAGAGCCTACTCCTCGGGTTGCTCGCCTGCATGGGCCTCTGGTGCCGTCGAAGGGGTCGGGGCCACCGGCGCCTGGCTGGTCGAGACCACAGGTGTCGACCACCCATCTCCTGCAATTGACGCCCCCAACAACTCCCTGGCCGACCTGTCTGACCCTGGTTGATCAGGAGGAGTAGACGTCCCGCAAAGGATGATGTCGCCAGTCACCGTCGACGACAGGTCCAGCAGGCTGACACGAAGGTCATCCGCCTCCTTCGGACCAACCTCCTTTAAGTATCCCCTGTCCAGCCTGGACAGATCGACCAAGGGGTATTGAGCGCGCACCATGCTGAGGACATGGGCTCCGGCGAACTCCACAACATCCTTCACGATTTGTTGGAGCCAGCCCCACGCTTGCTGCGCCTTTTCGACCGGGGTCTGCTTTGGTGCGCGGGGCTAGTCCTTGGGGAGTTCTGGGCTGATCAGGTCCAGCACCGGGGCGACTCCCTTCCAGATTTTTATGCAGTTTGCTTTCCACGAGTCCCGGTCTTGGACTAGGTCCTCGACATGCTTCTTGGCATTGGCCTTGAGCACTACGACAAGTTCCAAAAAAAGGAGGAAGAGAGTCAACAACATACTATGCCAATAAATAATTCGTGGTCGGCGAAGTCAAAGCGGATCTTACCAGTTAGCTCCCGATTCTTGGTCTTCAGCTCCTCGCGAACCTTATGCTCGCTTTCTAGCGCACGCGCATGCTCCTGGCCGAGCTGGTCTCTCTCCTTTTAGAGGCGCTCAATCTCCTCCTCCAGACCTGAAGCGGTAATTGTTCGTCACGAAAATCGACCACGCAGTTAGCTACAACTACTCAAAAACTTGACTTACTTCTCTTCTCACGGTCCTTATCGGCTAGTCGCTGAGTTAGGTCCAGCACACGCTCTTCCTGAGCTGCCTTCTCCTTCGCTTCCCTCTCGGCCTCCGACCGAAGGCGGTCCACCTCCGCGGTCAGAACCTTGTTCTCAGCGACCATGCCCTCAATTTGGTCAAAGCACCTTTTCCGGTACTTCGCCGTTTTCATTGCGTCCTGTGGATTTCAGGCACCCTTACCTTGGTTAGGAGCGCCCTCCTGCGTAGGAGCCTCCACCGGAGCTGGAGATGGAGCCCTGTCCTCTTCCACCGGATCAGGGGATGGAGCCTTGTTTTCCCCTTCCCCCACACTACTCAGGGGGGAGTCATTGCGGTTCCATCACCCCTTGTCGGGGCGCTCGTCTCGGTCCTATCTCGGCCCGGGTCCTCATCGACTCTTTCCGTAGTTGGGACAGCAGCGGGCTGTGCCACACGCTGCTCTAGGGCAGTCTGCCCAGTGATATTCTACTCGCCGGCCACTGGCTCAGTTGGCCCCGAGCCCAAAGTAGTGCCGGGATCAATGTCCGAGGCAGTACTACAGAAGACAAACTCCAACATTACCACACTGAAACTAAACTTCACGAAAAAAGAAACTTTCCTTGTTAGAATTACAGATTGGAACTCCGGTGCGCCGCTGTGAAGACCCTCCTTCTGGCTCACCTAGCCGCCGCAGTCGCCTCTGCTTTGCCTGGTCGCGCCTACTCGACGAGCGTGGTAGGCGGGTCGTCGGCAATCCGACCACCATCGCCCGGGGCAACATCTGGGCGGGTGCGGGGCTTGCGGACCAAGGTTGGGGCCGCTTCTTCCTCCCCGTCGTCGTCGTCGACGACACTAATAAGCTGGTGGCGCTTGGGCACTCGGTTCTCTGAGGTTGACCCCTGGCCCATCAGAGGACCCGGAGCTGCTCCTGCTGGTGCTGCTTCCGCTGGAGATGGCTCCACAGCCATCGTTCTCTTGCCGGCCACCCTGTTGTCGGTGGTCGGCGCCGGTCGGTTCTCACCTTCGTCACTGCTGGTGTATCGGTAACACCGAGTAGTGTCGTCTGCTGGAGGATCCACTCCGGCCAGGTGCTCCATACCGGGCGCCAGCGACACATACACCGTCGCCCGGTCGATGTCTCCAATCTACAATAAAAGCACGACAAGTTATTGGCAAAAGAGAATGACACTTTAAAAACATTGCAGGAAGACTTCAATTACCTTGGGGGCTGGTCGACCCAGCTTGTAGGCATGCATCCGGTCGTCGCTCCACACGAAGCTATTGTCGGCCAGGTTGAATAGTTTGTTCATCCTTCATTGGATCTCTCGCTTCTCCAGGTTGCCCCGATGCATCCTGGTCGAGTCCTGGCTGCCTTGGTATACATACACCGAGTGTACCCTCCTCTGGCAAGGCATAACTCATCGGCTGAGGAAGTTCCCGACCACTCCTGGCTCGTCCTAGGGCGACCAGTCGATCAGGTTCATCAGCTCCGACACTTGACCAATGTACTCTGACCGGTCTGTCCAGCTGACCCTCTTCTCGGGGATGTAGCTGGCGTCACAAAACGTGGTGCTACCTGGCTCCTCCCTGATGTAGAACCACCTCTTGTACCACTCGGTGAGGGAGATGTTCTTGGGTCAGCTGAGATACCGGTTCTTCATCCCGTCACGGAGATTGAGGTATACTCCACCTGCAATCCTTGAGCCTCCGACTGCTCCCTTCTTCCTCAAACAGAATAAGTAGTGGAAAAGGTCGAAATGTGGCTCAATACCAACAAACACCTCATAAAGGTCAATGAAGGTTGCCACAAGCAGAATGGAGTTCAGGTGTAGATTGCAGATCCCGATCTCATAGTAAAGAAGCAACCCCTGAAGAAATGGATGAACTGGCACCCCAAATCCCCTCTTGAAAAATCCTCAAAAACAACAATCTCACTAGCTCGGGGATCTGGGTAACTTCCCCTTCCGACGCTCTCCAACCGCCGAGCTCCTGGTCGTATAGTAGCCCCATCTCGATGAGGTCATTGAGGGACCTCGTGGTGCACCGTGATTTCTTCCACTACTTGGCCATCATCTCGGCCCTCTTCTTTGAGTCACTCTTAGCCATTATTTCTGCACAGAGAGCTTTGAACTGTGACTCATGGGATTGGTGGTGATGAGGAAGATGAAGGCAGAAGATAGCAAGGGAATATAGGCAGGATGCTTGTACGCAATTGCTAGGTAAAGATCCAAAGACACATCATCGGGCTTTTTATTACAGCAACACCACCTCTCCACTTCCTGCATTTTGGGGAAATGTGCGTTTTTTGTGGTGGAAGTGGTGTTTCGATTTTCAACTTCCATTGCAGTAAATTCGGCGGCCTTTTTAAAATGATTTTTGGTTTTCCTTTCTTGGTCCACGTGATGAGCGGCTGTGCAGTTAGCAGGCACCCCTTTTCATGCGATAGACTGACAAGATAGCAGGGCACCTCGTCACATCGAAAATTAATGATGCGATGTGATGTTTTCAAAGCCAAGTAATTAATTTGTTTGGAAGTCCGGGGAATGTACCAACCACCAAGCATGTTACGCTCGGGGACTGGTCGACCAGCCCGCTCATTTGTAGACTGGGGATTGTACCAACCACCGAGCATGTTACGCTCGGGGACTGGTCGACCAGCCCGCTCATTTGGAGATTGCGGACTGTACCGACCACCAAGGATGATACGCTCGGGGACTGGTCGACCAGCCCGCTCATTCGCAGATTGTGGACTGTACCGACCACTGAGCATGATATGCTCGGGGACTGGTCGATCAGCCCGCTCATTCGCAGATTGTGGATTGTACCGCATGCTGAGCGTGATATGCTCGAGGACTGGTCGATTCGATCGCATACGTTTGAAGGGATAGTTTTATTTTTCAAGACCTTGTTACAAGGCTCATACGTTGCCTTCCAACAAGCTTGGGGACTACATCGGTATGATGCATCTGGCGATGCATCTCAGTTTCAAATTTTCTATGAAGGATTTTCTTTTTAGACCCTGGCACCACGTGACTATGTCACTTATTACCAAGCTCGGGGACTAAGTGGGCACACTTCACCTTGCGGTGAATATGCTAGCTTTTCGAAAGTCTATACTTCTTGGAAAAGTAAAGTGGGCACACTTCACCAGGAAAGAAATCTTTTTTGATTAAGAGCACCATGCATTCTTTGAACAACCTGCTTCTTCGGCGCTGATGTTGATCATTTGTCTTCTGAGTTGATTAAAATACCATTGCAATTGTTTGAGCGACTTTCATGCTGATCGAATATGTCAAGTCTTACTAGTCGAAGAAGCTCAAAACGACGTGTTACATCACAATACATGGTGCTCGGGGACTAGCTGTGGGGGTATAAACCCCTACACCCTTACGGCCAGTAATGGACCAGGAGACTTGGTCCGTCACAGGACAGCTCGAGGCTTGATCCAACTGCTCAGAGATTCATTCAAGGAAACAAGACGTGGAGATCAAGCAGGATTCTAGTCGGTTAGCATAGGGATTGCTATCGCATTATCTATGGCAATTGTAACAGACTAGGATTAGTTTCCAGATCTGTAACCCTACCCTCTGGACTATAAAAAGAGAGGCAAGGGACCCCCTTAGACAATTCAATCCAACACACAGCAATACAATCAGACGCATGACGTAGGTATTACGCCCACACGGTGGCCAAACCTGGATAAAATCCTTGTGTGTGTCTTGCGTCACCATCAAGTTCGTAGCTTGCGCACCTGTCTACTGATAGTCTACTACCGTGTGTATACCCCAAGGTAGACTGCCGACTAGCTTTCGTCGATAGCATTATATCTCAAAGGGTTTATTGATGGGAAGCCATTGACCAAGATGCTGGTCGATGGAGGTGTGGCTGTCAACTTAATGCCCTATTCTACATTCAGGAAGCCTGGTAAGAGGACAGAAGATTTATGTCTAATGATATGAGATTGACAAATTTCAGTGGCAACATTTCAGTAACCAAATGCGCTATATGTGTTGAACTGACAGTTGGTAGTAAGAGCTTGCCTACTACTTTCTTTGTGGTTGTTGCTAAAGGCACATATAGTTTGCTTCTAGGAAGATATTGGATCAATGCTAATTGTTGTATACCATCCACTATGCATCAAAGTTTAATTCAGTGGATCGGGGATGATATAGAAGTTGTTCCAGCTGATTCTTCTGTTAGTATCTCTTATGCTAGAACATATGAGTGGAATTTTGAGGGCATGGAATGTTTCTATAGGAAGATATATGAAGAAGGTGTCATCAAAGTGTTTGATGATGATCAACAGCCGATACAAGCAGTTGGCTCTCAGAGTTTTAATTGATGGATTCTTTAGTCAATGAAGATGAAGGCAAGATGGGCAAAGGATTTATGTCAGCTGATGAGTTGGAAGCAATAGATATAGGTGATGGTGATAAGCCTAGACTGACATATGTGAGTGCTAAGTTAGATCCTGAGTACAAACAAAAGTTAGTATCTTTATTAAAGGAATATAAAGATTGTTTTGCTTTGGAGTATTATGAAATGCTTGGTCTTGATAGAAAATTAGTTGAGCATCAGCTACCAATTAAACCTGGTTATCAACCTTTTAAGTAGGCTCGAAGGATAATTAAGCCCGAGGTAATGGCCAATGTAAAAGCAGAAATCACTCGGTTATATGAAGCAAAGTTCATTCGACACAATGTCGATATGCTGAATGGATTTCAAGTGTGGTTCCTATGTATAAGAAAAATGGTAAAGTAAGAGTCTGTATTGACTTTAGAGATTTGAATAAAGCTACCCCAATGGTTAGTTACCCTATGCCTGTTGCTGATATGTTAGTCGATGCAGCAGTAGGACATAAAGTAATTATCTTTATGGATGGTAATGTCAGATATAATCAGATATTCGTTGCAGAAGAAGATATTCCTAAAACTACTTTTAGTTGTCCTGGTGCATTGGGTTTATATGAGTGGGTGGTTATGACTTTTGGACTTAAAAATGCCGGTGCAACTTATCAGAGAGCAATGAATTATATTTCAATTTATATAGATGATGTGGTTGTGAAATCCAAGGGTTATCAGGAGCATTTAGAAGATCTCAAGAAAACTCTTATGCATGCCAGAAAGCATGGATTGAGGATGAATCTACATAAGTGTGCTTTTGGAGTATCAGCTCGACAGTTCTTGGGTTTCATGGTGCATGAAAAAGTATTGAAGTTGGACAAAAGAGCTTTGAAGCAATTAGCAAGACAGTACCACCAATTTCAAAAACTGAGTTATAATCTTTGATCGGCAAATTCAACTTTGTTAGGAGGTTTATTTCAAACTTATTAGCTAAGATTTTGTCATTCTCTGCATTGTTGAAATTAAAGAGTAATCAAGAATTCAAGTGGGGAAACAAACAACAAAAGGCATTTGAAGAAATCAAGGAGTATATGAAGTCTCCACCAGTTTTGGTCTCTCCTCAGAAAGGAAAGCATTTTAAGTTGTACGTAGCAGCCGATGACCATACTATTGGGTCGGCTTTGATGCAAGAATTTGAAGGAAAAGAAAGAGTAATTTTCTATTTAAGTAGAAGATTGTTGGATCCAAAAACCAGATATTCTCCTATTGAAAATATATGTTTATGTTTGTATTTCTCATGCACTAAACTTTGACATTATTTGTTATCTTCGGAGTGCATGGTAGTGTCCAAGTTTGATGTGATCAAACATATGCTATCTATGGCTATTTTGAATGGGAGTTTTGGTAAGTGGATTCTTGCATTATCAGAATTTGATTTAAGGTATGAATCGGCTAAGGTAGTTAAAGGTCAAGCTATAGCTGATTTTATTACTCATCATTGAGAAGGGGGAGTGACATTATTGGAGTTAACCCCTTGGGCTTTGTTCTTTGATGGATCTACTTGTAATCAAGGAGGAGGTGTTGGTATTGTGTTGATCTCTCCACAAGGTATAAGTTTTGAATATGTTATTCCCATAAAACCGATATCTACTAACAATCAGGCACAGTATGAAGCCATTCTTAAAGGTATTCAACTTCTACATGAGGTAAAGGCTAAGAGTATTGAAATTTTTGGTGATTCTCAATTGGTGATTAACCGATTGCTCGGCCTATATGAGCGCAAATTAAAGATGATATCCTAAGGAAATATTATGAAGAATGTCGAGAACTTCTTAATTCTTTTTCTACTATGATTATAAAACATATTCCTAAGAATCAGAATCAAGAAGCTAATCGGTTAGCTCAAAGTGCTTCTGGATATCGACAAATTATTGAAATTTTAGACGGTGTAGTTGTTGCTGATGAAGATTGGAGGAAGGATATCATTGAGTATTTGAAAAATCCATTACAACGAGTATCCAGGAAATTGAGGTACAAAGCTCTTAAA
>Ga0182004_10000345_pt1 | contig 26513 bp, 15 predicted proteins | sample Sormic07211540_1_FD_120479 | JGI IMG/M metagenome (GOLD analysis project Ga0182004, IMG submission 120479) | Endophyte microbial communities from Sorghum bicolor roots, Mead, Nebraska, USA - 072115-40_1 MetaG | ecosystem: Host-associated > Plants > Roots > Unclassified | place: USA: Nebraska...
AAACGTGCCTTGTCACCATTTCCAATTGTTATCGTGGTTGAGGCATTGAAGAGCAGTCGGTCTCTGTCATTACACGGCAGTTCCGTCCCTACCCAAGGTTTTGAGTCCTGAACCTGCCAAACAACTCTAGGCGGTCTCGGATTGGGACATCGACACGACCTCAACTCAATTGCACACCGCGTCGCCTCCAAACCACAGTCGGTCACCACATTGCATCGCCATCCCCCATCCGACCAAGGCGTCAAGATGAAACAACATCGTCATGCTTGTGCCATCGTTGCCGATGAAGTCCAACAACGAGGTAGCCCGCTACGAAGCAGAGCTACTAGTTGCTGCAGGCTGCTGCAAGCCGTCTAGCCTTCCCACAATAGAATCCGCTCGTGCCACCTCTTAAGACGCTGTCCCACACCGGACTAGCCACTGCCAAGCAGGGCTAGCCACCATAGTCCGCTGCAAGCTGCCAACTCAAGTGTGAGCAGCTACCTCTGGCGCTCACCAAGCTAACCAGGACCACCGAGATCCACGAGCCAACCCTGTTGCTTCCAGCAACCTAGTTGCCTCAACTCCAACAGCCATCAGAGCGCCTTCTTGCACCGGAGCCCTAAGCCATGTGTAGGATGCCACTCCCCTTGTCGTCTTCTATATGTATCCTACATCAGGAAGTCACGCAAAACTCTTTGTACACGTGGAACATATATATTCAATAAATTTCCTCACCCCAATGTTCTCTCCTAAATTCGACTGTATTAGGACTACTCGATCTCTGTCTGGTGGATTGTTGTCCTAGTATAGCCCGTGCCGGCATCGGCCTAGATGAGCTTGCATGTTCACTCAACCTAGTTTTAGTTTTGGTAAATGGGGTTCTTTGATTGTACTCCTGCATGAGTGTGCAGTATGCATTTAGAGTGTTTAGGCTGATGAGTTGTGGAAGATATTTTCCTACAACTCTAGAATAATGTCGCAGAAATTCCTTGGTTTGTCTAGGAGGACAACAGTAACTTTGGCAGTTAATAATGGTTCTCACATGCTGGTATTAACTTCTAACGAATGCTGTTGGTTTGTTTTTTTTCTTTTGTTTCATTTTGTAATCACTGAATAGAGTTCAGTGTAAATGTATTACCTTAACTTGCTGTGGTGAAATGAACCAGGAAACGCGGCTATAAAAGCTGTGCTAGCTAACCAATGGCAGTATATGTCCTACTACTACAATCGAGAGACCTGACCAAATGCTCTCTATATATATCATTCAATAATAGGCATGGGAGGTATTTGGAAATTTCAGTACTCTGCCACCCAGAGCAGTCTTAGTAAAGCTTGTTTCCTCACAGGTGCCAATGGATACCATTGTCAATATCCATCGATCTTTTTCACAGAAAAAGAAAAATATACATCCAGGCTGCAAACCACCCAGGTACAGGCCTGGACTAGGTAAACCTTGCATCAAACTGCTGCGAGGCCCTTGTTCCCATGGGATCGGATACTCATCTTGCCAACTAGCTGTTGAAGCTAGTGTTATTCGGAATGCTACCCGACAAAAAAAACAGTCATCCTTTGCCTACCGTTTAGACCATTTAGATGGCATTTAGAATGAGCTAAATGACCTAAATGCATGCCATCGTATAGTAAAAAAATAAACATAAGTTTTCAAACAAGCACAAAATTTTACACAAGGGAAACTAAATCGCACCCTCTCTTATATATTTATAATACAATGTTAATTATTCTGGTGCCAGTTTTGTAGCTCAAATTCTTCTATTGACCAACCAGTATATTAAATGATCTTTTTTGGCACATATAATCTTGTGTACTATCCTGTTCTGTTTACAACGTTTAAACCTTTTTTTTTCATGTTTTTGACTATTCAAAATGCAAACCATTTAATATATGGATTATTCAAAGCTTATACAGCATCCTTTAGTTTGGTGGTTTAAACACCATTTAAATGGGCAAATATTGTTTACCGAAGAGTGAGGTAGTGCTGGCGACAGCAGAGAAGAGATACGGTGTAAGAGGCTTCTTGGGAGGGGGTGTCGGCTATGGAGGTGAGGGAGGCAGCTAGGGTTGGTAGCCTGCGAGAGGGAGGTGGCGCAGGGAGAAGAAAGGCAGAAGGCACAGAGAGAGAGGTAGGGGAAGAAGCAATTGCTATTCTCTTGCTTAGATTAGATTGGTTATATCATCTCTTTATTTATAGTTGGGACTTGTATCTCAAGCAACTATAGGAGATATCCTGCTTATAGATTGGATTCTCCAATCCTTTCCTAAACAAACCAAACTTCTAATATGGTCATTATTCTAATATGATCTCTGTAGGATGTGGTGGTGGTAGCGAGGGCCGTCTTTTTCATTTTGAACTCTTTTTCGAAAGATTTTCTCAAATATACTCCTGAAATATTTTGAGAAAATAGACCTTAAGCTTGGTGCCACTATCATTGGCGCCATGCTGTTATTTGACAAAACTTCATCACAATCCAACTTGTCAGGAAGCCAATTCTTAGGTCAAGCACCTAGGTTCATTCATTCCCCCAGTGTTGTATATTTTTTTGCTTAGATATTGTTTCTTGTTTTATTGCTTATTAAAATATAGTAAAAAATAAATTATAAAATAGTGAATAGTGTTATCTCATATTAATAATTCTAAGTTTAGATTTTTTTTATTAAAATGAAGCACTATTTAGAATTTATTTACTTATTTTTTTGCTATATTTTCTTATTAGTTTGCTACATTTTAATTAGAAATTTAAGTTTAGATTATTTTTCTTGTATATAAATAAATTACATGTTAATAATAACTTTCGTGTTCTCTAAACTTAGTTACTATTAACATGAGAGAACACTATTTACAATTTTATAATTTTTATTATACAACAAAAATAATCCAAACATAAATTGCTTATTAAAATGTAGCAAAAAATAAGTAAATAAACTACAAAATAGTGCTTCATTTTAATAAAAGAATAAATCTAAACTTAGTTATTATTAATATGAGAGAACACTATTCACTATTTTATATTTTATTTATTTACTATATTTTAATAAGCAATAAAACAAGAAACAATAACTAACTAAAAAATAAGCAATACTGGGGGATTGAACTTAAGTGCTTGAATTAAGAATTTGGCTTCCTAACCAATTGGAATATGATGAAGATATGTTAACTAACAGCTTGGTGCCAATGATAATGACGCCAATAAAAATGAGGTCATGTTGTGTAACCTTGGCACCAATGGTGATGGTGTCTATTTGAAAGTCTATTTTTTGAAAAAAAATCCGTTAAGGACATATTTGAGAGTCTTTTGAAAAAGGGTTAAAAAATGAAAATGACGGTAGCGAGGGAGATGACACTGACGGCACCCCTCCTCCTGGCACACGCAGTCCCCCTAGGGCGCGCTGGAATCGGTCGATGCCGGGCAGCGCCCTAGCTCCTTTGGGCTTCACTTGCCCATTAATTCTGGGTTAGGGGCCTCTCATTAGACGCATGACAGACGACGATAGTTGCAGATCGGAGAGGCCGCATATTGTCGACATTACTAGGAGAGTATCATGCAAGCTGAGCCGAGTCAAGCTGAGAGACGAGTGAAGCATGTGTTGAATGGCTGGTGGACTCCTGTCTTGTGAAAGCATTGGCCATGGCACACTTGCACCTCAGCACTAGCTAGCTCGTTGTTCTCACATTGCTATGGCACTCAGCACTCATGGTTCTCACATGGTGATTTATATTTCTAAGCAGTGTACTTGCTAGCTACATTTTTTGTTTCCCTTTAAATTTAGTCAACAGAGCAAAGTGACATTCTTTAATTTTGGTTCAGAACGGGCCAATATAAACATGACATATTATCACAGTCATGATTAAATGAAACAGTACATGCAGGTTAATTATGAACCTATATGCTAACGTGCCCCAATATATGTCCTCATCCTACAATGAATCGAGAGAGAGATGCAAACAAAAAGGAGATAGTACATAAAATTACATAGTGAAAAAAGGAATAGGCATGGGAGGTATTTGGACATGTAGGAACTCAGCCCAGGAGACACCTCGTGCAAGTTGTACACTGCGGACTCTCCATCCACCTGCTTTAGAAGAATTTCATTCATGCGTCTTACCAGATTTCTTATTATACATGGAACGCAGATGGCTGCTTGTGCCTAGAAGCAGGTGGAGGTTTGATGCATGTCACATCCCAGCAGAAACCACAAATTCGGATCCACCATGAAGTCGCATGCATACATGACATCCCTGGGCCTGATGGCCTATACATGTCTGGAGTCGGTGCAGTGTGTCATGTGATCATGTCGTGTCCCTGGGACGATGGTCAATAATTACATGTTGGTTGTCTCTCTGGAGTGTTTCTCTAGGTATTGGTTTACAATGTTGGTTTAAGTCAGTTGTACGTTCAGCTAGCTAACAAGAGATTAAAGTTAAACTGGCGAGGGGAGAAAAGGTGCAACATGTGTCGGTGTTGTCCCCTGATTACATAAACAAGTGCTCATTTTTTCGGTATGCCTTAACACAGTTCGTTTTTTTTTGAATGAACAGGAGGGGCTTGCGCCCCTACTGGATGATTTTGGTTCGAATCTGGTCACAATGGGTATGACAGATCGAGTTCTAGAGTTTACACATGTCCACATAGATGCTATTTTCATAACAATTTTTCATACATCAGTTTGAGTAACATACGGACTTCTGATAATGAACTGAACTTCTAGTCCGGTTAGCTAGTGGCAATAGTGATATTGCCTTACGAGCACTTCCACTCTGGTTTCTAATCTGGTACCAATAAGTATCACTCACATATGCTCACCCCAGATTCATGTTCTTGATATGATGGGGGTTAACACCAACTAGTTTTGCATCATACATGGCCACTTATGCCCGGAGGTCCAAGTCCAACGTAGTACAGTTTCCAGTGGCAGCCATGAATTCAGAGCTGGCAGGATGTCTCATATTTACATGTTATCCCTGGGGCTGATGGCGATACAACTCTGGACTTGGTACACAGGGGAACGTTGGCGTGGTGTTTCATACTCTCATGTTGTGTGTCCCTGGGATGATCAATAATAATGTGACAGGGCGCTGAGTGTTCCTCTAGCACTAGTTTACAATGTTGTCTTCAGTGGCGGTTCTGCTATTTACCAAAAACTGATGTGGGGAGAAAAACTGCAACATGTGTGGGTGTTGTCTAGACTTCCAAAACAAGTGACCATGTTTCTTCAGTGTGCCTGGATAACCAAGATCGTTTTGTTGGTATATAGAGCTGCTTTTGCTAGGAATCATCATGTGTTCTAGAGTGTGCATATGTCCATATAGATGCTAGCTATTTCCCTACAACAGTTTATATGAGTAACCATACATTGATACTCGCTTTATTAAATATAAGGACTTCCGACAATGAAGTAACCTTCTAGATTCTTCATTTCCGGTTAGTGATGATAATGATAGGGAGTTACACTTCTACTCTTGTCATTAATCTGGTGCTGTACCAATAGGTATGGCTCACCTATGCACACCTGGGATTAAGTTCCAGTTGTGATATGATTGAGATAAATTATCTAGTTTTGCATCATAGATGGTTACGAGGTGATGGCATCTGACACTATAGTTAAGGGTACATTACTTGCCATGCATCATACACAATTTTCATTTTTCCATCTAGCTAGTGATCATTTGTGCTCGTCCTGCAAGAGGCCGAACATGCCTTGTTGGGATGCCACCGCCCTCGCTAACCAGCATGCTGAAGGCCATGGTATCTCAATCGTCGACCTCCCACATTAGCGCTCCCGATTCACTAAGCATCACAGTGTCCGTATTCTCATGAACCACAGGTCCGAGACATGCTTGACCACACATCCTAGACATGCTCACCTGGATGAAATAACAAGCCCAGAGAGGCAGTATATTGTTCGGTCAGCCTGTTATTGCCCTGTACCTATGGATGTGAGTATGTGACTGGATGGAATATAGTACAACTGTGGCATCGTCTCTCAAATGGATGGCGGCTGGGCCTGGGATGGACATGGGTAGGGCTGGGCCTAGACTAAACCCATGCAGATATTAATTAAAAGTAATCACTACTGCATTAATATTCATGCAAATCCCTTGGAGAGGACCACCAGAGCAAAACTCTTATAGTAAATGACAATGTAGAGAATTTATTTTTAGTCCTAGGAAATATGGTGCTTGATCATTTCTCTTTTATTTTCACAAATCATATGGCAAACATCGTGTTTCAATCTGATGAGGGATTGTGATGGAGGTAGCAAAATGTAGCATATGAACTGATTGATGCAATGGCCAAAATATGAGTTCCAGTGGCGGTGGAATGTACATGAAAAGACAGGCTACAAAAAAGTAAAGATGCTCTTGTGTGAATCACGTAATCATGCCTTAACAATAGGAACAGGATGTAGCAAAGGATCTTTTAATGCTCTATTTGGGATAATTTTAATTTTGGGCATCTCACGTGGCACAAAATACAAGATTCTTCGCTTCTTCATGACACCCATGATCACATCACAACATTCTTTCTCTGCCTCGATGTCTCATGCCATCAGCGAGCATGCGTGAATGAACCAATCAATTGAATAGATCATTGATCGTGCTAGCGGTCTCATATAGCCTTGGAGCGCTAGAAATTGTAGTACTTCTAGTGGTTTCAATTCTTGGTTAGCTGCCTCGATATACTTGTCAAACCATTCTTCCTTGCTTTCTAAAGTGTTGTATCTTTAATTAGGGATTGGAAGGGCTGGGCCAGTACATTTGACGAGCACTACCACATGAAGTAAATAGTCCAAGAGAGGACAAAATACTGCCCGGCCATTATTAAATGTACTACATGAAATTGCATAGGTCATAATATGATATACCTATACCAATGCACACTAGTATATATGTCTTGCTCCTATATGTAATAATGTTTCAGGAGAGATGTAAACAGAAAAAGAGAACACGTAGAGCCAATAATGCATTACATTTTGTGTCTGTAATAGGCATGGGAGGTATTTGGAAATTTAGGTACTCTGTCTTGCTGGTTGCTCCAAAGTATTTTCTTGGTTTTTTCGATACAGTTCTGCTGAGCATACGCCCATCCCTTGTGGCTAAGTGCACATGTACCTGCTGTGAGACACTTCTTGTGGTTGCTGGAGATACTGCACACATCTGCTTCTTGCCGACTAGCAGTTGCACCAATGATGGAGGAGGTAGAGGTAGCAGTCGCAGCAGCATATCATCAAAAATGCAGCAAAGTGCACATTAATTTTGTGATCGTGCACATCTATAGATCCGGTATTGGTGTGCATAGTTTCACATTTTTTCAAAACTCCTAAGTACGGTTTTAATGCGGTTTTTATGGATTGCACCGAAGATGTGGATTACGCGGTAAAATTTTGTGACAAAGCACACCTATAGATACATTATTTTCGTGTGCATAGTTTCAATTTTTTTTGAAAAGTCCTAAGTTTCCAAAGAGTTTTTATGGTTGTACGTACCGAAGATGTGGTTTGCACTGAATATTATCATAGGAGAGTAGGACAGGAGCAAATTAGTGTTGGCTCAGGCGGCCTGGCACCCCTGCATCCTGGTTGCCTTCCATATTACACACAAATTAGCTAGTTGATCATGGAAGATCTTTATTTGCTTTCTCTTCCTCCATATTAACCTCCAAAAGCATATGTATGATTTAGGGTTAAAGTCCATGTTATCTTCTCCCTCTTCTTTGATGCTCTTACCGATGTGCTCTTTTTATGGCATATGAAATAGATTGATATGAAATTAGGGTATTGGAGCTAAGAAGATTAATTGATATAACCTTTGTGATGTAAGGTTTGCTAAGCTCGGGTTAGTGTTGATTTTTTGAGTGCTTCTTTAACTATGGATGCAACTCATCCCATGCAATGTTGTACTGCTTATAGTCTGCTGCATTGCAATGCCAAGATTTAGGCTGTACCCTAAAACTCTAAAAAAATGTGGTCGCTGGGAAGATGGCAGGCTCAACGATGTGCTAGGAAGCCTATTTGTAATTCTAGGGGTTGCTGATTGGCATGTGTTGCATATGCAAGTTGAAACATGATTCTTTCTTGTTGGATATAATGTGCAAGACATGACTTTATTATTCTTTGTTATGCATGAACACAGTTATATACAATTGAGTGCGACTAAAACTATTGAAAATATCGTTATTCGCTTGTTTTCATGTGCATCCCCGAGATAAAACCGTAGCGTTAGCACGGGCATTATACATGATTATTGTTGGTTTGTCAAAGTGACTTGCCTATGCTCCAATCCTGGTACCCCCATAACTGGGAGAGCATCGTGCAAGCAAAGCCGAGTGGCGAAGTGATGCATTTGTTTGGTCCACTACGATGCACTTGCCTTGTTGGTTAATCTTGGCACCCCCATGACTGGGAGAGCATTGTGCAAGCAAAGCCAAGTGGTGAAGGGATGCATTTGTTTGGTCCACCACGATGCACTTGCCGGCTCGTGATGAGGAAATCTATGCTGTAAACTTAGGTAACAATCGTTCTTCCATGCTAATTTTCTAAGGTGTATATTTGCTTAGTTCATGTTTGTTTCATTATAAATTTATTTTGACATAGTAACTGATATTTTAATTTGGATCTACCAGGGTCAGGGCCAATACATATGTACTTGTAGAAACACACGTGAAGTACAAGGTGGAAGATGATAAAATAAATATTAACTAAGCGATTCTTAAATAAACCAGGAAAAGTACAAATTACAAAATATATCCCAACAGGTGGTTATATGTCCTTACGTTACCTCTTGAACTGAGAGAGACATAAACAGCAAAGGAGAGTACGTAGATAAAATGTTGTGTAGGCATGGGAGGTTTTGATATTTAGCCACTGAAGTTAGGAGATTCACAGTGCAACATATGTAGTCAGTTCTTCCACTATTCCATGAAAAGAATTTACTTTGATGTTGGAGGGCGCACGGCAGCTGCCGTCAGGCCAGAAGCAGGTTGTCAGGAATAACCCACCTTTCCTGTCGAGCGGTTCCTGTCAGCTGTTTCCTGATGGCTGCCCGATAGAAACATGATCCTGATGGTTTTCTGGGATTTCTTGAAGCTTTCTGGCTGTCAGGGAAAATCTCCATTCTGGTAGTGACCTACTGCACCACCATACATGGTTGTTCATGCACACAGATGGAGGTTGTCTGACACAAGTCCGCTGCCATGGCAACTGTGATTGCCTGGCCACAAGCAGGACCAATAATGTCACAGTATCCCATCGCGTAATATGTCCCATGGCGTCCATGTGATGGCCAATAATTATGTCACGGAGCTCTGGAAGGCAAATTTAACTCAGAAAATTGGAGTGTCATCTACGCAGTCTATAACTTCAGTTGGTGGCTCAGCTAGATAACAAAAAACTAGAAACTAGTGATCTCAGAGAAACTGCAACATGCGTGGGTGTCGTCCGAATTTTCTTGTTGTGGCTTAATCCATTTTGGTTAATAGATTTTTGGAGATGCTTTTCATTGTGATCAGGTCACAATGGGTATTGCCGAGTGTTACAAAAAAAAATCAGGTATAGCATAGTTCAAGAGTTTGCATGGTCATATAGAGATGTTATTTTAATGTCAGTTTTTCATGCATTAGTTTAAGAATAACCATGATAGGTTCTCTCTCCTTTCTATAATATATGAACTTCTGGTAGTGAACTAACATTGTAGTTTTTGTGCAAGTTAGGGACAACACAATCAGGAACTATGTACAAGACGTAAGCTAGCTGGCTGGCAAGGTAGGCTCCTGAATCCTGCAGGTAGAAGGGAACTGACCTAGATCGGTCCTGAGTGCAATCCCAGTGTATCTATTGACCTCCATCAAAGTTCCTTTGTTTGAAGACCTGGACAAGCTGCGCAGAGCGTGATTGATCAGTTTGCATGGTCATATAGAGATGTTATTTCAAAGTTCCTATGGACCGGTGACTCCGAGATCTCTGGCAGAAAATGCAAAGTGGCCTGGACTTTGGTAACCAAGCCTATGGAGTTCGGTGGGCTAGGTGTGATTGAGTTAGAAAGGTTTAGTCCCGCCCTCTGTTTGCGTTGGCTTTGGTTCCAGTGAACAAATCCAGAGTGTCCATGGAACGGTACTGAAGTACCGATTGATCAAACAGACTTGGCAATTTTCAACGCTGCAATGAAGGTGACCATCAAAAATGGCCGCAAGGCTTCTTTCTGGCACTACCACTGGCTAAACGGCGCAACCCCCCTGTACACTCTGTCCACTGCTCTACAAACACAGTAAGAGAAAAATCAGTCAGAGAAGCCATAGCCAATGGTAGATGGATTGCAGACATTGCACACAACCTGAACCATAGCTTGCTGAATGAGTTTTTCAAACTATGGAACATGATTAATTGGGCCAGCTTATCTCTCCAGGATGATGAGCAGGACTCCATCGCCTGGAATCTCAAGAGCTCTGGTCAGTTCTCTACAAGATCAGCCTGTACTATTCAATTTGCTAGGCACACACTTTCGTCCTTCCCTTCTCTGATCTGGGACTGGGCCCCTCCAAAGTGCATGTTTTTTCTCTGGTTACTCCTACAAGACAGATTGTGGACTGCGGCACGTCTACAACAACGTGGCTGGGAGAACAACTACTTATGTGCCCTATGCTTCAGGAACCTCGAGACTGCTCAACATCTCTTTTTTTAATGCCCCTATGCCAGAACGGTCTGGGACTTAGTAGCTGATTGGTGCTCTTGTGAAAAACTGAATCCATCTGGTTGGGAAGGCCAGGGGGATTTGAAGGATTGGTTTGCCCGAACATTAACCCCGGTGACAGGAGGGGTCATACGATGTCAATTCTAACCCTCTGGTGTCTATGGATCCAAAGAAATAGGGTCGTTTTTGGAGGACAGGAGAGGTCACCGTCAGACGTCCTGAGGGACATCAAAGACACAGCAAGTTGCTGGGCTTTAGCTCGACCCCTGACGGCTGCTCCACCTGCAGTTGGTTCCCTAGGTAGTGAGTAATCCCTTTTCTGTTTCCTTGCCCCGAGGCAGCTTAGGCTGTTCTCAGGGAAGCGGACCTCACGCGTGTATGCTACTATTTATGCTTCTTCCTTAATATTAATCAAAGCTGGAGTTTTTCACTTTTGGATTTTAATCTGAGTTGATACTAATGGCTATCGCTCACATATGCACACTCGAGATTCATGTTCTGGTTATGATGCGGTTCACACCATTTCTCTACTTTTGCATCACATGATGTGTATGGTATTTCTCGGCAGGCGTCATAACTGTGCTATATTTTCCGTCTTACTAGTGATATTTTACCTCTCATAGCCTGGTGGACATGTCACAACCATTGTACATGTGTGCTTCCCCATAGAGCCAAATCTTGTCATGGGATGCCACCCCGCTCACCAGCAAGCCAAAGGCTGCAGTACTGATATATCGCAATGGTCCACATCCCATGTTTTGGTTCCCTCCATGAGCTCAGCTAGCATCTCAATGTCTGTATCATCACGCACAATAATGCAGCCTAGGCATGCCCACCCCGACAAAATGATAAGCCCTCACACATTTGCCATAGGCCGGGGCCACATTGGCCAATAGCACAACTACAAGAGTCTTCTAATAGGCTAGGGTGTTACTGGGCAATAATCATCTAGTAGTATGCAGGTAGTATGTTTATGCGCATATAGATTTCCCTGTTACGTGTGGCAGCCCATGGAAGTGTACCTACATAATGCTTCTTTAGCTGAGTGAAAAATATTTGGAAATATGTATCACCATTGGAAATTGGTGCCACATAAAAATTTATAACATTTCAAATGATGTTTTTCTCAAAATGCAGGAGAACTGCACTTCAATATATTTAGAAGAAAAAAGGAGGGGGGGGAGACCCCAGATACAACACACACCACACCATCAAAAAATAAAAAATATAGACACGCCTGCAGAAACTAAGAGGCAACCAAGCAATACAGTAGCTTCAGGCTAGAGAAAACTACTGGGTGAGGGGGGAAGCCAAGACAGATAGCCCTCACGCCCCTAGCCAAAGCGCACGCTCTCCTCCGAAGCAGAACCCAAAGCGCCAACCAAGCTGGGAGTAGCTCCATCAAAAACACATCTATTGCGGTGATTCCACAAGGTCCAAGCTCCTAGGATAACAAGAGAGTTGAACCTGATCCTTGTTAACCCAGCAGCGGCATTGCTTGAATTTAAGCTGTGGACAGAATTGATGGATCCCAAAGAAAGAACCACAACTGCCGAGTGAAGACACAAGACATCAACATATTATTAATGGTTTCCTCCTCCTGGTCATAGAGAGGCACTATGCCGGGTGTGGCAGACCCCACCTTGCTAGCCGATCAGCCATCCAACATCTATCGTGCGCAACCAGCCAAATGAGAAAATGACACTTGGTTGGAGCCTAGGATTTCTAGATTCTCTCAAATTGGCCAAAAAGAGTGGATCTTATGAAAAAACCTTCATATGAGTCTTCGGCTGTAGCTACAAGTCATAGAGAAGATCCCATAGATTGAAACTCCATTACTACTTCCACTGACATGTCACCACGAATATCTAGAACCCACGAACTATCTGTAAGATCTTGTTCAATTGTGCGTCTATTTGGTGTCCACTTTGGTATATTACAGCAAGGAGATGAGGGGCGAGGTCCACAATTGATTGGCCATTCAGCCATCTGTCCATCTAGAAAAGGGTGCGTGCCCTGCTGCCAACTTCTGAGACAACCGCTAAACTGAAGAAAGCTGGACCCTGTCCAGAAACATGGACAGGAAACTTTGCCCAGGGCCTATGGGGTTCGGTTGTTGGAACCCAAACCCAGTGCATCCATAGTGCCCATCCAAGACTTTTTAGGTCTGATATTCCCAATCCACCTGGTGGATGACACGCCTTTCCCCATGGCACAAGGCAAGTTCCGCCTTTTGCTAGTCTTCTTCCCCTCCAAAGGAATCTTCGTCTTAATTTGACGACAACTTTGGTGGCCCAGGGAGGGAATTCAATGACCATAACCACGTACACTAGAATGAATACAGACTTTATGTCAAATTCATTGACATGGAGCTCTGTTGATATATAGCTCTGCGACACCTTAATTTATATTTGTCCTTCACCACTGTTTACAAACATATAATATAACTAAACTTGGATGAATCAATCACTCTCAATGCATAGTTTCATTCTTTTGTTTCATTGACAGTTAGTTCTATTAATCAAACAGTTGGAAACATAGTTAAGAGAGTTTCATCCAAATAAAACTCCTTTTATCTCTTCTTAAAAAAATGTTTCCACATCCTCAAAATTATGTGGCAACCTATTAAATATAGATGAAAGTCTGATGAAATTTCCACTAAGAATGACCCAAGGAGTTCACATGTACTACTACAACATTGAATCACTACCTGTTAAAATCAAACTGCTAGTGAAGGTTTTGCACCATTTGTTATAAAGCTCAAAGCATGGACAATTATTTTGTTTCATTTTATATCCACTCAATATAATACAGTGTGATATTAATTTTGTTCATTTAGGATTTGAAGAGGCGGGTACATTTGAGTAGCACTGTATGAAGTAATGACCCAAGAGGTTTAAATGTTATCCAAGGTTAAAATGTTACCCTTCAATGTTTAAATAAACAAGGAAGACACACATGCTATAAAACCTATATATGCATGCCAATGTGTGGCAATGTATCTCTTGTACCTACAATAAATCCAGGGAGATATAAACATTGAGGTAGATACGTAGACAAAAATGGGTTGATGAAACCATACCTACATGCACATTCCAATGTGTGGCATGGGAGGCATTTGGAAATTGAGGGATACACAAAGTTGGAGAGTCTCAGTGCATGCTTTGTGCTCTATGGTGCTGACAGATATTATATTATGTATATCCGTTGACATGTTATGAGAAAAGTTTTGATGCACACAGGCTGTAAATCAAGAACCTAGAGCACCCTGTCCGATAGACACGTGGGCTATGAATTGTAGGCACGCCTGCAGCCAGCCATCATACCCAGGGTGTTATTGGTGTAACCAACTGTCCCTATAAATTAATGCCATCTATTTCTAGGGGTCATTGGTGTTACAGACCACCATACAAATAGTACGGCCAGTTCTCTAGGGGCATTCACTGATACAGAACACTTGTAGAATTCAATTTTATGGCTAGTTGCTAGTGTAATTCACCACTACATGAAGAGTTAATAGAGATGGTCAAAATGGTTAACAGAGGCAGGTAAGATACGTCCCCCCTCCATATCCACACCACTATAAAACGGGACTTAGAAGCTGCATAATGCCAGCCTCTGTTAAATTATTTTTTTAAAAAAGAAAACAGCAAGCCCATTGATGGTGCTGCCGAGCCCATTCATGATGACCCCATACATGTGGGGCATGCGGCACTGCAGCCCAAATAAATGTCAGCGCCACTGTTGCCCATTGCGCTGCGGGTCTGGATCCGCTTTGCCCTAGCTGGATCCTTTTCCTGTGGCTCATTCCCATCGTCACTGCCACTTGGAGCAGCCCCGCGCGAGCCATGATGGGAGCCACCGTGCACACTGCAGGTAGTAGCTGCCTGTTTGGCGGAGCAGACCGCCCCTGCGCCGCCAGCCTCTGCTTAGCGCACGGCTCCGGGAGGGGCCGACCCCATGCACGTTGCCTCGGCCTCCACACGGCTCTTGCTGGGTTGGCTGTCACCTCCGCATGGCACTCCTCCAGATCATGTCACCGTAACGACTCCGCGCGAGATATGAAGGGAGAGAGATGAGGCGAGGAGTGAAGAGAGAGAAAGTTGTGAGGGGAAACCCTACAAACTTATACATGGCTAATAGTGGATGGGCTGTTGGGCCCGACATCATTTCTAGAGATGGGCCAATTAAGAGGCCCGACTCTGTGAATAACCTCCTAAAATGTCTGCTTTTGTTAATGATTCTTTTTGGAGATAAGCATTTTAAAGAGGCTTGACTGTGCTAATCTATTTTCGGAGGCTGTCTTTTTTAGGTGTCTACATACAAATCAAATTTTATGGTTCTTGATATGTTTTTTAAGTAGTGACTGTAAACACTCATGGCCTCTGGTGGCCAAAAACATCCATTGTATCACCTATTAATAGTGTATATATATATACTCGAGAGCCTAATCCTAGTGTGCCAGAGCCTTTCACACTATATTGTACCATGCTGTAGATAGTCCTGCTGTAGCTTGTTCTTCTCTATATATATTTGGCAATTGCTGCAGTTGTTCGGCCAAGCATTCGTTCACCAAAGATTACATAATTGTTAATAAAAATATAGTACAACGAAAAGGCAGAGAGATATAAAGATCAGTAAGTCGGAAGGTCTGTGCTTCCATGTACCAAGCCATATATAAAATGGGCCATGCATGTAACACGTATTATGTATATATGCACTTTTTACAAATCAAGGATGAGTTAAAGCAGTCGCATGTATATATGCAGGACGAATGAAATAAAGCAGCTGGTGGGCTAGTAGGCATAATTAGTGGCTGGGCATGAGAGACATCAGGATCACAAATTCAACTAGCAAGATGTGTGTGGCCACAGCTTCTTGTTTTACAAGGATTCTGCACAGCACCACTCAGCTCAGCATGGTGCTGCATGACCGGAATCGATGTGCTTTGCACTGGTAGCTTTGCAGGCATTGCCGGATCGGGCAGCCATACTCTGCTTTAGTACTAGATCCACCAAGGAAATTTGTGATTCAATAAAATTTAGGAAATAATTTGAGCATTTATTTGTGGCTCACAATAGGTGTTCTATGAAGATATAATTAGATAATGCATATATCTAACAATTGTACTTCGAATTTTAAGTATGAAAAAATATTAGAATACTTCTGTAGAAATTTGATCAAAATTATGATATTTACACTTGGCACTATATGCTACACTGCCACATCTTAAGACACATTTCTAAAGGTAGTTACCTTAAAACAATAATTTTTTGTGGAAGTCCAAAGGCCATTTATAATTGATGGCATAGTGTTAGTTTCAAAAGCTACTCACCTAAATTAATTTTAACAATTTTAATTAAATATAGTCGTGTCATTTGCTCCTACTCCTCAGAAACAAAAACAGAAGTACCAATTACAAAGGGATCACAAATGAACTTATGGTTTTTTAAGCATCTTTTGAGGAACTCCATATAAAAGTTCTTGGAGCTGGTCCCAATACGATCCCAATTCTTTTCTAGAGCTAGCGTTGATGAAGCCATAGGGTACCTTTGGCTTGTAGAATAAGGAGCTGAACTATTTTTGTGTGTGAAATTTTACTACGCTTGGAAATAATAGGAGCCTTCGTTAGATCTAATGGTTTCAAAATAGAAAGAATCAAATGAAACGAACTTAAGTTATGGGCTGGAACCAAAGAATATGCGGACCCAAAACTGGTTTGTAATTAGATTTGGAGGATATAACAGTATTTTGACATCTCAGGAGCTGCTTCTCTGAATGAAAAAAAAGAGCTGCTTCTCATCTGATCATCTCTTTTCCCCAGCTCCCTTCCTCTCGTGATTCATCACGTGAATGCTATGCAACTCCTGCATGGGCCCATTCATTACTGTGGTGGTCTATCAGAGAGCTTTGGTCCTGAGCAGCTTCGTTCTGGATGTCACCAAAAACGAGCTTCTTCTCGTTCTTCATGCATTGGTCGTTGATGGCGACCAGTGCTCATATTTAATCTTGATGCTCCAGCGGGTGGAGATCTGGAGCTTTGTGCTTCTGGATGCGGAGATCTGAGGCCTTGTGCTTCCGTATGTGACCCTGGTGGACAAGTTCGTCATGGCATCGAGGAGCACACTGTGGAATTCCCTTGCCGCTGGCGCCAACTGTTATCCCAGCGGGCGACTACAGGAAGGAGGAGTGCTGATGAGTAACTCAGACAGTCAGACGTCCCACAAATATTCAATCGAGGCGATTGGCGGTGAGGCAGGCAGCGAGCCGGTGACCTAGGAGGCAGGCGGCAAGCAGGGAGGCGGGAGGCGGCGACGCAGGAGCAGCGATATCTCATGATGCACAGAGCAGTTTGTGTGGAAAAATACTAAACTGCCATTAATTACAATTAATTAATTTTTGTAATTAATACCGGTGTGGCAAATAATTTTGACAGGAGGAACTGGTGGTACCTCTGAAGCACCGTAACAAAGCTCTTTTTTTATGTCAATTAGCAGAGCAGTCTAAATTCTAAAATAACACACCCATTGTATGGAGTTGTCAGAAACCCTACCACATCTGAAACTGTAGCGTAGTCGTTCGATCAGCAGTACACCACCACAGCTTCCACAGGTTCTCAGCTTTCCGTAAGTCTACAGACCAGTTCAGTTACAAAGCGGTCACGGACATGCCGCGCCTTTTTTGCCTCGTTCTCGATCCATGCAGGCACAAGCTTGGCGTCGGCCGTCAGCTTCCTTGCTGACTGTCAGAATGCTGCAGCATACGATTATTGTTCATTGTTCTATGTCAGAGCCTTCGATCCTTGCGACCTTGCATTCGGTCCATAAGGAATCCATCCATGCTATGAGGATGATCTTGCATGGTCGAGTCAATGAGGTTGTGTGCGTTTGTTGCAATCAATAATGTACAGTGTGGTATTTCTTTAAAGTATGGGAAGGGACAGTACATTTGAGTAGCAAGCAGCGCATGAAGTAAATGGTCCAAGAGGATATATAAAAATATTATCAAAACCGAGAAGTCACACTGGCTATAAAACCTAAATATGCCCTCACATGGCAATGTATCTTTTGCCACTACGATGAATCGAGAGATGTAAATATGGATACACATGGACAGCATGTTCTATATAGTTAGGCATGGCAGGTATTAGGAAATTCTCTGCTCTCATCTCTCGGTGATCGATATCAGTCCATCTTGTGTTCTTCACAGTGCTGATGGATTCTGTATTCTGTATCCATTGATCTTCAATTGAGAAACTTTTAATGCACCCGGGCTGCAAATCACCTAGCTACAGCCCTGCAGAGGAAGCGAACAACATTGGGTCGATATCATGCTGCAACTGTGGAGTGAGTAAGTGACAGAATGCTGAAGCAATGTGCGGATGTGAGAGTGGAATGCAGTTGGAGGTCAAGCCTTTGATGACTAGCCATTACAGCGCGACCTCATCATGGCTCACGAATGTTGCACCCAAATGGCTTGATAATGGACTTTGATCTTCCCTTACTTGAATCACTGCTTTCCTGCTGCCTCCTGTTCCCAATATATCTCTTCTTTTTAGATGAACAACACCACCACTTGTTTGATCTTAGTGGTGAGAATGAATGAAAGGACAGAGGTTACTCTTTCACCTATCATATTTATATATGCACAGGGAAAGAGAAACATGTACTATTTACACTAGTGAATTATATTGTTCAACATTCATATATTATTTTAAAATTCAAAGTTACTTCTAATTATCTTTTAGCACTCGTCATTGAGTAAGTTGAAAACGACAAAAAACTGCTTCTTAAGGCATGTCTTCTGCAAATGGCTGGAAGACTATTGTATAACCCCGGCATTGGTGTTCCCACAGCACTCCCAACAAAAATTGCTTCAGAACACATGTCTTTTGTACAAGCCCTTTGCCATTTTCCTGGCTTGGCATTTTGCATAATTTGTTCTCCTTGGCGACATGAAGGCATCTCAAAACTTTCTTGGAGCACCAAACATGGAAATCCATGTTACGTCACGCAGCACAAGCATCAAGCTGGAACGCAAGACCTCGTGCGCAGGTATGTAGACACTACCTTCAGAGCATTGTCTACTCGGGTCCTATGTGTAGCTTTATCTGCCATGCACGGCTCAGCTCGCCATCACGAGCGTAACATTACGCTCACCATCTCCGACTAACCATGCCGGCCACCACCTCCTTCGGCCAACCAGTAGCACATGGCTCAACTTGCATGTTTCAGCTGCAGCAGTACTAGCATGTTTCGAGACAGATGAATGCTGCGGGAAATAGTAACTAAAGGGTTAAGGAAATACAACTACCTCTGTGTGCCTTCAGCTGGGTGACACTAAGGCTGCTTCCCAGTTACCTCCAATTCCCACATATTATTAGAGAACTTCTCATTCATTCAGTGGACATCACTACATCTCATTTGATCTACTACCATGTTCAATATAAGGAGGTTATATTGGGCCAAGGATGAATGAGACTACAAAGAGGTGGCTTCCTCATATATATGTGTACAAGGAAAGGGAAAGATCGTTCAATCTACAGAATCATTAGATGGGTTCATTATTTATATTTAATTTGTATTTATTTCATGTTACTAATGGTTATTCGAACTGGTTAATACTGATTCATTTGAGAAATAGAAAAATTAATTTCTATAAGCAACTTTCAATTCTAGCATTTACTTCTGGTATTTGTGTTAGATGGCATCTTGGCAACATATATACCTGCTCAAGACCACCAATCGGTGCAGCTTAATTTGTACGAGAGATAATTTGAAAAGCTAATGCAATATATTAAGGAATTGAAGTGTTGTAAGGATTATTATGCAATAATCAACTAATTTACTTTTTCCCTGTTAATAGGCACATGTGCTCACATGCCATCCTGCATGTCTGTGTCCTAGGATTGCTGCAGGATCAAGTGGTAGTTCAACTCGTATGCAGAGTATGATGAGTAACATTTTCATTAGCGTTTATATCACATCACGATTCATCAGGCATTGTGGCCATTTCACAGTTGTCTAAACCAGCACTTAAAGCAATAGTCCATCAGTGCACTGATATTTATATTATTTTTACCCTTCGTCTCACCAATTGAATCAAATAATCGCCAAGGGGGTGTCAACATAAGTATATATGTGGCAGCCGAATTAATCAAATGACGCTCTTATATGAGTAAATATATTGGAAGTCAAATTTGGCTATTTGATGTTCAAACAAAACATAATCGAAGCCAATTTAGTCAAGGAGTGTGCATATGTTTGGTAGTACTTTTTTTGTTTTATTTTATACTCACCCAACATATATAGTACAACGGAATATGGTATTTCTTTAGTTAGGACTGGGAAGGGGACGATACATTTAAGATAGCACTAGATAAAGTAAATGTTCCATTAAATATTATATTTTGGCCATTGTTAAATGGACCGGGAAGTTGCACAGGCTACGAAACCTATATATAATGTCAATGCATACAATGAATTAAGAGAGAGATGTCGCTTGTCTTATATGCCATACTTTTTCTGCCAGCCACCATTGTTTTTCTTTCACAATAAATGAGTGGATAGTACTTTCAGCCATGACTTTTCAGACAAGCAAAAGTGAGTCCGCAACGGTATTTGAAAATTCACATACTGTGCTGTCGGAAATCCTTTCGCATCTTGTATGCTCAACAATGCCAACAAATATTATATCCTAAATCCATCGATCTTTTATGTGAAATTCACATACCGACGACGTCGACAAACTAGAGTCATGTGTTTGATACATGCTGTATGGGCTGTACGTCGCATGTGTGCACGCGGCAGATTGCGACCAGCCACTGGCAGATGCCACATGGCTCAGCTTGAAGCAGCAACGACGAACCGTAAAAGGAGCTCAAACAATAATTGAATACCTCCATATTCAGGATATTACGGTCCTGGCTTATCTTTGCAGACGGATGTGCAGGACCATTACACTTGGAAGTTATCCCAGGATGGGCATACAGCAGCAAATTTGTGTATGGAGCGAGCTTTCTTTGTGGGAACCATCAAGTTTAACCTTTGTGGATATGTAGTTGAGGATGGTGCTGCAGGTGGGTGAGGATCTATATAAAGCCGCTGGGTCACTCCGTGCAACTCTACTACTACATTCTGCCTATAAATAACTGTCATAGTTTGAGCCTTGTCACCGCTGAGAATGGTAATAGGTGGGATACGAGATAGAGAATAATGTCTAGAACATGTTGGTCTTGTATATTTCCTAAGGAGTGGGATGCAGCAGGAATTCAGGGCACCGGGTGGCAGAAATTAAAATGTCTTGCTTAGAATTTGCTCTGATCTGTATTCATTGTGAACAATGGTAGGAGACTGGATATCTGAAACACCACCAGCCTTTTGAAATCAATTCCTAGAGATAGATGGCAATATGGTCCTGCTCAAGAAGAAAACTGTACCTTTTCAAAAACAAGCTTGAATGGACAGAAGCCATAAGACAATGTAGTAGTTCTAGACCAGATCTAAACCATTCCATTTTTTAACATTTTTATTTGTACAATTTAAGGCTGAAATATTAAATACAAGCAATATTCGAGAATATTAGTAGAAACTGAGAGCATCCAACACTTGGTCATAAGTTGCCATGTGGCATGGTAGTAGGAGGGCTTGCACGAGGCTTGAGTTCAGAAGTTCCAATCCCAGATGTCCCACATGCGCAAAGGCTTGAAGTTAGAAATTCGAATCACTCTGCAAATGTGCATATTTCATGCGAAATTTCAGTGACCCACAGTGCACGGTGCTTCCCTGGTGGGCTTCTCCCAGAGGATCATTTTCTCTTTTTTCTCTGTTGCTGACCGCATCTAGAAGTGAGAAATCAATTTCTTGAGGAAGTCTGAAGCAAGTCCCGCCTCTTGAAATCCATGTTTACAGACACAAGACAGAGGCAGGTGTGGCAGTAATCTGTTAAAATGGATTTTGCGTCCAATATAAATTGTTGAAAAGTCATTCGTTTTTTAAAGATATGAATAGATTTGTTCTGCTAATGCGTTGAGATATATCTTTTTTGATCTTTTGTCACTAGTTTTAAAAATATTTTTTCATATATCTGTCATATTTTTATTAGAAGACTATTCAATTGCAACTTTGAGCTCTTAAATAATGCATCTAAACTGCAATAACTGTAGAAAAATTTATGTCTTGATTAATGACAGTGGTTTGTAATATATTTATAGGGTTACCCTTTTTCCAAGATGGCAATAATATGTAATTTCCAACATGGATAGCATAATTTAATTTTAGTTTTCTCCAATCAATGTTGTCATGTTTAGGCCTCGAGTGAACTTAATGTGGTAATGTGTAGCCAAATTTTAAGATAACATATATTTATATTTTTGTTATTTTTATAAAATCATCGTTAATTATAATTTTAAACTCTCCAACCCACATAAAGTTCAATAAATGTAGATGTATTAATTGATTTCTCTAACAATAATGTCACATTAGATAATAGAGAAACTAGTATATAGGAGTACTAATTTAGTCTTTGTTCTAACGACATAGGTGGCTAAATTATCAATGCCTTGTTACACTGGTGGAAAATACTACTAGTAGTTTTGGGCACTTTCTATTTTTATTTTTACAGAATTAATTCAAGAAAAAAATTAGTATGCTCGTTCCAGATCTCTAACCCCACGCCTCCATTCGTCAATTGCTGAAGAGGAGGCTTCCCCTACTTGGCTTGTGTACAGCTCGCGAGGATGTTTCCATGAACTGGTAGAATTGCATGTGTACAAAATGAGGAGGAATTGCAGTGTACAAAATGTGTTTCGGCACTTCCGATCTGATCTGAACCAATGGATGATCCATTTTTTTCCATCGACCGTAAAACATGTAATTAGGAATATAGAGTGTCACTTTATTTATTTTTTTCCTTGCTCACGTGGAAGCTTTTAAGCTTTGAACGCAAATATGGAGGCTTCTTTGGTTGGCCAAATAAACACTATGTTAAAATATCTTGTTTCGATTGGAATCTTACAATTTTTACTTTGAACGCAAATATGGTTGGACATATAAACACTAGTATGTTAATATATCTATCCGAACGCAAATATGGAGGCTTCTTACAATTTTTATTCGAATTACTGAATTCTCTAAAAAGTCACCTAGATTTTACTTTTGGATGTTTGATAGGTGAAAACTTAAAAACTGAAAGAGATATAAAGGGATGATTGTACTGTGAGCTGCATCCTCCCTTTAAATAGCTGTCTTTTGGTTGTACTATGACCAATAGCTGAAAGTGCAAAAGCGTTATGCATATGCCATCAGTGCCAAGGCGAGATGCTCAGGAAAAAAAACTGTTGCGTCGATAGACCATGCAGGTGTCTAGGTCTCTAGGAGTGAGGTGCAATAGGAATTTTAGTGGTGGATAGTCAGGCTGGTTCATCTCAATTTCTGCAAAGTATGCATGTGTCAACTTGATGAGTTGTCCGAAATTTGACAGACTCGGGTGTCCATGACACAAAAACTGTAGTTTCTTTTGTAATTTTCTGTAAATTTTAGTAATGAAATTAAGAATTTCTCCAATACACCTCCTTTGGAAAATTGCATGCATCCTAAAGACATCGGGTTAATTAGTCATTATCAGGGCCTGGCGTGCGTGTTGCCCCTGTACAGCTGGAATGTTGTCGGTAGTGGCAGAATTAATCAAGCTAGCCAAACATTGGAATTAACACAAGAAATTATTTAGAGTTGAGGAATTTAGTTGCTGTGTGTTAATCTGTTTATTTAATATTTTATTCTCTTCTGATTTTGAACGCGGCAAGCCATGTTCATCTCTACTGATAAAGCATTTGGAAGAGCAGTCTTTTGCGCCTGTAGTTCGATGTCTTTTCTTTTTCATAGTGCTTACAGGGGAACGTTCTTAATCTATTATAGTAATTCTCATTTTCTATGTTTTGTAGAAATTTCCATTCTGTATTTTTTTGGACAAATTGAGAGATTGGGGGTAATGATCCTTCCTCCGTATGAAAATAGCATGGCAGATGTGATGGAGCCACACACTTTCAGAGAATACGGTCATGTTGCAGCAGCACACCCGTGGCAGCATCGTCTTATTCGCTTAAGCTTATTAGCCGAATCTACCAGTCATTTAGCAATGTTTTTCTATCACAACAAATCAGCCAACGGTATTTTCTGTCATGGCTTATCGTTGGACATGTGATGGGAACCAAAGGGGAATGGAGTGCCTGTCCGCTATCTGCACGCCATGGCAGAATGAAGAGGACACTTTGTACAAAACGTCCGTCTATATTGAGCTTGTTAGATGATAAGACTTGTTCCCCAATGTATGTCACTAGTACACAGAACCTCGTGGTGATTGTTGTAAACACATTTCTACACGAGTTTCTTAGAACTGCCAGCGCTAGGAGCCAGTGGACGGCGGTTCAGCTAAGACAACCACCAATAGAAACATTTATCCAGAAAAAATAAAATCAGGTTTAACAATGGGAAAAAAATTTAATCTCGGGAAAAAAGATTTTAAGACAAGTCACATAATTTTTTGCGTAAAATCACATGCTTTGAGAAACCGACAGACCTCGTCCGCGCACATAACATCCTCTACCACTTCCCCCATCACACCTATGTTTATATTAGAGTTTGGTTCCCCATATATTATCCTAAACTAAGCATATATTAATTGTTTGAGGCTCTTAGATAATTCAAATAAAAAGGTTTTCAACAATAAAGTTTCATAACTTTTTAAGATCTACAACCTTTATATCGATAATTTCTCCATCTGAGGTCATTTATAAAATTTGAATTTTAAACTTGATAAATTTGAATATAGTTTTTACTAGTGCAGGATGGGGCAGTTGTTTGGTTGGGAACCCCTTAAATCCCGGTTTCCCAACCGGGACAACGATTCTAGGACTAAAGGCCCACTCTTTAGTCCCAGGTCATGGAACTAGGACTAAAGGTGCCTTTAGTCCGGGTTCTTGATACAAATGAAAAAATTATTAACTATAAAGTTTCACAATTTTTCGAGATCTACAACTTTTATTTTGGTGGTTTTTTCATACGAGGTCATTTGAAAAACTAAAAAAAATCAATTTCAAATTATTTTCTACAAGCGGTTTTCTTAAAAAACCACCACTAGAAATCTGATTTTTAGTGGCGGTTTCTTAAGAAAACAACCCGTAGAAATAATTGTTCCTGATTGTACAGTTTGAGACTTTGAAGTTGAAACTTTTTTTTCCTTGAGATAATTAATAGGACATATTTAATACAAGATTCATTGAAGTTAACAGAAAAGGATAAGATTATCTACGTTATCATAATGGACACTTTCATAAAAATAATAAGGACAAACTTTGTGGTAAGAGGTCACTGGTTCGAAGTTGGAACCTATTTACCCTGTGATGCACGACTGTCATACTTAGCTAGTGGTCTTGTCCTGAATATTACTATGGCTGTGCAAAAAAATGTTGGCTATTTTTTAAAGACTGGCTTTTCAAGTTTTCTATAAAAATGATTGGTAGTAGTGGTTGCGAAACTGCCTGTACAAAGCAAATTTTATGGTCCCTGATACTGTTTATTAAGTAAATACTCTAGTCCTCTCTGGTGGCAAAAAGGCCCATTGTATAATTATACAAGTATAATCGCCAGAGCCTAATGTTAATGGGCCAGCCGGCCAGAGCCTTTCACATTGTACTATGCTGTAGCTTGTTCTTCTCTATATATATTTGACATTTGGTACGGTGCACTTGTTCGATCAAATATTCCTTCACCAGACATTAAAGAATTGCTAATAAAAATATAGTACGAAAAAGGCACAGACGATATAAATTAAAGGCCCATCCATATGTACTGAGTCATCTATAAAATGGCCTTGCATATCTTCAATTTTTACAAATCAAAGGATGAGTCGCATGTATATGCAGGAGGAGTCAAATAGAGCAATTGGTGCAGACAAGGCTAGTAGTCATAATTAGTAACTGGGCATGAGAGATATTAGGATCACAAATTCAATTTGGATGGCAGGAGTCACTGCGGCCGCTTCTGTATTTACAGAGGATCTTCCACAGCTCAGCTCAGTACAAAGATGTGGGAGGAGAGAGAGAGCAGCATGGTGCTTTGTGCTGTGACCGGAATGGATGTGCTTTGCCAACCTTGGAGAAAGCTAGAACCTGAGTTGCACTGCGGTACTGCTGTCAACGACGGGGCCTGAGGATGCATCCGGGGGCACCCTGAAGCAAAAGTGTGGACCAAGCCCAAAGTGCCGAGAACCAGGGTCCCAACCCACACTACCTTGCCCCAATGTGACAGAACTGCAGTAGTATATATTGTACTGAGGGCTTTAGAGAGATTATCATGTAAAAGAGCGCTGTTGTGCCACTTCTTACTGTATTCTGTTCTAATTCCTTTCCACACACCCTATTCTCTCTCACATTTGGTATCAGATATATCTCATTTGATTCCAACGACTACTTCACGCGTCCCCATCCCATGACTACTTCAGTGTCTCCAGGTGGCTCGAGGTGCTATGCATCCCAACCTGTAGCTCATGCTCAACAAATTGAGGCGTTGATTCAATGACACTGGCATCGTCTGATGCCATCGTGAATACGAGATGTGCTGGGTATGAGAGGCATTAGGATCAGAAACTGAACCAGCACGATGACACTGGCTCTGCTCAGCTCAGCTCAGCTCAGCAAACAGATGTAGTACGAGATAGAAAGCAGCGCATGGTGCTGCATACAGGGAACGGAATCAATCTGTGCTTTGGTAGCTTCGCAGGTAACCAGAATCCGCCACCATGTTTAGTCTACTAGTTTAATTTAGTCTAATAA
>Ga0182004_10000346_pt1 | contig 26499 bp, 13 predicted proteins | sample Sormic07211540_1_FD_120479 | JGI IMG/M metagenome (GOLD analysis project Ga0182004, IMG submission 120479) | Endophyte microbial communities from Sorghum bicolor roots, Mead, Nebraska, USA - 072115-40_1 MetaG | ecosystem: Host-associated > Plants > Roots > Unclassified | place: USA: Nebraska...
AGATGGGACCCGCTCACTTGGTAAAAGAATATGTGTCTCCAACAAGTTGCGCTCGGGATAGCAACTTGGGATAGCAACTTGACAAATCTCGGCAGTAGAAACCTCTGGATAGCAACTTGGGAATTTTAGCAAGTTGAGATAAGGAGTTGTTGGAGGAGGATTTTTATGCTTTTAGCAAATTTGGTAGGATAACATGTTGAAATACCAAGTTGTTGGAGATGCTCTAAGCAGCCATAATTCCAAGCAAAGAAAATCCATAGCACAGCAAAATTTGAACCAAAAATAAGGCCAACGTCTTGGGAATAAGATAAGAAAGCTCACTTATGAGTCCTACCCTTGTTCATTACCAACACATGGGTGAAGAAAGAGTATCATCCTTCACAATTAATAATAAGTATCGGTGGTTGGAAATGCAACTAGCTTTCATTCTGGCTGATATAACAATACTAGAAAACTCAACTTGCAATAGGTTTGTCTTACTTGTCAGTCAAATAACAGAATCAAGACCTGGTGCCAGACAGCATAGATTTTTCAGCTATGATTACCAAGCATGTAATTTTTCACTACTAATTAAGCAGTTTAGGTATGGGTTTTTAATTTCAACACAATGATGTGACTCTGAGTGGGGTGTGTCTTGTATGGGTTCCTTTCCCATTTTTTCTATTTAATATAATGATGCCTACAAATAGGAAATAGGAACCAACATCGTTATAGATTGGAACTGGGTGCAAATAGCTTGATAATTCAGTAATTACATGGAAAGAGAAACATGTCTAACCTTGAACTCTGTATCAGACATATTGTAGAGAGTGCCTTCAAACATGTTGAGAAAATTTACAACTCTGGCATCCAGATTGGCAGGATCCTGTTGAAAATTGTACTGAACTTATTAGAGCTGAAGAGTAATTACACATGTTCAAAAGAAGCACTAGAATTGTGAAGAGGATATTTTAAAATTAAAATAACAGAAATGGATAAAATTAGTAATTGAGTATATTTACCTTAACAGTTGACTGGATTATAAATTGCAACCCACGAACACCTGAATCATTTCTGGGCAAACAAACGTACACATTTTATTGCCAAATTCATCACACAAAAAGAAAAGACAAGATAAATTCTCATGTAATCATAAAAATAAGAAAGGCTTCCTTGTACCTTTGCCTAAGAAGCGCTATGTAGCCAAGTTGCTCAACTGATCGCAATTGATGAAAAGCTGGCTGCTTGCCAACAAGAGCAAGTAGTTGAAGTAGAACATTTTGCTTGACATTATCCTGATGAGTCTGCAAATATGAGGATATTGTTATAGCACTAGATTGTGTGGCAGATGGCAAATCCTGAGACCTGGCACAATGGAATTGATACACGCATGCACAAAATTAAAGAACAGGACTGCTTGAGCATCAACTATGTCGCACAGTTGACATGGTGTAGCACTATGCAGATTCAATAGTCTGTCCATAGCACATTTTTAGAATCAATTGATATTACTTGAGGTACTTTTCACTGAAAACAATCATTCAAGAACAAATATAGAAAGCATGCCTGAATATAGTGCAGAAGAGCAGAATTTTCATCTTGGTGATTTGAGCACATTGCTGGATAATAGTATCTCAAACCCTTTTCAAGCTTTACAATCCTCTTGGCAAGATGCTGTGATGGGGATAGTGGCTTGCAAGCACTAATAGGTGCATTGAATAAGACATCTTCAAGATGGTGAACGATATTTTTTGCTTCATTGGCTTCAATATTACCTGAAAATGATATATGCAGTTAAGAAGGGTAACGATGCAGAATATCCTCAGTCAAGACAGAAAAATATGAAATCAGGGTATTGAATCAAATTCTTTTGAGGATGAATCAAATATTCAAGACAACTGATAAATAGATAAACCTGCAAAATAACACTCGATGAAGGTTTTTGATAGCAAACGGGGCAAAAAAATTCCCAGATCACTAGCTTCGAGATGGGAAAGTGCAGAAAATTCCTCATCCCATGGCCATGCTTGGTCCTCCAGTATCAGAGAACAATAATATAAGACTTGCTGGTATGGCTGCCGAAACTTGAAATTTTCATACTCCTTTGTCATAGCTTCCTGATGACAAAAGAAAATGCCTTTAGTTCATACAAAGTGCAAAGGCAGTCTCAGCTTGCAATTGCATCACCTGGAAACAAGTACAGTAGGTTGAGCGGAATAATAAAGAAGACATGACCAGAAGCACCTTTTGATATTCTAGAACACCTAGGGTAACAGATACTATCAACTCGATTATTAGATAATAAAAGTCACAATTCGAATAACAAGCAACAAACGTATGTCATGCTAATTGCCCAAAGATATTCAGATAATTTGCTTTACATAAAAAGATACTACAACAGGGTCGCAAAAAAAAAGTGTACTCAGTCCCAGCCACCAAAACTATTACCTTTTCTATTAAAAAAACAACAAGAAAGAATATCTGATCCTTGTACTGTGTTTAGCAAATTAAAATAAGACGTCGAGAAGGTTCTTTGTTCTGTAAGAGAGAGATAGGGGAACAAAAATTCTCACGGTTAAATTGGAGTTTCCAAATTGGGTATTTGAATGTGAACCCAGTCCCAACTCTTAAGGACTCATAGAAGTTCTGGACATACAACTCACAAAAGAACCAAACAACATGCAAATTTGCAGGGAACTATTGTCGATCACCTTTATCACAGAAAAACGGTCAGCCTTAACTTCAAATTCTGCAATTTTGCCAATAACAGTCTCCAAAAGGGTTCTCATTTTGTCATTGAAGCCAACCATAGTTACCTACAAGATAGTACAGACATCGAATGGTAAAGAAATAGCATTAAGTTTTCAAACAGAACACAAGAAATCTATTTTGTATCATGTTATGAATTGTACTTCCCATTCCAAATTATAAGATGTTTCGACTTTTTAGATACATTGATTTACTATGTATCTAGACATAGTGTATATCTAAGTGCATAGCAAAAACTATGTATCTAGAAAGGCCAAAACATCTTATAATTTGGAGTGGGGGGAGTAGGTAGTAACCCACTGAATACTAGTTAGAAAAATGTATCCATCATCAAGGAACAACATCAGGCAGGCACTCTGGTACCAGCAGTTTCCATGAGCACATCAGCATTGCAAGGGGCGTCAGAACTTACAACCCACTAAAATGTGATTTGTATATAAAAGCACCAAACAGCAAAGAAACTGTAAAACTTCATATTGCGCGTGTGAGCATGCATGTTGTACATTAGGGCCAATGCTCAAGCAAGATCCAAGGCATTATATCAGTCCAAGTACTATATTTTTACAACAGTCAAAAAATACAAATAACCAAATTATAGCACTAATATATGTGTGTGAATTACTTGAAAAAACCAACCTGAAAACCAGTGTCATTTGGCTTAACAGCATAATAGAGGCCAGCAACTTGCGCGTCATAAGCTGAAAGCAAAAACAAAATTGGTGTATCATTACAAAAGATAGAGTGGAAGTCTGGAACAAGCTAACTTAAAAAAAAACAATAACAACCTTCCATGATACAATCCCTGACTCATGACAAAACATGTATCTGAGAAAGTCAAGGCCATAACATTTGTAAAAACTCATTTCACGGACATCCCATATTGGCATTTCATGCTAACTTTTATTTCTTTAACTGCTTGTATTAACTGATATATATGCATACGAATCATTGCTAAACACATTCCAATAAGATTTTTTTTCCACAGTTCCCATTTCCAGTATCTAATACATGCTGTATCCATTAATATACCCATGACAAATTATATGAGAAACAAGTGAAAGAATGCACTAAAGAAATTGATCAGCCTGTGCTGGAACTTGGAAGAATCATAAAAACAGATATCTAAGGGAGTCATACACACCATAATCATTCAAATAATCCATAAGCAACCTCGTGAATACATCAGTAAGAACTGCTGACTCAGGTGAGCTTTGGGACAGTGGACAGTGAAAATCCATCTTGATATAAGCCTTGGGTGTGAAAAACATTGTATCGGGCTTGTACCAGAGTCTCGAAAATGATGTCTTCCTCAGCATGGCAGGAAAACTTGCCTGGATGTAACAGAGAGATAGAGAATAAGCAAACCAGATAAAGTTAAGCAGGCAAACCATTCAAAATATTACCTTTTCCTCTACACATTTCAATGAAAGATCATTTGGAATAAAGATGTTACGTTTTGGCAGGTCTAGATCTTCCTTAGGGGCTTTATCTACCCAATTCTGCAAAATAATTACAGGATATAAGACACAGGTACTTTTCTAGCTTCAATACAGAAAGTAATGGTGTCCAAAAATGTACCTGTATGATTGATGGAGGGACAGCTTCAACAGAATATGATGTACCATACCATGGCTCTGCTAAGTTTGTTTTCCCTTCAAACTTTTTTGATTCCCAGAATATTCTGATAGGAAATATGGAGAGCAAAGAGAGATTTAAACAGAGGGAGCAAAAAAATGCAAGACAGAAAAAAAAAATCTCCATTTGTAATTTGTATGCTCCCGTACTCCCTCCGTCCCAGAAAGACTGCAATTCTGGACTCGGGAGAGAAACCAAGGTGGCCGGCAAATGAAGAAAATCCCCTATAAGATGCTAGTGATTGAATCAGACACTGCAGTTCTGTTTTTTAATCATAACAAAATAAGAACGCACACTCCATGGATAGATCCACTACGGCGGCAGACCTCACCTCCCCAGCAGCCCTGCCTGCGGCATCCGAGATTTGAAGGAACTTTGATGGGGAACGGGGAGGTTCGAGAGCACTCCACGGAGCGGCAGAGATGAAAAGTGCACAAATCTTTTACTTCTTTTTACGGGCATGGGGTCTTTTTTACAGGAGATGTGGATATTTTTTTTACGGGAGACATAAATATTTGGCGTGCAGTGGTTATATGAATGGGTCCCACATAGGCCTGCTATCCTATCCTGTTGCCTATATTGGCGTTTTTTTCTGAGACAAAATTCAAATCGTATGCGGTCTTTGTGGAACGGAGGGAGTAGTGCCCTGAGAATTACCTTACAGTCTCAGGAGTCAATTCATTTAAAATATTCTGAATAGCATCTGGTGAAAACTTTGATGGCACAGATGATGCAATCAACCAATCTTCTGGTGGGAAAATCTGTGGACAAAAAGGATCCATTAATGGGTGGCATAGTTTAGCATTATTTAAAAACAAAATAAGCATTTGGGATAGCTTATACTATATTAATCTAGGGAACTACCATATCCCAACATTATATATAAAACCACATTGTACAACATTTGTATAATTGTGTGAATTTGCCTACATAATACATATAGATCAACATTTAGCACACTCAGATTGCAATGTGCCTAGACATATGACTACCACAACCATGGAAGTAACGAAATGTATAGTTCTGTGGAAATCAAACACACTGTTTCTACGTATTATTTTGGTACTTCAATGGTATGCAAATTAAAGAAAATGTTGATATGTTGCTTTTCTTTCATTCAATCAATAAGCATTACTAATATAAAGCTATTCACAAAGACAATAGGTTGCAAAAGTCAAGATATGATTTAAATATGTGACCAATTTTTAGTTTTCAACAGGCATGTGCAAATAAATCCAGTATACAAAAGGGCAACAGTTGTGAAAATAAATCTAAGATAAGCATAACTGAAGTACCTGCATGTTTGAAGAAATATTTACAACATAATTGATAGGGGGGCTCTTGTCTCGATAGTGAAATCCTGTCTCACAGATAGCTTGAAGCTGCAAAGTCCAACCAAAAATGTATTAGTACACGAAAAAGTACATTTAAAAAATCTGAAGCAAAGGGAGAGAGAGAGAGAGAGAGAGAGATCAACATCTTTACATTGTTGAACAATACATTTGTATGACTTGATTGCTTTATCTCGCACGTCACAGAAGCATATTTTAGTTATGCAAGTGTTGATGATACAAACATAAATGACTGTTTCAAGACAACCCATGTTCAATTGGGTGATGAAGGAACATGCATTACATTGCAAGAATACCCCAAAATCAGAACTGTCTTGTATGTTCAACTAACTACAGTGGAACATATCAGACAACTAGCTACGAAATAAGAACAAGGGTCGAAGAAATCATAACATGGTACTATATCTCATGAAAAATTATTTTCAATGCAGACTTTTGTTCATATTATAGTGTAAGGCAGGTATTACTGATAAAGGGGAAGTGGCCTGATCGACTAAATTCCAAGATATACTAATATATTCATGGAAAGTTGGAAACTGAAAGAATCGCTGACATGCATGCACAAAGCTTTTGACTCCTAAAAAATTAAAAATGATTTGGTTGGTAAGTGCAACATTGTTCATGTTTATAATAAAAAAACATGTATTCCAGACCAAATTACCTCATCAAATATCCACTTAGGAGTTCCAGAGGTCTGCAGCAACTTTATATATCTGAACAATAGTCCAACAGTATCCTCCATGTGTTCTATCACCAGTAACCAGATTTGTGATCTTCATTTGCATTTAAAAAGTTCATATCAAAATGGCCCTTCAGAAATTACAACTCACCCTGGCCTACATCTGTAAGCTGAATAACAACGGAGAAGAAAGAAAAATCATGACTCCAATCCCCTTCGCCAGCTTCCAAACTTATAGCCCATCCTGAATATTGAACAGAACTACAATTCAATCATGATGACAAAATAAAGAGGATAAAAAGCAGAGTTCTCTTGGGGAGGAATGAGAATGTCAGCAAATAAATTTCATACATGGAAAAGGAGTGACACGAGCATGATATATAGTTCACACACACACACAGAGGAGGCAACCCAACCCAACCCAAAAGCCCCAGCAAACACACGTCTTTCCTCTTCTGGCATGCAGTAAAGATTCCTAAACTGCAAAGAAGGTCACGGAAGGATAACTTACCCAACTTCTTAAGTATGTAAAAAAGAGATCCTTCTCCTTCATGACCAATCAGATGGCTAATGTACTTGCAAGGGCCTTCTTTGTAACGCCGAATATTGGGAGTGATTGGAAATAGGATTCTCAAAGTGTGCCCTTGTTTAATGGGAACTGCTTTGACAAGGATCTGCAAGGGAACAACTCGCATAAACAAGTGCATGAGCATCTGTAGCTGCAAGTCTCATTTGTCAACTCATCATATCCTGTAAATAGTAAACCTGGAGATGTTCACGTGTACATGGATGACCAGGAAATGAAAATGGCTTCCTCCCAACATCTCTAATATCGCAGAACTTATTTTCAACAAGGTTCTGCAGGTTATCAAGACTATCTGCAAAATACAAAAGATATGAGAAGCAAAATAACCAAAAAAAAATAGCAGCATATAACTTGTAAGAAATACAGAACAGTTTGATGGAGAACCTTTTCCATACACAACGAGTTGCATCAAGTTGGCTGAGTAGTGTGAATCATAAAATTTAATAAGCTCAAGCCTTGTGTCCAATCCTTTCTCCTTTGCTTTAACTTCAAGAGTATTCCAATTTCCTAATCAATAAGAATTCTTAATATCAATTCTAAGGAATTGTCCAATATTTCAAGCAAGCAGTGACCAGTGAGAATCATTTCTAAGGAATTGTCCACTATTTGAAGCAAGCAGTGAAAATCAGTTCTAAGGAACTGTCCAATATTTCAAGCAAGCAGTGAAGCATATATCACAAAAAGTCTTTATTACACTGAAACATTAGCAAAGAGAAAACATCTAAGATGGCTGTAGGAGGTTCATACCACACACCGAGTCATTGACCAAGTCATCATTCACAGAGTCAAGTATTTGCTTAGTTATTTTCAAAATATTAAGTTCTTTATACTATGAACTCCATTTATTTTAATATTAACAGCAAGACACTCATATCTACTGGGGAGCTTTTGTGCCCTTACAAGATTCTATCACAAACAAAAACTGAAATAAAAGGTTTCTGTAAACAACCAGTATGAATGCCAAAATGAAGAGATATCACGCCATTCAAAGAAATATACGTAGAAAGTAAGCAGTATATCATCAATGTCATTAATGGTATGTGATGTAAGAACAGAAAGGAAAGGAAAAAAACATTGTTCAGATAACAACCAGTGCTGAACTTATGATAAGGATGATTCTCTGCACAAAGATGCTTCTGAAGCTGAAAACAAAAAAGGACAGATATAAATAAAATCAGATCTCTGTAACTAAGCTGCCTGCTTATTTAACATAAGCTTGGAAAATGCAAGTACCTGACTCATTCGCCAAGGATCTGACAAGAGGTTTTTCTGATTTTCTAAAAGTGGAAAATGGAAATTAGAATTTAAAATGTGATTCCAGCAACAGCAACAGAAAAAGAAATCACATACCAGAGTCAACAGCTTTTATTTCCCTAAGTGTAGCATCTGGAGACATCAATGGCTTGATAAAAAATTGTGCAAACCTAAGATTAGATGGCATAAGCATAAGTGAAATTCCTCAAAAGGAAAATAAGGTAAAAACAAAGAAAGCAATAGGAGATACCTATCTAAAGCATCATGCAGGCTATCACTGTTCACATCGAAATAGAAGTTTGTGTGTTCAGATGATGTGAAAGCATTGGTTGAACCACCATGCTACAAGAAAACACACATTATCCAAGCACTTATACCATAAGCAACACATAGTGACATAAATTTAGTGGAGTAAAATGCATGGGTGGTCCAGTAAACTTTGAACATTAATTTGTGTTAGCACATTATCATATTTTTACAAACTTTTGTCATATTAAAAAATAATATAATTTGACGAATTGTTAGTCAAAACTTATGAAGACTGACCTCTTAATACAGTAATACACCTTACAGAAAGAAAAGGAGGGAATACTATGGAATCACAAATCAGTATATGCTCCTTCCCAAGAAATCAAACAAAGGCTAAGTGATAATTTGGATCGCAAGTTCTATTCATAAGGGTTTGTTGGTTTGTGCCCAAATTTGCCGCACCAAATCTTGTCCAGCTACATAACTCTGGCACTCATTTCGATTGTTGCCAAAATTTTAGCAATTCCAAGCCTCCTAGCTCTCATCCTGTCCATTTCTTGCCAATCTTTTCTGAAACTGTGAGCTAGCGAAACCTTGATCAAAATTTGGCACATTTGGATTTCGCCACAAACCAAAGAGGACCGATCTGTGGAATAGTGCCTTTTGTTTTGCAAATTTGTTAATGTTGATTGGTTATTGTTAGTTCAGGATTTAGGATATATCGAGCGAAAATGTTCCTTTGGCTATTACCAGCTTTCAATTTTCAATTGTTTGTTTTTCAATTGTCTTTTCTGGGAAAAGAAAAGTTCAAGTAGTTCTCCAGAACTCATTATTTGAGTTAGAGAAAGCTGATTTTCTCTACAGTTGAGGCTTTCATCAGATCTAAAAACAAGTAAAACAACAAATTACATAAAACAATTACATACATTTACAGGGATCTATATGTAAGTAGTATAAACAAGACAAAGAAAATTCTCAACGTGGCGAAATAAGACATACCTCTGCAATGTACTTTGAGTAACTGTCTTCTTCTGGATATTTTTCACTGGCATAGAAAAGCATATGCTCTGGAAAATTGGAAACATTCATAAGGATAGGGGGGGAAAGAACGACCCACATAGTATTCAATTTTCATCAAGATGTTAGTAAAACTGCAACTAAAGCAATATAAAAACAGAACATAAGTGTCTATATATGTAAAAAATACAAATTAGATATATTGTTTATATATTACTGAGTCCACAGATATTTAATTATCAGCTTAAAGGATCCCAGCAATTGAGTAAAGCATCAAACAAAGCAAAAAATGCATAGATAAAATTCAGGAAACTTTATAGAATGTCAGACAACTTGCATGTTCATCAGCTAATTCAACGGAACTTTCAACTAGCATATGCCACCCATAAATGGGAGCATACTATCAAAATGACAACATGTACTGGTATTTTCTCAGCACCAATCACATTATTGGCTTTTATTTTGTTGTCATGCATGTATGGTTTAAGATGAGTAAGTTGTCTCGATGCTTTTTCACCACTAAGCAACAAGATACTTGCAGATTTACTGGGTAGAACTTAGTTTCTCCAAACCAAGTGACTCTACGACTCATCATTTTTCAGGATTACTTTTTTTGAGAGAGTATTTTCAGGATTACTGGGGTGTCCCAGTCCACACATCATCAAACAATTCATACTTTCTTGTAAATTTCAAATTTAGCAAAAAAAAATGCCAAGGAAGTTCTTTATTCAGCACGGCATGTTCGCTCCACGCATCAAATTCAACGATATTTTGACGGGTGATAAAAGTTCATTTTGAGATGTTTTTTCACAGAAACCAGTACAGACTTGGATGCTCAAATGGAATATGGCAGGTTTCAGGAGAGAGAAAAGGTAACATATTTAACTGGACCTAGAGTATCGCTCATCCTCCTTTTTCGTGTTTGATTGCACCTAATGCCTATACTATAGCCCTCTTTATTTCCATGTATAATCACAGGAATAGACAAGTAACATCTGTTTAACAACCAAATGCACTGTAACAAGCATTGGGACCTAAGTTGTCATAAGACGGCAGTACATCAAGATAGCACAGCAAAATATACTACCGTTCACGTATTTCTCACTTCCGAGCTATTCACAACTTATCAGGCAAAAGCTACTAACAAAAATCAGGATCAAGCTGAAGCTAAACAGTAAGCGAGTCCATAGCTTCAGATGCAGCAAGACGAAACAAAACACTGACCGAGGAAGTGTGCGAGCCCCTCCAGCCCATCGGGGTCGCAGAAGTACCCCACCGAAACATTCATTGACGCCGCCGCCTGCAAAACAAGCACAATTCACAACCTCGAAATCTCGCACCAAATTCCAAAACCCACCGGCAAAACCCCGTTCAGTCCATCCTAGCCCGATCGAAGTAGCAGACCTTATCGGTGTCGGGGTCGCTGATGAGCAGGCACTCGAGCGAGTTGGGGAGCACGACGCGGCGGTACCCACGCTTGTCGTTGCGGGGCCTGATGATCTCGACGTCCCCGGTCGCGGTCGCGGACGTCACCGCCGCGGCCTGCGGAGGGGCGGCGCCGTTGGCCGGGTCGCCGGGGGCGTCAGTCTCGCGGGGCCTCGAATCCATCGCGGCGGCAGCACAGCCACCGGGCTCGCCGATGAGACTTGGCGACCGCGACGCTTGGAGCGGAAGTTGGCAACGAAGCGGGGCGGAGCAGTCGAGCTGAGCTAGTTTGGTTTGGCTTTGCTCGCCGCTGTCTGGATTTGGTGGGGAGGGGTGGGGGCTGACGGCGACCTGCGGCGCGGGTCAGATATCAGATGGTCAGATTTTTTTTATTTTTTTTATTTTTTTTTTTTGAATGGTCAGATTGGCTGGCCACATGGCTTCAGGAGTAGGAATGGACTGGGCCGGGCCGGTTGGGTGAGCGAATCTGAAGGTTCACGGTCCACGTGCTGCGGCGTGCACCCTCCACGGATCGCGGAAAATACGGGAAACCTAGAGACGAATTCAAAAATACATTTTAATCGTTTAATAAAATTTAAATTTTAGTATATTTACTATAAGTCTATCTTAACATGCAATCTATCTACAATCATACCCCACTATCTATCTAGAACATCTTTCACTAATGGTTATGTCATTCCGCTAACTTACAACCTTTAATTGCAAGTTAAACATCATCTTCACTCATTTTCATTCTATAAATTCTTTGTAATACCCACGTCAACACGTGGATATCTTCTATAGAGTAGTAATATACAGAGAAGTCCATGAAAAAGCAGTCATCCTGCTGCTTGCATTAATATTGAGACAAGAAGAATAGTCTTCTCTCTAAAGTCTATTCATACAAAACACCGACCCCTCCATGACTATGGCCTTGTTTAGATGTAAAAAATTTTTGATTTCGTTACCGTATGTTTGTGACAAATATTATCCAATCATGGACTAACTAGGATCAAAAGATTCATCTCGTGATTTACAGCTAAACTGTGCAATTAGTTTTTGTTTTCGTCTATATTTAATGCTTCATGCATATGCCGCAAGATTCGATGTGACGGGGAATCTTAAAAACTTTTTGGTTTTTCGGTGAACTAAACAATATGCATGATCAGGCACCGCGCCTCACTTATTTCAGATCAGTGCCACACCCATGTAAACCACCCTGTCATCAGCCATTCAGTAATTATAGTGGACTTGATAGTTGATCATACATTCGGGTCAGTCTTTCTCGATCTGCATGCGCGCGTCTTACAATAATCTTAGTTTCAAGTCAGAGGCATGCATGTACATGTGCATGTCTAACAATACATATATCATCGTCGCCACTGGTTCAAACACTATCCTTTAAAAACAATAACGATGCTTCCAATGACGTGAACAAAGAGATTAACAACCGTGCTTGCATCTTAGTTTATAGAAATGACGTAACAAAGGCAAAGCCTGTCCATCTTAGGCCTTGTTTAATTTCTCACCCAAAAATTTTCCCTCATTCCATCGAATATTTTGACACATGTATGGAGCATTAAATATAGACAAAAAAACTAATTGCATAGGTTGGTTTTAAATCGTGAGACGAATCTTTTAAGCCTAATTAGCCATAATTGCTACAGTAATCCACATATATTAATGATGACTTAATTATGCTTAATAAATTTATCTTGCAGTTTCCAGACGAGCTACGTAATTTATTTTTGATTAGTTTACGTATAATATTTTATATGCCGGCAATATCCGATGTAACATCTAATTTTTTAAACTAAATAAGACCTTAGATTCTATAGTGCACCCATCCCTTGACTTTGATCACACAATATATGCACCTGAAATGCTCGTCTGGCTCACATGCCATGCACATGAACGTGAACTACCTGTGAGTCACTGGCTATACCGCATCAAAATAAAAATATGTGTTAGGAGATGGCATCCAAAGGGAAGAATCTGTTCAAGATATTAAAAAAAGGAACTAGTAAAATTGACAATGAATGACGTAATTAGGCTGATGTCAATGCAAGTTTCGTCAAAATGTCAAATACTAACTTCCCTTATGCTTGTTAAAACTATGCTTTATCTATAACTAAGTTATATATGATATAATGAATATAAAATTTTTACTATAATTAAAGTATACAGTAATTAGCCAACCATAAAAATTTCACCATAATTGGAAGCTATGGATTATTCAAATTAATTACTGAAAAGCATAGATCTAAAGCTACCATAAAAACTTTATACTGAAACAAATTGTATTATATGTTCATTGTGTAGACCAACAAAATTAGATTTTCTATTTTACATTTCTTGTGTGATTTACTATGATTTTTCAGTAAATAAATAAGACAAAACTACTATACAAAACTGTTTGGGGGGTTAATTGACTGACTGGTTTTAGAAAGTTTAGGGGTACATAGAAAAACTGATTTTTATAGTTTTGTGGATAAAGTAGTCCAACCTGAAAATTAAGAAGGTTATATAGACTTTTTCCTTCAGAAGTAGGAATAGACCGGGTCGGGCGGCGCTTGCTGGGTGAGCCAAGCTGAAGTCAGCACAGTCCACGCGCTGCGGTCACTCCGCACACCCTCCAGGGATCGTGGAAATGGAAAACCTAGAACCAAATTCAAAAAATACATTTTAATCATTTAAAAAATTAAAATATAGTATATACAAATATATACTTGTGTGTAAAATTTAGGATACAAAACCAAACTAGAAAATTTCAATTAAAAAGACAAAATTTAGGTATATGTGCACTATAAGTCAAAATCCTAGATTCAAAATCTAGGGATTTTGTCTTCTAGTACACATACACATGTCATTTTCTATGATTTTTTTAGTTCAAGGATTTTGTTTTTTTGGTGCACATGCATGCATTTTAATTTTTCATTTTTATATTTTTTGCATCCTAACTTTGCATGTGAGTACATAGTATTTGTATGCACTATGAATATGCCAAATTTTAGATTTTTAAACAACCATAATATATTTTTTTGAATTGTTTCCAATTTTTTCACCCAGCATGTAATGTGCCCCTCGTATTTTGCCTGGTTCCTGAAGGTTCGCTTCTAAACCGAAACTCTCCAACGGCTTTTCTTTACACCAAAAAAAATGAAAAGTTATAAGTAAAATTTAATACTTTCAGCTATGATTTTTTTTATCGAATCTGTCAGTCATTCAATAGTGTTTTTCTCTCACAATAAATTAGCGAATCATATTTTTAGTCATGTCTTTTCTGCGAAGCAAAGAATGACTTCTCATCATACTTTTTTAATATACCTTTTGATATAATTTTATAGATAACCTTTCATGACAACAGACCTATAGAACATTTGTAACCAATTTTTGCTCGTAACTCTCAGTGAACAACACTTTTTCATATACACTTTTCACTACATGCTGTACAAATTTTATTAGATCTTTATTTGCATTGCCATTGATTTACCAAAACCGAAAATAGGGTTAGATGCGCTTTCACTTTTCTGCACACACAACTCATCCCAGCATGTCTCACTGCCAGTTTTGTCCTTTTTCGCTTTTGATTGACAACACCGATCTGGTACGTTGGCTGTCCTCCACCACATTAACTAGTATTCTTTCTTGCTGTCAAAAAAAAACTAGTATTCTTTCTCCAGGAAAAGATGCAACTGAATCAAAAACAAGGTGTGATCAAGTTTATAGTGAGACGTATTAATATTTAGGAGTATGCCTCTAACAAGATTTAGGATAAATATATATTTTATAATTATTTAATGATTCTTATTTTATATTATATAAATGTTAGTATTTTTTATAGTTTTGATCAAAATTTCAACTGTCTAACTCTTCAGAAGTTACAATTGTATTCTTTGTAAGACGTAGGGAATAACTCACATGGCCTTGTTTAGTTCCCAATTTTATTTGAGTTTGGGTACTGTAGTATTTTTGTTTTTATTTAGTAAATATTATCTAATCATAGACTAACTAGACTCAAATTCATTTCACGATTTATAGGCAAACTGTGCAATTAGTTTTTATTTTTATCTATATTTAATGCTCCATACATGTGTCACAAGATTTGATGTGATGAAGATTTTTGAAAAGTTTTTAGTTTTTGGGTGAACTAAAGCCATAGGAAACGTCCCTTCGTTGACGTTCTAAACCTACAGACATAGAAAACCTAGTAATAAAAAAATAAATTCTTCAAAATCATTAAATGCATGTTTGGAACAAAGAAATATAAAACATAAAAATTAACATAGAGTGGATAGTTAAAAAACAGTAGCATTTCAAAAACACAGGAGCTGATGTTCTGAGCTATTTGGAATAGAGGAAAAACAGTACAAGAACATGAGCAAGCATAGCAAAAGAATGAGATCAAAGATTCTTTTCCTGAAGTGGATGTTTTATTTCGTATATTTTTTCACAACTATGGTTTCCTTTTCCTTTGGAAAAAAAAACTCAATTCATTCCAAACATTAGGAAGTGATTCCTTTCATACGGACTTTATTCATTCATAATTCTTTCGAGAATTCTTCGATCCAAACATGCTCTAAGCTCAATGTGTCAGGAAATCCTGGCCTCCCAATTCGTTTTATGCCTTGGTGAATGCCTTCTACGGTTCTACCTCTAGAAGAAAAATGAACTAGAAAGAGGAGATAAAAAATAAAGGCATAATTTTTTTTTTATTTTGTCGGCTCTAGATGTCTACATTACGGCTACAAGGGAGTCGAAGTCAGCGTAAAACACACCGAATTTCAGACGAATATAAACAGCCCAAAACATGAGGAAATTAATTAACAACCGGCAGAAATCCCCATGGCATACCAGGATCCACAGAATCAGAGCAGTGCATGAAACCAGGCGGGGGAAAAAAAAAGGGAAAACAAGCACAGATCCAGGTGCTAAATGCTCATACGGCCACAGACACGGTACGGTCCCTCACAATTCACAAAGGCAACGTCCCCTAGCCGACAGACACCACATGACCCTGATCATGCAAGCACGGCCGCGGCTAGAGAGAGCAGGGACGCGGCGACGGTCGCTGCCAGGGAGCTGGCGGAGAGGGCCTTCGGCGCGGCGTTGGGGTGCGGCGACGGCGCGGCCGTGGCGCCGCCGGAGGGCTTGGAGCCGGAGGGGGTCGGGGACGGTGCGGCGGTGGGGGACGCGGAAGGGGCAGCAGAGGAGGCGGCGACGCGGATGTCCACCTTCTGGCCGGCGGCGCAGTGGCCCGTGAAGCCGCAGAGGAAGTAGTGGTGGCCCGTGGTGTTGAGGACGACGGAGTCGTTGCCCGTGGACCAGGTGGCCGTCGGTTTGGTGGCGTCGCAGTTCTTGTAGTCCGCCTTGCTCACTGCCAGCACGTTGTGGAACTGCTTGTTGTACGTGAACACTGCAATCATGCGTCAACAAGATCACAAGTCGTCAGACATGAATATATATACGGGTTTTTTTATTCCAGAATTTAAAATACAAAATGCCAACTACTTTGGAGTGATGAAATACAAAATGCCAAAATTTTCAGGGTCATGTTTAGTTTCATCCAAAATAAAGAATTTATTGCTCTCATGAGAGCCTTTTGAGGCTTTTTTTGGATTTTTTTAGCCTCTTGAGATCAAAATCCAAAATGAAGAATAACCACCTTTTTGCTAAAATTTTTGCATTGTGTTTGGTTCCATTTTGCAAAACGTTGGACCAAAACCCAAATTTTTTTGGAGAAAAAGGGGAAGTAAACATCCCCTAGTCACTAGCTTCTTTCTTTTTTACTATATATTAACTATAACTAAACAGCAGGAGCATTGCGCTACATATGAGTATCATAAAATTAAGGAGGAGAATGCCAGTTTTTACAAAGGTTGTTACTTGGATAACACAAACAAACACAAACACAGGCACTAAACTAAAGCGATGTGGAGCATTTTATCCATGTTCCATGGATCCCCACACGCAGCGTAGCCAATAGCTTCAACAACTGACGAACAAAACCACTGAACAGTAAGATGTCCTAAATAGTCAATAAGTCTGCCAGCTGAAGTCTGAAGAGGCTAGTGCCATGTTTAAATCTGACACCAGCATGATGGCATCGTGAATTTGACAAAGTAATAAATTGCTGAGAGCTTAGATGACCAATTTCATCTATGCACCTCATCATGCTATATCCTATTGTATCGTAAACGTAAGAAACGTCAACATCCTCATGGACAAACTTTTTGGTTGCTGGGGATTAAAGCATAATCAATTATTTATCAAGCATAGCTCATATCAGCACGGAACATATCCTACCAACCCACCCAATGGCAGTACTGGTCGCCTTTGATGAAAGTGTTACGATTCTACACTATCTAGTTACCTGCGTTATTCATGAAACTTCCACACAGCATGGTCATCTGAATCCATACCAGAAAACCAGAATTTTTATCTCCACTCAACAGCTACTTTACTAATTGCATACATATGGTGGACAGACGATACACCTTGGTCCAACAAAGGCAGAATTCAGTGCAGCTGAGGAATAAACAGGTAAAGAAAACATGCAATTTTGACTTGAGTGGCATGCATCTCTAGTGGATGAAATGAAAGGAGAAGTGATCATGATGCCAACTTTACAGCTCATGGGCCTACCCCAATCTGGCATCCACATACCACATGTCCACACTGCAAGCATGACACTGGAGCTGTGCTCCACATTGACAATCATGGAAACCTTTCTGGATGGGTCTATCCTCATTTGAAGTCCTCTCATTACTATAGCTATAAAGATGCTATGCACGCCCTCATCTTTTGGACCCTGAGAGGGCCGGCAAAGAGCTACCAACCAGCGAGCCAACAGATGGAATCGCTGGACCGGACGAATTGAAAGAGAAGAGATCGTGGATGAAAGTGAAACGCGAGCCATACAATGAGAGCGCATGCAGCATCCGTGAGTTGGCAACAGGGCCCAGCATTATTTGACAAGTCGTTGTTGCATGCATATAAAAGCCAAAAGGTGATGTATTTCAGGCTGATGCGGAGAACAAGTGAACAGCACATCACATCATGCTACCGGAGTACTCTAGCTACTCCGTATGTAGCTGAGCAGTGGTAGACAATGCATGGTTCACCAAGAATAAAGTATCGCATTGGTGAATGGCAGTGATGTTCATCAGCTAGGGATTGTAGGCTTGCCAAGATTGCAAACCTGCAACCTCTCTCATGCTAGATCCAGGCGAGCGAGTTGACAAGTGCTAGTAGGAAACTACTGGATCAGTCTACAGCTTAGACTGATCCACTACATCAATGACTTCCCTTTGCCAGCGGAGGCAATATATCGATCGATCTGTCATCCATTTCCACCCGAAACAGAAGGATGTGGCCTGCGTCTCAAACCCTCAATGCCTCATTGGAGTAAGAGAAGAGATGTGGACGTTCATGGTTCATTTCTGGCAACCCTAACATGGGTTGCCCGTTGGCGTCTAGTCTGAAACGATTGCATTGCTTGCCAATGGAATCCCGATAATGCTGCAGAAGCACGCGCAAGGTAAGGCAAAGCCTACCCTATTTTCTTACCAAAACCTTCCCTAACTTGGCTGTGGCCTGTGGCATTAAGGATTCAAGGTTAGATAGGAGTTGGGGACAAATGAGAAGGTGCTGTGTGTTCTGTCCCGGCCTCACGGGGAGGAGAACACCGTAGGAGTAGGAATGCTCTAGAATTAATGTTTTTCTTTATGTCCGTCATGTGTACCAAGTGTGGGATTTATTTTTGTACTGTATTTATTTGCTGCGTGCCTCAAAACTGTCATGATGGATAGCACTGAAGTTAGATCAATGAAGCAAATTAATTAAGCGCAAGCTAAGAATCATTTGTATTCCAGTACACTTCAACTTTCTTATAAGATGGTGGTGGTCCATCAGCAAAAGCAACTTCAAGTTTCTATTTTCCAGAAAGGAGAAAGCTCGCTCGAATAAGCACCTTCACTAAAAGCTACGGAGTACTTAGAAAAGCTTCCTTCATCAGAGGATTAACCAGCAAAGGCAACAGAGCCTTTATACTACCTGATAAGAGAAGGCAAAAGCATGTTGACCTCTCGACAATTCTGGAGCACCGGCATAGCGTACGTTCTTTTGTCCTTTCGCTAGCGAGGCAGTTGTAATGTACTGTGCGTGACTGCACGATGACATCATTGGCAGGTCATGCTCTTTGATCTGGTTCTGGCCAGAGACAAAAGTCCCGGAGCACCGGAGCAGCAGGCATTTTTTTTTGGGGGGTTCGGCAAAAGCGTCGTTTTCCCCGGAGGAGCCTCGGAGCCAGACGAGTGCAACGGACGGCAGGTTGGCAGCACGCTGCACGCGGATGATGAGCAGACGAGCAGTGGCCGCCAGGAGCGCGCGCGAACCCACTATAGGCCAGGCCACCACCGTCCACTGTCCACCACCACCACCACGGGATTGTGCGTGCTGCCACGACCACGAGCCCGCGCTGCCGTGCAGTCCTGCGGCGACTGTTAGGAGTGGAGTGGAGGGCGCCCGATCGACCAGCTGGTGGCAGCAGCAGCGCCAGCGCCATCCTGCGGCGCATTGTGCGTGCTGCTGCCCTGCCCTGCACCGCGCCGTGCCCCCACCATATATTAGCACCGGCCACCGGGCAGTTGGGTGGGGGCGTGCGTCACGCCGAGAAAAAACGCCGGAACGTCCCCTGCCGGGCGGGGCACGAGCACGGCCACACCACATGGCGGAGGCGGAGGCGGAGGCGGGCCACCACGGTGAAGGGGATTAGGGAAGGCCGTACGTGTCGCGCGCGTCGCGTCAAGAGCCTACGTACCAACCTCGTGTTTCCATCTCCTGATCTCCATCGATCGCATTCCGGAAAGGAACGCCGGAAAGCCTGCAGGTCGCTAGCCTGGCCACTCATCCTTCCTGCCCAGCTAGGGCCTAGGGCGGCCCCGCAGTCTGCTGGTGCTGCACAAGGCGCGCGCACCCACAGTCCCAGATCGAACGAACGATCCGCCGACGCTCAATCTGTTTCCTTACGGGCTACGGCCAACGTTCCGTCACGTCGGCCGTCAATGAGATTATTACTGCTAATCTAATCCTCGACACGGACATCCACCATTAACGGATCATTAACTTTCATGGCGGTACCTCCTCCCGGTTGTGCTGCCATGCCACCGCTACCGCTACTGCTGCCGTACGAGAGCAGGTAATAAAGCCGGCGTCGTAGCTACGCGCCGCACAGGCTGACGAACAACACGGCGCGGTGCTGTACTGTAATCTGTAAATGGTGCTGTACCTCGGCTTCCAGCCAAGCAGGCACCGCTCGCCGTGCCGCGCCAGCGCCAAGGTACACGTAGCTAGCAGTCTAGCACGGCCACCGATTTTGGGGTGCTACGGCTTTCACGTGTAAAGCGGCCACGGGTAAACGCCGAGGGTCTTGTGGATAGCGACGCGGACGGGGGTGGATACGAATGCGAGGGTTCGGTGGTGCCGCACCACGTCCACACCACACTAGCTACGCACCAAACGGAGGTGCGCGGCCTTTTCTTTGCTGCTGGCGCTGGGACGAGTCGACGCGAGCCGAGTTCTCGCCCGGAATTAGGGCGTGGGGGCCCGCTTCCGGATTCTAGCAGGTAGTACTGGTGTTTAATTAGCGGTGTTCTCCTCCATGGCCTGTGGCCGCTACCGGAAGCCTGAAACTGACAATCACAGGAGAACAACTCTGTCTCTGTGTGTTGGGACTATACGCTCTCCGACGCCGAAGAGGAGAGGGAAATTAGTTTGTACGTACTTCCTTGGTGCAACTACGCGTCTTCCGATCGCTGTTCAATTTTTGAAGAGTTGCTGTCATCTTGTCAGGCCTAGTTTGTTACTCCTACGTACTACAACCATGCGTCTGCTGGCCCCCAGTGCCACTATAGTGCACTAATCCATCCGGGGTCTAGTTGTTGAAGGAATTTCCCAACAATTTCAGGGAACAAATCGACAAAGTAAAATTTGCCCGAAACAAATCGAATAAGTTGGTTCTAATGCGCCCTAGTAGACTTCTGAAGAAAATCTAGCCGGAGCAAAACAGAAAAGGATTGCTCCTACGCTGCTCGATCAGCAGAGAGAGGAAAGAGAGAGAGAGAGAGAGAGGGCAAGCAATCGAGAGACAGACGACGCACCAACAGTGTCGCCGAGGTGGAACTTCTTGGAGTTGGCCCAGGCGGCATAGTCGGGGTTGCCCATGATGGTCCACCCGGTCTTGTCGCCCACCTCGTACACGGCCGCCGACGCCACGCCCGCCCACAGCACCACCACCACCAGCGCCGCCGCCACGGCCGCCGCGCCACCACCGCCCATGGCTCCGGCCGACGATCGAGCTAGCAGCAGCGAGCGAAGGGACGAGACGCGCGGCTGGGCACAGAGCGATGGCAGTTACTCCTGCTCACGCGCCTCTAGCAGCGTGAGGAGAGCGATGGCAGTGTGCAGTACTGACTGGCTGGCTGGCTGACCAACCGGCCGATTAAATAAAAGCTCCGCGGCCTTCCATCCAGACCCGAGCCCGCCCGCGTCGAGGTTTCCGGAAATGCCCCTGCGGCCAGCGTTTGGTGCGTGACCAGGGTGGTAATTTCTCGTGGTCTTCCGCTTTGGCCTTCCGGGTTCCCCGCTTTGTTGCCGTTGAGCTGCCTCCGGCCTGACCAGGGTCTCGTCTGTGCTGGTGCTGGTGCTGCTGATACGGTGTACCGGCCGCCGGCCCGCCGGCGCGGGTCGCTGTCCACGGCACGCGACCACTGCTGGCAGTTGCGACTGCTCGCTCTCGCTTCATCATCATCCGAACGAATCTGCACATGGGGTGCAGAAGCGATCGAACCAACATGTGGATGCATGCCCGTCCGGTCGCCCAGATATCGTACGCAGCCGCAGGAGATGATCCGGGATACTCCCGTAGATGTGCAGATCCGGGTCTCGTCTTTGTCCGCAGCTAATAAGATGTGCATGGCGCTTACCGCGGAGAATACGTCCAGGAGCGGGACCCTGGAGTCTGCTCGCCGTCGACCAAGGCCGGCGTTTTGCATACTGGGTCTTGTTTAGTTCACTCAAAAACTTTTTTTTAAAAAAAAAATTCTCCACATCGCTAGATCAAATCTTGCGGTACATACATAAAGCATTAAATATAGATAAAAAATAAAAAATAATTATATAGTTTATCTGTAAATTGTGAGACGAATTTTTTAAGTATAGTTACTTAATGATTGAACAATGTTTATAAAATAAAAACGAAATTGCTGCAGTATCAAAATTCAAAAACTTTTCCAATCTAAACAAGACATCGTACAGACGGCATAAAGCGCCGGGGCTGAGGCTTTCCAGTTTTCTACCCGGGTCCCTCAAGGCCCCAACGCTTTTGGCGTGTGTGCACATACTCATGAGTACTTCTATTCAATTTTTTTTTATTTTTTATAGAAATAATAAAATAAGTTATAATAAAATAAATAATATTTATTATTATCTTTGAATAAAAGGTTAAATAAGAAGTCTAAAAGATTAAAAAATTGGAAGGGAAGGGGTACGTGCATATCGACGCGCCTAATAAGTCACCGAGGTGGAAGATGTTTGATGTCAAAACATGACAACCACAGCAGGTGTGCTTGAGAGTCCATGTCACCATGTGTAGATCGACACGTACCGCAGAACGGAAGAAACAGGTACATTTCTCGGGAGTTGCCGCTAGGGGGTGTAGTAGTCATTGATCAGTGGAGTCCACTGTCCAGTCCAATCTCTAAAGGCTACAGCACGGCAAGCCGGACTCTCTAGCTTGTCGTATCCTTCTTCACAGGATGACCACGACACGGCGCGAGTGTTGATCTGATGAATATCTGATCGATGACGGCTAGCGGGCGGTCGACGACCGGCCGATCCAGCGATCCTACACGTCGCGCACGAGCTTCTGGAAACGACGGAGGCGGCCGGCCGTCCACAAGCGGAAGTTGCACTCGACAAACGTGTCTTCGTGAACCGGCTGGCGCTGCTCGTGAAGTCGCGAGTCGTGAGTTACTGCTGTCGGCTGACGCTGGGCGTGATGACACCATGAGCTCAGGCCTTTCGCCGGACGCCGCGAGCCCGCGAGGCAAAGCATTTGGCGGACGACGAGAGCGGAGGCCCAAAGGCCGAAGCAGTGGATACTGGAGCACATGTGTGGCCCGTTTCAGAAATTCAGATTCAGATGTTGCCCGCTCCGGAACTCTTTACCTCTCACCGATAACAGACCGACCCGCATGCACGCGCCTTTGAGACTTGAGAGACCGCAACGACGGGGGCCGTGTTGTTCCTGAGATGGCGGTGGGATCGTGTGCGTTAAGACTACAACAAATCAAAGAGCTTAACAGTAGGACTTCGTATCGATCATACTTAGCCACTGTCAATATGGCATCTGTTAACGTCGGATTTGATCCCAACTCACATACTACTGGCTAGGATTAGATAGCTCGGACCGCTACGGCCGGACCGAGAAGAACAACAAGAATGTCACACTTTTGTGGTGAAGAATAAAAAAGTTTATGAGCAAACCACCAAAGGATAACCAACATATAAGAATGATTAGTTTTTAGAGAAACTAGTAAAGGTACCATCGAAGCTCTCGGCCAGAAGGGATCTCGTTAGAACAAGAATGTCACGGCAAGCCTAAGACATCATCTTTTGTCATCAGATCAAGATAGGAACAATAACATGGGGGGTTTGGAAGAGAGCAAAATAGAGTTGTATATAGATATAAAAAGAATGATTACATGGTGGATGTCTCAATCAAATGCCATCCTTTATGTATTTATAATAAGGCGGCTAGTCTTTATCTCTATATATAAAAATTCTAAAACATGTCTATTTAATTCGTCTGCGTAAGTATAGCGACGTTGGTCTTGTGTTCCCGTGTATGGACTCCTCTTGGACTTGCCTTGCATCAACTCTAGATTCCTTCGTGCATATAAAAATTCCTTGGCCGAAGCAAAGAACCACGGATTCCTTTCCTAGCACCTAGACTCCGTAGTCCATTTACCGGAGCTCCATGTTTGGACTCCTTGTCAGAATGGCCTGTACAGAACTACGGTAGGCCGAACGTATCTCACGTTGCATGAAACCAGCAAGTATCCTGCTCCTGCCTATATATATGTTTTTGTTCCTGAACTTGAACAACCACGTCGGTACAGTACTGCTTGTCCACGTATATATGAATGATCTCCCTTAAGGCACCTGAACTCCATTGTCCATAAGCGACCATCTCACATGTTCCAGCACTTAAAACCCCTTTAAACAATTTACTGATAATTAGGGGGTGTTTGGAACTGCTCTGCTCCACGTTTTCCAGCTCCGCTCCATATTTTTTATCCAAATGATTTCAACTTCACGCACTCAATTCGAGAAAAAAAAGTGGAGTTGTGAGAGCACCTAAAAAGGTACTCTACAAACTATAGTTTTTTGTGGAGCTGCTCTACGGTGGAGTTTGTGGAGCAGTCCCAAACACCCCATTAATATAGTACAAACAATCCGCCAGTAGTCCCATTAATTAAACTAGTACTTTTATGACCGAATAATTTAATTGAAGAGTAATTTTGGTTGTCAACAACATCAATAACGTCAAACAATAATTTGGTCAATTTGACCAACTTTCATTTTGAGTATGATTTCTCTTAGTCATTCTCTAGGTTTAATATAGCACAAAATGACGATTTTAAATAAATAAATAGCGTGACTATGAGCAATAAAATAAATAGGAACAAGACCAACTACAAATAAGAACCAGAGACCTTCAAATCTAACACCAATATATAAATTGTATTATTAGAAAATATTTTGGTATTTTTTCAATTTAAAATGCATTACTTGTGTATTTTTAAAATAAACCACCTTCTAGATGACAAAACTTGTTTGATATTAATAGTTTGGTGGTAAAAAAGACCTAGTTTTTGAATTGAATGCAAAAATCCAATTGCGCTCGTCAGCATTATGACACTAAGCACACTTGAAACAAGCGAAACTCGGTAATCTGTCACGCATATTCAGGGGGATATACCTACTATCACAGCCTTTAACAATCAAGGATTGAACAAGGATCATGGGTCGCACACATCACAGAGTTTAGATGAAAATACATAATACATAGTTGGAGTTCAAATAAAAGTTATTACAAACCTGGTTTATAGTTTTGCAGAGAAGATCAAATAAGTTCAAAATTCTTAAATAAAATAGTGAGATAATGTGCAAAAAGTCTGAGTAAATATAGCAAAAGATGACTGACATGTTCATGTTGAGCTCCAGTGCTCCACTAACTTGAACCTGCAACCACTTCCCGCCTAATCCTGGTGGTTATTATCCGGTAAATCAATCTTGCTGCAACAATCATGAAATTCAACCGCACTACCTACAACATTGGGGAATGAACAATGAGAACTCAATATACTTCGCAAGGCTTAACAGACTATATATAAATTATAAAATAAAACTCCAAGGATATACATCTTCTCAAAAAAAAAAACTCCAAGGATATACATGGTTTTATGGTGGAGCTAGCTGACAACAATATTTTTGCACAAAGGCTTATTGATGTTGATCCTTAGCTGTCAATGTTTTAGCTTAGGCCTTGTTTAGTTTCCAAATTTTTTTGCTTTAGGCTACCGTAGCATTCTCGTTTTTATTTAGCAAATATTTTTCAATTATAGACTAACTTGGCTTAAAAGATTCATCTCTCGATTTATAGATAAACTGTGCAATTAGTTTTTGTTTTCGTTTATATTTAATGCTCAATGCATGTGACACAAGATTTGATGTGACAGAGAATCTTGAATTTTTTTTTGGTTTTTTTTAACTAAACAAGGCCTTATATTTATAGTTAAGCAATAAGTATAATGTTTGTAAGGTAACATCTATATTACCAAATAAATCGTGAAATATGTGTATTATCATAATCAATATCCATGTTCCATGCAATCGGATTGGACCATAATCAACAAAACCTGAAGCAAAAGGGCTATTTTATCCATGTAGAATGTTGTGTGAGCTGGCCAGCACTGGCCTAAGTGGATTTAGTCCGGCCTGGCCTGGCACAAGGCTAAGCTCCGCGCTGGCTAGGCTCGGAAAAGCATGTATCGGTAAAAATTTGGCCTGGCCCAAACTGAGAAGCCCACGGGAATGGCATAGCGATAATGGTCTGTGTTTTGCCGTTTTGCTCATGTATGATATCGCGTTCGACCTCGCGAAAATCGTATGTCATGCACCGGCTCTAAGGTTAGTTATCACTTTTTCACCCTTCCGAAGTTCTTAGCTTTTCAACAGGAATTAGCAAAAGCTAATGATAAACTTCAGAAGGACGCCTTTCTCAGTTTGAAGCTTTGCTATATTGAGGAAAAGCTCTATAAACTTCAACAGAGGAAAAGAAGCCTTTTCTCAAGATAATGTAAAAGACTAGTAGATGGTGCGCGCCCTCGCGCGCATGGGTTAGCATAGCATAGGTGTTAGCATTATATAAAAAAACATAATACGTTTAATTTGTAGATTGAAAATAATTAAGAATAGTATACAAATAT
>Ga0182004_10000347_pt1 | contig 26495 bp, 13 predicted proteins | sample Sormic07211540_1_FD_120479 | JGI IMG/M metagenome (GOLD analysis project Ga0182004, IMG submission 120479) | Endophyte microbial communities from Sorghum bicolor roots, Mead, Nebraska, USA - 072115-40_1 MetaG | ecosystem: Host-associated > Plants > Roots > Unclassified | place: USA: Nebraska...
CAAACAAGCCCTTAGAGCGTGTGTGTTATCTGGGTACGTGTAGTTATACTGACAAATTGGGCCACGCATTATCTACATATATAAATAATTGGCATTAGCCATGATCAAGCATGCATCACATGATCGATGGGCCTGAATGCCTGATGCTTCCGAATATATTAACTCATCCGCTGCGTTATCACCAAGAGAACATCAGCTGGTATATATGTGTGGTCTGAAATCAAATCTATGTAAGCACACGGCCCCCTTGTCTAATCGCGGCCGGCCGGCCGGCCTTTGAGTGGCCGTGCGCTTTTGCTCTGTCAAATCGGCACCACATCCGCCATCTCGTTGACACAGCACTATATCCAGCTCTGAAACCAGCGAGCTCTAGCTATATAAAGTGGCAATACTGGACCTATGGAGCTGAGTGATCGGCCCTTACGTAAATTAGAGAATTCACCTGATCCACTTTTGGCCAACATTAGGTGTACCCACGTAATTAAGCTAACTAAGTCCGTCTCTGATTGCATTTCTTTAACAACTTATTATATAATAGAGACATCACATAGTAGCTAGCAACTGTAATTCTAACGATCTGGCTTAATTTTTGAGCTCTCAAAAGCTAGCAATCCAAAACTAGCCAAGAGATCAAACAAATAGAGTCTTATGTCTTATATACGCGATGGTTTCTTCCTACTACTCCTAATTATGCATATATGGTTGTACCATGTACGTACAACTATACAGTGCATATATAATTAATGTACATACAATTGATCAACTGGCATTTATATCTCCAGTTGCACCATCAAGTAGCACTGCATCCAACTGCTGCATGTTGGTACTGCAGTTGTGCAAACTAATGACATTCCCTCCGAAACAAACACTACAAGGCCTTTAATTTACTGGAAGGTGAGATGATCAGCAGCTAATAAGCACACACCACTAGCTGCAAGTTGCTCCAGCCGTAACGTGCGTCCTATGCATATATACTTCTAGCTCTTGCATGCCCTGTGGATGATGGTGGACGTATAAAATATAATATGCCATTAATCATCGATCTCCTAAGTATATCAACTTGCACCATGCATGTTTTCCTCAGATCGACCGAACGATTATGTGTGTGCAGGCAGCCAGCAGGCAGGCAATGCAGCGTGCGTTTTAAAAATGCAGAGCGGGCATATGCATGCGATGATGAACTGAAAAGGTCGGATTAGAAAAGTACCATTTGGGATTTGGTGCAATTCGCATCCGATCGAAGCTGATACGCCTTTGGGGGGACAGCGAGGACTCGTCATATGACAGGATGAGTAGGATCTTTCCAGGAAGATTCGTACACGCTTATTAGATGGAGATTGAGATCGAGGATGATATGGTTTGATTATGTCCATACATAATCTATATATACTTTTTTTCGATTAGTCTGTCATGCAATGTCTCCGTAAAGGTGTGCATATATGATGTGTGTATGAGATAGATTAATCTTTGTATCAAATAAAGGTCATCTTGAATCATTTGGGGGGAGAAACATACGTACTGCCAGTAATTGAATGCTGCATCTCACGCCTAGCTAATTCTTCTTCACACAATAGATGCCAGCTAGGCAATTATGCTCTTGGAGTCTTGGTGTTATTTATGTGTACAGTATACATATACTTCTGCATTATTGGTTAGTGCCATGCATGGCCGGTGTTATATATAGTACATTCTCCATTAGAAAACAAGGATAAATTTGCTAATAGAGATTGCAACCTGATATGTCTGTACTTGTTTTTTTTTAGAAAAGGGATGTCTGTACTTGTTGGAATGAAATAACTGTTGCATATTTAATCTGAGACTGTTGAGTATGATGATATTGTAATAAGATATAGTTATGTGAACTTAAACCAAGCATTAATTTTGCCTTTTCAAGGGGATATATATATATAGCTAGTAATTCATAAACTACATACAGTATTAATTACTAGTAAGCACAGAAACCCAGATACTGTATATGACCAGCATTACTAGTAAGCACAGAAACCAGATACTGTATATGATATGCACGTGTACAGTATGTGTGGAGGCATGGGGCAAAGAGAAATTTTGCATTAACAAGAGAGTAATTCAGATCACAAATATAGTAGTACTGCACGTGCTGTGTAATCCAGAACATATAGATTTTGCTAGCCATTGCATATGCATATATACAGCATTCAGACACTGAGTTGTCATATATAAGCTAAGCTAGAGTGCACATTTATCTCGCGATCGCGTTGTTTGCTGGCATTAATATTACCTCGACTAAAACACGCATATGCAAAACTACATAATATATACTGGTATTCATATTTTCTGTGTACACACTAATATATATTGATATGGTACTGGTCTCCACTTATCCACATGTTCAATCACACTCATGAGCTTAGATGCATTATTTTACATGCAGATTTATTATATATATAGTGTATATCTATATTAGTATGCACAATTACGCTGCCAATTTATTTTTACTATGATGTTACATTTGCGTACACATATACAATTGCACTAGAATGTAGGTAGCTAGTTTAGTATATAAGTAACTAAGCATGAATTGTGGTACATAGTTTGAGCGTGGGAAAACCATACCTAATAATAATGTAGCTACCTCTAGTTTAGTATACAAGCAACTAAGCATGAATTGTGATACATAGTTTTGAGCGTGGGCAAACCATACCTTATATATTGTAGCGTAGAATGTACGTAGATGATATGGGCTAGCTGCTGATCAATATTCCACCGCGCTGATAATGTGTCGTGCATGTATATGTATCTAAAAGCTCTAAAACAAACAGATGACGAGAATAGTACATATATTTGAAGTCTGAAAGTCTGACAATGTGATAGCTTCTGATCAATAAGACAGAACCTGAACCTAATATGGAGCATATATATGTATCCTTGCCTAAGCATGTATATGCTGTATATATGCACACTATCTATGAATATGCATGCATGGTTAAAAGACGCATTCTTATATATATATTACTATGCAAAGGTAGATCAAGAACCTTGGTGCAATTAACGGAGAGAAGATTGTATACTACAGACATCAAGAACGAAATAATATAACGGCTGAAGCAAGCTGTACTAGAAGTAGTACAGAAGACAGCTGTGTTTTGAGATCATGCATGCAGATAAAGCTATTATTCTATTTCCATATCTTGTGTGGTTCTGGATCAAAATATTCAGCTGGCATGCATATATGTGCAAGTGCTCATACACATACGAACATTCTCTCTGATCTCAGCAATGATGAAATTGTGTTGCATAAATTAATGAAAACCCATATACCAACTGTGTCAGTGTATGCTTGCAGTTGCAGGCAAGAGTCAACACATCTCTATGCTTCACAGTACAATCAGAACAACTGCTAGATATGATCACCAGATCCCATGCCCATGCACAACATGCATGTCTTGATTAAAAAAGCACGTTAATACTATTTCTCTCTTCTGGCAGCAGGCATCATATATCATTACAGAGAAGGCGGCAAATCCTCTTGCATTGGTTCTGACTAGTGGCACCAATTCAGAAACTTATTGCACCACAAGTGAAAAGGCCATGAAGACTAACAAATCTATCACATAAGATCACATCGAAGGAGAGGAGAAAGGAGCTAGGAACATTTTAGGATCATAGCTTGAGTTCAAGGTCCACGTCTTGTGGGTCGTCGGAGTTCAAACTTGTTGAATCTGCTGACTGACTTCGATCATGGTGTCCCTTCAATCGGGTTGATTCCTATACCAAAATTTTACTAACGGTAAGATATATAATACATCTAGGTGAACAATATAATTAGATCACTCATTTCAATTCTGCCCCACTCTTATATAATGGTCTACATACCTGTGGTTCAAAGAGAGGCAATGTGATGTTAGGATGCTGCGTGTAATGTGGGTTGCCATAGACAGCACTGCTGCTCGGTGATCTGGTAGTTGGCACACACGTAGTTACAAAATCAGCAATGTTAGTTGGAGCTTATGGCAACCGATTGGAAGGTGAGTCATCTCTTAAATTCAGTAAGAGTGAGCATGCAGTGATAATATATGAGTTCCCACCAGGCCACCACCGTACCTTATGATGGGAGCTTGGAATTCACTATATCGTACGTCTCTCTCTCCGTATGGCATCTACAGGATAAAGCCAGAAATAATGTAAGAACTCTATCTGGCTTGGTGTTACAATAATTCATAATGCATTCGGATGGAAATTAAAGCACAAAAGAAGATGATATATATACACTGGTTTTAGGAGTTCGCTGTGGATTAATCAATTTATATTACAGTGAAAACAATATGTGTTACTAGATTGAGAAGAACTACACAAACAGAGAAACCACATGATGGAGCTAGATATCAAAGAAAACACACAAACAAGAAAAAGGCGACAAATAACGAATCACAAAGAAAGAAGAGATTTAGAGCTGTCAACTCCACCCAACTTAGCTAGAAATTAAAGTACATATATGTATGCAACTCAACCGAATCTGGTAGAAGCATGACTCGTCAAAGATGTTGCTTTTGAACAAACGATAGACCAATCAGTTCACTGTTGGCCATGGAGAATTAGGCTTTAAGACCCACACTCTTCTGTGTTCAGAAAAAAAGGGACTAATTTCTGTTATCTCCACATGCATGTGTCACCGGCCTGTGCTATATATATCAACCCATACCCACTGAATCATGCATCAAAGAAGGCTTCCATTTGGGTTATCCCTCTCTCATGTAGAAGCTAGATATATGCAAGTCTGAATTTCTGACAGACCAATTCCTTCCTAAGGAACTACTAGCTAGTAATCTTTCCAAGGAAAAGGTGTCCATGTACCGCGAAATTTTGATGGATTGGGAACGGCGACGAGATGGTGGTAGGATGGAAGGAGGAAGATGGCGACGACGACAGCGAGGACGTCGACGCCCGTGCATCCTCCTGCTAGATCGATTCAATTCAAAAGCACAAAAAGATTAGGATTCCTAATAATACATGATGGCATGCCAGCATAGAAGAGAAACTGTTTTGCAAGGACTCCCATCATCACTTACCAAGTTGAGGCTGCCCGTTCGGTGGATCAAACTGGGGGGCTGGCCGAGAGGATGGAAGTACTCCGCCATTTCGCTCTGTAATCTAATCTTCTCAAGCTGCGCCACGCCGAGCCCTCGCTGCGGTTGCTTGGGCTTGTCGGTGCCGCCGCCGCCGCTGCCGCCTCTCTTGCCCCTTCTCGAGCCAGACGATCTCCCACTACTCCACCCCATGCTGTCCCCAAAGTTGCTCCCACTCATGTCCGAGACCGAAGACCTAGCTAGAAGGAAGACTTGGGATAACAAGATGAACAAAGCTAGGTGGAGAAGACGGAGAGGAGGTGAGAGAGAGAGAAAGAGAGAGAGAGTTGATTGAATGATGCACGAGACTCTTTTAAAATGGGAAGGAAGAGATCTCCTTGCAGGGCAAATATATCCCCCTCTTATTAAAAGGGCCGGGAGACCTGTCCTCCCAAGCTTTTCTTGCCTCGAATTTTTAATTGCATCTAGTGGTATGGCCATCTTTAGATTATAGTTAATACCATGTGCCACAAAACCCTATCGTTTGCAAGAAAAATATGTACAAAACTAAATAAGAATGGGTAACTCATTTTTATTTGTTAGGTGGTGATCTCCTAGGATCTTTTTCATCAAACCCCATTGTTGGTTAGTTACAGAAGTACATACTACTACCTCTGATTCCAAATGTATGTCATTTATGATATTGACATGTTCTCTAATATGACACACTTTGACTTGCAATTTTGGTTAAATAAAACATTTTAAATAGAAAAATTATATATTATGAAAGTTTTTCTTGGTGAATATGGTAGCATCAATCATAGGCCAACATTGCTTATAAGCTGCTTATATAGCCACAATAAGCTGAAATCAATAACCGAAACGCCTTGTGTTTCCTGGCCATGCTTATTTCCATAACTCCCATTTGTACTAAAAAGCAGAAACAGAATCAGACCAGCTTATTTGACCACTGTTTTTACTCTATTTGTACAACTTATCTGAGAAGCGTTTCTCAGATAAGCTATACCACACAAGGCCGATATATGTTATGTATCCTTGTAGCTTTACTGGTCCTAATTTAAAATAAAAGTTTGACTGGATGAAATCCTAAGATGACATTTACATTTAGAATCGGAGTTTATGCACACATATATACCCCCATTTACTCATTGGACAATACTAGAGGTCTAGAGCATATATATAAGCGATAAATTATACTCCATCTATCCTTGATTAAATCAGTTCTTAAAGTTGTCTTAAGGGCCTATTTGTCACAGCTTACAACAGCTTCATGAGCTGTTGTGAGCTTTTTTTTTTGCCAAACACTCCTTTTCAAAATAGCTTTATGGCTGAAGCTATTTTTCTTCTCCTCTCACAAAAACATGAGTTAGGATAAAGCTAAAAAGGTAGCTTATCCTAGCTCTCTCTCTCTCTCTCTCTCTTCCATTTATTTCTTTCATCCATGCATATAGCTGTTGATGAAGCTGTTTTGCCAAACAACTTTTTCAAAACAACTTAGCTCTACCTATAAAGTTGCTCATGAAGCTTTTTTCTAAAAAACAACTTCACTATTAAAGTTGAATTGTGCCAAACAAGGCCTAAACGTTTTTTATGTTTGTTCAATTTATAGAAAAGAGCCCTAAGATTTATGAAAAATAGCTAGATACACCATAAAAACATTCTTTATAATAACCTTATTTGGTGTAATAAACATTTGTGCTCTTTTCCATAAATTCATTTGGACATATTTTTTTAATTTAAGACGATTCTAGGAATTAATTTATTCAGAGTGATGGAGAGGGTAGTTATTGATAGGTTTATAAGGCATTTTGACAAAACATACAAATTTTTTTTTGCCATTTGGTGTTTACATGTTTTACCCTATTATATATATGTTTTATACTTTGAGGCATTTTCTCTAAAAATATGCCTTCAAGCACAAAGTAGCTGAGGTAGCGTTTTCTAAAGATAACAATATAACATTAAGAAAACACCTTTAAGTACTGGTTGTGTTATAGTGATAATCGAATCAACCAAAGTTAGGTTCAACACTTCTTCTATATTAATATAATCAACAACTCTCATATCTGATTAGTTTAAAAATAAAAAGTTCCGATTTAGTTCTTTTTTATTAGAATCCGGAATACTTACTGTACTGATGTTTTGCTACTCAGTACATACATACTCCATCTATCCAAAAAAGAGTGCCAATTTCACTTTCGATCAAACTAATTTGAGGTTTAACCAAATCTAAAAAACGCTAACATTTATGATATCGAATAAGTATCATTACTTCATCATAGATTCATTTTTATATAAATTATATTTAGAAATATAAATATTAATATTGATTTTATGAACTTATTCAAGCTTAAATTTGATTTTTTTTAAAAAAAAAAACAAGAGATGTACTAGATGTCTACACTCTTTTTGCGACAGGAGTACTAAGTAACAAAAACTTGGACTGTGGGAGATAGTATGCACCCCCTCTTCTTTGACCATTTCGCATTAAGATAGATGACTTCTCACAAAGTCTGACGAAAACCTTTAAATCTTGTACCCTACACCCACACACGGACCCGTTACCCTATGAGTGGGCCGGTGCCACAAACATATGCTTTGATTTTTTTTTTTACCTTTGGCACTGCAGTTTCGGCCATGTTTAGTTCCGTATGGAAAATATTTCGCGACACTGTAGCACTTTCGTTTGTTTGTGGTAATTATTGTCCAACTATAGACTAATTAGACTCAAAAGATTGATCTTGTCAATTTCAACCAAACTGTGTAATTAGTTTTTATTTCCGTTTATATTTAATACTCCATGCATACGTCTAAAGATTAGAAATCTTAAAAAACTTTAGGTTTTTGGGTGGAAGTAAACAGGTTCGTGATCGCTGCGATGGTGCTACTACCTGACCAGCCGGTCTAGTAGCATCAGTTGGCAGTAACTAAGAAGACTCTAGGTGCAAACTAAAAATATACCTCATCATTTGTTGGCGAGGATTTCAGTTATGAGTTACTCCTACTAAATGACATCATCCTTTGAAACGTTAAATGCTGACATCGTTACGACTTACGTGTTAATGACATAATTAATTTGGCGTTTAAAGAAATGCTCCTTACTAGTACTTCCCCATTGTGTGTGTGCTGAGATTTCAAATCAAAGATGGAAACATCTATCATTATAAATAAAGGGGGTGCAAAAAGCAATGCATGGGGCCTTTTTGTTACTCCAGCGGGGGTGCAAACTCTGGTGGGATCTAGGAAATGAAAAAGATAGCTTAGGTGAGAATTTGACAGTGATCCGGCGGCCTTGCCTTTATTTGTCACATAGCGCTCAGGTCGCTCTGCGCACGTTAGCGCGGTTGGAATTAAGCACCTAACATCTTGTTAAGACGGTGTAGTTATTACGATCAGAATAATCGTGTAACACACGGCCAGCTACAACGACGACGACGGCGACCTGGCCTGGCCCTGGCCAGTGCTGTGTAGAATGAAAGGGCTAGCTTGACGCACTGTTGGAAGTGGCGAACGTGTGCCACGCTGCGACGCTAGTATATTCGTGCTTTCAAAGGAATCGATCGATTCTACAGGTGGTGTGTTGTGATATGATAGATAGAGCCACCTGGTTATCTTCCCAATGAACCTTTCAACCAAGACCACATCTAGTATATATATAATTAAACCGCATGCAGAACACTATACTGCTGATAATAATGAGTTCCATAGTATACTGTCACATGATCGATGAGATTGGGTGAAGTCCCGATCTCGAAAAAAAACATGATCGATGAGATCGTGATCTTCTCCACGATGATACGATACACTTGGTACGTACCTGCAGAGATTCTTGACCTGGCGTCATTCTCCTCACACCGCGGCACACGCAGCCAAGGATCGTGATCCGCCCACGCGTGCGTGCTCGCTTTGCTTGCAAATGGCGGGCTGATGAGAGACCTGCTGGAAAAATCTTCCAACGATTCTTTAGCTAGCTCAGCTCATTACCAGCAAGCTAGCTAGGTCGCGACCACGCCTCACACGCTCCTCGAAGGGCGTACGCCCCCATTATTGCGATGGACCTCGCGCGCGACTACCACCGCAGCTTACTTGCTTGCTTGCTAGTCGTGCTTGCCTGGCCTGCTGCCCCAACTCCCTAGCTAGCTACGAGTAGTATCCCTGGGGGCCGGCGGCCGGCCGGGACGGGGCCGCAGCCAACCGCGGCGCGACATGTGTGTTGGTGGCTCGCTCCGACACGGCGGGCCGCCGGGGTGAACAAACAAGTCGTCGCTCCGACACGGCGGAGGGGAGTAAAGAAAGCGCGCGGCGCGGGCCACGGAGGCGGACTAGTTTAAGCGACACCGCGCGCGCGCCTACGTATACGCCACCAGCTAGCCGGGACAGGAGGAACCCCCTGCCATAAACAAAGCGTCGGAGCGGATCGGCTTCGGTACGTACAACTCACAGGCGATCTACACGGAGATCCGGGGCGAGATTTAGCCAGCGTCGGGGAGCGACCATCCCCCCATGCATCCCCCGTCCCACGTCCAGCAGAAGCTTCGCTGGTTCGCGACCGTATCGTATCGCGCCCGACGTACGCGCCAGCAGAGCCCACAGAGTCCAGACTCCAGAGCACGGCCAGACCCGCAGAGCGCGCGCGCGCTAGCCGATGCTGCTGGTGGTGGGTGCATCTCGGACACCGCGGATGGACGGGGACATGCATATGCGGCCGGCGGCGTCGGCGCAAAGATCGCGGACAACCTCAGCGACGATCTCGCAAAATGTAAGCACGCCACGCGCTGCGCCCGCCATGGTTTAGGCTGGGGCGGGGGGGGATCCTTGCCGATATTCGCTTCACGTGCGACCGGGACCACGGCTAGATATGCCGGCAGGCGGCACAGCGAGACGACGAGACACCGAGACCTTCGGCTGCGGCTCCCGCGTGTGTCGTAGTGGTAGGCTGGCTCGCTCGGTGGTTTGTGCGCTACCGCGCTGGCTAGCAGGCCGGCTGTCTGTGTCAGGCGGTGGTGTGTGTGATCAACGACTGTGCATCGCACGTACTCGCACACGTACCGCGGCGGCGGCGGGGACGTGGTGTGGTTTGGGGCTTTTGGCAGTAACCTTTTTTGGGCATCGGCGGCTACACTGTGGTGACCAGCGTCGTTGAGCCAGACAGCCCGCTTGTACTTTTGGAGAATATATTTGCCAGTGTTGCCCCCTCCGTCCCTTTCCAAGACCTTAGGTCTGGTTCTTCCAAGAGGGAGGTGAAACCGGGGTAATCTAAAATTTTCACTGAAATTAAACATATCTCACCCATGTGCCTACCAAGTGATGTCTATATCTACCGCATAAAAGTTTTTCCACCTATTAGTTCCAACCCTATACTAGCATGGCAACTCTAGGATTGTAAATTACAAGAATGTAAACGCGTAATGCATAAGGAAGGGACAAGATGATGTTTTTTTTTTTAAAATATCCAAGAGTCGGCACTCTGGACTAGTTCTCGTTGAAGCACCTGCACAAGGATATTATTTCCACCTTTATCCACAGAAAGACCAAGTACTCTTTAGTGCTTGATCATTCCTAGCTAACTCTTGAATGGCGGATCACCATTGCCATTTACAACAATGACTTGGGCCTCTCACAAGCTGCATCGAGAGATCACCAAGATCCTCAATTCCTCATCACCACCATTCCATCTAGTTGATGCAAGTCACCGAGAGTAACAAGCATAAATTTTCACTTGGCCTAACCAAGCCTAGTAAAAAGAATGGATGCACATTTATTACTCCATAAGCACTATAATGGAGTCCCACTACTACAGAAACGAACTTCCGTGAGGTTGCTACTGTTCACTCCGTGGCGGACGTTTTTTTGTCCGCTGCTGTAAATCGTGCGATTTACCGCAGCGGGCACTTTTAATTAACCGCGACGGACACTTTTGCCCGCTACGGTAAATCGATTTACCGCAGCGGGCATCTTAACATGTCCGTCACAGAAAATATGCGCGCTGCGGTAAATCAATTTACCGCAGCGGACATCTTAATACGTCCGCCAGAGAAAATATATATTTTTCGTGCCGGACATATTAAGATGCCTACTGCGGTAAATCGATTTACTGCAACGGGCATCTTAATACGTCCGCCATGGAAAAAATATATTTTTCGTGGCGGACGTGTTAAGATGCCCGCTGCGGTAAATCGATTTACCGCAGCGGGCAACCTATCATGCCCGTCACAGTAAATTTCGAAGCCCAAATATATAAGATCTCTACCTACTGCTGCTGCTAGCGATGATTATTCAATTTAGTGCCTCACGGCCTGCTGCTGGCGGTGGTGATGGCGGCCCCGCTGTTCCTGGGCGACGGCGGCGAGGCGCTGACGGAGGCCGTGGCGGAGCTACCACTCCTCGCGCTGCCCACCTCCTCGGGCGGCGCGGACGGAGCACGGCGGCACGGCGACGCGTATGGAGCCCGGATACACGGCGGGGAAGGCACCAAGACGTGGATCCCCCTTTGTGTCGACATGAGGTACGCCGCTGCTCCTCCTCTTCCTCTCTTCTCCCTCTCTTTTTTCACTCATCTCACTATTCTTCCTTCTCTCTTTTCAGATCCGGTGAAGGAGCCGCCACGAGCCAGATTTGAGAAGGTGGATTAGAGTAGATCCATGGACGACGACCGCGACAACCCTGGACCGGCGGCGCTAGGGTTTCCCTGGCGACGGCGGCAACAGCCTGGCTCGTCTGGCCCCTGGATGGTCTCGGCGGGCCTGTCCAGTTTTTTTTGTTTTTTTTCAAATCATTAACCGCGACGGGCAACATAAGGTGCCCGCTGCGGTTAATGGGATTAACCACAGCGGACACCTTATGTTGCCCGCTGTGGTAATTCCATTTTCCGCAGTGGGCACAAGCGCCCGCCACGGTGAGGCCACGATTAACCGTGGCCTTTCATTCGTGGCGGACGCCAATGCCCGCTGCGGTAAACGTAAAGTGCCCGTCATGGTTAAACAGTTGTGTAGTAGTGTCCATAATGTTCGTTTCTCAAATTCAAATTATTCAACTAACTCAAAGCTCTCTCTTGGATGCCAATTGTTGTAGCTAGGATTTTAAAATGCCAAGAGAGCTCTAATCCACGAGATGAAGGGGTATATAGATGATGCTAATCGTTGTAGCTAGAACTTCGTAATGCCAAGAGAGCTCTAATGCATGAGATGAAGGGGGTATATATAGGCCAACCTTCCAAAACTGACTATTATACCTCCACTCAACCGAGCCCGCACGTGTGCTTCTTGATGTTGCATCGAAGAGATATGATGATTTCCATAGCTAGTTTCAGAACTACCTATTATTGTACAGGCACTCTAGTGCATGCATTTTTCATGGGTAGGTTATCTCACTAGGTTCTAATGCACACGCACGGAGTTAGATCACCTAGTGGCACTTGCACTACTACAGAAAACTTTCTGGAGGCGGGCGCTTTGTATTTTTGGAGGCGGGCAAAGTAACTGTCTCCATTCAAAGATCGATGATAATGCGCAGACCATATTGCCCGCTGGGCGTAATCAATACGAAAAAAAACAAAAAATAAATAAAGAAAGCCCGTAGCCTAACCCTAGCTGGGCCTGGATCTAGGCCTCGTGCCGCCGCCCCTGCGCGCCGCCATGCGCCGCTGCCCGGTGCTGCCACCGGGGGAGCAGGCCCTGCCCCACGTGCGCCGCAGCCAGGATTGCTCTATCCACCACCGATGAAGCTCGATCCACCGCGTGCATGTTCACCGCCGCCAAATCTGGCCATCACATCTTCGTGGAGTAGGGGCCGCTGCACCTCCACCTTGTACCACCGCACCTTCGCCAGATCTGACCACTGCACCTCTGCCTTGCCCCACAGTCACGGACCCAGGCACCCAGCCACCATGGTCATAGATCCAGCCACCATGGTCGCTAGAGAGAAGTTGGAGAAGGAGTGTGCGCCAGACGTCGAGAGAGAAGCCGGGGGAGGAGCACACCGCTAGGAGGGAGGAGAGGGGTAGGGTGCCAAGCAGAGGGAGGGCAGGCTAGGAGAGGAGCATCGCCATGAGAGAAACAGGAGGGAGAGGGGCGTCGTCATAGGAGTCAAGGAGGGTGAGTGTTGGGAGGGTGGGGAAGAGAAATGCTGAGATACCCTAATTCTAGGTTATATACAAGCCGGATAGCAGATAGATTTGGTCTTTTGTTTGGGCTGCGAGTTGGACCACTATTTTTGGAGGCGGATTTTATACTATGCCCACCTCTAGAAATAGATTTGTAGAGGCGACAGCTTCAATATAACCGCCTCCAAAAATAGAGAATTTTGGAAATGATTGTCTTAAGATGTCCGCCTCCGTATATAGAGGGTAGTTATTTTTTTACCGCCTCCGTAATTTATGAGATGGGCAAACGTGACCTCCTCGGTAGATGAAATTGACTGCCTTTGAATTTTCGTGGCCATGGGAATCGGTCAGGGGATTAATTGATTTATTAAAATGCTAATTATGGGGTTTAGGTAACCCGTTGCTAGGTACTCAACACCCAATGCCGTTAATTATTGAATAAATTCACGAAAAAAACGAACATCCATATTAAATTGAGAATTTCAACCGTGAAAAAGCTAGCTACATACCCGTGCGGTTAGCATGGCCACATTGCTATTTTTTATTATTATTTTGAAGTACTGATATAGAGTGCATGGCATTTTATAATTTGATGAATAAATTAACCAATATAATCACAGGAACTAACATTGCTAAGACATAATTTACAAACTTATGTAGATCATGTGTGTAAAGGAAAAAAATGATGCGAAGTCCAGTCGAGGACATGTGACGAAAACAAAAGAAAACATAAGAAATAGCTCACCAAACGATACCTGAGAGGCACACATACTGCGTGTATACCGTGAGCTTCCATTTCTTCCTCGTGTAAGTAGAGAGAGATGAGAAAAAGGACGATACCTCACGGAACAAAAGGCTAGCTAAACTCTCAGATTGCTTCAGTCAACAACTGCGTACGACGACCAAATAAGCTAGCATTCAGCAATCAGATCCCAAAAGAATAAGATAGTAAAAGAATAGCAGATAGGTCAAAACTAAGGCATAAAACTTGGCTGGAACGTGGTTCAAGGAGGGTTGAGATTCCTTCACCGCAGAGTTCTTGGATTACAGAGACAATAATTTTTCATATCATCAGTTAATGAAAAAGGATCTTTAGTCAGTTTGTACTGAAGAACAGCACGGCATGGATATTAGGGTACCTCTGACAATACTGACAATGCATGATGTGCATATACTAGCACTACATAACGCAGGACTGAACAATATTCCTCCACATCAGCACGAATAGATTTGATTTGATCACGACTCATGAGATCAAAGGGGCCAATAACAAATCAATTAAAAAAACAAGCTTTGCGTCGACTCCAGCCTGGACATCCAAAAGTACTGTCAGCTCAAATAATTCAACGCAAACTCCACAATAATGTGCAAACAGGTGGACCAATAAAGAATATATCTTGCAAATGTAATGGAAGGGATGATGAATCTCAGGGAGAGAAAAAAAGATTGTGCGAGTAGCTAGAGAGGTGATGAGCTGATGGATGAACCAAAGCAAGATGGCAAAGGAGTGGAGAACATCTTGTCATCAGAACCGAATCGATGGCTGCTATGTGGCTATGAACTTGGCGCTAAATAAACAGGAGAATCCGTCCCCATCAAACTCCTTAAAGGAGACAACATCTGCCCCGCATGGCCCTTTTTCTAATCCGAGTTTATTAAGAAGGGGTTAGTGAGCAATCGGATTAGAAAAATAATGCATCACGCCTTGCATGCCCCCTAGTTTTAAATTTTATCTCAGTTTATCTGTTAAAGATCCATTGTGGCTAGGCAGACCATTCCCACGTCTGTAAATACTTTTCAATGCCACATATGCCTAGAGACTTCGAGCGTTTGACAACAAGACCTTTTTAAACACCATTCGATTCATGCTCCAATCAAGCTCTGAATCCGTTCAATTCAGGCGTCTGGGGTCACCTTCCTCAACTCTGGCAAGGCTCTATAGCAAGGTTAGGAGCTTCTTTAGATGTCCACGTATCCACCTCGATCTATATATGTTGAGTTGAATTGGTGTGGAATTTAGCTAAAGCGGTCTAAATTTTTATCAGGAGACGACCACCCGTAAAGGGCTTTAAGAAATTTCCTTATGTGCCAGTCTGTAAGCATTTCTGATTGCAGCCTTGCAGGCCTTAAACATGGAAGTATATATATATTATAAAGAAAAATCGGGTTGGTTTGTCCAGTAGAACTGTAGAAAGAGTGCACCATGCATGGAGGATATATATGGAGCCGATCCTGTAGCTTTGCTTTGCTACAGGAAACTCCGGCTGTCAGTGAGGCTGAAAGCCTGAAACCCTGATGATGGTTCTTGTTGTGCGCACGTGTGATGTTGTGTGACGCGACAAGGAGAGGTTGAGTGAGTGGAAAGTAAGGCATCTCCGCAAGGAAATGGTGGAGGCAAAATCGGATCCAATCTAGTAGTAGCAGCTGCGACGACTCCAGCTCCGACCTCCCAGCATCACCACCACTTGTGAAGCTCGCTAGATTTGAGCGTCGTCACCGTAGCTAGCTGCGGCCTAGCCTGTGCGTATAGCGGCTGCAGAATAACACTTGGGAGCACGTCAAGATCCCATTTCCTTCCACTCGACGAGCTCATACCTAATTGATCTGAACTCCAGTTGCCTCTCTCTCTTTTGCTTTCTTCCCAGCCAAACGACTTCCAATAGAGTATATGCCTGCTTTTCCTGGAAAGGAACTTCATACGCCTTGCCTTGTAGTTGCAGGCGTAAAAATATCTGACTGGTAATATAATATCCGCGAAGCTCATGGCCACGGATCGGCCAAGTAATCTCCCTGCATTTTCTTCAGTTCAAGCGCGCGCTAGTGAATCGATTCTTTGGCAGCCATATCAGTCACCACACATGTAAAAAGCCTGCACTAACGTTACATCACCAGACCATTTCTCTACACGCTTCGTTGGGCTTGTTGGTACACAACACAACTGATCTCTCTCTTTCTCATCTCATCGGGTTTCTTTGGAGATGGGATTTGTTTTTGGGGATAAAGAAGTACGTGATGGCACCAAAAAAAAAAGGAAGAAATTTGGGGTTGCGGCCAGGTTGTTATCGTTATCGACCTCTGGCTGACGTAGAGAGGGAGAGACACGCATTTGACTAGCGCTAAAACCTCCTCCGGTCGTCATAGACTTCATGATTGGATATGGGCATTAGCGTTAATAACTTCTTCTGTATATTATTTATATACATATACGAGTCAATTCAAAGATGCTTGGATGAGTATCATTGATCATTAATCCGTTGGGCATCTGTTTGATGCGTGGGAAGACTTGCTAAAAACCGTGTGAGGCTGTGAGGCGAAAGGTTCAGAGACGTTGGGACCTAGAATACATACAATACGTATCGAATACGCGGATACATACTTTCTCAAAAGAAAATCTACTAAAATAGTGTATCCAAGTATCCGTATCCGCGTATCCGACAAGTATCGGATACGGATACGTCACCACCTTGGAGTATCCGTGTAACATAGGTTGGGACAGCTTGTTTACCATTCAGAGATGGCCAAGCCCGTCGACCATTGTGTTGGGCCAAAGCCTTTTCTGCTCCTGAGACGGACTGGGTCAGAGTCAGTCCAAATCCTGTTCAGTGAAAACTAGATGGGCCTAGATGCAAACCCCACTGAGCCCAAATAGTGGGAGTCTAGTAGGATCCAGTCTAGTAGGACAGCAAGGCAGAGCCCATAACCGGCCCAGTTGGGCTCTTCCTTAAAAAAAAAACTCGGCTAGGCCATATTTCTTGTCGGAGGAGATTTGATTACGTGAGAGGGGCCGAAAGGGATTTGAGGCCATTTTTATCCTTTCGAATTGCTGCAGAAATCGACCGAGTCGAGGCAACTGCCTCAGGTTCTTGTTTGCAGTTAGCATCAGGTGCTGCTCCACAGAATGATGCCGGTTTTAATCGAGCAAGGCAACGAGGAGGAATGCGCGGCCATGGTACAGTAGACAGTACCCCGTTCCCTGACCAACTGATAGCTCCAACAGAAGGTGGAGAAGCTGGTGCTGAACCCACACAATTGTAATGGACAAACTGAACACGAAGGTCAAGATGAAACAAAGGAGAGGAAACTCTCCTAGATCAACAGTGCAGATTTGTACATATCGTCCATAATACGATAGCATACCCTGCACACATGTAATACTGCATCCACTGCGGCATCAATTTCACTATTCGTTTGAAGGTATCCGGTGTTTTTCTTCTAAGAAACAAATCAGCAAACAGTATTTTTCTGCCATGGCTTTTCACCCCAAAGGAACAGTGCTAACGAAATACTGATGTTTGGACCGATCACATAACCCAGCACGCGGAATCTCGTTTGTTTATAACATCAGTATTTCTGTAATCGAATAAGCCAATACTATCACGCTAATCTCGTTTGTTTATGTAGTTATTACAGAAAGGCGTGTATACTGCCGATCAGATCAGCGTCAGAGCGAGAGGGCGACGAGGATGGCCTGGCGGCAGCGTGCGCGCGCGGTCTCGACGCGCTCCTTGACGGTCTCCTCCTTGACGGCGGCCTTGACCATCTCCACGTCCATCTCCACGAGGCGGAGCACGCGGAAGAGCTCCGTGACGACGCGCTCTTCCACGCCGCCTTCGGCCACCAGGACCTCGGTCTCCTCGCGGGCGCGCTCCGTCACCACGCCGGCCACGGTGCCCAGCAGCTGCGCGGACCCGTACCGGCCGCGCGCCAGCAGGCCCTCCAGCTTCTCCAGGAAGTCGGCGACGGCCCACCCGCGGGGCTTCTCCAGCGGAAGCGCCTTGGTGCGCTTCCACCCGATCTCGTAGTTGGGCGGCTCCTCCTGCGTCAGCGCCGTCCGCGGCCGCCGGTCCGGGGAGATGGCGGACGGCAGCCGACGAGCCACCGCGAAGGAGGTGGTCACCGTCGCCGACACCGGGGTCTCCGAGTCGGGGATGCTGTTCGGGTTGCCGTTCGCCTCGTCCGGAGTGGGTTCTACTTGCTGTAGTGCTCGGCTGTTGGCCTCTTCCTGGCTGGGTTTCGGCGTCGAGGTGGCCGGTTTGGGCGCGGCAGTGCAGCGTACGGTGGTGGTGCTCGTGGTGGGAGCAGCGGGGAGGTGGGGTCTGCGGGCGGAGAGGAGGGGTTGGGGAGGGAGGAGTGGCCTGAGGAAGGAGGAGGCCGCCATGACGGATGACGGGATGATGAGTGGTCTGCTCGGACGACACGAGCGGATGAGGCTGTGCGATTTGGAGATAAGCTTACAAACAAATGGGCTGTGTCGCCGCGCGGAAAGAGACGTCCATAGCCTTTTTGCGTGCTGCTAGATATCTAACGCAGCCGCGTGACCGGATATTTCTATCTTGTCAGATATTACCTGTAATCGTTGTCTCAAATCAAACCATTTTGCCGGATCAAAGGGCTGTTATGTGTTATGAGATGAACTCCACGATCCGACGATCGGCAAGTACTGGTGGAGCCTAAATGACAAGAATCCATTGGGTAGCGACCTGGCGTGTAAAATGCTGACCCCGATCCGAAGAACAAGGGAGGTTTGGGCTTTTGGGACCTCTACTTGTGTTTAGGTCTTGTTTAGTTTCAAATTTTTTTATAAAATAAATACTATAGTATTTTTGTTTGTATTTGATAAATATTATCTAATCATAGATTAATTAGGTTTAAATGATTTGTTAGTTAAATTATGCAGTTAATTATTCTTTTTATCTATATTTAATGTTCCATGCATGTGCCGGAAGATTTAATGTGATGGAGAATCTGAAAAATTTTGCAAAAGGAACTAAACAAGGCCTTAATCTAGCTACGCGTGCAAGGCTGCAACACAAGCATGGAGGCTCCTAGTTTTTTCAGATACTCTTGTGTGGTCAAGTGCTTAATGTTATCCCAATGGTACCATCGTACAGTGTGTGCCACATGACAGGATCTCATATACTTGGAGGAGCTCTTTTTTTTTCGTGTGTGACAACACGGAGGAGCATATTGAAAGGGGTGGAATTGCTAAAAGAGGGATCATACGGCGAATAGGCAATGGTGAACCGGTGAATATCTGGACAGGCCCCATGGCCATGGATTGGTACTACAAACAACCCGTAACGAGGGGCAACGATGTTGACAAGGGTGGCAGACTTAATGGACCCTGGTTCAGGATTATGTGTGGGATACCTTTGTATCTAAAAGTTTCAATTTCTATAGTTATTTAAAGTTAAATTTTTAAACTTTAATCAAAATTCTAAAAAAAATACTAAAATTTATGATACCAAATTAGTACAATTAGATTTATCATAAAATATATTTTTATAAGATACTATTTTTATGTCATAAAAAGTTTGACTGACACGGATTCTAGGAATTGAAGCATTCAGTGACAGAGAGAGTAAGAGTTTAATGCTGAGGTGATTCTCATATGGAGAGTAGTTGATAAAACGGGGTTGTTCTTAGCATATAAATTGGCGGGACAAAGAAGAGAAAATGAGTTTGGAAAAAATGTTGCAAGTTCTCAGTGTGTCCCAAATGGGGACTCCTTGTTCAGGTGCGATATATTTGGAGCATTGAGGTCCCAAAACAAGGTGAAAATGTTTATGTGGCGCTTAGTATATAAGAGACAAGCAGTCTTTTAGACCTTCTTTTTTTTCAAATGTAAAAAACTAAAGAAGTGTCGGAGAAGTCTAAACCTTGAGAGAACCTGAGCAAGGCCTGACCTAGTGCTAGGAAAGGGAGGGGCATGAGCCCCTCCCCCTCCTTCCTATTGTCATCGAGGCCATGGAACCCCTCTCACGCAACCTTAGAAATGGAGCCTCTCTAAGCTACCTTTAGAAATTCAGTCATAGAAGTTGTTGACGACCAAGAATGATCGAAGGACATTCCAACAATGATAAGAAAGTAGAAAGGAATTATAAGGCCCTATTTAGCTGGGCTTGTAGCTGTGGCTTTTGCCCCCAAAAGCCAAAAGCTCAACCAAAGGGCTCAAAAGCTACCGCCACTTTAGGTCAAAACCAACTTTTGCCTTAGTACAAAAATGAAAGTAACTCTCCCGTTGTTTTCACCTGCTTTTAGGGTAAAAAAATTATCCATGTCCCACTGGTTACAATCATATCGGTTTGTTTTTCTTCGGTTCTATTCGCGTTCTTTTCGATCCTTCGCCATGGAAATGAAAGGCTGCGAGCCTAAGCTTCGTCGCCGCCACGTACGACGAACCCTAGCTAGCGAGACCCCGACTGTCACACCTTACCCCATGGGAGGAAGAAAGACGAGGCCTGGATGTCATGGCCCTAATCAATGGAAGGAGGAAGAGTTGCGGGAGGAAGACCTAGGCACGACTCCTCAGGCCAACAAGCCTGACCACCATCACGCCCTGGCCGACAAGGCTCCGGCCGCCACGCCCCTGCCACGCGGGTGGAAGGAGAGTTGTGGAGGCCAGACTGTGTCTCCTTCACAACTCCAGTAGAAGGATGAACAAGGGGTTAACGAGCGGGGTCCACTCGTCAGTGAGAGATGGAGGGAGTTGAGTGGGGAGGGCTATGGATGACATGTGGATCTACTTAACAATTTTCTTAAAAGCCACAATTGCTCAGCCAAATGGGCTTTTGGCTCTCACACAGCCCACATCTCACAGCTGCTTTTTCAAAAGTCATAGCTTAGTGTTGCTTTTCTAAAAGCCACACCTCAACCAAACAGGGCCTAAAACATGTCTTTGGATCATCACATTGAGCTTCTAGGGGCAAGAGAAGGAAAAATAGGTGTCCAACTCTGTCAAACTACCCTGGTCAGTCTCCCTAACCAGCTAGGTCGGCTTCCTACGCCGCCTACATGCCCTGCTAGGCCTCCCGCATCATCCATGACAAAATTGACATGGCCAATTTAGGACCTGGCCTAGGCGACTACCATGTGATGCCTTTGCCAGACTCGCTCCCCTATGCTAGCTACTACCTAGGCCGACTAGGCCTTGACGAACCATCCTAGCTGATTTTGGACCTAGCTAGGCTAGTCCTTGTTGTAGTCCGAACCGATTTGCTTGTTAATCGGTTTTTGGACCTATTTTAGTACAGAAAACACGAACATGGTTTGGACTTGTTTTCTAGTATATATGTCATAGGATCACGACCGATGAAGTATCCAATACTCAATCGTCTTTTTTACATCTATTACCCAACTTTTGCTCTTGTTGTGACATTACGGCTATTCGTTGCATCTCTTCGCGAGATTCATTGGTGTCTGAGGTGGCCTAGCTGATATCCTAGAACAACCCTAGGTGTGTTCCTCCTTGGTGGCTCTTCTCGGGAGGTGTTCCCGGGTTTTGGTTGTGAAGGACGAACTCTAAATTGGCCTACTCTATCTCTAAATCGGTTTAGCTGATCTTAGAGTTGCTTGTTGCGTGTGATGAGTTGTTTGCAACCTTGAACTTTGCTAGCTGTTGCTGGTGTGTGATGCAGATCTCAATACGACGTCAATAAGTTTTGGACGTACACACAAGACAATGAGAATTCACTAAATTAGGGCAGCAAAAGATTGGGCCAAATCATTGCAATTGAATTGGATAAAAGAAAGCCCATTTGAAGTAACAAAGTTGTCTTCTCTAGGCATGTTACCCTCTTCGTTGCTTTTCATTGTGGCACTCCTTGCAATACCGCACGCACGCGCCGAGCTGCCGGTAACACCATACACACATGACACATGTCGCACCGCCCCTCCCCAACCCTATGGTAAAACCATACTCACGTCAAAAAATTTGAATGTAGCTTAACTTACTTGTATTTCGCAAATGTCATTATTCATAAACCTTATAGAATAATCTGTTCGTGCGCACTTCTGCAGTTCTTCTACTTGCTTGTTCTGTGAAATCGAATCAAAATCAATTGACGATGTTATAATAGTTATTTTGAAATGAAGATTTATGCATGAATTAAACAAGACTACAATGGCTAAAAGTTGGAAACAACTCCAGCTGTCCAAGATGAAGCTACGATCTTACTCCATGAAATCGTACCTCTTGTGACATGCTACTCGTCAAAATACCAACGAAACTGATCCGTTCTACACACTTTGGTAACTTTCAATTCAAGCATTTAATAATGTTTCCAGTGCTCCTAAGGTGGTGTTTGGTTGGAGGGACTAAAATTTTACATATACATTTGTAACTATATCAATTAATATCCAATAATAAACTAATTAGACTTAAAAATCGTCTCATAAATTAATCTCTAACTATGTTTTTAGTTTCGTATAAATAGTCTATATTTAGTACTTAATATATATGTCCAAGCATTTAATATTATAGGGACTAAAGTTTATAAGAGAGTATAAAATGTGGCATATATACATATGGATAGTCGTTGTTCCAGTAGAAAACCGTATACATGGTATATGCATCTAGATGTTGGCGCCACACTTTGAACTTAAACCTCCTCCTATTTAATCCTTGATTGATTCACTAAAACATAGAGGTTGCGGCAAAACCCAGCTTCCCCTCTGTATTGGTTTCGTCCCACTGCCCCCTCAACCAACCATACGGGTCGGACGATCCACAACGGGCCGCGCAAACCGAGTTTGGAATTGTGCTCCCTTCCCGTGTCATGAACGACCGGGAACTCGAGTCGGTTTCGGCCTTCGCACACCCGCCATCATATATATGCCGCTCCATATAAGACGCCGACACGGCGGCGAAGCTATCCTCAGATCGACCCCATTTTACTGTAGACTCCCAATTTTCGTCCGATTCGATTACCCCCCCTATATCTATATGCTTTACCGTGTTCCTCGGCTCACACTGTAGTATATGCTCGCATTCTCCGTTGGGCCATGGTCGCGACCCGTTCCAAGACAGCGCCAGGCCCACAACCACCCTCACGGCCGCGGGCCGACTTGGCGGCCCACCCGCCCGAGGAAGAGCTCGTCACATCCTTCCTCCGCCCCCGCGTCGTCTCTGGCCACGGCGACAGAGACAGCAGGCCGTGCAGCGCGTCGTTCATCCATGACGCGGACGTCTACGCCGCCGGCCCCCGCGAGCTCACGGGCGGCCACGCTCCGGCGGTCGCGAGCAACGGCGACAGCGCGTGGTACTTCTTCTCCGCCGTGAGGGCCAAGACCCGAGACGGGCAGCGCAAGGCGCGCACGGTGGACACAGGGGAAGGGTGCTGGCACTCGGAGGCCGGCGCCAAGCCCGTGCTGGAGGGCGACGGACACGGACGGGTCCTAGTAGGGCACCGCCAGGGGTTCTCGTTCGTGACGAAGGTGGACGGGCGGCGCGTCCGGTCGGGGTGGCTGATGGTGGAGCTCAGCCTCGACGGCGCCGACGCCGACGACGTGGTCCTCTGCAAGATCTACTTCAGCCCGCGCGCGCGCGCCTCGGCGTCGGCGTCGGCGTCGGCGTCAGCGGCGTCGGCCGGGCGCAAGAGGAAGGCCGCCGCTGCCGCGGACGACAAGAACCCGGCTAATTCGGCGCGCCAGCGACGCCGCGGCCCAGGCACGTCCACACCCAATGCCGACGAGAAAGACAGCACCCAGAGCCGCGGGCTCGCTGATGAGGACTCTCCTGCGACCGACGACCCCGGCGCGCTCTGGACGGACGACTCGTTTTTCTCCTGGTGGATGAGGAATAAGGATCGGTTCATGGAGGAGTACAGCATCGTGGACCGGACAGACGAGGAGATCCAGAAAACCTACGGGCTCGATGAGTACCTGCGGCTGCTGAAACACCATTACACTGACTTTGGCTGCGGCCATTCTCCGGTCCTCAACTCCTGAGGTCGTGGCATTAGTAGTTATACTAGGCAAAAGGCAGCAATGCAATACAATTTTGCCTTGCAAAGTACAATGATTATGAAATCACACAATCATGGATTATACTTTGCTCTTGTAATTTGAGGATATTCTAGAATCCACTCCTGCCATATAATTTGTTCTATTGTGTAATGGGCTTGGACCTGAATGAATGAAAAGAAAAAAAAAAGGAAAAGGAATAGAACAATCCAATGGGCTTCAATCAGAGGTGTCTGAGCAACATACAGTACAGTGGGCTTCAATCAAGTGTCTGAGGAAACACTGAGTCCAGTGGGCCTCCGTTCGAGCCCGGGTCGGTCGCCCCAACTCCGAGTCCGATTCCGGCCGGAACCGACTCTGCCTTTCCGTGTCTCGTACGCCTTCTCTTGTTCGACTTCGAGTCGAACTCGAAGTCGGAGTCCGACTCGAACAGGGGATCGGCAAAAGGCAACCGCGTGAATCGATGGCGGCCATATAAAGCGGCGGTTCCCCGTGCCCGATGCCTCAGCCCGGTTCCATTCCATCTCAAATTCCGAGTCGTCTCGTCCCCTTCCCCCTCCCCCTCCCCCTCCCCTCGCCCTCCAACCCCGCCGCCACCGCCACCGCCACCGCCACCGCCACCGCGCCGCACCCTCGCCATGATGCTACGCTCTCCGTCGGCGGCGTTCCAGTCCCACCCCAGCGATCTGGAGCTCGTCGACTCCTACCTCCGCACCTGGGTCGAGACGGGCGCCAAGACCGGCGCGTTCATCCACGACGCCGACGTGTACGCCGCCGACCCCGCCGACCTCACACGGCAGTTTCCGCCGGCGGTGGCCTGCGACGGTGAGCGGGCGTGGTACTTCTACACGCCGCTGCGCCACAAGAGCCTCCACGGGAAGCGGAAGACGCGCACCGTGGCCACCGGCAGCGGGTGCTGGCACAACGAGGCGAAATCGAAGCCCGTGTACATGGTCACCAACGGCAACCAGCACCAGATTGGGCACCGCCAGAGCTTCTCCTTCGTCAAGAAGGACACCGGCGTGCGGGTCCGCACGGGGTGGCTCATGATAGAGCTCCGCCTCCTCAAAGACGGCGAGAAACCGGAGGCGGAGGATAGCGCCCTCGGAAATCGCGTCCTGTGCAAGGTGTACCGCAGCCCGCGCAACCCAGAGCCAAGCGGCAGCGGGGCCACGGCTTCGGCTTCGGCGGCGGCGGCGGCGGCGCCCGGGCACAAGGCGGAGGCCGACGACGACGACGACGAATCTAGCGACGCCACGTTGGATGACAACGACTACTACGACGACGACGACAGCTCCAACGCGTCGCTAGACGCGGCGTCTGGACCCAAGAAGAGGAGAGCCGACGACGTGGAATCCAGCGAAGGGACGGTGGCGGCGCCGAGTCGCCATAGCAAAGCGAACGACGAGATCTCCGGCGGGGCCGCGGCGGCGCCCGGACGCAAGGAGAAGGAGGAGATCAACGAGGACTCCGTCGAGACGTCCGCGGCGGCGCCTCCACGCAAGAGGAAGGCCTTGGACGACGAGAGCTCCGACGCGGCGCGGGCGCGCAAGAAAAAGGCCGACGGCAGCAGCTCCCCTGGCGCTGCTCCAGTTTCTGCGACGGAAATGCAGTGCCCTCAGTGCGGCACCCATCTGGTGGTCACTCTGAAAAAGGCCGAGTCCAAATCGGAGACCGCGATCGCCAAGGACGAGTCGGCGTCCGGTACTCCGCCGCGAGGCCAGACGCGTGGTTCTTCACAGAAGAATGTTCGGTTCCTTCAGTTCCTGTGAGTTCCAGGGCTTCTCCCCCGACAAATCCTGGAAACAGAGCCATGGATTTGGAGTAATCTGATGGCAGGGGTAAAGAACTCATTTCTTGTGTATTTGTCGGAAGAAGGCATTACGAGGTTTGGGGGTTAATAATTAGGGTAGTTTCGTGGTTTAGTTTAGGAGTGGTTTTCTCTTCATCTTTGAAAAGGAATGCAGGAAGCAGAGTGTGATACTGCTTGCTACCTGACCGGACCTTCGTCAGAATATAGTGCACCAAATGTTCAGAGCAACGATTCTACACGATCTGAACGATCCCATTGCGGACATGTAGAAATGCACGTCTCAGAAACCCATGAAACGACGCTGAAACTTGAAAATTCCGAGATGCTTGCTTCAGCCTTCAAAACAGTTCCGTATTTGTGAAGTACCGTGTTGTTCATTGCAACTCTTGAGAAGAGAACGCCTGAAGCATCAATGTACCATAAGCAGTCAATACTAGAGATTTATGATCCATCCCTTAAAACATTTTTTGGTTTGCGAGAACAACGTACCATAAAGCTTTTCTCGTTCCTATCATGAGATGCCGCACAACAATAAAACACAACTAACATATGCTGATCATGAGTTAATTAGGCTTCATCACGCGTAGTTTCATAATTGACTCATATTTAGTCCTGATTCCAAACAACCGATCTGACTCGAGCTAAACTTTATATGGAGGATTATGCATCCTTAGTTCAATTCGCAAATGCAGCAGAAATTAATGTTCACAAATCTTCATATATTTTCCCCCAATTTCTTTCTATTAAACGCAAACAGAAACTAAAGTTCAAG
>Ga0182004_10000348_pt1 | contig 26486 bp, 24 predicted proteins | sample Sormic07211540_1_FD_120479 | JGI IMG/M metagenome (GOLD analysis project Ga0182004, IMG submission 120479) | Endophyte microbial communities from Sorghum bicolor roots, Mead, Nebraska, USA - 072115-40_1 MetaG | ecosystem: Host-associated > Plants > Roots > Unclassified | place: USA: Nebraska...
GTACAACGCAGACACTCAACACGCACGCACACTCACCCCTATGAACACACGTACGCAAACCCTACCCCTATGAGCACCTTCGAAGGACTGAGCCGGCAAATCTTGAAGTTCACGAAGTCACCAATCCGACATTATGATTATCACTGTAAGATTCACAGCTCCTTCGTTACAACAAATGGAAGTTTTGGCCTAATCCAAAGCCACTTTTGCAAAGTCTATATAGACCTATTGACACTTGAGGTGGGCTTCAACAATCCAAAGCCACTTCCTAGTACAAACGAAGTGAGCAGCGAGTCACAGAATGGGCTACCACCCAATGGGCCGGCCTGGTGTCTCTTAACGCGCGGTGGGGCGGTAGTAGTTCTTTCTGCAACTGGAGGCCCAGCAAACACTGAGCGCATATATATGCTGTGAAGTAGTAACCCTAACCCAAGCCCCCGCCTCCTACGCACACGGGAATAACCTGCGGGGCTACCGCCGCCGCCGCCGCCGTCCTTAGCTGATATCATCGCCGGCGAAGAGCGCCCCAGGTATTCGGACCACCACCCTTCTCTTTCCTGTCCGTCCGCTGTGCAAAACCGATTTTTCAAACTCTTTGATATGGAGTAATTTGGTAATTTGGTTGATGCATACTAGCTTCTAACTTTTTGCAAAAATCATCGGTCCCGTTACTAGATCCGCCCTCCCGTACTATGGAGTCCGTGGTGAACCCGAAGGCGTACCCGCTGGCTGATGCGCAGCTGACGATGGGTATCCTCGACATCATCCAGCAGGCGGCCAACTACAAGCAGCTCAAGAAGGGAGCTAATGAAGGTACCGGACTAATTCCTTCTGCACGTCTCCTGGTCTGTGCTCTGTTAATTCTGGGGCTTTGTTATTCAGTTTGTTTCTTTTGTGTTTGCGTGCAGCGACCAAGACCCTCAACAGGGGGATATCGGAGTTCGTAGTGATGGCGGCGGACACGGAGCCGCTCGAGATCCTGCTCCACCTCCCATTGCTAGCTGAGGATAAGGTACTGATTATTTGCCCTTTCCCCTTTTGTTTTGTTTCATGTCCGTGACTGTTTGTTACATGTAAATTAATTATAAGCTGAACATACAGCAGGCAAAACACACAAATGGACGTTTCAAGGAAAATTGATATCCATGCCACAGAGGTTAATATAACATATAGAAAAGGGTCTGGTTCACCTAAATATGGGCACATAGCAATAGCATCCAATGTAAAGCTTGCATCTAAGTCGAACTGATAATGGACCTGTTTTTTGATCTTAAGTTGGGCTTCAAATCAATTGTCCTTTTCTTCCTCGGCGTTGAGATTTATATTATTGAAAGCATAGCCAACTGGAACACCATAGGATCTTGAGTTACTTAGTTGAGGTAAATAACAATATGAACCCAAATAATCAGAGAAGCTATTTGAATGTCTTCAGAAACACAAGGTGTCACAATATAACCCTAAAATCAATGATACAAAAATTGGCTGAGAGGAATAGCTCACTGTAATTTTGTGCTTTCCCAATTCTGAGTCCCTTCCCTCCTCTGTCAGTGCAGTCCTGTTAGCTGATTTACCTTGCGTTTAGTTAGTTATACATGCTTCTTTGTGCTCCCTTTATCCTGCTTGGTTGATGACATGAACTACCTGTATACATCACTTCTGTTAGCAGACTTCTTAATGAATTTGACAACATTCACCGTTGGCTAATTAATTTGCTCTATCCTATTTGCAGAACGTGCCATATGTATTTGTTCCATCAAAACAAGCTCTTGGCCGAGCTTGTGGGGTGACAAGGCCGGTCATTGCTTGCTCAGTGACCAGCAATGAGGGTAGCCAGCTGAAACAACAGATACAGGGTCTCAAGGTACTTAATATTGTCTTGTAGTAGCTGTTAATTCTTGATATTTTACTATTTATATATATATGCATATTATGATTCTGTAACACTTATATGCCGTGTAATAGTCTTTCTTTTATCATGTTCTGGTATGCCTCTGTAGATTAATCAAATTTAATGAATTGCAGGACTCTATTGAGAAGCTTCTCATCTGATTTACCGAAGACCTTTCAGTGTGATGGGCCTCAGGGACACAATTTTCAGAGGCTTGGACTGGTGATGGTGTCTTGTTTACTAGATTTTACGCTTTCCAAACTATGTTTGAACACTGTTAGGTCAACCCTACTTGAATTGTGCTGTGTCTTTTATATTTGTGACTGTCATGTATTCTCAAGATGCCTCTGCATCATGGTGGTTTGGTTTCTGTTGAGATTCTGACCATCATTGTAACGGTTGATTACGATGGGTTTGAGAATTGGATCGATTGGATGGTTGCATCTTCCCTGTGTCCACTTGCAGCACAAATAAAATCGTAGTTTCTGCCAATGGTGTATTAATTGTTTTTCCTTGTTCTAATACTTGAATTTTTGTGGTTAAAATGGTAGCCTTCTGTTACTTGTTTTTTTTGAAAAAACAGTATGTATGGTTGCCACTAGCAGCCCTACATAAAAACGACATGACACAATGGATTATGATAAAAGACTCTACGCTGGTGATCTGCTAGTGAAGCATTCAACTCACACAGTTTATTCCAAACATAGGTTACTGCTACTGAACTACTGGCTCTATGACTCATCCTAACCAACTGGGATGCCACCAAGGCACCAAGCCCGCGCCAACCAAAAAAAAAAAAAAAAACCCGATCCGATCTAGCTAGAAGACTAGTCCTAAATCCTACCCCTGCGCGCGAATGCATCCAGCCGAGAGGGCGAATGGGCGGCCCTCGTCTTACGGCTCGGCGGCCCCCGGCTCGGTCTCGCGCGACAACTCCTCGAGCGACTTGCCCTTGGGCTCCGGCACCAGGAACGTGAGCAGGAACCCCAGGAAGCTGCACCCGGCGAGCAGCAGCAGCGAGTTGCGCACGCCGATGCCCGGCGGGTACCCGTGCGCCGTCTTGGCCGGGTCCTGGCTCTGCGCCAGGTACAGGAACCCGAAGGAGCCGATGATGGCGCCCACCTTGCCCGACGCTGCCGAGATGCCGTGGCACGTCGCGCGGAACCGCGCCGGGTAGATCTCCGCGGGCACGATGAAGGTGGTGGCGTTGGGCCCGAAGTTGGCGAAGAAGAAGGTGAGCGCGTACATCACCACGAACCCCGTCTGGTTGCCGGGGCGCGTCCACCGGTCGTACGGGACGGCCAGCCCCAGCATGAAGGCCGCCATCATGAGGAATCCCACCGCCTGGATCGCGAACCGCCCCACCACGTCGATGAACGCCACCGTGAACCAGTACCCGGGCACCGTGCCGCACAGCGCGATCAGCGTCTGCGCGCGCGCGATGTGGAACAGCTCGTCCAGCGCGCTCATCGTCTCCGCCGCCGGGATCCACCCCACCGCGCTGAACAGGTCCTTCTGGAACAGGTTCTGCGAGTAGTAGGCGATGTCCAGGAGGAGCCACGTCGACGTCGTGCCCAGCAGGTGGAGCCCGTGCCGGTGAAAGAACTCGCGGGAGAAGAGCCCGAACGGCGGCGGCGGCGGCGGCACCGTTGTCGCTTCTTCTTGCGGCTCGCCGCGGCACCGGGGCTGTGTCTCCGGCCCTTCCTCCTTATTGCCGATGTCGACCTGGAGCACCCTGGACATGTCCGCCGCGGCGCGCTCCGCGTTCCGGGCCACCAACGCCGTGTACCGCGCCGTCTCGGGCATGTTCATACGCGAGTAGAATGTGAGCGCCGCGGGCACGGCGCCGAACATGAGGATGATGCGCCACACCAGGTCCGCCTCCGCCGGCGTGGACGCCGCGGGGTCGACGTCGTAGGGCGGCGCGGGGAACGGGCTCCGGAACAGCGCGCTGACGCCGATGGCGACGGCGCCGGCGGCCAGGATGCCGAACCCCTGCATGGCGAAGACGGCAGCGACGAACGCGCCGCGCGTCTTCTTGTTGGCGTACTCCGACATGATGGTCGCCGACAGCGGGTAGTCGCCGCCGATCCCGAAGCCAAGCCAGAAGCGGAAGAAGCAGAGCGTGGCCATGACGCAGGCCGGCGAGTAGCCGAACGAGAGGCCCGACGCGACGGAGCAGACGATCATCGTCACGAGCGTCATCCCGTAGACGCTCTTCCGGCCCACCCGGTCGCCGAGCCAGCCGAAGAAGAGCTGCCCCGACAGCGTGCCCACGAACGCCACGCCGTTGACGGGCGAGGACACGTGCGGCGGCAGGCTGCCCGGCTTGGGCGAGCCGTCGACGGTGTAGTAGATTCGGCCGATGAGCTTGGTGACGAGGGAGATGCAGAAGAGGTCGTACGCGTCGGTGAAGAAGCCCATCCCCGCCACGATGATCGCCGTGAAGTGGTACCACTGCGTCCTGGCGCCGTCTAGCGCCGAGAGCACCTCCATGTTCTGCCCCTGCCCGCCCGCCATTGATTATATTGCCGCCGCCGCGCCGGGGCGATCGATCGCTGCTCCTCCAATCCGGCCGCCCAACGTCTATGGTATCGTTGTCTTCTCTTTCTAAAACCAAAAATAGTGGAGAGTGGAGTATGCAGCCAATGTATAGTGAGGAGGAAGTGAGAATATTCTCGGCGCCGAGTCCTCCATTCCATGGATGCCAACTTCTTCGGCCACAAACTCTCCCTGCTCAACGGCTTCTTCCGTGTTCCATGCAAAAGCTTTGACGGGCTCTTCCGTCCTAGTTCCGTTCCATTCCATTCCATGCGGGCACGGGGAACTCCGAGCTCGGTGGGGAGCAAATAGAGGCCCAATAGGCCGCCGTATTTCCAGGAAAGGCCGGCCAGATGGCCCAACAGAAACTTTGACCTTTGACCTCTGACCGAGCACCACGATCAGAAACTTCTCCAGAGGCCAAAGCTGGCGCCGGCCGGTGCGGTCCAAACGCGGCTGCCGTCCCCGGTCCTCCTCCTCCTTCTCCTCTTACTCGCAAAGAAATCATCCCCTTCCCCTCGCCAAACCACAGGAAGAAGCGAGGAGGCCACCCAGATCCCACCTTCTCGAGCGACGGCGATGGCGATGGCGTCGGTGCCGGCCGCGCCCTCGTCCTACGGGTGCGCGGCGTGCGGCGCGGACCTGAACCTGTCGGCGGCGCACCTGTACCCGGCGGACTTCTACTTCGAGGCAGGGAACAAGGGCACGCTGTCCTTCTCGTGGGTGGACGAGTCGCGCCTGCGGTTCGCGCCCGAGGACCGCATCCGCCCCTTCTTCGAGACCCTCGACTACTGGGGCATCCAGCGGAAGCGCACGCGCATCAGCTGCGACGCCTGCGGCTGCCTTCTCGGCTACGTCTACGACGACGGGCCGCCGGTCATGCAGGGCACCGGCCAGTTCGGGATGGGGCCCAGCCAGGTCATCCCGCGCCGCCCCAGGTACCGATTCAAGATCAAGGCCGTCGCCGCCACCTCCTCGCCGCCTGCCGCCGCCGCCGCGTATGGAAAGTGATCCTCCGTAGATTTCTGCGTCTCGTTTCGAGTCTGGTTGCGTGTCATGTCGGCTGTCCTGCTATGGTTCCTTTTCCTGTAATTTTTTTTAACGTAATTCTTACCTGTGTATATTAACTTTTCTTCCTGTAATTCGTGTCATGCGGTGTTTTTCAACTTGTTCCTTGGTGTCAATAATCTTTTTTTTTATCGGTTTGCGGTGAATTTGAATTTTGGAGAATGGATACATATACAACTTCTAAGAACTCTTGAAAACACAGAAATAAAAAAAAACACATGATTGGAATGACATGCAATTGAAATCTTCTGGGTATCTAGAATGTGTTTAATTAACTAAACGAAGCATTTGAATGGTACACAAATGAAAAGGAAATATAGGTTGTATCGTAATTTCAAAGAAATTCGTAATTTTTTAAAAAAGAAATTTGTAAGATTCAATCCTCTGAAATTCCTCCACTTTCCCTCTGTTGCAAAGTGGCCTCGGAAATGTCTCCACTTTTCCTCTGTTGCGATCAAGCTGTGTGGCTTGTCATAGGTTGTCAGGTAGCAACACCTCTCACCCCATCGCAGTTGGAAAAGGAAAAAAAAAAACACCCAATCAAAAGACAACTCACGCATAACCATGCGCGTATGATCATCACATGAGCAAACTAGAGGAATCAATGCATTGCGCTGTGGAGTGGAGTGTTGAATTCAGAAGGAATTTTTTCGAAAGAAAGAAGTAATGAATGGGAATACTCCGTATGCTCAATCAGGTTCAGATGAACAATGACAAAACACACTAGAGATCAACTCTTGTTGCGCGTTCACCCGTTGCTAAGGCTAGCAGAGGATGAACTACTAATCTGAGATATTTATGGACATTCATACAAGAAAAGAGAGATAAGAAGCTGACACGCAACGAATGAATGAACAAAATAGAGATATTCACGGGAGAAAAGGAAAACTCAATTAGTTATGCAGGTTGGAAGAGTCCAATTAGAAACTGTACGTAGAGAACCTGAAGGCTGAAGCCACGCAAAAGCGCCAAATAAAGATGTGAGATCAATGTATAGGCTGGAATGTTTTAGAGGAATGGGTAGTAAAAGGAAAGAACAACTCTGGAAATACAGGCTATAAACAGGTTACAGGTGTGCCTCTTTTTGGAGTACAATATTTGTTTGGATGTGGCGAGTTGTCTTATAGCTTCTGATGAAGCCAAATTGGACAACCTCTCAAGAACAGTGGCGCACCCGATGGACGATTTGCAAACTCTCAAGACTTCATGCAGTTCTCCTTCGGCTGCTGATGGTTAGACCTTGGCCCTGTTACTGCTGTTACTTCTAGTGCTAGATCCTTCGTTTTGCTGCTTGTGTTGGATGCTGTAAAACTCATTATTCGCTTTTTTGTAAGCACGGTTATAATTACACGCATTGGGAGTTTTGCACAAACCTGCTGCTGCATGCAGCATGTTCTGTTGGACGATCAAAACGAAGCAAGTGTTAAACAAGTAAAATTTCTTCGTTATTCAGTAAAGGCATAATCATACATATACAATATCCTTGATAAACTCTGCTGGAGCAGCAAAAACGTGGAATTACATCTGTTTTCTCCTAATCGACTGATCTACAGGACGAAAAACCAGGAAACAATTCCAGCTCCAGACAGGAGCAGATCATCAGAAGCACATGACCCTAGCTGCAGAAACCGCGCCGTGGTCCTTGAAGCCGCCGCCTTCTTCCAGATCCACCTTCCTGAGCTTGGCGCGGTGATCGCCGTCGTCGGAGCCGGACCCCTCCACGCCGGTCCGCTTCTTGTTCCTGGCCTCCTCCGTGGCGGCGTCCGCGGCCACCATGTCGATCAGGTGACGCGCAAGGTCCACGGCGGCGGCCAGCCCCGGGACCTGCTCCTGAAGCAGCCTCAGGGCGTCGGGGCCGTGTCCCTCCAGCTGGCCCACAATCTCCCGCAGCTCCCGCGCCGACCGCGCCGCCAGGAACCGCGTGACGGAGTCGGGAGGGGGCGTCCCGGCGACGAGCGACGCGGCGTGGACGGCGTCCTCCAGGCCGACGGGCTCGTGCTCGCCCCGGGCGCCGACGCCGCGGCGGCCTGCCCGGCCCGCGAGGCCGACGCGGAGCTCGCGGCCGCGCAGCGCGTGGCCATGCAGGTTGCGGCACGCGCTGCGCGCCGTCTCGTCGTCGGGGTACTCCACGAAGGCGTAGCCCCTGCGCTTCCCCGTGCCCGGGTCGGCGGCGAGGCGCAGGGAGCGGACGGGGCCGATCAGCTCGCACGCGTCGCGGACCTCCTTCTCGGACGCGTGGAACGGGATGTTGCCCACGTACACCACGCGGCTGCACCTGCAGTTCGCGGCCGCCGCAGCAAGGGACATGGCGCAGCCGTCCATTGCTCCCTCGGATGGAAGAGGAGGCTGCAGATGAGTAGCTGCCGCGGCGGCCATCCGCGGTTATATAGCCCGCAATTCGACGTGGACTCGGAGTCGGTATTCCGTATTCGTTTCGCGGTCGATTTCCTATTTACTACTCTCTTTTTTTTTTTAAAAAAAAACTTTCTTATTTTCCTACTTACGGAAGATGACGTCAGGGACAGCCAAGCCCACATACCCTTCCGCCGCCTTCCCGACCCACACCAACCCGCGCAACCGCCCTAGCCCGCCCAGATCGGATTCGGGCTCGACCCAAACAGAGGAAAGGCCGGGGAGCGGAGGACTATGGCCGTAGCCGGTCGCGGCGGGCGCGGCACCGCGCTCCTCCTGCGGGCCCTCGCGGCGCCGAGGCCTTGGCAGCTCGCGGGGGCGGGCGCGCGGTGCATCCACGAGGGGCCAGACACCATCGAGGAGCTGCTGGACCGGCACCTCGTGAAGAAGCCCGCGGCGGTCCCGGACGAGGAGTCGGCGGAGGCGCGGCGGCGGCTGACGAGCTCCCGGCGGGAAGCGCTGGCGCTGTACCGGGACATCCTCCGGGCGGCGCGGCTCTTCGCGTGGCCTGACGACCGCGGGGTGCCGTGGCGGGAGGTGCTGCGCGCCAACGCCAGGCGCGAGTTCGAGGAGGCCCGCGGGGAGCGGGACCCGGAGGTGGTGGCGCGCCTCCTCATCGGTGGCCGCGACGCCGTGCAGCAGGCGCTCGACCGCCTCGCTGACGCCTCACGCCGCGCGATCGAGGCCGAGGAGGCCAAGCGCCGAGGCGGGGCGTAGATTTGGGGCTGGATACTCCAAACTTACGCGTCCTGTGGTAGCATTTGTCTAATCTTGTTGTAAGCCACGATCCCTGATTCTCAATGTTTGTTATGAAATAGTTCAGAGGATCAGGCTATCTCAAGCAATACTACTATGCAGCATGTTTGATTTTCACTTTACAAGAATCTGAGAGAGGAACACTTCGATTTCTAGCATTTGATCCGTGAATGATGTGTCGAGTGCCGTACAATGAATACAATCAGCTCTGCATTTTTACTTTGTATATAAAGGGTTAAAAACAACTCTGTACATCATCCTAATTTCAATTGCTACAAAAAAGTGGTGCTTGGTTCTTGTCCAATGCGTGTAATCAGTAATGGGTTAGATTTCCCCCCAAATTGTCTGAAAACAACAAACAGAAGTTGCTTCCTGGAGCATCTGCTAGAGTACCTGGGAATGGGTCTCTCCAGTATTTGTCCTCAACTGAATACATGCTGTAGTAGCCTGCAATCGTGCCTTGTGTCAGTTTTGTGAAATCCCAGGCGCTATCAGAACATTCTGCATCCAGGTGTCCTGCTCTAGCAGAATCTGATTGATTCAGGGATTCCATCATAAATCTTAGCTTGTTCACCAGTAGTCACCACAGCAACAAGAGCCATCTGAAAATATGTGGTATATCTTTGTGTCACCAACTACAATCTTCCGTCCCGAATATTTTGATATCAACTTCAGTGCATGATGGCAGTGGTTGCATACACGCACATTCTTCTTGACAAGAACAGGGGACCCAGCCTCAGATGATATCAGACCAAAGGCAACAGCCAGCCTTACACTATGCTTATTTGGAAGTACTGTTGTGCTTGATGCAAAAGGATCTGAATCGCGGAGATTACTTGAGCTATCTAAATCTTCTCCGATATTTCTTGATAGGATATCAGAGAATTCATGAATTTTCTCACTCTGAGGGTGAGACATGTCCCCATTGACAAAACTGCACTCTTTATTATTAAGCTCGACAAGGCTTCTTGCCTCTGTCCTTCGGAGCCCCTTCTCCTTCATCAGAGATCTTATCCTCTCCACATCCTCCCATCTCCCGGCATCAGCATACATGGAAGACAGAACAACATAACAACCTGTGTTGTTGTGTTCCAGTTGGAATATCCTCTCTGCTGCATATTCTGCTATATCAATATCATTCTTATTTCTGCTCGCTGTCAGCAAGGAACCCCAAATCCTGGATGTTGGGGCTATTGGCATGTTTTCGATAAACCGCAACACCTCTCTGAGTTCACCTGCCCGGCCCAGAAGGTCAGTCATGCATCCATAGTGCTCAATCTGTGGAATCATACCATACTCCTGTTGCATTGAATTGAACTCCTTCCAGCCCTCAGCCTCCAGGCCTGAAACACTGCAAGCAGTCAACACAGAGACAAAGGTACTCTCATTTGGTTCCATACCACTACACTTCATCTCATCGAACATTTCCAATGCAATCTTTCCCTGTCCATGAATTGCATATCCTATAATGATTGTATTCCAGGAGATCACATCCTTGCCTGGCATTTTGTCAAAGATTTCCCTTGAGGCCACAATATTGCCACACCTTGCATACATATGCATAACTGCATTCATAATGAGAGTGCTGTCTCCATAGCCTAACTTGACAATGTAGCTGTGCATTTGCTTGCATTGTCTTATTGAACCTAGCAAGACGAATGCTGGTACTACTGTTGTCATTGTGAAATAATCAGGATAAAGAGGTTGATTCAGTAGCTCCAGGAACAATGCGATGGCTTCCTGGTACATTTCCATGTACATGTAGGCAGCAATCATATTATTCCATGATACCAAAGTTTTGTCTGTTATCTGACCAAATATCTTTTCAGATGATTCCACTTTGCCAACCTTGCCATACATCTCCAGAAGAGCAGTCTCAAGCACTACGTGAGGAAGAAAATGTCTCCGAACCACATAAGCATGAACACTCCTTCCAAATGGTGAGCTTTCAGTTTGAGCACAGGCAGTAAGCAAGTTGATAGCAGTGACCACTTCCACCTGGAACCCGTCCACTCTCATTTGCATGAAACAATCAAACGCATCCACAGGCCGCTCATTCAGCGCATAACCACCTATCATACAATTCCATGTCACCACGGTCCTCAGCGGCATCTTTGCAAAGACATTCTCCGCAAAGAAAACATTGCCACATTTGCAGTACATGTCAACAAGAGAAGTTCCCACCTTGACATCCTGCTCGAGCCCGTGTCTGATGGCATAGCCGTGTATCTCCCGCCCCAGTGCCAGTGCTGACTCCAAGCAGCACGCCGCGAGGGCGGCGATTACCCCGACGCTGTCATGCCCCACCTGCAGCGCATCGTTCATCTCCCGGAAGCACGCCAGCGCCAGGGCCCCCATCCCATTGGACACGTATCCGTCCACCATCGTGTTCCACGAGACGATGTCCCGCGCCGGCATTCCGTCGAACACCCGCTCGGCGTCGCCGACGAGGCCGAGCTTGGCGTAGAGCGCGACGAGCGAGTTGGCGGTGTACACGTCGGCGCCGAGGCCGAGCTTGATCACGGCCGCGTGCGCGGCGCGGCCCTCGCCCAGCGCGCCGGCGCGCGCGCAGCACTTGAGGACGACGGGGAAGGTGAAGCGGTCCGGGCGCGCGCCGGCGTCGAGCATGGCGCGGTACGCCGCGAGCGCGTCGAGCGGGAGGTCCGCGTCGGCGAAGCCGCGGATCATGACGTTGTGGAGGAACGCGCCGGGGCGAGTGACGCCCGCGAAGGCGTCCGCGGCCTCGTCCATGCGGCCCGCCGCGACGTGGGAGAGGATGAGGGACTTGGGACGGGAGCCGGAGCTGGAAATGGGGCGGGAAGCCCCTCCCTCGCCGTGCTTTGGGCGAGTGCGGGGCGGCGGCTCCTTGGAGGTGGCAGCGGTGAGGTGCTGGGAGGCGCAGGTGGTTGCGGAGGCGGCATGGGCTGCGCGGGAGGGGAGGAGGAGAGGCGTGGCCATGGGTGGGGGCGGAGGGAAGCGAGATGGGGATATTTTCTGTGCCGCGTTTTTGCTTTCGCGGTTTATCCAATCAGGGAACGGAGAGGAGGGAAGGAACGTGTCGCAGGGAGGAATTCGCACTTGCAGACTGGCCGCATGCTTCTGCATTGCACTTGTTGCATTTCAAATGGGCCGGCAATGGCGAACGATTTATTACGCGTCCACAGTAGCAGCTGCTGCCGTGCAGTATTCATGTCGACTGTCGAGCACATCAAAATTACAACTGACCTTTTCAAAAAAAGAAAAAAATTCACAACTGACAACCATGACTCTACGAGATTCAGCTGAAGCATCACAAAATATCCTAGGAGCATCGTAAGGGTGATATCTTCCCAATTTCCAGCGAAAAAGTGTTGCACCATGTCTTCGCAGGACAAGCCTGAATTTGATAATACAAACTATTCATACATACATTGGTTTGTACAGTGACAGAAAAATTGATCTGCCGTTGCTATGACTCAGAGAGAACTTTATCTGCGACAAGACTCGAACTCAAGAAATGTGTGGTTCAGATTTCTGTAACTCGCTACCCAGGCGATCCTCAGGTATTGTCTGTTGTGTGAGATGTCATATATATAGCACTATGCATCAGATCAGAACAAAGCAATTAACCACACTGTTTCCTTTTCTGGGCCTGCAAAATGAAAAAAAGAACATCAATTAGTTCCAGGTATTTGAAACATTTTACATTATTGACAATCATATAAAGCAAAACAAAGCTACCGGATTCTGAAATGGATACTTTATTGTCCACCAACAGAGGCACACTGCCAGCCACAACTTAACTAATTACCTCTTGAAGTTTTCGGAACACCGATGCTTCCAAATCGCTAAATCCAGTTCCATCAATGTTGCTTGCAGTAGATTCATATGTTTGTGCTGACCTTGCTGGTAATCCACCCGATTCTTGAACAGGAGCAACATTTAATGGAAACAGAGAGAAATGGTTCTGTATTGCCAATAACTGTAAAAAAGACCAAGAAGTAATGGTTAAAATCATTCCACAATGCAAGAAATATAAAACTCAAAGACAGGACGAGTCATTCAGTAATGATCCCACGTATTTAGATTTTCTGAAACCAAAACAGAGGGGATGACCCTACTTTGGTCATATAAATAAAAACAACAGCTTATGCACAACCAGGGAAAGAAATAATGTACAGCAACAAGTCAACAAGAACCTAGTTGCAATTTGATTTCCTCTCTAGATTACCACTCCAAACTTGTCACTGAACTATCCATGCCATCAGGACAAACATGTATAATTATTAATGTATGCAAGATTACAAATCACACATAGTTAAGTAGTCTTGTGCATCAAACTGTTCCTACAATCTTATCTTATATGAGTTTGAATTAAACATTGTGTCACTTTCCTGGGATATGCATATTTGCCCCTACCAACGATGTAAGATTCGGATCAAATTAACAAAAACACAAAAATCATAGCTCGGGTAACTGAAATACTCCTAACACTAACACAAAAAACATAGCTCTGGTAATTGACATTAGTAACACAAACACAAAAAGCATAGTCAACGTGGAATGCTCTCAAATGATAAAGGGTAGAGAAACAGGACTTACTGCAGCTTCTTTTGAACCCATGACTACAATTGCTGAGCCCTTACTCCTTGATTTCCTTGTCTTGATAACAACGTCTTCAACTTTGCCAAATTTCTGGAAGAGCTCCTCCAACTTTGCCGCATTATAGGAATCAGCACTCCCATCCCATGAAACCTTCAAGATCTTGGCCTTGTCCGTTTTCACCGCGTCCTGTGGGGTTCCACCCTTCCTATCTCCATGCGCCTGAACACATAACCAAATTGTGGAAATTGTCAAAAGCTAACCAATAAATATCAATGACTCTGTTGAACAACATGTTGCTTAGCCTTAGCACGGACTAGATAGGTACAGCTACAAGCAATTTCAAACTACTCACCAATAGCCCTGAAGAAATGCGATGCTTCAGGTCAACCATAATGTAAATGAGTCACAATCACCCAGGATCCAGAACATAGTAATCTCTAATCCAGTGAAATTGGAAAACAATAGCATGGCAAGACTATGTATTCTATCCAATTCCCAACCTCTTGCACATTTTAGCATGGACCAGATAGGTACAAGTACAACTACAACCAATTTCCCCTCTAATCTAATCACACTACTCACTAACATTCTTGAAGAAATGTGGTGCTTCAGGTGAAGCAATATGTATGTATGAAACACAATTAACGAAATTCCCTGATACCCAGGATCCGAACTAGTAATTTCTAATCTAATCTAACTAAATGCAAAAATAATAGCATGGCAAGGCGTTAGGTATCCTGACCAATTCATTCAACAAACTAACTGAACAGTTTTCCAGAGCACGGAAAATACGACGGAGAAATTGTTCGAGACACTTACCGAAGTCGATGCGGCACCTGATGCAGAAGCCTGCTTGGCGGCGCGGAACGCTGCGAGCTCGCGCTCAATGTCGGCGGCCATCCGCTTGGCCTCGCGCTTGGCGAGCTCCTCGGGGTCAGCGGGAATGCCCGCGGCGGCTGCGCGCTCACGCTCCTCGAGGTCGGAGACGGCCTTCCGGCGCTTGACGCCCGCGGCAGCGGCGCGGGCGGCTGCCTCGCGGCGGCCGCGGAGGCGCGCGTCGAACTGGCGGCGGAGGGATTCGTCGCGGAGGAGCTTGTAGGAGCTGGAGAGGCGCTGGAAGTCGGCGGTGGCGTTGGGATCGTCGGGGCGCTTGTCGGGGTGGCGCAGCCGCGACTGAGTCCGGTACGCCTTCTCGATCTGCTCGACGGTCAGCGCCGCGCCTTCCTCCCCCGACGGGAGGCAGAGCACCTCGTAGTGGTCGACGTCATCCGCCTCCTGCACCAACGCCGCCATGGCGCCCGAAGAGATGCCGCGGGCCCTCGACTCCGCTTGGTGGGATGGAGACGCAGGGCGAGGGGTCGGCGCCTTGAGCAAACGGAGGGTGCCCAAACCCTAGATCGAGTGGGGGGTTGCCGAGCTGGGGGCACGACTAGAGGCGGCTGGGAACCCCGAGCCCGGCGCGCGACAGGCTGACTGGCGATGGAAACACAAAGAGGACGACGGATTTGGAATCGGTTGCTGCTCGGGTGGCGGGCCGAGATGGGCGATGGGGTTGAAAGCCGTCAAGGAAAAGAAGCTGCTGCCGAGGTAAAGCCGTGAAAGCGGATGCGGTCGCTGGGGAGATAAAAGCAAATGAGACTGGGGCCTTGTTTAGTCCCACCAAAATTCAAAAAATTTTAAAATTCTCCGTCACATCAAATTTTACGACACATGTATGAAGCATTAAATATAAACGAAAACAAAAACTAATTACACAATTTTGCCTCTAAATCGCGAGATAAATCTTTTGACTATAGTTAATCTATAATTAGACAATATTTACCACAAACAAACGAAAGTGCTACAGTAACACAATTTAAAAAGTTTTCACATCTAAACAAGGCATGTGTCTGGTTACCGAACGTTTACTATCCATCACATCAAATATTTAAATATATGTATGAAATATTAAATATAGATTATTTATGAAACTAAAAATATTATTAAAAAATAATTTGCGATACAAATTTTTTAAGCCTAATTAGTCTATAATTAGACATTAATTGTCAAATAAAACGAAAATACTATAGTACCTATTAAAATAAAAACAACCCCAACCAACCACCTCATAAATCCTTCCTAAATAATAGGAATAGAGATTTTGGTGAAAGTTATCCTCTAATAGCTTGTCTAAATAGTTATGTAAATATAGTTATTTTCTTACTCTAGATTTTTCGCTAGCCAAAAAAAATAAAATGACTCTCTAGAGTACGCACGATAGATAGAAAAGTTATTGCAGAGTGAAGAAATATAGAAAGCGATTTTTATGGAAATGGTTCTCTAAATGATGATTTAGAGAGTAAATCCCTGTTTGGCAGGGCTTCTCCAGCGGCTTCACGAGTCGTTTGGAGCCGTTTTCTGTCAAATAGGGTAAAATAAAATGGCTCCACCAATGAAGCCCCCTAAAAAAACGTGCTCTCACAAAGCTTTAGGGTGCAAAGGAGCTGAGAATAGTGGCTTCTCTCGGCTTCACCTTATCCTACGTGGGGGTCTGTGAGAACACATTTCAAGAAAGTACCTATTTTGCCAAACAATTTACTAAAATGGCTCCAACTCCACCGATAGAGCTGTTTATGGAGTTGAACCCCAAAAAACAGCTTCACTGAAGCCGTACCAAACGGGATCTAAGATTTGCAAAGACTCTTGGAGATACTCTAACCAAACCAAGCTCGTCTAGGATTGCTGCTCCCCACTTGGGTATTTTTGTCGGCTTGGTTTAACAAATTTTTTCAAGATTTCCTCATATTGAATCTGTGGATGCATACATGAAGCATTAAATATAGACGAAAAATAATTAATTGCATATTTTATCCATAATTTGCGTGATGAATCTTTTGAGCCTAATTAGTCTATGATTAGACGATAATATCAAATACAAACGAAAGTGCTATAGTAGCCAAAGCCCAAAAAAATCCAATTAAACAAGGCCTTATACATGTTTGAACACATGCATAAAGTATTGAATATAGATTAAAAAATAATTATTTATATAAATTACAGCTATTTTGTGAGACGAATCTTTTAAGTCTAGTTAGTCTATGATTTGATAATATAATGTTCCATACTTTTTTTTGCACAGTACTGAAATTTTAATAATTTATTTTTATGATTACTATCCAAACACTTAATACGATATACCTTATGTGATATCGATGTAACACCTCAAAACTTTATATCCTAGATTTAAATAAGTCTGTCTACAACTTGTCTTGTAGCCTTGTAGGAGTAGTAGTACTCAGCGTTCTGGCTGCCTCCTGCTTTAGACCTTGTTTAAGTCCAAGGTGTAAAATTTTGGATATCATATCACATCAAGTGTTTTAATAATAATAATAAAATAAATTACAGAAGTCTTCGATATTCCACGAGATAAATTTATTAAGTCTAATTAATCTATCATTAGCATATGTTTACTATAACTTTACTGTAGCATATCATGGGCTAATTAGACTTAAAAAATTCGTTTAGAGTAACTATACAGAAAATCCTAGTTTGACTGTTCTCGTGCGTCTTACGTCGTTTCCTATAATTATCTTTGCAAAATTTACTGATTTTTTTTTGCCAAATGTACTGGATTTTTCTTTTGCAGCAGCCTTTTTGTTTAGACTCACGTTATGCTGAAAACACAAACAGATAGGAATTTGACTAATTAAGGGATTGTTTGGTTGAAGCCCTCCCAAAAATTTTAGGCACTCAGACACCTCTGGCTGAATGACAACCAATTAACTTAATCTAAATTTGTATCAGTCCCTTTTCAAGTTTTCTCAGCTTAAAATTTTATCGGTCTCTTTTTTATGTTTTCCCTAGAGCAATATCTTGTTAGCTTTTTTATATTTAACTTGGGAACATAAAAAATGTACTCCTTCACACTAAATTTTCCTTTATGGTGTACTCCTTCCAATTCGTAAGCTTTGATCAGTTGTGAAGGAGTAAAAAAAATTAGGCACTTGAGTACATAATCGGTAAGCTTTTATGTAGATTGTTCAACTACACCATCTAGTAAAAAAAAGATACATTTGACTTTGCATATTTTTTTTTCTAATACTAAGTACTCCATCCCAAATTGTAAGTCATTCCAAGAATCTTGAAGAGTCAAACTTTTTTAAGTTTAACCAAACTTTTATAATAAAATAATTATTATTATGATACCAACTAAATATCATTAGATTCTTCCTTAATTATATTTTCATAGTATATTCACTTTACGTTACAAATTTTAGTATTTCTCTCTATAAATTTGGTCAAACGTGAAAATGCTTTAACTCTCTAAGATTCTTGGAATGACTTACAATTTGGGATAGAGGGAGTATATTCCAACATCCTTCCAATTCAAGTGATTTTGTAATAAATTTAAATAATATATGGTGTATTTATGTGGGGGTGTGATGGTGTATCGATATGGTCAACATTGTTATGTAACTGAGCCCTGGCCCCTAGGGCAAAGCTAAAACTGGCCCCTAGGGCAAAGCTAAAAAAGTATGAAAACGTGGAATATGATTATAATTTTATCATATTTTATCATATAAATAAGTACTCCTAGATCAAAGGCATAATCATAAGACAGATACACTATGCATTTCTTTCAAGTTGCTCTAGCTTCACCACGAGCTTTATTGCCCAGTATTTTTCTTTTAGGGCATGTTCGTTTGACCCCAAAACCAGTGGGTTGGAGAGGAATGAGAGGGATTCAATCCCTACAAATCAAAATCCCCCTCTACCACCCTTCGATCCCTCTCATCCGAAGCTAAACGAACAGAGCCTTTCCCGTAACAATCATTTCAAAATTGCTTGAAGCAAATGGAATAATGGCTTCACCTGCCAAAAAAGGTTCGTAATACAAATCTCAAACAAAATCAGCTCATCGATTGTTCGCAGTACTAATTTGAGTACCACCAGATAACAAGAACAGCTTTGAACTGCAATGTTAAGAACTAGTGTCATTTACAGCATGGGATATCATCTGCCAAATGTATATTCAGATATTGCAGAAGTTGACGTATTATTAACATATCATCTTAAAGAAGGCAAAAGGTTACTATCCCATCCTCATGGCGCTCCATTTCATTAAAACTTCAGACAGCTCACTCTGAGATACTCAGAGGTTATTATAAGTACTCCTCAAAAATGGGTTGTGCTAAACAAACCGTTTACACCAATTACGATTCACCACATCGCAATCCTCCCAATGGTACAATCTATTGTTCCGCAATCTTTCTGGTGACATATGGTAGAATACCACCATGGTCGTAGTAAGCAAGCTCCACCTAGAGGTGATTAGTATCAGAAACATCGATAACTAGATACATAGGCAGCATCAGCAAATAATGCATGGAAAAGAACAATCATACCTCAGTGTCGAATCTGAGTGTGCAAGTGAATGACTTCCCATTATCAGTTGTCACAGTAACATCTTGGCCAGGCTTTATCTCACTCACGTTGGTTGGAAGGTGGACTGTGTAGCGCTCATGGCCGGTTAGGCCCAGGGTGTCTGCATCCTCCCCTGCTTTGAAGCATAGAGGGATGATTCCCATGCCAGCAAGATTGCTGCGGTGAATCCTCTCAAAGCTCTTCGCTATCACAGCCTTCACTCCCTGCAGTCAAGTGAAAGTAATCCCGTTACCCATTAGTGAGACTCAGAAGGTTAGTTTAGGCTGAAGAAACTACTATTGTGGAAGCAATGTTACCTGCAGCATTGGGCCCTTTGCAGCCCAATCCCGAGAGCTTCCACTCCCGTACTCGGCACCAGCCAGGATAATAGTGTCATGCCCTTCATTCTTGTATTTCTGTGGCAAGCACCAAACGAAATTGGAGGGAATGGAAAATTAGATGTTACTACTGCATAGATGTAGCTTGTATCACTAGAGTAAAAAATATGAGCTGGAACTAAATACCATAGCAGCATCAAAAACTGCAAGCTTCTCCCCAGATGGAACATGGATTGTCTTGGGTCCAACCTCACCCTTCAAGAACTTATTCACAAGACGAATGTTGGCAAAGGTTCCCCTAGCCATGATCTCATCATTTCCTCTTCGGCTACCATATGAGTTGAAGTCCTTCCTTTCAACACCACGCTCCTTCAGATATTTTGCAGCTGGGCTGTCTGGGTGAATGTTTCCGGCAGGTGAGATGTGATCAGTTGTGATACTGTCTCCAAAGTTCAGAAGGCAATATGCATCCTTCACTGGCCGCGGGCCAGGAGGAGTCATTGTCATATCCTTGAAGTAAGGAGGCTCATGGATGTATGTAGATGTTGGATCCCAGGGGTAGAGAGTGCTTGTTGAGACTGAGAGCTCATTCCACATAGGATTTCCTTTGGTGATGGACTCATATGTGCTCTTGAACATGTCTGGGAGCACACTTGACTTGACAACCTGGCAGAATTAAAAGCACAATCATAAAACCTATTCTGACTATATAAAAAGCTGTTCTGATTATAAAAGGTTTTACAGCACAAGTGAAAGGAAATATAGTCAAAGTAGTGTCGGGTGCTGACCTCGGCTATTTCTTCTGTGGATGGCCAAACATCCCGGAAGTAAACCTCTTTCCCATCTTTTGAGATGCCAATAGGTTCTTTCTCAAAATCAATATTAACCTAAGCAGACGTTACAAATTACAAGCAAATGAAAAAAGTAAGGAAACAAGGAAGTTCAAACATTGAAATGGAAAGTAAATTTTTTTTTATGAAAAAAAGAGAAACTAAATACATGATGGTGAATTATTGATGCATAAAATAGTAGGTGCATATACAGCTATAAAGTTCCATTGATTAATCTGTTTCAACTACAGAAATTGCGTTTGTTAATTGTATTATAACAGCATTTCATTTAAAAATGTGTAGGATAGTCAAAACAACAGTGAGCAATATTCAGTAAATCAACATTCTTATTCTACTGAACACGAGAACGAGGACAACATACCGTGCCAGCCAAGGCATAAGCCACAACTAGAGGAGGGGAAGCAAGGTAATTTGCTCTGGTTAAAGGATGCACACGTCCTTCAAAATTCCTGTTTCCGGACAATACAGCAGCAGCAACAACATCTAAACAAAGAAGAGGAACGGTAAGCAAATGTACTCTATTTCATAACTTTAAACTTGAACCATCCAATGACGTTAGAAATTACCATTCTCAGTAATTGCAGCAGACACGGATTCATCAAGCTCTCCAGAATTTCCAATGCAGGTTGTGCAACCATAGCCAACAATATGGAAGCCAAGCTGGTCGAGATATTTCTGCAAACCACTGCCATAAACAAAACAAAGAAACAGTCACGAAGCCTAGCCTGGTAGCACAAGAAATGAACTCAATTCATGGAACCAAGATTTACCTCTTATCCAAGTACTTCTTCACAACACCGGAACCAGGTGCAAGACTCGTCTTAATCCATGGCTTTACCTGATTGACACAAACCAGAGTTACTAAATGATGGTTTTCATAGAGCAAAAGCAGCAACGGTTTTTAAATTGTCTTGCCAGAGTATTTTAGCCACAGACCACCAAAAAGGAATATACCAAACCAACAAAGTAATTTAGTTGTGAACCAGTGTATCAATATTTTAGTCATGTTGGTCAAGACAATAAATATATAGGAAACAAGTTGGAAGATGTAGTCGAGAAACAAACCTCCAGGCCTAACTCACAAGCCTTCTTGGCAACCAAAGCAGCTCCCAGCATTACATTAGGATTTGATGTGTTTGTGCAACTGGTTATTGCTGCAATTACAACATCACCATGTTTTATCTTTGCAGGAGTTCCATGGAACGAAAATTCTGCAACTTTGCCCTGTGATTCTTTGGGGACAGCAAAACCCTGCAATATTGTTGCAGTGAGCATAGCAAAAGGAAACTGGGAAACAAATTACAGAACAATATCGAGTATAAACCAATTGGATCTACAAATTATAGTTCACTTTGGCTGTCCTAAGACAAGCATATCTAACTTTGATCAAGTGTTTAGAAAAAAAAAACATCAAAATCTGCAATATCAAATTAATTTCACAAAATTCTCCATAAAAAATGTCTTGATGGTGCATTTATTTTAACTTGTAGATGCCAATATATTTTTCTCAAACTTGGTCAAAGTTAGAGAAGTTTGACTCAGAACAAAGCTAAAGTAAACTATAATTTGGAAAGGAGGGAGTGCTATTCAGTGCGATTCATTAACTTACAAGAGCAAGGCCATGATTCAGTATTTCAGTACATACACAATAAGTTGCAATCCATAATGGAAAACATTACCTTGAATCCCACATCGCTGTCCAAGCAAGAAAGCCAATCAGACTTCATATTCTTCAATGTCACTCGATCATGAGGCCTGTCAATCAAGTTCATCAAAATTAATAATAGATGAGGATAAAAATATGCTGATAGCTTAATAACATGATTTAATCAAGAACATTACCGTTTTGGTCCCGATAGACATGGTTCTACCTCTTCCAGGTTAAGTTCTAGATAGGAAGAATATACTCTTTCAGCTTCAACCTGCATCAAAGACAAACTTTAGGTAAAACAATATGCATATACTGAATCTGCTTCTGCTCAACATATGAAAGACAAGCACCTGGCTGTGATCAACAAACATCTTATTTGCGCGCAGGTAGGACTCAACCATGGCCACCTAAAAATTGAAACAGCAAAAAAATTAGAATCAAGTGCTTAAGAATCAAATTGAACACATACACTCAACAAATTAGCTTACTGTATCATCACTTCGGCCAGTAAGCTTCAAATAGTCCAGTGTCTTTGCATCAACTGGGAAGAAACCCATAGTTGCACCATATTCTGGAGACATATTTGCAATGGTCGCCCGATCAGCAAGTGACAATTCACTCATGCCTTGCCCTAGAATATAGAAGTTCAGATATATAGCATTAGAAAAGCTCTTAATATAATGAAATCTAGAAACTCTTAATAAAAGGTGTTAATTGCAGAAGGTAAATATGGTTACCATAAAACTCAACAAATTTCCCAACAACACCATGTTTCCGAAGCATTTGAGTTACTGTTAGAACCAAGTCTGTGGCTGTAACTCCATTCTTCAGCTTGCCTGATAACTTAAAGCCAACAACACCTGGCAAGACCATGCTCATTGGCTGCACAAAGAAACAAACAACAATCAATATGTACATATGTAGGTTACTGAAGCAGATCAACCAAAAAATAGGACATACTATAGGGAAAAGTACTTGTGCATAATATATCTGAAGCTCAAGTTTGCGTACATTTGTTCTTTTCATTAAACATAAACAAAGATACAGAAAACAAATACTCCACAGTATCAGAACCAGACTCTTTAGATATCAAAATGTACTTCACCTGGCCAAGCATTGCAGCTTCCGCCTCTATGCCACCAACTCCCCACCCAGCAACTCCAAGACCATCTATCATAGTTGTGTGAGAGTCAGTGCCTACGACGCTGTCAGGGTAAAGGATCCCACCATTGTTAAACACAACCCTGGCCAGATATTCAAGATTCACCTAACAAAGTGAAATGGAGGATTGTAAGTTTTTGATAGATAAAATAACCTTAGCTGGATTAAGTTATTTAAAAAACAATCATATAATCAAAATACCTGGTGGACAATGCCAGATCCAGGTGGAACAACAAGCATGTTGCGGAATGCAGACGACCCCCATTTCAAGAACCCAAACCGTTCCTTGTTACGATGGAACTCAAGCTCCATATTTGCCTGAGCAGCATTTGCTGATCTTGCCACATCGACTTGTACTGAATGATCAATAACAAGGTCGACAGGTACCTGCAACCAGATGTCATATAGTATCCATATCAACAAAAACAAGCAGGTGCACACTAACAATACCTATATTCATGAAAGCTATGTTAAGGGAATGAACGGAAAAGGCAGCATTAGAGGCTAAGTTAACAGGTTGGTAAATGGCTTCACAGAATTACTTTCAAAAAACAGTAATAATTTACAGGAGGGTTAAAAAGCTTCACAATCAAGAATTATCTCAATCAAGTGAATCAACTCAACATCCAGAGCCTGCCTTCATCATGGGGGGAGGCCCACGACAGGACGCACATGGCGAACACAAACAATGTGGGTGCATGGTCAACCCCTACTGAAAGCAAGAAACATTTTTCTTGGCATTCAGGAGAGTTGTGTACCATTGCATCAATAGGAGTTCACACACACACACACACAGTCTCCGGAGAGGAATCACATTTGTGTCTGAGCAACATAAATAAAGAATAACCCGACCTAGAATTTATCTACTGAAGCTAGGGGATGTAATGAAAGAGCCCCGCCTGCCATATTCCAGAGCTGTGATTCCTCTCCAGCGAGAGATATGGCTGTGGATAGGCCCTAACTAACATAATTTGTTAGCTATACCAGACCCTGGGCCCACTATAATAAAGATGTAGGAGTAATATACTTGGCACCAACCTAAAAGGATATCAAAAAAGGCTGGCCAATAACGTAAATGCATTATTTCCATTCAGAAAAAAACATAAATGCATTAGAAATTTCTCAAATCTTGTCTTATATTAAAAAGGTGACACCTATTGTTGGTAACTACAATAATAATGACAACAATTATTAAATAATACAAAAGTCTCATAAACAAGCAAGATTCTTAACAGTTCATGAAAAGGTAAGCTTTAGCAGTCTACATAACAGGTAGTGTCCACTCTCAAATGTCAGTTATGTTGCAAAACAAACATTCATAGCATAGTAATTTATGGCATATTGAGGAGAAAATGCGAAGAGCAACAACAATCAACACAGAACATAAGGAAACTGACATACACAGCAATAAGGAAAATGACATGAACGGCAATAAGGAAAACAACACTAATGACACAAATTGCGCTTAACTCACCAGAGGATTAATTTTGTTCGGATCACTGCCAAGTTTGCTCATGGCATCCCTCATGCAGGCAAGATCAACAACAGCTGGGACACCAGTAAAATCCTACCATTTAAGAAAAGTGAGAAGACTGAGTCATCAGTTAACTAGCCTCAACGACAATATGATAATATTCCAGGAAGTAGAACTTTATTCCCATCAATTACAACTCGACAAGAAGTAACATCAGACATATAATTAACATTAAGAAATATATATATGGGAATGCAATAATGCCACCTCCATCTTCTGTTGTTGGCCACTATATATGTCATTAAACAAGTCAACAAATAGTACCATTCAGGCACCCTAAAATTGGTGCATGGACAAAAGATATATCATGGGGAACTCCAACTTTCTTGATAGGATAGGAAAGTGGAACTCCAATTGAAAGATTCCCGCCATCAAAAGCCATTGACAGGAATATTGCCAGCTCACGATTATTCTATCCACAGAAACTTTTTGACAGAATGGAATAAGAAAAATTGAAGAGATGTTGCAGGATCAGCACCTGGAGGAGGACGCGGGCAGGCTTGAATGGGATTTCAACTAGCTTCGGTGCACTTTTCTCCCAATCCAAGATCTTCTCAACATCGTTCCCGGTGACCTGGAAGTCATCGCAGTTCCTGATTGCCGACTCGAGAAGAATTCTTATAGAATATGGGAGCCGATCTGACAAAAAGAATGGCCAAATACACAGGTCAAATCATCAGCATTTTCAGCTAAGTCAAACATACAAACCTACAGAGCTATATGGGAAAAAAATAATGCACTCAACGGATACATCAACATCGTCATCTCAGACAATTCGCGCATCCCAATTCCCAACATTAAGAGAGATCAGAGACTGTGGGCCTGTGACACGAACCCACCAATTCATCCACATTACACGCAACTGAGGCAGGAAAACAGATCGGAGGAGACAAACCTCACAAAATTTCAATTCAGCAACAAAAAATCATGATGAAACCACTCAATGCTACCAATCAACTAAGTCACACCAAAATTGAGGACGGGAGCGTATGTAAAAACAAACATCCAAACTAACTCACCAATCCGCGGATCGGAGAGCGCAGGCAGGCTGTAGTACTTGCCGAACTCATCTCCGGCTCCTGGTCTCTTGAGCCCCGTCAGGATTTCATCGTACGTGTTCCTGGTCGCTGCAGAGTGAGAAAAAAAACAAACTCAGACAGAGACGTCATCAGATGGCGCGACCGAGACCCGATGTGATGATTTGACCAGCAATCCCGCCCAGGTCGTCACAAACCATACCGGCTGAGGCGAACCGGCGCTCGAAGACGGCAGTCGCAGACGACGCGGAGCGGGCGGCGGCGCGGTGGCCGCCGAAGAGGCGGCCCGCGAGGCCGGACGCGAAGGGCGACGCCGTGCTGGGGCGCGGCCTCGGGGTCGGGGTCGAGCGGGCAGGCGGGGACGAGGAGGAAGGGGCGGCGTCCGCGGCGGGCCTGGAGATCGCAGCGGCCGCCGCCACGCCGCGGGCGGAGGAGCCGCCGGTGGTGGAGCGGGAGAGGAGGGAGCTCGTGAGGGGAGGCATGGCCGCTGAGCCAAAAAGGGAGGAGGAGGGTGGGATGGCAAAAGTGGTGGGGGCGGGTCTGTCCTTATATATAGACGGCCGCGAATTTTGGGAGACGCGTGGTGGGAATGCGCGGCGCGGCGCAAGGCGAGCGAGCGAGCGAGAGCTCCCGGTCCCGGTAGGGTTGCTGTTGCTGCCCTTGCGGAGAAGAGATGGGTTTCGTTTCGTCCTGGGCTCGCGCGGGTAGTGCGGGTCTTCAAGGCCCCGCCGCCGCCGCGGTGGACAGCCGAGCTGAAGCTTCGCTGCGATGTTTTCTTGGAGACGGGGCCAATCGCCGAATGTGACGGTGGGAATATCTTTGGCTCCAAAGTGAGCGAATCCCGTAGGCCCGCATGGCAGAGGCTATAGACGCTAGGGCGGGCCGGCTGGTGCATGGAACTGCCATGGCCACCGCGGAAGTTACCAGGATATGTGAACGATATATCTCAGTTGATCCAAAGATAAATCTGTTTGAAACTCAAATTTTGAGAAATGCTATACTAGGATCAGATAAACTTTTCAAAGCTGCAAGGGCTGAATATAGTCATACATTATTATAACAGAGTGGCCTATGTCACGCTGGGTTGCTTGAGTCAGCTAGAGTATTTTTAGCATCTAGCAACGTATTTTAATCGATCTACACATGGCCTATGTCACACTGAAAATTTCCTCCCCTTGAACTCATTTTTCATTTTGTTCCATGTATTCCTTTCTTTCATGTCTTCCACAACTCCGCCAAGGTTGAAGTTCAAAATTAGGGTA
>Ga0182004_10000349_pt1 | contig 26464 bp, 29 predicted proteins | sample Sormic07211540_1_FD_120479 | JGI IMG/M metagenome (GOLD analysis project Ga0182004, IMG submission 120479) | Endophyte microbial communities from Sorghum bicolor roots, Mead, Nebraska, USA - 072115-40_1 MetaG | ecosystem: Host-associated > Plants > Roots > Unclassified | place: USA: Nebraska...
AATATATAATATATAATAAATTTGAAATTTTATATATGTTTCATACAAGCTCCAAATTAGATAAATGATATATCTATATTGATTACCACAACGAGCTCTCTGCAATGGTTCACTCCATTTTAGCATTCAAGAGTTTTTTTGCAATGGCAAATATTTTCAGTTACTATTCTACTAGTCATTTTGTTTTGAACTATCACAACGAGATTGTTCATACACTTGATGTTTTGAATTTAAGTTAGTACCTATATCTATGTATGTATGAATCCTATGTTTGTACAATTAAATTGTGTTTTTACCATATGTCAATTATTAATTATATCATATATGTATACCGGTTCAATATGTTTATGGCCGGTTCGATTTGACCGGTCCAAAACAATTGAACCAGCGGTTCAATCGGTTCTAAACGGTTGGACCGGTGAACCAATGAACCGATGGCTTTACCGGTTCAATCTTCGGTCCGGTCCTAATAACTTGGATCACAACTCATAACGCAGCGAGCTTGCATAATTGGATTTCAACAACAGCGGGGCTTCTCGGCCATCCAAATGTGCTCTGAATTTGTGCCCTGCTGCACTTCTCTCAACACTTCTGTTTCAGCATCCACGTCCACCGCGCTAAACACTGACGGATCAGGGCGAGGCCGACAACCGCGCTCATTTCCCATCGATGCGCGCGCAGTGCGCCGTGAGGGCAAAAGTCACAGTCACAGGGGGATTCGGATTCCCACCCCACTCCACCAACCCAAGGCGGGCACGGCAGCACGGCACGGACCACGGACAGGTGTGGGTGTGACAGTGGCAGGCGCCGTGTCTTTTTCTTCCTGGCCCGCCCGGTAAACATCAGACCAGTGACGAAGCAAAATCTACCATGACATGGGAGCATGACAAATACCCTCTACCTCCTTGTCCTCGCCGCCGCGGCCGGATCGTGGTGCTTGACCGTCGCTGGTGAGTCCATGAGACGTGTGTCATCCGGTCGTTAGCCTGGCCGTTCAGCGCGGAGCCCATCCGGCCATCCCGTTCGTATCGAGCCGGCACTTCGGCCGCGGGTCAATCCGGCAAGCCAGCGCGCGCGATGCGCCAGCGGTGGGGCAGCTGCTTCTCGGGCGGCGACGTCCGCGTGGGCGGGCGCGTCCCCGAGGAACCGGAGCCGGAGGTCTTCTCCTTCGCCCACCCCCTCCCCTTCTGGCCCCCAGGTGAGTGGAGGGAGACTGGCTACCCCTCCTGTCCTCCATTTGGATTTGGATCGTGCATCTGCGCGCGCGGGAGTGTGACTGCTCCATCAATCCACCCCACCATTTCGCGAAATGTGTGTGACTGCTTGGTTAATCGATCCGGCGTTGCATTCTGGGCAGGCGGTGGATTCGCGCAGGGGAGGATACGCATCGGCGGAGGGGAGCTGGAGCTCGCCGCGGCCACCGCGTTCCAGAAGATCTGCACCCTGTCGTCGCGGCGGCGTGGCGGCGGCAGCGCCACCTTTTACCGGCCGGTCGGCGTCCCGGCGGGGTTCTCCCTCCTGGGCTACTACTGCCAGCCAAACTGCCGCCCGCTGCACGGCCACGTCCTCGTTGCCAGAGCGGGGGAGCGCCCGCCCGGCGCCACGCCTCAGCCGCCGCCGCTTGCAAAGCCGCTGGACTACGCGCTCATCTGGGAATTCCATGCCGGTGGCAGCCGTGCCAATGCCGGCCACGGCTACGGCCGAAGCGACGCCTACTTCTGGGTCCCCGTGCCGCCGGAGGGATACTGGGCGATCGGGTGCCTCGTGACGACGGAACGGCAGAGTCCACCTCTCGAGGAGGTGGCATGCGTCCGCGAGGACCTCACGGACGAGTGCGAGCCGCACGGGTCGCTGCTCCGCCTGCAGCTGCCGGGGCCGTCGTCGTTCTTCACCGTGCAGGGCGTGCGTCCGGTGCGCAGAGGGATGTGGAGGAAAGGAGTGTGCGTGGGCACCTTCTGCTGCGCCGCTGACGGGCTCCCGCCACGCGAGCACGGCATGGCGTGCCTGGGCAACGTCGAGCTCGACCTGTCGGCGATGCCGACGCTGGAGCAGGCGCACGCGGTGATCCGGCACTACGGCCCCACGTTGTTCTTCCACCCCAAGGAGGTCTACCTGCCGTCGTCCGTCTCCTGGTTCTTCAAGAACGGAGCCGCATTGTACAAGCGAGGTGGAGACACCGCCGCGGGCGAGGAGATCGACGGCGAGGGGTCTAACCTCCCTGGCGGCGGTTGCAACGACGGGGAGTACTGGATCGACGTTCCCAGCGGCGAGCGGGGCCGCGCCGTGTGCCGCGGCAACATCGACAGCGCGGAGCTCTACGCGCACGTGAAGCCGGCCATGGGCGGCACGTGCACCGACGTGGCCATGTGGGTGTTCTGCCCGTTCAACGGCCCGGCGAGGCTCAAGCTGGGCCCGATCAGCCTCCCACTGGGCAAGACCGGGCGGCACGTCGGGGACTGGGAGCACTCCACGTTCCGCGTCAGCAACCTCACCGGTGAGCTCATGGGCGTGTACTACTCGCAGCACAGCGGCGGGCACTGGGTGGACGCCTCCGCGCTGGAGTACATCGACGGCAACCGGCCCGTGGTGTACTCGTCCAGGAACGGGCACGCGAGCTACGCGTACCCTGGTGTGTACCTGCAGGGCTCGGCGGCGCTCGGGATCGGCATCCGCAACGACGCCGCTCGGAGCAGTCTATTCGTGGACTCCAGCGCCAGGTACCGCATCGTTGCGGCGGAGTATCTGGGCGAGGGCGCCGTCGTAGAGCCGCAGTGGCTGCAGTTCATGCGGGAGTGGGGTCCGACGGTGGTGTACAAGTCGAGGAAGCGGATGGAGTGGATGGTCGGGCGCCTGCCTCCCCGGCTCAAGTGCAGAGCGGAGAGCATGCTGAACAAGATGCCCAACGAGCTGTCTAGGGAAGAAGGGCCGACCGGGCCCAAGGAGAAAAACAACTGGGAGGGAGACGAGAGATGGTAGGGAACAATGCTCGACGATATGATAGATATACATTGACGTGCTTTATCGTAGAACTGAGATAGCGGTGTTGTGCTCAAAGTAACGAACCGGCCGTTGATCGCAATATAACTGTTGTGTTCTTGAAATTTGTCCATTCAAATTGAGGTGAATACAAGTCCCGTGTCCGAACTCTGGGAAAAACTGGGTAAAGATAATTCTTTGATCGAATAACTTCAACACTATTTGTTGGTTTGCGTAAACATAGTCGGTTTGCCGCAACAAAATATGACAAATGCCGACGTGTCTTCCTTTGCCACTTGGTTGTAAAAAAGGATGTTCACAAAATGGGTCAGACAGAAAAATGACCCCCACCTTCCACTATCAATGTAGCTAACTATATGTAAACGTAATAACAACTGAACCTATAAAAGATTGCCGAGTGGAGTTTATGTCCTCTTGTCATCATCACTGCTCTCACTGCCATCACTGCAGGGGGGAAACAGGAATGCAAAAATTGTAATCGTCGATCCAACTCGATGAAACATGACAGCATCGCAAGCATATAGGATGTAGATGGTGGTACCAAGCTAATTACACATACCTCTCCTCGTTAAGCTTTGCAATTTTTTTCACTTCCAAGCCAGTCATGCCTAGGTACTTTTGTGCTGATGTAACATTATCTGGCCCTGGAAATGGAGACAGTAACGTTAAACAGTTCCCAGCGAGGAGAATTGCTTATTACAAAGAGAACAGCGCTTGGTAAGGAATGGTATGATATCGTAGCAGTAGGAAACAAAGAACAAGAAATGGAAGTACCTTTAGTCAACTGGAAAACATGAAGGGCGCAGCGTTCTGCTGCTAGGCGTACAGGCATGCTAGAGTCCTTCAAAGCATCAGCAATTGCTGGGCCCAATACAGAGTGATGTGTAGCAAGAGCTGAATGATTTATCTACACGAAGAAACCATTAAATTACCACCATGTCACCAAGAACAAAGGTACCACGTACATTGAGATAAAGAGGCTCCAATGATAAACCTTTGCAGCAGCTTTGATACACGACAAAGATCTTCTCCTAACTTCACTTGAATCATCACGCAAGGCCAAGACAAGCAACTGAACAAGTTGCAAGGTGCTGGCTTCTGACTGTAGCTCGAAACAGAGAATCCTTCCCAGAGTTCTTGTAGCAACTTCACGAACAGGGAACTTCACACAGCACAGACAAGAGTTACAGACACCACAAAATAATTATAAACAGCAGAGGCACACAACTTGATCCAATCAATACCTTGTCGTCTTTAAGAGAATCTTTGAGAAGATCAACCAGAGATGGAAAGGATGCCAAATGACACAATTTTGATGGAGAATGCATTGATATGGATGAGAATGCTAACAAAGCACCATGCCTGGTACACCAGTCTGACGAGGTGCTCACGTTCAATAGGGTTTGCACCAAATCTGAAATCTCTGTCTCCTCCATGTACTGTAAAGAAAACATGGATATTACAGTCAATAAATGCAACCAGTTATAGTAAGAAGAAACTAAGAAATGTGTGAAAGAGTGAATCTTCCCAGATCAAACAAAGGGTTCATCCATGAATGCACTGGCGAACAAGATAGTTCCTCGAAAATGGAGCTCTTATTTTTTTTGTTTATCAATTTTACGCTCAACTCTTGCAGACTAACTATGCCAGTTTGCGTTAGTTCGCTGCATTACTCATCAGTCCTTGAACGAACAAAGAACAATAGCTAATCTGATGACTGATGAGCAATGCAGCGAAGCAACACAGGATGACGAGTAGCCACAAGAAGTCCAGAAATACATTCCACACAATTTCCAGACACTTGCAAACCATAGCATGTGCATATGTCCTTGAATGCACATATTAGGGAAGCTAGCAGTTGCCACTCCAACATTTGCTCTTACTTCAATAAAAAAAAACTCAGAAAAGAGAATCAATTATCTTATTGCAATTGAAGTTCTCATTTGACAATCATTTTGCTCAAGGACAGTGTATCGAGTTTTATACTAAAAAATGTTGCCCTTTTCTTTGAGTTAGCAGAATGTTCTTTTTGGTATATACCGCTCAAACACTAGTTAGACAAATAAGCAACATGATTTCTGATATCATCAAGCCTTTTAAGCCAGAATTGACAAGGGATACAAAAGATGCAAGATTTATCATTACCTGAGACAATGTGCCAATCACTTTTGCAGCACAACTGCGGACATCATCAACTTGAGCCTGCAGCAGATCTTCAAGAAGAGCACAACCACGTGACCTTATTGCAGAGCTGACACTTTTGCCAGCATGTTTGATAACACCTTTAAGAGCAGAAAGCACACTTTCTTCGACAGATTCATCTCCTGACTGTATAAAAGAAAGAAAGAAAATTAATTACTTTTGAACTTGCAGCAGCATGATTTCTCATATAAACAAAAGAAGAGACGGAACATCCGCGGAACCTGCAACATGGACAGAAGTTCGCCAACTAAAGAATCCACCCGTGTGCTAAGAGCACTAAGCTTTCCGAGAGCAGCTGCAGCCCTCGTCCGGAGAGACCTGCAATTCAAATATATTCACATGTGGAGGTAAAAACGTAACTGAAATGGACATAGAAAAAGATAATACTGACCTATTGTTATCCTGTAGACATTTCATAAATGTAGTTTGAAGTTGTGGAAGGAAGGGCTTAAGTGCAATTCCACCTTTCATGATGATGATTGTCAAGGTTGATAGGATAGCTGACTTAACTTGCCAGGGAAACCGATCACCAAGGATGCGAATAAGAGGTCTACATACACATGAACACACAAAAAAAATCTAGATTAGAGCTACAATGGCGGTATGGCATAGAGCAAAAAAACCATTCAACTACCAAACACAAGGTCGGCCAATTTGACAGAATGTTTAGAGTACTGTTTTATTGTCAGGAGGCTTCATCTTCTGAAAAAGATTATCTCCACTGTGTGTGTGTGGGTGGGTGTTGGTTCTAGTTGCTCAGAAGGTACAGAAGATAATACAGCAAAAGCTAAAACTTGGCAGCAATAATGTCATAATACCATTCAATTTGTAGTGTATGGATTGTCTCCTGATTTCCCCATGTATGAACATATGGTTTATGCCTTGTCCCACAGTCACCAGGGGATCAGGTAGAAATCGAACAAATTGTGAAGCAGCAGATAGGTGGAGTGAAAAAAAATGAATATTTCAAAAACAAGAAATCATCAATAGGTGAACTGCATAAAGCACCAATAATTAACATATAACCAACATAGTTTATGCCAACAAGAAGATTTTAAGGCCTAGCTTTGAAAGAATATAAAATGCTAAGGAGCTGTTTAGCTGTCAACTGGACCTGTGGTGGGATGCCTCATGCTTCCCTCAAACAGCACAAATCCTCATATGTGAAACATTCAAAAGGACAATCACAAAACTGAAGCAATTTCAAGAAGACAAAAAAACTTACCCTGTAATTGGCACTACAACTTCCTTAAGAGTCTTCTCACTTGTTACGTCAATTAACTCTCCTAAACCTTCAGCTGCCTGCTCCTTTGTTTCGGCCGACCCACTAATTAAACCCTGGAGTTCAATACAAATGTGTCAGATGTCCTCGTGACTGAAATTTAAATATGTGTACACCATTATAAAATGAAAATTCACAAATGAATACCTGCTGAAATATAGGAAGAAAAGGCTGCAGTGCTTTAGGAAGACATAAGCCAGGCACAAGAATAGGCACACCCTGAAAATGGAAACAGAAGTTTTAGTCTAGGTCTCTAGGATAGGAGCCGCCTCAAAGATCTCAGATTAAAAATTAGTGGCTACTTTAGTAGTAACAGCAACAAATAGCACAAATTTTAGTGGTTCAGTTCAAAGTAGAACCTTTCGCCTTCTACGTTCTTTATCTCTGGCCGTAGAGACAGCATCGCGCACTAGTTTTATATACGTCGGGAGCTGTTCCTTTGGAACAGATGTAGCAACTCTTGAAAATGCTTCTAAAGCAGCCTGTTCATCATCGGAAGTTGATTAAGTCTCAGAAGTAGAAGTGGAACCATACTGCAGGGAAGGCAAGTACTCACTGATACAGTAGCCTTATCTGTATCGCTCAACAAAATTATGAGGGTTGACATCATATCAGAAGCCTCATCAGCCAAATATAATTTAGTGTTTTTAAAGAGGAAACCAATTAGATAGGCTGAACCCCGCCTCATTGATGCCTGCACACAAATAATACATTAAGAAAGAAACAAAAAAGGGTAAAAGCAACGCCCAATATTATTCAAATTCCCAGTTTTTCTAAGAAAAAAAACTCAGGCCAAACAACCTGACTGTCATTGATTCCTCTTAGAAGCTCAGGTATCAAAGTTTCAACTCCTTCCTCATCAATAACCAACAGAACAGTTTCAGCAGCTTTCCTGGCTGAGTTTTGTACATCCTACAGATTAGAGAGAGAGAGAGAGAGAATGTAGGAACAGAATATACAGGTATTAGTGATGCCTAGATAGAAAATGTTGGTGTTTAGAATGCAAAATGTTTCTGTTTAGCATGCATCTCACCACATCTTCATCATCCATAGCAAGAATCAATGCTGGGAGAACAGTTCCAATATGTGAATTCAAACCTGGCCCGGCAACTTCTGCTAGAGCACCTAATGCATGTGCATTAAATGAACTGCGCCAAAAAAGCAATTTGTCAATAAAACAGTGCTATCTGAATTCAGAATGTAAATAAAATATATAAATATATATATATATATATATATCTCAGTAGACAACTCACGAAAGGGGGGGCTGGACTAATTTGGGCAATATATGGGGCAAAACAGCTGCTGTTCTGACACTGTAGAATCACATCAAAAGATCAATATTTGTGAGTTATATTTGTGAGTTGAGACTTCAAGTCAGACATCTAATCTCACCAAATTAATGAGAACCAGAAAATAGAATAAAAGAAAACCTTAAAATCTGTTTTAGACCATCAAGGGCTGTTGCAGATGTATCGTCATCTTCCAAAGCCCGTAGCAATGTGGGGACAATCTCATCAATGGCTTGCAGTCCAGCACTCTATAAAAGGTGAATAAGTTAAAAAGAAGATAAAAAGACAAATCATCCGTAATATCAGAAATTCAGAACAGGTTTGAGCTCAAATACCTTGTACAGAGTACTAAACGCTAACCCAGCAGATTCACGGACCTCTTGGGTGCTGTTACAATAGATATGGCTAGATGAGAACATCAGATAAAAACAACAAAAAGGAACAGCAAGAAAGCATACCTGTCACATAGAGCAGTACGAATGGTAGGAATAAGTAAATCCATAAAACTTAATAGCTGGTGTTTCCCAGCACTGCCCATAACCTCACTCAAACCAATGCAAACTCCCTGAAAAGCAAGAATATTCAAGTATGTTGACCATTTCAATAAGCCTATACTAAACAAATAAATGTTCAGCTCAAAATACATAAACAAAAACACAAAAGGTAGTGGCTCTAGAAGGAACTTTTAAGACGAGCAGAAATTTTCACAGGAAACGATATGAATATTTTGAAGTCAATATCTACTTAAAAAATATCCTTAACATCAGTGGAACTATTTCTGGGGGCATTCAGAACAGACTGATCCAGCAAGCCCAAATAGGCAAGACATGAAACCAAGAGACAACAATAGGTGATATAAAGAGTAAACTGTGCATTCTAATACCGAAGAATAGAAAAAGGTAATCAGTAGCCTATGCCAAGGTTTGGGCACATGGATTGATTTATTATTAAGTTACTAATAATTTAAATATACTTTTGTGCATATATACATTCCACTGAAAAAAACGCAACATTCTATTCAGAAATATACATAGAATGCTCCTATGTCATTTAGAAAAATGGTTAAATAATATTGGTCTCTTTTAGGCATCTTCTGTAGTGAGTAGTGACTATGACTCCATGGGCAGGCAATGTTTTGTGATCGGCTTATCGTTCCTAATTGATCTAGTACCGATCAAGACAATTAATCGACGATCAGGATGATTGCTGCCTAATCGTCCATCATATAGCAGGACTATATATCATATATGTATGGTATATATACCATATACTATATATTTATCGAGCATCAAGACTATATTTCTACTTAGTTGGTTACTTACCTGTGAGATCTGACTCCATATTCTTGTCCCAGCCTCCATATGTATGGCTGGAGTGGGAGTGGGAGTGAAGACTGAGGAGAGAAAGAGTGGGGATGACCGGATGAGGTATATAATAAAACCCTAATGGGCCTGGCCCAAATAAATATAGCCCAGTAAATGAAGCAGCCCATCTGTCTATTTAGTTATGATCGAGCCAGAGACCTAATCGAACGATTAATCACGACTAACCGACAACTAATCGGACGATAAGGTTTCTGATCGCTCTGATCTAATCGGAGGGCCTAATCGAGTACTAAGTACCAATAAGGACGATTAATCGCGATTAATCGGACGAGCAGAAAACAATGTAAGCAGGTCGATCCAATTGCAAATTCTAGTTATTCTCTACATTTACACATTTCGGGTGGCGCAAACGTGCTGAGACTGGCAGCAATTTGCTGGGTTATATACTTGCATCTAAAACATGAACTACAGTTACCTTGGATGGAAAATCCATTAAAACTCTTGATTATATGTTATGCCTGCACCCTTATGTAACATTGGCCAGTTCTATACTTAGGAAAGATGCAGGAGTTGGTCATTGAAGGTGTGAGCATCATGATGCAGAAAGTTCTTTTCCCATCAAACACACAGGAGAGCTGTGTATCATCATTATATTAAAAAGAAAAAAGGGTATAAGAAACCTGTATAACAGTGACACAAACCACACATCATAAACCACACATCATAGATGTGACGTTTGGACTTATGTAATTGTTGATGTTCAACTCTGAACTGAGGTGGTCTTGGTTGTAATAGATTACTCAGTTAAGTTCTGATTCTGCCTCTTCCTAATGGTAGCAAAATATGAATCAGATTGTTGCTGTTTGGGGGCAGGTTTGGATCTCCTAGCGTCTTGTTTGCTGGTCTGTCTCCTACTTAACTCTCTTATCTGTTGGGTGCTTATATTTCCGTTCATGTTGATGGAATTGGGGAACAGCCCCTTTTCGGAAAAAAAGAAGTTATCCACCAGACATGTTTTATTAAGATAACTTACTTGTCTTCTGCTAGCACTTGGGTCTTTGAGTCCTTGTGACAGGATTGGAATAATCGAGGGCAAAACTCTTTCACCCAGCTTCCTTACAAGCTCGCCAAGTGATCTTCCAGCGACCTGCAAAACAGCAATACAGAGCAAAATTAAAAATGGTATAAATCCCTACAGATATCAAACACACATGAAATAGACCAAACCTGACGCCTTTCTGAGGAAGATGATGCAAGAGATGAAATAAGTGTGTCCATAAGTACTGGCATTATCTCTTTCAGAGTTCTTGGAGTATTTGCTACAATTGTCTTCCAGACATGTAATGCAGCCTGAGATGAAGAGAAAATTAGAACAAGGGCCAGGAATGCCAAACAGTGGAAAACTGGAAAATTTTAAAAGCATAAAGAAAGCAACATACGCCACTGATCTAAAATGGGCTATTATTAATGAAGATGACTTAAAATAAAGCATATACCTGCCGGACAGTCAAGCTGACATCAGAACGAACCATATAAATGGCAGCAAGAACTTCATTGCGTTTCTCCCTTCCAAGTACTTCAATAATAGCACGCCCCTGAGCCTCTGTACTAGCACCTTCATCATCACTTCCACCCTCAAGGATTGCCTTCCCAGAAGTTCCAGCGACCTAAAGATAGAATTGTTACCAGATGATGCAACATATAAAGTGAACCTAATACCTAAGTTCAGTTCTGAACAAATGAGATATCGACCTTAAATAAGAGATCCCCAAGAAGTTCAACAGAACTTTGCCGGATACGCCAATTATCACTGAAGATCCCATCCTCGATAGCAGGAAGCAACAGAGGTAAGGACCTATTCAAAAAAGAAAGAATCATAGTCAATAAGAAGCAGAGAAAAAATCAGAAGTAACTAATTCAAAGAGGAGAGCATACGTAGTTGCATAATGCTCCACAAAGACATGACCAGCAGAAAGTGCAGCATCACGAACAGATTCGTTCTCATCAGCAAGCCCTGGTAAGAGTAAATAAATTATTAGAGAATCAATATGCCAAGTGCAGAGACAGATATTGAAAAATCTTACCATCTAATATAGCAGGAAGAACAGCCTGCAGATAGTTCTGGAAAACGCCACCCAAGGACCTTGGCAAATACTATAAAATAGAATATAAGGTATTAGTAACACATTGCATTTTACAGGAATACTCCCTCCATATCCGAATTTGTTGACATTCTGGGCTCTAGGCCCGTTTTCACAAAGGTTGGCATTCTACTCCCTCGTGGTGTATTGTTGACGCATTTGCCCCTGGGCAAGCCGCCCATTCAGCTCCCGGCCGCATTCAACGCGTGGAACGAGGCAATGCAATAATGGCCATGCATCAACAAAAAAGAGGCCTCGCCGGGCTTTGAACCTGGGACCTCACGACTCAATCCTCACTGTGCTGAGCTGGCCATTTGAGCCTTTGGTTGCTTCTTGAAAGAAATGCACCCGCAACCATATTTATTAGGGGTAGAGATGGAAAACTAACCCTTAATTGATCACTCCTTGGTAAGCACAATCATGTCCTAAACGTCAACAAATTCGGGTATGGAGAGAGTATAGTCATATCATAACACAGGAAAATATGGGAGAAATTACCCGGAAAAGTGTAAGATGTCCATCACGAACGGAAGCCTTTTGGTGTGAACAGTTCCGGATGATGTCAGGAAGAATATGGTCAAAATAATCTTGGCCAAGAGCAGCTAAAACCTGGAAATTGAATATAATCAAACATGGAAGAAATGTGATACTACAAAAGAAAGGCACTCAGAGCAAGAAGAGAAAATAGAAAAACAAACCTCACTCAATCCCTGGGCAGCACCAGATCGTTCAACATTACTATTATCTGATTTCAGAGTATCCAATAACCATGGCACAAGATCTGGGAAGATTTCTTCACCCATTCCACTTATAAGAGATCCCAGAGCTCGAGCAGCCACTGCCCTGACTTCAGGTATAGGATCCACTAGAACCTGCAAGATACGGTCAAACACAGTAAGGAAAATACACTCAACTGAATCAACAAACTAACTACTACCAGCAGTTGCGCACTTCTGACTTCTGAGGTGTGGTGCAGTCCGAATAGGCAGATAACTTACCTTCTTAACTTCTGGTAGGAGCAAACCAATGTATGGGATCATATCCTTTGGTTCCGTAACCAAAGAAGACATGTTTCCAACTATTTGAGCAGCTTTCTTTTTAGTCTCAACACCCCTCTCCCTCAGTCCTCTATGCACAATAGGCACAAGCAGTGCAAGCGATGGTGCGTCTATAGAGTTAATAAAAGTAGTCTGCAAAAAAACATGAAGATGTAAACCTAAACAATAATGATCAATCTTGAATTCTTGATTGGCAAAGTGATGCAAGCAATCAAAAGCCACCAGTTAGGCTGAATACTATCTTAGGTCTCATTACCTGAAGAAGGATGTCAAGAGAGTGTTTAGTGTGGGCATTTGGATCCATCAGAGCTGACAGAAGAATAGGGACTAGTGCAGAAATTTCAGGATTCTTTATGACACTTCCAACCTGAAAAATGAAACAAAGCATAGTTCATTAGAGACACGGAATAATAACATACAATTGCCATGGTAAATGAGCAAACATTACCTCCTGGAGAGCTGTCTGTCCAGCCGCTTGGACTTTAGGATGTGTGTCTGTTAGTACCTGGCAAAGATATTGCATATTTCATAAAACTTGATGTTAGGTTATATAAGCAGCTTATAAGCTCAAACAGAAATTGTGTCATATACCTCTGTTAACTTTGGAACAATCTTTGGAAGACACTGAGATAGCTGCTGAGGAGCACAATATGCCATGGCACCAAGAAGTTGAACGCTGCTTTGCTTAGTACGCCATGCTTTATCTTCTAGACCCTGGGAAAACCGTATTAATGATCTCCATCCAGATGTGCTTTAAGGAAAACTTTGAACGTATCAGACAAGCTAAATAAATTCACCGTATGTCACTTTTAGAAAGTGAATGTGACTAGCGTAATATTTTGTAAAGTATCTGAACACCTATTTTATCTTCATTTAAGGCCTTGTTTAGTTCCCAAAAAAATTCAAGATTCCCCATCACATCGAATCTTTGGACGCATGCATGGAGTATTAAATATAGATTAAAAAAAGGTAACTAATTGCACAGTTTGTCTGTAATTTGCGAGACGAATCTTTTGAGCCTAGTTAGTCTATGATTGAACGATAATTGCCAAATACAAACAAAAGTGCTACAGTAGCCAAACCCAAAAAATTTCACGAACTAACCAAGGCCTAAACAACTAACATAAAGGTACGAACAGTACAAATGAAAATAAGTGAAGAAATTTCCAGAATGTGTAGACTTTTTTATAAAAAAAAAGTAATAGATGGACCTCATGATGTTCTGCTCTTTAAAGTTAATGGAAACAAACTAGTAGTTTCTGGTGCCAATGGCCTAAAATATTCAGCGGAAAGTTAAGTGGCTGTCAGATTTCAATATATAACAAGATGAATTGACCACTTGTACTCTCCAGAACATTTGGATACAATACATGTTACAATTTGGTAGAATCAAATAAGATATATTGATACCTTAAGAAGTGAAGGAAGGACAAGCTTCACACCAGGACCAGTGAGCTGAGACATCATTGCCCGAGCAGCACACTCAGCAGCTTCACGCACTGCTAGGACTTGATCAGAGAAAGACACAAGTAGGAACGGAAGCATTTGAATGACATACCTACAAGAAAGCAAATATAATGAATCACTTGGAATCAGAGCAACAGTTTTAAGTGAAGAGGTGCCTCACTTACGGCTCAAATAGTTTGCCGAGCTTCTCACACAGGCACTCAAATCCAAGTAAAGCTCCTTCACGAGATTTTGCAGAGATTCTGCACACAAATGGAAAAATTCAGCACTATCATGGTTAGCAATCAGAAAAATCCAATTTAATACTCTAGATAAATTTTATTCAAATGCCTAGAGAATAACAAGACATGAAAACTGAATAAAAAGGCTGTGCACATAATTTAGTGAAAATTTATGACAGGTGAATGCATACTAATTTTATTTACAAAGTCCCTATATATAGCACTAGTGGATGAGGTAACAAAGTAGACAACCTGTCTTCCAAATTTTGCTGCAATGTTGCAGCAATGCCATATTTTTTCAAGGAAGAAATTCCAAATCCTTTAACCACACCAGCAAGGCCAAAGGCTGCACCACGTCGCTCACCATACTTGTCACATTTCATCATCCGATCCAAGAGTCTAGAAACAAGAGCTTGACCCTCTTCCTGGTTATATAGAGGATAGAGCATTTTAATCAAATAAAACATAAAAAGAAAAGCATAAAAAAAATTGGGTAACAAATGGATACAAAGTCATGAACAAAACACACCTGTTTGGATACCATAAGTGGGGACAAACAATCTGAGACAGCACGTTGAACTGCCTCTGATGGGGTGTTAAGGACATCTAGCAACTTCTCAATGACACTGTGAACTTTGGGATCATCCTGTTACAAATACTATATTTAGTACTGTGAATGTATCTTATAAATAAAAGATAGCTCAGTATCCATCTACACCTTTGATAGATGTTTGGCCAGAGCACCAGTGAAAATAACAACACCTTCCCTCACAAGATCATATGTTTCCTCGTCTGATGCCTGTTACATATGGATTACATAGCAAATAAGAAAATAAAGAACCATAATAATATATTAGTAAAGTTACTAATAGGAACGTAATATATTGAATAATACTAGTACAATTATTAATAGGAAAGTAGTACTTGCCCTTTTATTCAAGTAGCTCTCAAAAATAGGAAATAGCAAAGGAACATTTTCCTTTCCATGCCTATCAATAATAAGGATGCCAGCATTAATCATTCTACCACGAACATCAACATTTGGATCAGCCTGTAAGTTCCCCATGAGAAGAATTAAAAGTTAAATGTAAGTGGCACTGCAATGATAAGATCCACAAAAACAAAGCAAACTACTTACCAGAGCACGTGAGATGAGAAATGTCATAACAACAGGAAGATCTTTAGAGGCCAAAACATCAGCGATAGAGTGGAGTGCTAATGCAATGCCCTGTCTTCCAAGCCAGTGTGCATCTCCAAATTCAACACCAGGGCCAAGATCACGAATGTAAAGAGAGAAAAGGGTAGAAAGTGCATCCTGAAATAATGACACTCGCAATAAAAAAAATTACTCCAAATCGGCAACAAATTCTCCAATCAAGGTGGTTCTATTCAAATTTGATATGAATATGAAACTAATGATACAGTAGAAACACAAGACTGTACCCAAATACACAGCATTATATTTTCCAGTTTTTTTATATGCCATCTTAGTTCAGTGGTCCATGTCCATTTCAAATGTCCTTACATACAGTAAAACAACATCCCATCCCAATAGTAATAACTAAACTAACGCAGTCTTTAAATGTGCCTTGCATGCTCGTCTTGCAAAATCCTTGAGCATCTATATAGTAGCCGAAGGGGTGCAAATACAGAACAGAAATTTTTGCATTGTGGGCAACTTACTTGCATTTTGTCTTGATTTTCATCCAATGCCGCAGCCAGAGCCTCAGCAGATGCAGCACGAACATTGTAATTTTTATGGGAAAGTGCATCGAAAATACCAGAGTAATCAGTGATGACATCAAAACCAAAGCGGTCCCATAACTCCTCTGCTAATTCAGCAACCACCTAGAGAAGGTACATGAGCCAAAGAACAAGCAAATAAATATCATTTCTTGCTCTAGAAAGAAAAAAAAAGTTCAACATATTTCAATAACATAAACAAGATTAATAGAGCAGTTCCAAGTCAAGTTCACAGGGATGCTACAAACCTTCTCCGGATCATGTGCAGCAATCCAGAGGCTTGTTGACACCTGCAAATCTCGTTGCACAGAGTGCACAGGAACACATTTTATAGCAGTTAAGCAGGCAAGCCTAACGTGCACTTCTTTTGCATATACACCAACAAGAGCCTGGAAAAAGAAAGAGATAAGAATACATAGCACTAGATGAAACAAAATAGGACAAAATAAGATGAAGAACAGACTACAAAATAACAACCTGTGCTAACTCATGGCTTCTTAGACCTAGGCATAGCTCATTCAGCATAGGCCCAACTGAAGGATGATAGGCAGGAACAGTGCTTAGCACATGATAAAGAACCTAGGCACAGAAAAATTAAGATAGTAAATTATAGGAGTCTATGAGAATAAAACAAGGAACATCATTAAGGCTGAAAGAACTAAGAATGTTTAACTGATAACATCCTAGGACGAGGAAGCGGTAGTATTGGATCCATATGCAAAGATAGTATGTGAACCACATCATCATGAAGACACGTCTTTTTTGAAGATAGAAGGATCCTTTCCATGATCTGAACCAAAAGGTAACGACATAAATAAATAAATAAATAAATAAAAGGACAAAAACAGGGAAAAGTAAATGCTTTAAGAGAAAGGTCAAGAGGAATAGAAGTGAATTTATGGTTGGACTAAAGACAGTGGATGACATACCGGAAAGACAAAAGTAAATGAATCTGCTGGAAGAGGACCCGCTTTGCACGCAATAGTCAGCCCATTTACTATTTGTTCAAAGAGGCCAGATGAAGGCTTCTTCTTGCTATCATCTTCCATGATCACAGGTGTAAGATCCAAAACCATTTCAAAATCACCAACAGATATCACACGAATTGCAGCAGCAATCTCAGGCGCCCAATTGCAAAGAGGAGGTGCTGTGCAACGAGCTAGCCTCAACATTGTACAAAATGCAGCATCGCTTACTATTGCAGAACTTAGCAAAGGTTCAACATAATTTACCTGCTTGGCACACCATCAAATTCTGAGCCACAACAGGTATGATAAATACAAATGTAGAATGTGCATCACTATTAACAACCGTGTCATATGCCAAAAAAATAATTATAAAAGGATATAAGAACCTAAAATATTTCTTCAAGATATGCTCTATCACACACTGATAACCAAATACAAATTTCACTGTTTTTTGACAATATATGAGGGTCAATTACAACATACTTTATTATCATGATTTGACTGATCGTAAAAAGTACTGGTGCGAAAACAAGATAACATATCGGTGCGTCTATTTATTAAGACAAAAATCATAAACATATATGATATAAACATTTCCAAATTCACAAAAAAAATGTAAACCTCGGTGCAGACACAAAAGAAAAGGTCGCTTTTTCTTCAATTTACTTCCTATCAATTATTCAATTTTTGGGTAGCTTTCTAGGTTTGAAATCCGATCTTCAGTAAACAAGGTATGTCCACTGTGTTCAATATTACTCCTAGACGTGCATATTGCTCCCTCTATCTAGCAACCTTCAATGTTGTGATGAAGTTCTGACAAGCACGATCTATGGGCTGGCAGCCTAGTAACAGCTAACAGTGAAAACAGAAAGAAGCTACAGAGGGGAGGAAAAGATTGCTAACCAGTGATGGCAGTTGACCATGAGTAAATATAGGATTAGCAATAGCCAATTCGCCAAGGGCATCCAACATTAAGGAGAGAATCTTCTGCACTTGCCCAACCTTCATACGTACAGATGCTTCCTCCTTCAAGAGCAATTCTCTGGCCTCCTCTTTAGCAGTCTTAGCCTTGTCTATAGGAGCTGGAAAATTTTGTACATAAGTTTTCACCAAGTAACGCACTATGCATATGTTGTGTCACGACTAAGAGATTGAAGTACCAGTCTTTTTTGTAGATTTCCCAGTTTCTCGCTTGCCAGTGCTTGAGGATTCTCTCTTTTCATTCTTTGCAGGGACAACAGACCGAGCTGTATGCTACAAATTATAGCAACAACAAATTTTTAATATACAATAGGTTAAACCCATATTCACGTGACTATCTAATAATAATAATAATACATTAGACTGCACGTTTGGTAGATTGTTTTCTGGCAAAGACTCGGAAGCTACATATTAATCACAAACTGCAATCAAAATATATTTTAAAAAATAATAATAATTTGCAAGAACAAAACATTACTGCATCTTGATCATCATATGCACGGAAACGCCCCTTTGCAAGTTTTGTATTTTTGGAAGCAACAGCCTCGGCGATGTAAACTCCTTGCTCGGTTGACAACTGCCCCTCTGGAGTATAGAATATCTACATTGGATTTAGAAGAATTTGTAAGATTCTATGCTCAAAAAGAACTCAAGCAAATTATGAGGCTAGTGATAAAAGGCACAAAAGCAAAAGAAAGTAGACCTTAATTGCACACAAGCTAACAACCTCGCATAAAAAACTATAAACCTTCTCCAGATATCATGGAATCCAAGAGCTTTAGTACCAACCAGTACCTCAAAATATTCTAATGCATAAATTATGCAGTGTGAGAAAATTGGTATGCCATATTCGAGAAAATAGAAGATTGGTATGAATATTGTCTGCATCATATGGTGGGAAAGTTTGTGGAACAAAAGAAGCAACACAAACCATCTATGTGAGAGCATAACAAAAAAAAAGAACTTTCATGCATGAAGCAAAAAAAAAAATAAAAAAACAACAACAATAAAACTATACTGATAACGTAGACATCAAATAGAGTTTGAGTATACGCGAAAATATAGAGTTTGAGAGTAATTTGGACCATTATGACCGAAATTTATGGCAATAGACTAACAAAAAGACTTCTAAGAAATTTATTTATTTATTTAAGACCAAATTTCATCAAGAAGTCCTCAAAGCTGACCTTAATATCACTCTCAGAGAAGGAATCGTGCAAGGTGCGCTCCTGGAGTCCTATGAAGTGCTGGAAAGATAAAAGATGGATAAAATGTCAGGGAAAGATATTATAAGCTCCATTTGGGATAACAAAGTGATAAGATAACCTTCTCAAACTCTAGAAATGTGTCGTTAGGAGTAATTGTCATAAGCGTCGATAGCGAACATAATGCTGCACTCTGTACTTGCTTGTTGGAACTAAATAGACCGTCTTGTGAAAGTAATTCCTGAACAACAAATCTACTGGTTATTGATGACTTGGATGGTATGTAAGAATAATACTAAAAAGTGGCACAAATAAAGAATTTGTCAGAACAGGATTTCCATAAAAAGCAATGTATGGTAGCATTCAAATTAGATTCATGGAGCACGTAGTCAACTAGGCATGATAAAGGCATCGGCGTGGTTTGCCTTTTCTCAGCTGACATGTCAGTAGGCCACACCATCAGATGAAAAGGAATTTCAAATACTATTATACTACAACCTCAAAACCAAGCAGGTCTATAATTGATGATGGACCACCAGAACTAGCCAATTTCCCCAGAGAATTATAGGCCACACCATCAGATAAAAAGGAATTTTCACTTGTTTGATGTTTGCAAGAAACAATAAATTGCCATCTTAAGTTATGTGAATGCTAACTTTGAGAATATGACCAATGAGGCCAACCATAATAAACTTCCACCAAAACTATAGAGGAAACTATATGAACTTCTCTAGAGTAAACCAACCATGATCCTATCCTGTTCCAGGCAGATTTCAAAATGTGCCTATTTTGATAAGGCTAGTCACTGCCACTAAACAACTCATAGTTTGTGATGATAAAAAAGCATCGCATAGTATGCTTTTACTAGCATGTTCCACCTCTATGCATTTTTTTATTAACTTAACAAGGTATCATGACCTAATATCTACTGATGGATAAAAAAGTATGGCAAACAAACAGAAATAGGCCAATGTCCAGATGGCCCCACTAAACTAGTGTTTGGTTCGATTTACTCTCCCAACTATTTAAGTTGGTCCAATTTACCCCTTAACAAGATTCGTCATTTTTTTTGTCTTCACATACAAGTTGAGTCTTAATTTCAAATTGGGTGAGATGATAGCAGTCATTATATTTTATGTTAAAAATTACTAATATTTCATTATTATGTTCTGTATAATTTTGTATGTCGAGTGTTTATCTAATATCTATCATTAAATGCCCTAACCTATCAAAATAATAATGAAAGATTTAGGATGTATTAATTATTATTTAACATAAATTATAAAGTACTCTACAAAATTTGAAATTCAAACTCAAGCTGTACATGAAGAAACAAAGAAAATCCTGTTACAGGGTAAACTGGGACAACTGAAATAAATTATTGGGGACATTTGGACATAGTTCAAACTTGAGGAGAATAATTTGGATTTTTTTTCCTTGAAAAAAAAGTTTAAAGTTTCAGAATTACCTTGCAGATAACGGAGATGTTGGGAGTAATTAAGTCAACAAAGAAAATCTGTTCTTGTCTCAGCCTTTTTTGCAACCTCTGAAATTTGATGAAATCAATCAAACATGAAAATAATTTGGTAGAAGATAGCTAACGAGATCCAAACCTTATATACACCAGCTGGGCTTGAGGAGCTGGAAAGACAAGGGTGGTGGGAGCACAAAATAATTCGAGAATATGATCTCGGACTATGCACAACAGCATAAGGTGCAATCAGAAACAAGCACTTGACAAGGACCTCAGTAGATGGAACAAATGGTATCTGGGAATCCGAAGAGCTATCCATATCACTGATTGAAAAAAAGAGTGTCAGGACACAAGATATGCAAATTCAGAGCATTCAGATGAAGAAAAAGTAACAACACAGCGGAGAACAGATAATTGCAAGAGGAAGACAAAGAATCAGGTGCCTACCCTTGTTTCAATATTGACAGTCTCTCTCCAACTAGTGACAACCAATCTGTGAATAAGAATAGGATATCTTCGGCTAGACCACTGGAGCTTGAGAAGATTTTCTTGGTAACATCAGAAGCTACCTTTCTCACTTCCCAGCTTGGATGGCAAAGTAGATATATTTGCAGCTGTACAAAAGGACAATGAATCAATACATGCTACAGCCCATATAAGTATTTCTCCAGTAGTAAGAAGCTAAAAGTGCATATCAATATTTTAAAAGACTTTCAGATAAGAAAAACAAGATTCAACAATTTAAAGCATTCAAGCCAACTATATGTACCTGCAGCAATGACTGGATCGAAAAATATTCTCGAACCCTGCAATTCAACATATGAATTAAGTTGAGGGCAGAAAAGGAAGGTACTGGTCTACACACAAAACCCAATCTTGGTGAATGCTAGAACTAGAGCTAGACCTGAAGAAATGTTCTACAAGCAGTGATTGAAGAAGATCCAGGACGGCTAAGCAATCATCATCTGCTAGTTTGGGAAGCTGCCAGAAGAAAACAGTGTTACAAAAACATGAATACAAAGAGACTTAGTTTCGAGGTAGCATCAAAAGATCTTAAAAGATTCAATACCAATGATAACACTACGCCCTATTTTCTGTAACCACTGATCACTATTTCTCCAAAGTCCAAACACATTTTACATAAATGCAGATTACATAATGTAGTAGCTCCTCAGGTTCTAAATAATAAATAAAACGGTGCATGAAATGCTGAAGTACATCCACTTCTCGTGTCATTTTGCAGGATAACAAATTATTCTTGGTGGAAATTCAGAACAACAGAGTTACCAGCTGTAAAGAGATCAATGAGGGTTCATTTTGAGCAATCAATGTCCACAGTTTCTCCTTCAGAATGGCACCATCTGCATATCAAACCATATTTAAGGCAAAATGTGCTAGCAAGTATACAAAAAAGGCACTTGGATACAAGAAATCGTAGAAACCTGCTTTTGTATCAACAGCAGCAAGCCTCGATACTGCAAAGAGTGCATAGACTCCATCCAACCGCTGTGTTGCCTTGCTGAAGCCAGTTTTTGACAACTGAATCAAATGATCCAATAAAGAAGCAACCTGGAGCAGACCAGTTTATCAATAGTTAATATGAGTCAGTGCTTAGTATCAGCATTTTTTCTGCCATTGAACCATTCTTCCTTAAGCAAAGAAAAAGTAATAATACTAAAAGCAGACGCGCTACTAGTTGGTAGGTTCGTCAAGTTGGATGCCCCCCACCAGGGTTTGAGCCCTGGTGGTGTTTCCGTTGGTGCTTCATTTTTTATATTAAAAAAAGGTCCCTCACTGTGAAACCTGTCCATGGGGGTGCACCTGGGCGGGCAGCCTTCGGGACCTTGTCTAGACCCAGATTTGGTTTAGTCTCTTCTCAAAAATTAAGTAAACAGGATGATGGTTCTTTACATATATACAAACTCTCGAAGTAACTCCCTTACCTTTGTTAAAGAATCCGAGTTTTTGCATATAACTCGTAAAAATTTTAGATGCCCCTTCCTTAAAGTGTCTTTCTCTTTCAAGCCTGCAGCAATAAATGAAACAACATCTGGTTGGACAGCTTCAGCTGATACCAAAGCCCAGGATCCTATTGCTGATAGAATCGCCAATTTCACCTCCTCGATACCTATCATAAGATAGAAAAACTATGAATCGAGGACATTAGATGAGGCTATGAAGCATAGAATGGAGCTATTGAACTTTACCATCATCCCTGTAACACGTTAGAAGGAAACTTGATACTGAGGGAGCAAGTCTGCCTATTTGCTTCGGAGGAGATCTTGATAGCTGCTCTAAAGCATTTATTGTTCCAATTCTCTGGTATGGAAGTGATAGTTTCCCTTCTGAGCCTGCCCAAACCAAGTTTGTCAAGAGAGATATGAATTACAGCACAAAATTGCAAACTGTAATACTGCATAAAAATTGAGTTAAGCGCTAACACCACTTAACATGATAGGTCAACAGATATTAGAAAATAAAAATACACATGTAATACCTCCTAAAACAGCTTTGATAGCATTGACCATGGAAGGTAGAGCATCTGGATCACTTGACTTCTCACTTAGTGTACCTATAATACTCAAAGCATTAACCCTCCTCTCTTCATCTGAATGCCGGGCCTGATGCAGAACAACTGGCATAAACTCCATGGAATACTTGCTTAGGTCTAAACGGACTGTCTTAAGAAGATATCCAATAGACTGTAGTACGATTTCAGGATTTCTTTTCAGCATCTTTATGCATGATGGTATAACAGTATTCTTAAAATCCTCATGCCCAATCTCCAAGAAAAGAGGCTTAAAAGCTTCAGTGGCTGCTTTTGGTGGCCGGTCTTTTGAACTCAAGATGGTTTTGACATACAAATCAAGGAACACCGACTGCAAATGATATCACATATCGTCAAACACATGAGGGGAATCCACAAAAAGGATACAATAAGTTAGGTCAAACATTTGATGAATGAATACATAATTGCTTGACTACTAACAGGTGGAAATGCAGGACAAATATGAGGTTGAAGGTTTACCTTGTACTCAGTGGATAATGATGGAGAGGTAATGGTAAAATCCAGTATTAGATTCAAAAATGCAGGAGAATCTCTCATGGAAATCCTTAAATCTCTGAGCTCCTCTATGTACATCTTATATATTCCACTAGGCTGGAAAATGAAACTAGATAAGATATGGGCAGGAGACAATTATGACTTGATCTAAATTTATTTATTATTGCCAATAATTACCTCAGAGAAAAGATGAACGAATAACTGTTTGCAAGTCCGGCACCGACGGAAGGACCCGTCCATAAGGGCTTGACATAAGACTGCTTGTGCGTTGGCCAGTCTGGTAAAAGCACCTTTTGAAAGTGTGGCAAATTGACTCCATTTCAGAAGATAGTGTGACCATCTGAGAAGCTTGAAGCTTGTAAGGGGGTTTGAAACCTTTAGATTCTTTTCCATAGATTGTACAAGTACCGCAGCAAAGGGCTTCATGAAGGTGGGTTCACCAAGAGCCTGAATAACCATATCATCTACTGCTTTTCGTGATGCCCGATCGTCATAGATTGGCAATGTCTGGAAAATGAGATCAACTAACAATGCAATATCTGATGGTGACTCTGCACGTAAAACAAAGTAATTTAAGAAAAATCATAATGATTGAATAAGTATCAAATAGATGAGCAGCACAAGTATCAATTTACATTCACATGGAAAATGAATCTGCAGAGGGACAAAGGTTCATACTTGAGAGAGAGAGAGAGAGAGATCAATTCACAGCACACACACACACATACACACCAAGAAAGAAAAGCTATTGTCTAGGATAGTGGCAGATAACTTGTCTTAGGATGTGTAAATATATTTGAATGTTTTTTAAATACCGAGAAAAAAAAGAACATTAACAAGTCATCTGAAGGAAGGTTCAGCTTGGGTGACCTAATAGCACATGTCTTTCTCAAAGTTCATTGAATCCACTGCTATAAGATGTTGTGTACAAAATATTGGCAATTGTCCAGACACATGGTAGTAACAACCATAGCACCTGGCCAGATAAATAATCAACTAAAAGTGAAGCATAGCTTAAGCATACAGCAAGATCACAAACAATCTAGTTGCAGCATTGGTGTTAGTACATGGTCAGCACAATGAATCCTGGTATCGATATGATCAGAATAACAAAGTGTTATTAACGCTTTAATGTCACGGCAATCACATATATCACATTAAGCTCAAGTGGCACTGCACATGAGCTCTCGTGCCTATCTCAAATTGTTGGACCATGATAGAATAGGTTATAACATGAGTCAAGAAACCTTGCACTGATCACTACAAGATATGAAACAGAATCATCCATACAGAATAAGCATCATATATTGTCCACAAGCTCCATTCACATGTTGAAATCCCACATGCAGAACAGGTGGATTGGGTCTGTACAACAAAATGTAACTTGAAACTACACAGCTAGTTGGTGCTGACCTATGCATGATCGACAACTACAATACACCACAGATCAGAGAAGTTAAGACGAGTAATCGAGAAGGTATGCATCGAAAAAACATATATGGTCATAGAAGCTCAACAAAGCCACACGCTAATCTCAGTAGAAAATCCACACGGGCTGTTCAGCACATCTGAGCAAGCACGGGGGAGCTGAGCTAACAAGCTTCGATCCGCTGCAATTTGAGCGGAATTACGCATGAAAACAAACACGCAACACCGTCACGATCCACGAGGAGATCCAGCTCGCGCAAACATCGCCAAAAGTTTTCGTCCGATCGCAGAGCCCTGACCCCTGAGCCCCTCACTCCAAAAAGTAGGTGCGCAGGGACGAGCGCAGCGCACGGGACGGGGGGCCAAAACACGCAGATGACGGTGGGCGAGCGATCCCGAAGAAGGAGAGCGGAGACGATGATGGGATGAGTACCTGTGGCCTTCGCGATGAGAGGAGGTAGGGTGTGGCGGAAGAGGCGGAGGCGGCGCTTCGCCGAGGAGGTTGAGACCTCGACGGCGGCGGCGCGCAGCACCTCCTCCACTGCCGCCTCCTGCGCGCCCATTTCGCTGGGGGGCGTGGCGGCGGCGGGGCGGGGAGATGGGTTGCAGCGTGGTGTGTGCTGCGGCGGCCAAAGACTGCGCAGCCGCAATGCAGGGTTGGGGAGGGCTGTGGGCTGCCGAGTTGATTGGGGTTTAAGTCCGAGTAGTAGACTAGATGCGACAACCCAATGACGTGTGGGGACTCCAGGTCAGGGCTCTTGGAGCAGCTTCTGCTCCGGCTCCAACTGAAGCCCTGCCAAAGGATGAGAGAGAAAACAACTCCGCAGGTGAAGCACTTCGGAGCCGGAGCCATTTTTGTGTTAGGCCGACGGAGCCGCATGGTTGGCTTCTTCCGGCTCCTCTTCCATGAATGGAAGATTGGCCTCCTTGGGGCGAGGAGAGATGCTCTTGCTGGGAGGAGGGACGATTACACATCGGAAAGTAAAGAATGTGATGATGGAGATTTTCAATGGCATAATATATATAGCAGCTTAAAGTTCCCAACAAAGTTTGAATGTTTATATAGAGATTGGCCCATAATAGCCTCCCATTAAAAGGAACTTGGTGCAGTGAGGGGTCAAAATTGATACATTATGCCTGCAAAAGATTGGATGAAGATTGTGGCCATTTGTTTTTTTAAATGTAAGTATATGCTAAACCATAAATAAGATCTGGACTCTTGACAAAAGTGAACAGCTGAAGGTATGGTGGTCGACTAGAAACAAGGTTGATGAAGGAAGAATGTGGCAGAACCTCCTGAATTAAGTGGCCCACATGCACCCATCATTGTCTCAGAGACTTCTGATCGGCGTGCACGAGTTCTAAATGACTCAAGAAGTCTGTCGGGTGTCCTCGGGAAACCCGAATCATCCACGTTACATTCTTTCCAGGAATTCCCTCATTAAGCATTACAGTATTACAACATTTCATAGATAAGAGAAATCAGAGTAAACGCGGAAAGGTTACATAACATAGATTGAAACTTAAGTTCATAGTTTACAAACCATAAGTATTTAGTACATAAAAGGTTCGGAACTTATTATTACATAAACCATAAGTCACACAACTTGCTTTAC
>Ga0182004_10000350_pt1 | contig 26446 bp, 14 predicted proteins | sample Sormic07211540_1_FD_120479 | JGI IMG/M metagenome (GOLD analysis project Ga0182004, IMG submission 120479) | Endophyte microbial communities from Sorghum bicolor roots, Mead, Nebraska, USA - 072115-40_1 MetaG | ecosystem: Host-associated > Plants > Roots > Unclassified | place: USA: Nebraska...
AAGTCTGCCAACTTTTTTTTACGGTACTATTAATCTTAAATCTTAATTTTAATGAAGTGTGTTATGACGTATAATCTGTCCATCCAGCCATCATCATCGTAGTTGTCTCGCACTCCATGACTCGAAATTCATTAAAAAAAAGAACAAACAAACTCGCCGCATTCTGTCTGGCTGCCGGATGGCTGCCGCCGCCGGCGTGGCGGCGACGAAACGCGGTTGTGGCCGTTGTACAAATAATAATAAGGCCTTGTTTACTTGCAAAATATTTTGCAAAATATGAATAGTATCAATTTTGTTTGTATTTGATAAATATTGTCCAATCATAGATTAACTAGGCTCAAAAGATTCGTCTCGTCAATTTTGACCAAACGTTGTAATTAGTTTTTATTTTTGTCTATATTTAATACTTCATGCATACGTCTAAAGATTCGATGTGACGGAGAATCTGAAAAATTTTACAAATTTTTTTAGAACTAAACAAGGCCTAAGAATAAGAATTGAGCAGATTCCGTGGATGCCACTGTTGAGTGTCCATGAACTAATAAAAAAAACTAGCAGAATGCGAGATGCAGACAAAGAATAGAATAAGCTTTGAAACATAGCCATCGCACAAAAAAAGACAGTATATATGTATAAAAAAGACGTGAATCGCATAGTTGATGCTTTGTTAATCGTTCATTGTGTATATAGTTTAACAGGAGCTGGATGGATCGTGGGCGTTGCTTGCTCGGCTGACAAGGTCCACGTTGTTGTTGGTCAGTGCGTAAGCTGTTAGCTCATAAATTATGAGTCATAATAATGCCCATTACTGTTACTGCTTACTAGTATCGAGTGAGCTGGTTAGGGAGCTTGACGAGTTAAAGGCATCATGATAATTCACACATACTTTGTCCTTTCGGAAAAAACACTACTCCAGGGTGAAAACAACTTGACAGCAGCGGATCGGATGTGATGCATGGCCAGCGTGGCAGGAACGAAACGCGGCTTTGACTAGTGGAACGAAAACCCTAGCTCCGTTTCATCCGGGACTTGTTTACTTGCAAAAAAATTTTGTAAAATATAAACAGTAATAATTTTATTTATATTTGATAAATATTATTTAATTATAGACTAACTATACTTAAAAGATTTATCTTGTAATTATATATAAATTATATAATTAGTTATCTTTTACTTATATTTAATGCTTCATGTATGTGACGTAAGATTTAATTTGACATAGAATTTAAAATATTTTATAAAATATTTGAGAAAGTAAACAAAGCCCTAATCCATGGCGTGCCCCGGATGTTGAGTGTCGTGCAGTAACAGAGCTTCTAGACCGCCGCCGGGCGCCGGCAGTTTTTTCCGAACTGCAGGAGCAGGACCGGACTCGGAGACGAAATGCAGGAAAACAACCAAGGCCTTGTTTAGTTCCTAAAAATTTTGCAATTTTTTTCAGATTCTAAACGCATGTATGAAGTATTAAATATAGACAAAAATAAAAACTAATTGCACAGTTTGGTCGGAATTGAAGAGACGAATCTTTTGAGTCTAGTCCATGATTGAATAATATTTGTCAAATACAAACAAAAATGATACTATTTCTATTTTGCAAATTTTTTTGAAACTAAACACCCCGTCATATCAAATCTTTAGACGCATGCATGAAGTATTAAATATAAACGAAAATAAAAACTAATTGTACTTGGTCGGAATTGAAGAGACGAATCTTTTGAGCCTAATTAGTTTATGATTGGACAATATTTATAAAATACAAACGAAAATGCTATTATTTCTATTTTTCAAATTTTTTTGGAACTAAACAAGGCCCAAGTTGAAGCTCTTGAGAGAATCTGGCCCAGTTGCTTGTTTCTTTTGCCTACTGACGATGATCAGCTTTGTGCTCCTCGGTCCTTAATAAAAGTGGGCCCATCGCATTACCATGATGACAATCTACGTGGCCCATCGATGGCCCAACAAGGGATTTACTTTGACACCGCTCCAAAGCCCACCCCAACGGTCCCCAGAACCTGACGCAACAATTTTATTTATCTTTATTAATTGTATTTGTCATTTGATTTTTTTTTAAAAAAACAGTTGCCCCAGTAGAAAAAATGTAAAATATCCTCTGACTCCCAATCCAAGTGCAGAGATTTAAATTTTACCGATTCAATGGGTACTTTCCAATGTTTTAATTGGCTGAATTTACTTTTTCTGCACGTTTATCTTTTTGAGATAAACAAATCATGATTTTTTTAATAAGCTCCAATAGAGATAATCTCCTATGCAAATCGTAGACCTTGAAAAATTCTATGACTTTATAACATTTTTGTTCAATACAAAAGTTGGTGCCGATACAATCAATACAATATTCAATACGTAAGTTGTTCAAATAATTTACAGTAGGAAAATACATATCACTAAAGTTTTAGTGACACTAATTTATTTCGTATATGTTAGTGCATTTTGTGTAAATTTATTAAACTTTGAAGACAAAGTGACCTTAAACTAGAATGGAAGGAGTACAAATATAGGTCTTAGCTAGCAATACAATTGTTATATACTCCCTTCGTCCTAGTATATAAGGAGTAAATCTTATCTCCGTCTAAAGTCATATTAAAAAGTTATGATTTTTCTTTAAAGAATTCCCATCACATCACGAGGAAGTTAAATTTCATATGAAAATTATAGATTTATAACTTTATACTCCCTCAGTCCCATTGAATTTATCATTGTAGAGTTACGTGTGCATACCAAGGAGGAAAAAGAAAGGCTAGCATTCCCCATATGACAATGATTCCAAGTTTTTGCTGCAACATACTTCATTACATGCTCACACATCTTGTCAATGCTACAAAAATATGCACTTATCAAAACCAGCCACGACACTACTATTCAACAAGTAAACAAATGGACATCAAACTTTTGACCACTAACAAGGCGGCAAGACCGCAAGAGCAGTGAAAACCAGCTTTCAGGCCTTGTTTAGTTTCCAAAATTTTTCAAAATTCTCCATCATATCAAATCTTTATACACATGCATGAAGCATTAAATATAGACGAAAATAAAAACTAATTGCACAATTTGTCTGTAATTTGCAAGGCTAATCTTTTGAGTCTACTTACTCTGTAATTAGATAATAATTATCACATACAAATGAAATTCCTACAGTAGCAAAAACCAAGAATTTCCGCGAACTGAACAAGGGCTCAATACCTAAAACGACACTTCTATGGGACACCGGCGGGGTCTCGATTAGGGCCCACATCTCATACCTAAAACAACACCACTATGGGACACCGCTTAACAACAGACTTTGTTTAATAAGACCATCTTAATACTAAAATAATTAATAATTTGGCACAAAAGGTAGCTTTAAACCCGAAAAAAAATGTGAACTACAGAATTGTATAGACTCATCGAGCTCTAAGACTAAAAGTTTTTATTTCAAGATACGCCTTGTAGAAAAAGGTGGATTCTTTCTGCCCATTGCCCCATTCTAAGGTCTTGTTTAGATCTATTTTTTTAGATTTTGATACTGTAATAATTTTGTTTTTATTTGACAAACATTGTCTAATTATGGAGTCACTAGGCTTAAAAGATTCGTCTCGTAATTTACAGACAAACTGTGCAATTAGTTTTTATTTTCATCTATATTTAATATTTCATGTGCCGCAATATTCGATGTGACGAGAAATCTTGAAAAGTTTTTATTTTGGGGGCCTAACTATGAAATCAGAAAAATCCCGTTATGAATTGGTGAGTTTTTAACTTGTTCATTTCAATTTTCGATAAGACTATTTCTGTGATTTTCTTTCGTTTGGATGATCCCTTTAAAAAAACAAAACGAAAAAACACAAAATGAGCAAATTCACTGACGACACGACGAAAGTGAAGAGCTTGTGTGCAGCGCTGGGGTGCACGCGGCGAACGGCGCCGGCCTACGCCCTGGGGCTACGGGGCAGATCGGGCCGTCCCGCTGCGGCGCCGCCGGAGGCGAAGTGAAAATAGATTGGGAGCGCGATGCCCCTCGCCTCGAATGCGGGCTCCGTCACTCACCGCCGGCGGCCGGCGGTTGGTCGCGCTGGGCCGCGGTCCTGCCCCACCCCGGTCCCCAAGCCTCCGCTTTGAATATCCACGACACGACGGTAACCGAACAAACCTCAGGTATTCAACTGCCACTATTCATCATCGCCGTCAAAAGTTGGGCTGCATTTTCTTTTCCTCTTCACTCTCTGAAAAAGGATGAACTGACCCTGGCATTCTCCTTTCCTTTTTTGCCACTTTCTGGGTTCTGCTGCTTTCCGTGGGCTTTAGGATAAGGGGAATAAAAAAGACTGACGAAGATTTGCTACCGTTCTTTTTATAATTTCATAAGCTTTTGGTTCGTGTCAATTTGTCTATTCAGTAGAAATCGCGTGTCCAAGGGTTCCAAACTTCAAATCAGCAACTATAATGTACCTTTAGAGAAGACCACCGACATGCAGAATTTATGTTCCATATGTTATATTGTTATGAATACAGCAACTGGACGCTGCATATGTGAGCTCCCTCTCAGGGAACAGGTAATCAGGGGACATTGTTCTCGCGACACGGGGAACAATAGTTGCAAATAAAATTTATGTGGAATTAGAACCTTGGCATCTTTTTTGCCTTTTTCCAGAAAGTAGAGTGCCATTCAGTTGCGACGCGGGCTGAACTTCGCCTCCACCAGATCAAGTTGGGCTTCTAATTTGCCCTGCTGATCTCCATTCTATGAATCGTAAACCAACATGATCTAGTGGAAACAGTATTTGCAACTGATAACAAAGAAACATGATCTCTTGCTTTCTGCACTTCCGCGTCGAATTGATGCCTCCTCAAGTCAGCACCGCCAGAAGCGTCGGCATAACCTTGCTCTAGCGTTTGTAGATGCTGGCTGAAGAATCCAAGTTACTGGGTGTGATAATGATATGTGAGTGTTCTTTTTTGGGGATTACCGTGGGAACACCCTATTGATGTGTCTATGTGTGATTGGATGGGAGGGGAAGGTGGACACTCAAACATTAGACCTTATTTTCCTTGTTTGTCAATATTTTCCTCCGTGATGCAATGCTATGCATTGACATGGAATACATCGACATCCATCAGCTGTAACACGTAGGAATAATTGCAGCGGAAAGAAATATATACCAGAGCTGATTCAAGAATTTCCATTCTAAATTAGACAATCCATGTGAACTCGCAAGTTTGATAACTAGACCCTTTTTAGGAAGTCCGTAAATGCTTTGTGCCTTGGTGGGAGCCATATCATTTGATGGCTGTCATATACATATTCCCTCTTCGAGAATGCAATATTTAATCAAAGTAATTCAACTTCTATAGTATATTCCCCAACTGCTCTTATTTTGTTGCTAAGAAACAGAGTTGTTCGTGTTATAAAACTAGTTTGGTTTTTGTCCTGAATAACAACAGCAGGAGATGAACAGAAGTACTAATCGAAGTTCTGAATAGGATAATCAAAAGAGATGCTTTCCTGCAAATGACAGTACGGATGGCTGACTGGGGTTGAACATGGAACCTCTTGAATTATTGTGTAAAGTGTGATTTGGGAGAATATATGTATATCAGAATAGGTTTTGTGAATGACTAAAGATCATGCACGTATGTGGAGAATCGATTCTCAAAAGGCTATATATATTTAATAACCCCAATAATACCATCAATCTGTTGTTATGTCCATCTGCCCCTAGCATATAACTAAACATCTAGCCAACTTTAGTACTATCTTTTAGGGGCAGCTTAGCATCTAGAATGGACAAGCAACACAAATCGTCGATTATATTAGTCAAAGGGCAAAAAAATTACTGACGAAAAAAAGAAGCTTCACCTGTCTTCCTTTTTTTTTGTCTTCCAAGTAATAACCTTACTATCAAACTGTTAATTTGATATCAATTCACCAAATCTTGTCGATAGTTTTCAATAACTTACTCATACTTAGCTACTTTGACTCCATTAGTGAACAATTTATTTTATTCAGTTCTTCCACACTACAAGGCAAAGGTTGGGAAATATTCCATAATCAAAGCAGATTGCATGACTTAACAAAACGAAAAATGATAGTTTAACAATGTAATTTTACTATCCAGAAATTTAACTGGATGATTTTATGTTGTCTTTCAGTGAGCCCCATTGTGTATAAAGCAAACCATCTTCAATTGATAATAAGAGAAATACTAAAGGTTAATGTAACTAAAATTGCTAAAAAGAATATGGGAGCATGTTGTCTTGTTCAAAAGTTCTATTGTTTAGATGAATGAATGTAGATTCATCGCGATCGTATTTGTGTTTTGTTTGCCTATTTTCTTGATTTACTTCATCTTTTGTTCTTATAATTCCTCAGATGATGTAGCACTTTGGTCACAACTGGGAACATCAGAATTTCTCTTAGCCACACGAAGTGTGCATCATTGCTAGATATGCACCTCCACCAGTATATATTTGGCGGAAGAATCAAAGTATAAAGAATATGTTCCTCGATCCTCGCACCTATGTCGCATGGAAATTATTAAAGATATTGTCCATGGATAGCTTAAATGATAGTTACTCCGCCAAAATCTGAAGAAAGGAGGGCAAAAATACATAGAGAGAGAAAACAAAAAACATTTCATCAATGTAAATCGTTACTATCATGTATAGGAATATCCAGGAGGTCAACTTCTGTTTGTGCTTATTTCAAGTGTTGAAGCAACTTACATATTTGTATGAATTATGAAAGATGATAAATTTGACAATATTCTTTTGGTTTAACTGGTTTCGTTGCAGACCATTCTGCAATGTGTGTTAGGCACCATTGCATGCAAAAATCTTTTCGCTGCCATTGCATGTTCATGTGGTGTTGCCCTGCCTGCTCAATCACAAATTCATAACTGCGCTCAGTTGTAGGTGTAGCCCTGCTTCTAGATTGAAATCTCAAGTTATTATGTTATAATAATGGGCTATACGTGCCAATACAAAATTTGTTTGACATCATCTAGTTATATGAACTACTTAACTGCTTTATGTTTTGTCTAACCGCCTACAGAATGTTCACACCAGAAATAGTTCCTGACTATATCTCATATTGCTGAGGTCAAGTACTCCTTCCATTCAGAATACTCGGGAACTTTTACTGTACCAACTTTGAGAGTTTTTGACTGGGTATATATGTTCAATTAATTAAAGGGACAACAATAGTGATAATAGATTTGTGATCATTCCATGTATCAACTTGATGTATTGCTATTGAAATTCTGAATCTTCCTCTATTGGGAAAAAAGATTTGTGATAAAAGGTGCTTTAAAGATATTACTCCCTCTGGTCACTAAAAGAAAGACTTATGACAGCTAAATTGCACTACATGCAGTCTATGCAGGCTGTCTTAAACATCTTCTTTTAATGACTGGAGGGAGTATATGCTTTAATTTGCGTATGCATATATCAAAACTTAACTTTAAACAAAAAAGTCAAAGTGGCCAAGTATATGGAAACAGAGTATTATTTGATTTATTTTTTGTAGTTTATATAGCTGTTAATATGTTTTCAGAAGTAAATATTAATATTCCATGGTGTAGGTACAAAATGTAATACTGTGAAATCCTGCTTTGTTTAGCATCACTTTCCTCTTGCATATTTTCCTTTCTCGTTTCTGCTTTCATCTCATACTCTTGTTCGATTTGGATAGCTCAGTTAGAAAGGGTAAGATCAAAGCATCTCCGTGCCTCCACAGCAAACCCTGGATTCGCAATTATTGAGGCCCCTCCACTATAAAAGGGCATCCAGCCACAAGGAATGAACACAGCCAGCAAGCAGACAACAAGGACAACACAGCAACTGAAACCCTAGTACCAAGAACAAACAACTACAAGAGACTTCGCAAGTTCACAGAGTATGCATCACTTGTTCCTCGTTCTTATGCCCATGCATTAGACTGTCACTGTGACATCTCTATTGATTGTCCATTCCCCTTCAAAGTAAAGTATGTCGTCCTTTATGGCTATTAAATCTACAGCTAGTTTGTCTAAAAAAGTCTACTTTCAATTTAAATAAGTTATATGCAACTATGCAAGTGTGATTTTCTCCTTGTGATGCATGATTTATGCAATTTAATTGATTGCTTTACTAATTTCCATCAGATATAGGAATGATTAGTTTTCCTGTGCATGGGCTTTTACTTCCTTTTCAGTTAGTACACTAACTTGGAAACATAATCGATTTTAGTACGTCCAAATGATTGATCAGGGTGCCCTTTTGGTCAAGCTTAAGCCTATTTTAAGGCAGCTTTTGCTTAATCTCTTTCTCCATGTCTGTTGTCTCCCCTTAAAATATTCTCTCTTTTTTAGTTTGTGATTGCATGTCGTACAAGCATCTAACAAAGGCCAAAAAAAACAATGGGCCTCAAATTCTCAGTCTTCTAGCTCCCATCTGGCTAGACATCATTGCATAGGTGACTGGTATATTCCTGTGTATAATGATAATATTGCAATACACCAAGGTTGTTTCTGTAATGTCTGCTCATATATCATACAGATATATGAAGAAACGTGTAGTTGCCTTTAGGTTTGGTATACATTTGTTTTGTTATGTTCTGAACTACACTCCACAACTTGTTGAGACATGCATGGTGTGCAGGGCTAGGTGTTGACTGCGAATGAACATCCAGAGGAAGCCTGGAGATTGGAACTGCAAGAACTGCCAGCACCTCAACTTCAGCCGCCGTGATTACTGTCAGCGTTGCCGTGACCCACGCCCTGACTTGCAGTTCAGTGACAGCTATAGCACGGGTGGTGTGCTGACCTCCCTGGACATCCGTCCAGGTGACTGGTACTGCAGCTGCGGCTACCACAACTTTGCCAGCCGCAGCAGCTGCTTCAAGTGCGGCACCATCGTCAGGGACTTCCCAGCAGGACAAGGTGCAGCCGGTGCTGAGGTTGACTTCGCTCGTGGACGCGACAGCGCCGCAGTTCGTGCTGGGTGGAAAGCTGGCGACTGGATCTGCACAAGGTGATCAAACTATTTCTGCTTCGTTTCAGTAAGATGAAGGAAAATGAAGGAATGCCTTCGTATGCATGGCAATAAACAGTGGCATGCATTTGTGTTTTATGCTGAATGCTGATTAAACAGCAGCAGTTCTTCATAGAAGTTGATCTTATGGGTTTGCTTGGAAATTGTCTTGAGGCAGACGTTAATATACTGTGTTTCTGTACTTTGGCCAGGCCTGGTTGCAACGTGCACAACTTTGCTAGCAGGATGGAGTGCTATAGGTGCAATGGACCAAGGGAGGCAGGTATATGTCTTCGTCAGTATACAACTAGGATTTCAAATTTTGTGTCATTTTTATATGTGTAATCAGTTAAGTTTGCATGCAATGATCAGTCTAGAAAAGCACATTAAAATCTTACAACAATGATTAATCTATTAGATGCTAGCTATCTAATCAATCAATCCTGATGCCTGGTGAAGTGCCTTTTGATCTTTCATTATTCTTTCAAAACGTTGATGCATCTTTTCACTTCGAAGAGACCTTTTAGTCTGCTCTGGGTCCTCAAAAACGGAATTGTTCTGATGTGTAGCAGGCACCGGGAAGTAAGAGGCGACCGAGGTGATACCAAGACCGTGAGATGTGACGAGCTGGCCGAGCGATGGAACCAACTGCTGTCACACACTCACCATCAGGCATCCAGGAAGGATGAGTCTACTACGTACACAAGTATATTGTTGATTGCCATTTGCCAAGCGTAGTACCGCTGCTGCCGTTGCGTGGGTGGAGAAGTACCCAAGCACAACAACCGTTACGCGCGCGCGCGTGTGTGTTTGCTCTTTTTTTTTGAGGTTGTGTTGATTCAGTAACTGCTGAATTTTACGGCTTGATGATGTACTTGCATTATGTATTGGTCTTAAACAGCATATATAATAATTATCTAATAAGTGTTTGCTTATCTATACTCTGTTGGTGCATGACCCTACGCCTATTACTGATCAATGTTTTGCTGGTCTTGAAACCTGTGTGGTTTACTAGCATGTATCATGGCATTGTCTTTTTTTTTTGTGTGTGTGCACGCGCACGCGCTGTCAGTTTATTTATGCCAAGCATGTATTCGTAAACATTTTACAGTCAGGATGACACTTGAGAGGATGTTTTGCTGACCTGATTTGCGTTGCTTGCGGCCTTGTTTAGTTACACCTGAAACTTTTCAAGATTCCTTGATCTATATAGCTATCATCGACTAATTCCTTAACTATCATCGTGTGTCTCTTCTCTCTCCTTTTTCTTTTCACACATATCCAATGGTCGTACAATTTTCCAGTGAGGTCAAACAAATTCCTCCAATTTTCTGTTGATGAGCTCCATTACTTGATTGATAAACCTAGGAGGATTATCCAAGTCTCTGATTAATTATTTAGTTTCTTGGGATCTCTTATATATTTAAATTTTTTGATCATCTTATTTTTTTTCTTGTGAATCCATAGTGCCTTTTTTTTTTACCCTAAACCATCATCACAAATCCACACGTCTGCTAGAGCCACTTCTACCTCAAGCAGCCATTGGTTGACATCATCATCGTATCAACATCTGGTTAACCCTTTTCAAACATATTAGGTACTGCTAGCGCTCGGATATCCGGCACCAGCAGCGCGTCCGGACGTCGAGCTCCCCATCCGCACCACACAGAGAAAAAACCTGTCCGCCCCCAACCAACTCGCCCCGTGCAAAGAACCACCCTTCGTCCGCTCCCCGCACAAGGAGCCCATCCCCACCCCCACGAGCACAGGATCCGCCCCGCTCCTCACCTTGCCGCACCCTAGCATATCCGCCCGCTGCCAACTCGTCCCCACTGAAAACGACTCCTACCCGACGCCCGCACTGAGAAAAAAGGCGACCCCCACGTGCACAGATCTGTTCGCCCACAACCTCGTCAACTCAGCACCTCTGACCCAACCATCAACTCACCACCATAGTCTGTCCTCTAGCTACAACTATTGCAAATATCGAAGGACATCTAAAATGCAACAAAAAAAAAACTGCTAAAACAAACGGAAAAAGCTATTGAAACATTGGAAACCATTTAATGCAACAAACAAGAATATAAACTGCAACATAAAAAAAAGTCTACTGCAACATCAAGGGAAATCTGCTAAAACATTGATAAAAAGCTATTACAACATCTCAAGCACTACTAATGCAACAACAAAAAAAACATTTGTTGCAACAAAAAAAACTACTGCAACATCGGGGGAGAATCTGCTGCAACAACGAGAAAAAACTATTACAACATCTCAATCACTATTAATACAACATCGGAAAAAACACATGTTGCAATAAAAAACTACTGCAACATCGGGGGAGAATCGGGTGCAACAACGAAAAAAACAAAAATAAAACATCTCAAGAACTGCTCTGCAACATCAGACAAACGCATGTTGCAACAAAAAAAAAAGGTACCGTTGCAACATTCCACATCATCTGTTGCAACATTGAAAATGAATCATTGCAAAACAGCGACATGATCTGACTCACTGGAACACTAGCTACCACCATTAGATCCAGAAGGGGAAGAAGAGGAGGAGGAGGTGCAGGAGGAGAGAGCAGATCTAGATCCAGTGGGAGAAAGTAGGGAGGAGAGACCTCAGATCTAGATCCCTACCTACTTACCTCGTCGGAGCCACGCCGTCGTCTTTGTCTCCACATGCATGGAGGTCGCAACGCACGAGGATGAGAGCAGCAGGGAGGGAGGGGAGGCGTGCTGGCTCATCGGAAGCTGTTCAACATCACCCCACTCTGGTGGCCATGGACATCGCAGGATAGGGAGATAGGGAGCGAGGGAGGGAGCGAGGGACAGCTCGCTGACGGTGCGGCATGAGGGCGGGCGTGTGGACGCTAGCAGGAGAACGAGCGGAGTGGAGATGGAAAAGGCTACGGCGCGACAGGAGGGCGGACATGTGAGCATGAGCAGCAAGAGCGGCGGGGGCATCGAGTGAGTGGGCGCAGGGGTCACGGGACGGGGTGGGAACGGATAAGGAGCTGAGGACGCATGCTCGTGGCTCGGTCCAGTCGTGTGGGTCTGTCCGATCTGTCCAGACGCCCTAGAAGGAGCATTACCATTATGGAAAACACCACTGACATCGGTGAGCTTTTAATCTAAAGCATGCTAACCATGGATTTGAATTCAAAGAGGCCCAAATATTTAGTTTAAATATTTTAGATTTTGAAGTTTAATTTCTTTGAAAAGATAAATAAAATTCAAAATGTCAGGATGTCCATCGTTGGCCCACAAGCGGGTGCATGATAAACGGCCTTTTTTGTTATAAATGGTCTGGTAATTCTGTCAGCCCATGTAGGTACAATTGACGATGGCCATGAGTGCGTATAGCCACAACCTGTCATTCTGGCCCCACATGGCATAGACACACGCCGTCTCCGTCCAGTGATCCAAAATTCCAATCCAACTGCTGCAGGCTGACGGCTGCACCTACCCCCAGCGGCCTTGCCGGGAAGGAAGCGGCAGTGGAGCCGGCCGGCAGCTGCAGCTGCAGCTACCCCGAAGCCCCGCGCCCCCGCCACCGCCATGGCAATCCACCTCCGCGCCCACGCCTTCGCGGCCAACCCGCTGCGTGGCGTCTCCGCCGCCACCACCGCCGTCTCCCCCTCCGCGGCCGCCGAGGTTCTCCGCTCCCTTCTCGACCCCAGCTCCGCCGCCGCCGCCAATCCCCAGCCGTACCTCTCCAAGATCCTCCCTTTCCGCCGGGGCCGCCCGCTTGCGCGCTCCACGGACCCTCCTCCCGCGTCCGCCCCCGCCGCGGCGCCGGCCTGGTGCCTTGCGTGGCTCCCGCCGTCCCGCGTCCCCGGGCTCGCCCCGGACGCCTTCGTCTTCCTGGGCGCGCATGTCGAGGGCGGCGGCAAGGAGGCCGCCGCGTACTGGGCGGTCGACGTCAGCGAGGGCGAGGGAGCGACGGTCGGTGGGCCGGCGGACGGGGATGGGCCGTCGGCGTTTGTGGACTTGAGGACGCTCATGGTGGCCACGGACTGGAGCGACAAGCACGCCATGGGGGAGCTCGCCATCGCAGGACATGTATGCAAAATTCTTGCTTCTTCGGTTCTTGTTTAACCATTAATCACTTGTAATTTAGCGGCGTTGTTTTTCACCGACGACTTGAAGAACATGCTCGATCTGATTTCTGGATTCCGAGCAGGCTCGAGCACTGCTCGAATGGCACAGCACGGCAAAGTTTTGTGGAGCATGTGGAGCAAAGGCTGTTCCTACTGAAGCCGGAAGGCGTAAGCAGTGCAGCAACGAGTCCTGCAAGAAGAGGATATACCCTCGAATTGATCCTGTATGATTTGTGCTCTCTTCCTCAGTTCCCCTCTTTTCTGCAGTATGGATTTTGTGGGTGCACGTTGTGCTACCTGAGTACCTGTCACCATTTCTTATCCTGTAGGGATACTCAAACTGACAATACGGTGTACACCCTTTTCTTCTGCACGTGGTATTGCAGGTTGTGATCATGTTGGTCATTGATAAAGAAAATGATCGGGCGCTCTTAAGTCGCCAGTCAAGATTTGTGCCTCGTATGTGGAGTTGTCTTGCTGGTTTCATAGAGGTGCACATAACTGCTTAACATTCTTATTCATGTTGCTATTATTCCATGTTTCATTGAATTCTCTATTATTGTCACCATTTTCCTGAAACTGACTTTGGATGTTGTTAGATGGAAGGAGACACAAACGTCAAGAGTAAATTTCAGTTGTCCATGTTTCCAGAAACAAATAGATTTTCATCTTTAAAATGCAATTATTTACTGATAAGTAGTTCAAATAATGAATGCAGCATACTAGAATGTCCTGGTTAGATAAGCTCATAATAAGTTTACACTGTCATATTAATTTTTAACTGCAAGGGACAAAAACCCTTCCGGCATAAAACAACTGAACTCTACATACATGAGAACTGAGTGTCTGACCTACCACACATAATGAGTGAGTTTTAAATATGCAACATTTCTTCTACAATAAATGTTTCTCTTGATCTTAACTAAGTAGCTATGGGTTCAAAAGGTTGGTCTGATTTTGAAAATGAACAGTGTACAATGATTCCTTTTATGAAACTAAAAGAGAGCTTATTTTCCTGTTAAATATCACCGGAAGCTTATGCTCAATGTAAGCTAGTGTGTTGTCTGTATTATAGCTAACATGATCATTGTCTTCTTTATAAAATATAAACATTATTAGAAGCTTATACTGCATCTGTTATGTTTGTAGCCAGGAGAAAGCCTGGAAGAGGCAGTGAGACGAGAAACCTGGGAGGAAACTGGTATTGAAGTTGGACAAGTCGTTTATCACAGTTCTCAACCATGGCCTGGTAATGTTCTTGTCATTGTTTTCTGAGGAAAAATGGTAGTGGAAATACTAATGGAAGATTAGAACTGTACTTTCATTTCTGTACTTATTTTTATGTCCAAAATATAGTAGTATTCACCACAATGATTTAAGTGCTTTTGTTAACATTTGCAAACTAAGTATTCTGCACTTAAAACTGTCTTCTTGTACTGTATCAGTTGGGCCAAATACTATGCCCTGCCAACTAATGATGGGCTTCTTTGCTTATGCTAAAACGTTGGAGATAAAAGTGGACAAGCAGGAGCTTGAAGGTATTTTTTGACACTTGATCAGGAATCCAGGGATGTTTCTTTATTTTGACTTGCATTTCATTAACTTCCCTTCCTGTTCCTACATAATTGTTTCGTCTGTCCTTTATCCTGTGTTGTGGTGAGTCTTGCTATTATAATTTTCTTCCTCTGCTACGACATGGTATGCTGATGTATGAGTATACTGCAACCCTTTGATAGCACTCTTAAGCTTTTACCTGAGCCTATTGATGCATGAAACTTGCGATTTGACACAAGATTATGTGCAGGTTATACACTCTAGAAATGAGGCTTAATATGTTGATTCTTTTTAGAGAATGGAAGACTTGAAAGCTTTCAACATCTATCTCAAATGCCATTCTTTTATCATGCATGTAGATGCCCAGTGGCACAGCCGTGAAGACATCAAGAAAGCGTTGACGTTTGCTGAATACGAAAAAGCTCAGAGAACAAATGCTGCCAAGGTCAATCAGATTTGCAAGGGTGCTGAGAAAGGGCAGAGCCTCTCTGGTGACTTCAAAGTCGAAAGTGGTGAGCCTGCTCCAATGTTCGTCCCAGGACCCTTCGCCATTGCTCATCACCTTATCTCAGCATGGGCTTTTGAGGGAGTACCAAAGCTGCCTAGTTCCTTCTCAAATCTATAAGCCTGGACCCTAGTGTTCAGACACATCAGATGGCAGGAACTGGATCCCTGGGTTGGAGGCTCATGGATTATCTCTGTGTTGTTGTGAGTGTAATTCTGATACTATTCATTGCCGGTTGTAATAAAATGTCAATAGAGTTAGGTACAGAAGATTTCCCGGAGGATTTGGCATCAACGGATATGTATATCCTTTTTTTTTTTTACATTTTATCCTTTTTGTATCACACGTAACATTGCAAAGATACAATGATATACAACACAAATTGTACTCATGCATTTATACATATATATATTCAGATATCTGGGTTCAATATCCGAATCTTTCCTCTCTCTGTTTTTTTTTTCAAAAGTGGTTTGTTACAGTTGTTCATGGGTAATTTGCTGCTCTTGTTTCCCAGATCAATTCGCCACTTAACATCACAGATTCACTGTAGGTAGAAGTGGCACTATATGGATGTAGAATAAGGCCTTGTTTAGATGCACCCAAAACTTTACAAGATTCTCCGTCACATCGAATCTTGTGGCATATGCATGGAGCATTAAATATAGGTAAAAATTATAACTAATTGCACAGTTTGTCTGTAAATCACGAAACGAATCTTTTAAGCCTAGTTACTCTATGATTGGACAATGTTTGTCGAATAAAAACGAAAGTGCTACAGTGTCAAAATCCAAAAACTTTTTGCATCTAAACAAGGCCTAAGTGAAGAGTAACCGGCGGTGGTAGCAAACACGAACACCACATCCAATGCCTGACTGCCTGAGCCGGCGCCAGCCACGTCGCCTTTCAAGTTGAATCTTCAGAGATTGAATGATTGGTTGCAGCAAGTAGTAATCTTCCCAGATTCTCTTGGTCTAAATATTGGTCTCGTGTCTGGTTGCAACAAGCAAGCACTAAACTACTAGTAACACCTTGATTTGTCTAGTTTAGTGCACAAGCACACGAGGCAGTCTGCATCAGCCTCAAACTAGTCAGCAAAACCTGTAGAATAGTAGTATCATGTGCACAAACTAGTCAGCATACCAATCGTCTGCAGATAGCAACGGCTGAGTGGCACCTCTGTCTGTCTCTGTATTTGCCCTGCCCATTGCGTACCCTGTTCAAGCTATGGTTCATGTGGTCCAAACAAGGACGAGATGGTCACATATATACTCGCATTGGTCGACATCGGATCTCCTATATATCCGGCTAGTCAACCATGATTGCTACAAGTCATCTACTCCGTACTATTATACAACACTTGCACATCTGCAACAAGATAAAATCACTTGTCTTCCACTGCGAGTGAGAACAAGCAGCTCCGGTTGTCTGGTCGACTGATCACTGATCAGATTAGCCATGGCCGTCGGCATCGTCGCCGTTGAGGACGGCCAGGACCGCCGCTACGGTGGAAGGATCACCGCCTTCGTCGTGCTGTCCTGCATGACCGCCGGCATGGGCGGTGTCATCTTCGGCTACGACATCGGGGTCGCAGGTAAAAAAAAAAATGGATGCCATGAGCGACAAGTAGCAGCTAGCAAGGTCGTCCTCCTATGTCCAACGGTGACTGACAGGCACTCGCGCATGCAGGCGGCGTGTCGTCGATGGAGCCGTTCCTGCGCAAGTTCTTCCCGGACGTGTACCGCCGGATGCGCGGCGACACGCGGGTGAGCAACTACTGCAAGTTCGACAGCCAGCTGCTGACGGCGTTCACGTCGTCGCTGTACGTGGCGGGCCTGCTGACCACGTTCCTGGCGTCGCGGGTCACGGCGGGGCGCGGCAGGAAGGCGTCCATGGTGCTGGGCGGCGCGGCGTTCCTGGCGGGCGCGGCCGTGGGCGGCGCGTCGGTGAACATCTACATGGTGATCCTGGGGCGGGTGCTCCTGGGCGTCGGGCTCGGCTTCGCCAACCAGGCCGTGCCGCTGTACCTGTCGGAGATGGCGCCGGCCCGGCTCCGCGGCGCGTTCAGCAACGGATTCCAGCTCAGCGTCGGGATCGGCGCGCTGGCGGCGAACGTGATCAACTTCGGCACGGAGAAGATCAGCGGCGGGTGGGGGTGGCGCGTGTCGCTGGCGCTCGCCGGGGTCCCCGCGGGGCTCCTCACCCTCGGCGCGCTGTTCCTCCCGGAGACGCCCAGCAGCCTGGTGCAGCAGGGCAAGGACCGCCGCGACGTGGCGCGGCTGCTGCAGAAAGTCCGCGGCGCCGGCGTCGACGTGGGCGACGAGCTGGACGACATCGTCGCCGCGGCCGCGGCGGGTGAGGCGGCCGGGGCCGGAGGGGACGGCCTGCGTCGGCTCCTCGTCGAGCGGCGGTACCGTCCTCAGCTGGTGATGGCGGTGGCGATCCCTTTCTTCCAGCAGGTGACGGGGATCAACGCGATCGCGTTCTACGCGCCGGTGCTGCTGCGCACCATCGGCATGGGCGAGAGCGCGTCGCTGCTGTCGTCGGCAATGGTGACGGGCGTCGTGGGCGTGGCTTCCACCTTCGCGTCCATGCTCGCCGTGGACCGCTTCGGTCGCCGCACGCTGTTCCTAGCCGGCGGCGCGCAGATGCTGGCGTCGCAGGTGCTGATCGGCGCCATCATGGCCGCGGAGCTGCGGGACAGCGGCGGCGGCGGCGTGGGCAAAGGCTGGGCCGGGGTGCTCATCCTGCTCATCGCCGTGTACGTGGCCGGGTTCGGCTGGTCCTGGGGCCCGCTCGGGTGGCTGGTCCCGAGCGAGATCTTCCCGCTGGAGGTGCGCGCCGCCGGGCAGAGCGTCACGGTGGCGGTGAGCTTCGCGTTCACCGTGTTCGTGGCGCAGGCGTTCCTGTCCATGCTGTGCCACATGAAGGCCGGCATCTTCTTCTTCTTCGCCGCGTGGCTGGCTGTCATGACCGCGTTCGTGTACCTCCTGCTGCCGGAGACGAAAGGGGTGCCCATCGAGCAGGTGGGCAGGGTGTGGCGCGCGCACTGGTTCTGGAGCAGGGTCGTCGGCCCTGGCCCCGATGCCGATGAGGCGCGCGCCGGCGGGAAACTCTAGCGCGGAAGCATATGATGCGCGCCTATTCGTAGCAGAGAGGCCTCTGAATTTGAAAATGGAGGAAGGCCAAACAAGATTGCCGGCCTCCGGGACTTTGAAGAAATTAGACGAGATTCGGTCAAGTTTTGTAAGCCTTCATTCATCTGAAATTTGCAGGATCACAAATGCGTGCCTGATGCCTGGCCGAAAGCCCGAAAGCCACGCCGATCTGCAGGTGCAGGTCCCGATCTCGCCTCTGGTTTAGTCCGGTACTGCTAATCATACGCAAATCAAGACGCTCTTCACTTGGCTGATAATCTATAACATTACTGTTCAAATAACTGATTAGTCTCGCAAATAAAGTAAATTGTATAATTAGTTATTTCATTTATTTATATTTAATACTCCATGTGCCGCAAGATTCGATGTGACCAGGAATTTTTTTTGAAAACTAAACAATACCATATATGTATTTTCCATTCATTTGTTTTGCATTTGCAATCCTATTCAATTTTTGTGTTTCTCTCGTTCCTACATTTTTTCAATCTTGCCTTTTTTTTTTCATATGGGACCTTCAGGTGAATGACCCGTGCATTTGTGTGTGGCTAGTATATGGTTTAAACTATTTTCATAAAAGTACTATACGTGAACCATGTTTGATAAATATTCTATATAAAATAACAGTAGTCAAAGCTATCAAGACATCAATAATTTTTTTTGGGAACCAAGACATCAAGAATTTTACGTAGAACCAGCTAGCGTACGTAGTGCAAGTGTCCGGTTACAGACCATCGATCGGTCATTATTAAAAACATACTAAAATCCCATGCATGCATATGAAAATTGTCGGAAAAAAAGGCGAAATAGGGCTAAAGGATCCACGGACGGATAGATATTACTTCTCCGTCTTCTTTGACGCCTTATCTTTACCCTTGACCTCAGCTGGAGGCAGTAATTCCGTGAGGAATTTGTCGGCGGCAACCCACGCATCGTATACGCCGCTCAGCTTGTCGACGATGACGGTCTCGTTAGCCGTGCACGGCTTCTCCGGCGGCGGCGGCGGGCATGAATACTTGCAGAGCTGTGGCTTTTTGCCATCCCCCTGGACGTAGGAATGGATGGCGGCTCGTATCTCTGCCAGGTTCTTCAACTGAGACTCCGCGGAATAGATTTCTTGGTTCACCGCCTCGATGGCTGTGCGGCAGTCGTTGATGACCGATTCGAGTGCCGGCGGCGGCTTCACGACGGATTCGTGCTGCGGATACCAGACCGCGTTTTTGGCCTCGTCCGTCGTCTTGGCCAGCGCCGACAGCTCGTCGCTGCACTTCTGAGGCTGCTTCGTCAGGCCGCAGGTCACGTGGAGGACGCCGCTGTCCATGGACTTCTCCATCTCCGCCGCCTCGGCTTTCTTCTCCTCGCTGTCGAGGTCTCCTCCGCTGTCGATCAGTTCTCTGAGCTGGTACACTAGGACCCTCATGGACCCGGTGGCCTCCCCGAGCTTCTTCACGGCGGCGGACTCGTCCGCCGAGCAAGGCTCCGGGCAATTACACTCGCAGGGGCCGATCGGCCCTTCGCTGTACATGACTTTCTCGTTGAGGTACCCATTGAGCACGTTGAGCGCTTCCTCGTCCGCCTTCGCGGCGGCGGCTTTGGACGTGGCCTCGTCGACGACCTTGGCGCACTCCGTGATGCAGGAATCGCTCTTGAGCTTCGCGGCGGCGAGCTCGGGCCCGGCGATTATCGCTTTCGTCTCCGCCAAGGTCTTGGCGAAGTTTGATAGCTTCACGCTGCACCTCTTGGGCATAATCGTCTTGCTGCATGCCGCATACACCTCGATCGGCTTGGCGGCGGTCGTCGGCGGCGGCGCTGACACACGGGCAGAGTCGGCGACGACGGCCGTGAAGCTGATGACGATGGTGACGAGGAGGAGGCCGGCGACGGGACTGGGCAGCTGAGAGCAAGAGCGACGCCCCACTACTTGAGAAGCCATGATCGATATGCTTGCTTCGATCGATGAAGTATTATTTGGTGGTGGCCCGTACAAATATATAACACAAACTTCATGCATCGGTCCGATCGGTCGAGTGGCAGATCTTGTGTTGTGGATGCTCGATCGACTCCCTCCATTCACTCGCTATCTATCTTTCCTATATTTAAACAACGGAAAACAATGGCTGAAATTAGCCGCTATTCGTAGGCAGTTGCTTCCTAAAAATTGCCCTAACTTAGGCCTCCTTTTGTGAAGCTCCTGACTGCCATGGCGGTATATTATAGTGGGAGTAAGAGCATCTCCAAAAGATCAGCCAAATCGTTTTGTAAAGGTAATAAAAACGTTTTTAATAAACTTTGTAAATGACTCTCTATATTTAGTAGTTCTTCGTCCCTCCTCTCTCACTCTCTACTTTTGGATAGCCTACCTTACTAGCCATTCAATAAAGAGTCTGTTAGAGTACTTTACTATTTTTTTTAGCTAAATCAGTAAATTTAGCTAATACTTTTAGATAATCTTTTGTAGATGCTCAAGGAGCTAAAAAAAATTGACTCCATCTACTCTGTGAGAGGAGAGATAAAAAAAAATTCTGATGAACAATAGGTAAACGGCACGTGCGTCTAAGAAGCTTGACCTGTTGAGAGCTCTAAAAAAGGGGTTTAGAGTGCTGATCCAACGATGCTCGCGGACACACCACAATCCTTAAAAAGTCGTGCCTCTTCTAGGTCTTGTTTAGTTCTATTTTTTTTATAAAATGGACATTATAATATTTTTATTTGTAGCTGATAAATATTGTTCAATTATAGATTAATTAGGTTCAAAAGATTTGTCTCGCAAATTACAGGTAAACTGTGTAATTAGTTATTATTTTTATCTATATTTAATACTTGCCACAAGATTCGATATGACGAGAAATCTAAATTTTTTTATAATTTTTTTTGAACTAAACAAGGCCCTTGTCTTCTTCATGCACCAAGGCATCCGTGCCAGCATCCACCGTATGGAAAGGACCGGATTAAAAAAAAAAAAAGCTAACCTTTTGGGCTAAAAATTTCGTGCTCACGACCATCCCATGGGTATTATCAGGCCGACTCGTTAGAGCTTAGGTTCTCATTCTTTTTCAGTTAATAAATAAAATACATGAATAGCTATGGTTTCCTCTAACCAAGCCTGGCCCAACAATAGCATGAGCCGGGCCAAGTATATATACTATGTGGCACGACAGTTGACGGAGCGTGTGTTTCATCTCTACTATATATATGATGATGTGATTCAGGACGGCGGAATGAATAAATCAACAATTAGATCTCCATCACAAGAGCATCTAATCCGAGAACGAGAAGGTACAATAATTGAGGTGACAATTAGCTACCTCTGTCTATGCATGCATCCACATACATATATACATAGATATATATATCCACTCTCCTCGACAACCAGATAAGTATAGAGTGACGCCCCCTGCCGACAGAGAGCACACGTGGCTATCTTTTGTTCTGTCTCCGATCCCTGTCGATCGGTCTGAAATCTGAATTTCGACATGCAGCTTCCCGTTCCATTCCATCGCGGAAGAGAGCAACAGCTGAGCATCGTCATCGGCACTGTGCAGAGACCAGCAGGACATGAGGGACATTCAGACAAGATTGTTCTGAATTATTGGGCGATCTGATCTGCCTGGCTGATGCCTACATACGTTACCTGTCCACGTTGGCCAATAATAAACGGCGAGCTCGCGCTCTCTACTACGCATGCCGCCATGTGGCCCGGCCTGCAAGAGGCAGGAGCTCATTACTTGTCCAGTGCTGCACGTCCTTCTCAGTTCTCACTGCTTGACACTTTTGTGAATGAAAGAAGAAGAAAAAAATAACGGTGACGGGATACACATCATGCAAGCTAGCTCGCCCCTTCCTCTTTCACCAGAAAACCCCCAACCAGATACACCTGCTAGCTCTCCCCGTTCCAATGTTTTTACTTTTTAGTTTGTCAAATCAAAGCTTTCAACTTTGACAAGTTTTTAGTTTCAAAGCTTTCACCAGAAATCTAAATATGTTTTTATTGGTGATATATTTAAATTTATTTAAAACTTTTTTGATTTATGATCCTATTGTTTTATTGTTCGTGATGAAACGCTAATGATATGAACAAATATGATCCAAACAACTCAAAAATAGAGCATCGACAGATAGTGAGATAGATAACATTTTTTTAAGAAAAAATGAGCTGCTAGTTTTAGATTTTTTTCTGATTTATTTAAGATGAATTACTTATAAATTCTAAGAGATCACACTAGCTTTTTATTATTTTGTAGAAAAATATGAAACCACCCTTAAAACCAACTTTGTTTGGTTTAAAACAGGCAGAGATGGCGTCTGTCGCCCAATTTTGCACTTCAGAATAAAAGTTAGACCGTCATATAAGGCCCTGTTTAGTTTTCCATCCAAAATTTTTTCATCCATCCCATCGAATCTTTGGACATATGCATGAAACATTAAATATACACAAAAAAAACTAATTATACAGTTTGGTTGAAAATCACGAGACGAATCTTTTAAGCCTAGTTACTCCATAATTAGCCTTAAGTGCTACAGTAACCCACATGTACTAATGATAGATTAATTATGCTTAATAGATTTGTCTTGCAGTTTCCTGACGAGCTATGTAATTTGTTTTCTTATTAGTTTCTAAAAACCCCTCCCGACATCCTTCCGACACATACAATGTGACACAAAAAAAATTTTAAGTTGTGACGGTTAAAAAAATGTAGACTTTTTTATAAAACGAAATTGATACTATAGGCATAGATGCGTGCCAACGCCCAACCATGAGTAACACTTGTACGTCCGCAGGGCCGGCCATGTGTGGCGTGGCGGCCACCGGCCAGCATGCCCTGCCCGACGGATCCACCCCCAATTCCCCCACCCAATCCAGTGCAGGGAGGCCGGCAGGTAGCACGTCGCCGCAACTGCAACCTCTTCCTCGCCGCGACCACCACCACCACCAGCAGCAGCAGCAGCATACTACTTATTATATCCCCTGATTCCCCTGTGTCTGTTGATCCGATCCGACGTGGGTGGGGTGGGCTACTTCCGGCTGGGTCCGGCCGCCGCGCCAATCATCACGCTCGCCGCCATCATGCCCCCCACTGCAGCGGCGGCGACTCCAATCTCCCTCTTCCTTTAACAACCCCTGTTTCCTGGGAGCTGGACGGGCGCGCGCGTTCCCGCGGGGGAGGGAGAAGCGATCGATCGATCAATCGACCGGCCGACCGGCAGTCGGGACGGACGGGAGCCTCCGTTCCGCCCTCCGGTGATGCTGATCCTGGAGCTGGGCATCTGGGTGCTGCCCTTCACGCTGCTGCTAGCGCCGGCGCGCCGGATGGTGCGCCTCGTCGACGAGCTGCAGCGGATCTTCCTCGCCGTCGCCTGCCGCCGGGCGCCGCCGCCCACGCTCGGCCGGCTCTGGAGCCGCCTCGACCGCCTCGACTCCGCCACCGTCATGCCCTGATCAGTGTATCGCTCCGCTCTTCCTCGCTTCGTGTTCATGTACATGGATGGATGGATGCTCTGCCCTGCCCTGCCGCGCTGTTTTTCCCTTTTTTGAACAAAAAAAAGGGCGCTCTTTTGCTGTAAATTTCACTTCTTGCTGTCTGTCCAGACTCCGATGTTTTTTTTTGTTGCAGTCTGCTTCTCTGCGATCCATGTAAAACCCTGTAATTAGGTCCAAAGAAGAGGCTGCCAATTGCTCCTTAGTTCTTAGCAGCCATATTATCGAGTTCATCAGGTTAATGGATCCTCCTCTGCTGTACAGTGTACAGAGCGAAAGAGGTTAAAAGAAAAAAAAACTCCTTTTTTTCACTCAGATTATGCTGTTGACCCGTAATTTCAAATTTTGGTGCGCACTTTTTGTCGAATGTGTTGTTCAGAATCTGGATGCGGGTGGTTTCGAACTGAACAGGGGAGTTTCTATCAGAATTCAGAATTCATCTGAGATGACAACACTACTGAACGCATTTGTGAATTACTGCTAGAACTTGATGAATGCCATGTCAAAGGAATTGTTTCCTGGTACTCTCTGTACATGTGATCTACTGACCATCTTAGCATCTCTTCAATCTTTTCCCTGCAATTGAGATTCAGAAGTCTCTCGCTGCAACAACCAAATAAAAAACAAAGTATTATTGAAACGCTGATGACAGGCTCCACGAACGTCAAGATCATCCACTTGCAGCGCAAGGGCTAACTGCCTTGAACAGTGCTTTGGATATTTTCTAAGATTGTTCACGACAATAACCCATTACGTCTTTTTTTTGCGAGATTCAATGACAATAATGCATTGGCTACGCACAAATTTTCCTTTTTTTCTTTTATCAAAACTGGATTTTTTTTCGAGAATATGCAAAAGGTTTACGTATCTTTATATTTAAGTAGAAGAAGCAGTTTTTACAAGGCGGCTAAGCGATGGGCGGGGCAGGAATGATTTTACAACTCGAACCACCACCCTGGGTCAAAGACCTAAGACCAAAACTGGATTTCAGAAGAAGAAAAAACGAGCCATCGGCACTGATCAAGCCCAGAAATTCAAATTTCCAACTTGAAACTAAACGTTTTCTTTTTTGAACTGTACACAGTTGGTGAAGATCCCAATGCAAGAAAACAACATGGTGGCTAGCGCAGTGGTTGGGCACATGTGTACCACTGAATGCAAAAACATAGGTGTCTGGATTAAGGCAGTCTCAATGCATGTTTCATAAGAGTGTCATGCACATTAAATAGGGTGACACATAAGCAAAATTGCTGAGTTGGCAGGATCATTAAATCAGGGCACTCACAATGCAAGACTCTATCACAGAGTCCAAGACAATTAATTATACATTATTTATGGTATTTTGCTGATGTGGCAACATATTTATTGAAGAAAGAGGTAGAAAAAATAAGACTCCAAGTCTTATTTAGACTCTAAGTCCACATTGTTCAAGGTAATAAATAACTTTAGACTCTATGATAGAGTCTGCATTGTGAGTGCCCTCAGATGAGACCCTATGGCTCGGTTATCTAATTTATAGTCTTGGTTACTGTGCCATGAAATATGCATTGAGACTGGCCTTAGGGCCAAATACTTTTTTTTTCAATGTAATTAGAGCCAAATATTAAGCATTCAGCGAAACATCTTTTGCTGTTGTTTGGTCTGGTTGGTGTGGAGCCAAAACGGACAAAGGGGCTTGCTACCTCTTTTTGCTGGCGAACTCGTTGGGTACTTGAAAGACAAGCTGGAATTTCCATCTATCATCCAAAATCTCCAATGATTTCACGGGAGACAACATGATTAAAGTCTTTAGCTAGATATGGTGCTTCAAAACTTGAGAGTTGATGCATTTACTGGTTACTCAAGTGGCCATGCTTGAAACATTTGTACTAATAGTTTAGCACGACCTTTGCGTTTGATGCAATACACTATTTTACAGAGCACTCCATGTAATATCTAGTTTAGTTGGCTATTGTTTATCCCATTTGATTTCAGGGCCGGCCCAAAATGGACATTAGGCCAGCAAGGCCGAAGCCTACAGTTGGATTATTAGGCCAACCCCATAGCCTTGCAAATTGTAAACTAATAAGGCCTTGTTTAGTTATTACGTCTAAAATTCAAAAAAAAAAAATCAAGATTCTCCGTCAGATCGAATATTACGGTACATACATAGAGTACTAAATATAGACGAAAATAAAAACTAATTACACAGTTTGGCTGTAGATCACGAGATAAATCTTTTAAGCCTAGTTAGTTTATGATTGGATAATAATTGTCAAATGCAAACGAAAATACTACTGTAACATTTTTCAAAATTTTTCAGAAACTAAACAAGGCCTAAATCTGTGAAGAATTTTGTTTCAGGGCCAGCCCAAAATGCTCTAGATCCTTTGCAAGTATGATCCTGTTACTAGCAAAAAAAAAACATGCATCAAATACAACTTTGCATATGTATTCTTCTATAAGAACGACAAAAAGATTATATTATATAGACATAATACAACTTTGCATATCGGCATATATAATAAGAGTTTTTTTTAAAAAAAAAAAGAGTTGGTAAGAGTGGTTAGTGAGCAAACCCAAAGCAACCCACACGAAGGGCCCTTCGCGTGGATAACCCAAAGAGAAACTTAAGAGAAAACTTTTATCCATCGGCATCGCGAGCTCCC
>Ga0182004_10000351_pt1 | contig 26412 bp, 18 predicted proteins | sample Sormic07211540_1_FD_120479 | JGI IMG/M metagenome (GOLD analysis project Ga0182004, IMG submission 120479) | Endophyte microbial communities from Sorghum bicolor roots, Mead, Nebraska, USA - 072115-40_1 MetaG | ecosystem: Host-associated > Plants > Roots > Unclassified | place: USA: Nebraska...
CCCCAAGTATGCAAACCAATAAACCATGCAATGATTTTTAAGGTATTTATACATTTATATGAATTAAAATTATTGTATATGAATATTGCTTTTGTATGTAGAGTTAAGTATTTATGAGTATATATATATATATATACAAGTACTATTCTACACCTCCGAATTGTTATACTGACAAAGTTCAGTATCGTTCAGTATTTGCGTTTCAGTATTGTTCAGTTTTTTTATTCTGGGTGTAGCATTTTTCTACTTAGTTTTGGCTTATGATGTAGAATATTTAGGCCCTATTTGGTTTCTCCTGCTAAATTTTAGCCAGCTAAAACTACTATTTTAGCTACTTTTGGGTGACTAGTGTAACTAAACTATTTTACCTCTTTTTTAGTCAGTGTGTTTGGAAATTTAGCTACTAAAGTGACTAAAATTTAGCAAGAGGAACCAATCAGACCCTTATTCTAGAATAACAACAACTACAGCCTTGTTAGTTCCTAAATTTTTTTAAGATTTCTCGTGACATTAAATTTTTAGACGCATGCATGGAACATTAAATATAGATAAAATAAATAACTAATTACACAGTTTACCTGTATTTTGTGAGACGAATCTTTTGAGCCTGGTTAGTCTATAATTGGACAATAATTGCCAAATACAAACAAAAGTGCTACAATAGCCAAAACCAAAAAAATTCCTTAGGCCTATTAGTTCACAAATTTTTTTGGTTTTAAGTACTGAAACACTTTCGTTTTTAGTTGGCAATTATTGTCCAATCATGAATTAACTAGGCTCAAAAAAATCATCTCGCGATTTGCAGACAACCTGTGTAATTAGTTTTGGTTTTGACTACATTTAATACTTCATGCATATGCCGTAAGATTCGATGTGACCAAAAATCTTATAAAAATTTTGGCTTTCAGGGTGAAATAAACAAGTCCTCACTAAATAAGACTTACGTATATGTATAAAGGGCCTCGGATTTTTCTTTTGCCCCGGGCCTCTAAAAACTCAGGGCCGGCACTGGGGCTGTCAAAGGATGTGCGAAGGCGGCAAGGCGCCAGGCGGCGTGTGTGGTCAGGCAGCGCTCACCTCACGTCCTCACCAGGCTTTGTTTTCGTTCGGTAACTGCGTTCGCTTTCACGTCCTCACCAGGCTATGACTGGTCAAGATCAATAGCCGAACGGTGACTGCAACCGTGAGAAGCAGCTCTGCAAATCGCTTGCTTTCCGTTGTCAGGTGACTACGCCGTCTTGTGTCGATGCTGAACCTTGACATTGTCAGGTGACTACGCCGTCTCGTGTCGATGCTGAACCTTGACAGTTGACAGGTTCGGTGGTGACGGGCGACCCCGGCACGTGAGACGAGGCAATTCGACGGTCCAAGCCACCTCCAAGATTTTGCAAAATAGAAATAATAGCACTTTCGTTTATATTTGACAAATATTGTTCAATTATGGACTAATTAAACTTAAAATATTCGTCTCGTCAATTTCGACCAAACTATGCAATTAGTTTTTATTTTCATCTATATTTAATACTCCATGCATACGTCTAAAGATTCGATGTGACGAGAAATCTAAAAAATTTTGCAAAATTTTTGAGGAACTAAACAAGGCCCTAATTCGGCCTTGTTTAGGTCACCCAAAAAATCAAAAAGTTTTCAAGATTCTTTGTCACATCGAATCTTACGGTATATGTATGAAACATTAAATATAGACGAAAACAAAAACTAATTATACAGTTTAGCTGTAAATCGCAGGATGAATCTTTTGATCCTAGTTAGTTTATGATTGGATAATATTTGTCACAAACAAATAAAAGTACTACAGTAGCGAAATCCAAAAAAATTTTGCATCTAAACAAGGCCGACTCCCAAAAGCCATTTTTTTAAAGATTTCTTATCACATTAAATCACATCACATGAATAAAACATTAAATATAGATAATAAAACTAATTATACAGTTTGTCTGTAATTTACAGAGACAAATCTTTTAAACCTAGTTAATTTATAATTAAACAATAATTATCATATATAAACAAAAAATGCTATATTAGCCTAATAAGTTTTCGCAGAGAAACTAAACATTGGGCCTCACAGTCATTAGCGGCAAGGGCCCAGGGTATCATTCGGTAGTCTGTCCTTCAGCCATTCATAGCGCGGCGGCTAGATACTTTGAACATGTTTTGAACATGTGCTAGATGCGCCGATGGCCGAGGCTTTGGCTCTCAGGGAAGGACTGGGTTTAGCAAGCCAAGTTGGATGCAACCGGTTAATAGTCCAGACAGATTGTATAGAAGTGGTACAATGAAACAGCAAGGAATGTCTGCAACTGCTAGTGGCCCAATTTATGCAGAATGCGTCCAAGGGTGGCAATATTTCGCATCGATTTCTATTGATCATGTTCATCGAGAACCCAATACAGTAGCACATAAGATAGCTAGAGAAGCAATGACATCAAAATCATCATGTAATTGGGTCGATAAACCCCCTAGCATTATCCTAGAAGCCTTTGTAAATGATGTAACTCTGTTTGGAGAGTAATAAAATGCGCCAAATGGCTTTCCTAAAAAAAACCTGACAGCACAGTGACAAAATCACGCTCCCATCAAAATTTAAAAAGTTTTTAAGATTTTCTATCATATCAAATTTGGGACGCATGCATGGAACATTAAATGTAGATAAAAAAATAACTAATTGCACAATTTATCTATAAATCGGAGACAAATTTTTTAAATCTAGCTAATATATAATTTAACAATATTTATTAAATACAAACAAAATGGTACAGTTTTCGTAACTAAATAACGCCTAACCACCGTTCCGAGCCCGACTGGTCAGACAGACCTTCAGTCGCCAGCCAGGGCCTTGTTTAGTTCTCCAAAAATTTTGCAAAATTTTTCAGATTCCCTGTCACATCGAATCTGTAGACGTATGCATGAAGTATTAAATATATATAAAAATAAAAACTAATTGCACAGTTTGGTCGGAATTGATGAGACGAATCTTTTGAACCTAGTTAGTCCATAATTGAACAATATTTATCAAATACAAACAAAAGTGCCACTATTCTTATTTTGCAAAATTTTTTGGAAGTAAACAAGACCCAGATCTACTGCTACTCCGTACGCCGGAATTGCGGCCGCTGCAGCACGACGGGCGGGCGGAGACGACAGGCGGAATCCGGGCCACTGTTTCACCAACCCGATTATCCAATGCCCGTCGCCGGTCGCCGGTCGCCGCCGTCTGTTCACTCGCGCCACGGTTAGTTGCGCCTCCTTGTAGCGCCGTACAACAGGGCAACTTGGATTAAGCGTAATTAACTTTCCCGGGATGCGGGGCGACGGACAAGATGATGCGTGATTACCGACTGGGGCCTTGTAAAACAAAAACTTTACATGATTCCACGTCATATCGAATCTTGCGGCACATATGCATGGAGTATTAAAAATATATAAAAATAAAAACTAATTACTCCCTCCGTATCCATATTAGTTGTCGTTTTGGGTGATACTTGCGTTTTCACAAAGGATGACGTCCAAGGCCTGTAACCGCAATTAATGCTTAATGGAGCCTCAGCGTTGCTGCAATAGCCATCTAAACCATGATTGTTTCACATAAAGGGTATACCTGCAACCATATTTAATAGGAGCAGACATGAAAAAAATACCTCTAATTAATGACTTCTTGGTAAGCACAATTATGTCCTAAACGTCAACTAATCTGGGTATGGAGGAAGTACACAGTTTGTCGGTAATCGCAAGACGAATCTTTTAAGCCTAGTTACTCTATAATTGGACAATGTTTGTCAAATAAAAACAAAAGTGTTATAGTGTCAAAATCAAAAAAAAAATCGATCTACAAGCCCTGGTTAGCAATGCACGTGAGGGCAGCCGCCGTCACTCCTCGTCGATGGCACTAGTAATAAAGTCCATCTTTTTTTTAATCCCGTATCGCAGTAATAAAATCCACCATGATTTGGATACGGTCAGGATTTGGACATGCTGTGCTACCGCCCTGTCGTGTCAGTTCGGCGACTCGAGGCGGATCGTCGGCCGCCGGGACTGACACGGCTACAACGGCTACTAGACCGACCCCTAGCACTAGCACTGGCCGTTGTTTAAGCTCTAATTAACTTTTCAAAAAGTACAGGCAGGGCCGTTTAGTAGCCGTTACAGCCGGGTATCCACCATCAGTGTCCATCACTGGCCACGACTAAATAGTATATGTAGGTGCGATTATAGTAGTACTATACTTAACAAACACGCCACTTGGCGATGATAGCCAATCACACTGCACCGTACCATACAGCGCCCAGCGGATGCACGCCAAAGAGCTCAAAAAGCTTCGTCACCTTTCCTCTCTGGAGTGGATCCGACGGTCTAGCGTACCTGCGTACGTCGTGCTGCATTGCTGGTTCTGGTTGGAATATGATGCTCTTGCCCCTGTAGGAATTCGAGTGCGGCCTTTGTTTAGTTTGCCTGTAATTTTCTTCTTCTACGTCTGTCTTGCTGAGAATGCTGCCTGCTGGTAGGAAATTATTCACGGAGGGGAAAAGTAGAGGGAGAAAAAAACCATCCACGTGCTGTTCGCCCGCTCGCGTGCAGTCGTGCACGGCGACGACACATCGGTCGGAACGGATGCCATGCCGATGCGCAGGTTCGGAGATGACGTGACGTGAACTGGAACTGCGCCCGGTGAATTTTTAAACCTTGTTTAGTTCATCCAAAAACCAAAATATTTTCAAGATTCTTCGTCACATCGAATCTTACTGAACATGTATAAAGCATTAAATATAGACAAAAATAAAAATTAATTATACAGTTTGCTTGTAAATCACGAGACGAATCTTTTGATCCTAGTTAATTTATGATTAGACAATATTTACCATAAACAAACAAAAGTGCTGCATTACAAAATCTAAAAAAAATTTCACATTTAAACAAGGCCTTAGGCTGGAATGGATCGGGCTGGAAAGACGGGACAAAAAGGCTCACGCGTGGTAGGAGGGAGTACGCGATCATTCCGTGACCCCATCCATTTTGTCCATTGGCCTGTGCCAACGCCATCAACGTTGCCAGAAATCGAAAGCCTAACGGAAAGCGGACCGTCGTTCCTACTCACGGCCCTTTTTAGTTCCCTATCTAAAATTTTTTCATCCATCCCATCGAATTTTTAGACACATGCATGAAATATTAAATGTACATAAAAAATAAACTAATTACACAGTTTGGTTGAAAATCGCAAGACGAATCTTTTAAGCCTAGTTACTCCATAATTAGCCTTAAGTGTTACAGTAACCCACGTGTGCTAATGACGGATTAATTATCCTTAATAGATTTGTCTTGCAGTTTCCTGACGAGTTATGTAATTTGTTTTTTTATTAATTTATAAAAATCTCTCCCGACATCCTTCCGACATATCCGATATGACACTCAAATTTTTTTTATCTTCAATCTAAACAGGGCTGCATATTTTCACACGCCTCCTTATGCCTAGACCCACAGTGGCCCCATGGCACAGGTTTTGGCAATTGATTTCGTTTTTTATTTAAAAAACAGCCACATGCACTATATGTGCACGTGTGGTGGCCTATAAACGTCGACATGTACTGTCTGAACTACTGAGAAAACTCTATAGGTACTGTTTTCTACGGATAATCGCACCAAAAGAATATAGCCGTATTAGTAAGACACAAGACGTTAAACTAGGCTTTTAATCCTCTCCTATATGCATGGTTATGGCGATTGATATGTAGGACTACCTTCACTAGTGTACTAACCATCTAAGCTATTTATTGTTTATCCGATATTTGCTTTGTATGAATGAATTGATTCATTGTTTAGAGAGTTAGATGGCAAGCAAATTTGACAAAAAACATTTATACGTATTATATAATATGGATGTGTGTTGTAATGAAAGTTGAAACACATAACTTGTAAATTCGTTATGTTCGAAACAAGGTCTCATGTTGGATTTGGATTGGAAATATGGCCTCATGTTTGGCAGGGCCATATCCATGGGGTGTGCACCGTGAGCGACCGCGCAAAGGCCTCCAAATATACAATGCATTACCCATATGTCTATATAGCTAAGCAACAAGCAAAAGTAGGTACCATTGATTACGAGCATATCATTGAAGATTTTATTTCAAATATTATGCAACATAAGTACTATTCTTGACATATTTATCGTATATCTTATTTTAGTCCTATTTTTCTTAAGCTAATAGGCCTTGTATTTTAGTTTGGTACAAGGCCTTGGATTTTACCAGGACGCCCCTGTGTTTGGTTGGAATTGAATACGTGTGGACGACAAGGTTGAGATGTGAGCGATTGGAGGGGTGCGGCGCGGTGGATTTGGTGACGGACAAAAAATTGGAGGTTAGAAATTTTCTCCTTTTAGTTGAAAAAAATGCTCATGCTCACGATACAAGTTTAGATGGTATTTGAAACATATTCTGGAGACCTTTCTGGAAGACAGTTTTAAATGACCAACTAATTGTGCAAGAAGCCATGTTAATGATGTTTATTTGGCGACTCAACAAATATACCCATATAATTTTTCTCTTCATAAGGATCCATCTAGGGTTGTTTGGCACAGTTGTAAAGACCTTGACCTTACACTTTATTATATAATAAAATATATTTATTTAACACATAGTACATGATTAATCTAATCTAAAATAATAAGATTCTTGACTAAATAACATCAATGTGTCCATTTCCATTAAAAAATGCGGCCATTCCTCTTGCTCAAAAATAGTAGGCGGCTAGTAAAATTCTCCTAATAAGGCCCTCTTCGAAAACTTTTTAGGTCACTATAATATTTTTGTTTGTATGTGATAACTATTGTCCAATTATAGATTAACTAGACTACAAACAAACTATATATATAGTTATTTTTTATCTATATTTAATAATTTATATATGTACCGTAAAATTTGATGCGAGAAATAATCTTGAAAATTAAGAGGAACTAAACAAAGCCAAGTCTTTTTCTTTTTTTCAAAGTAGGGGCAACAGCGGCTGCTCGGTACAACTGCTGTCGCCAGCACTGCTCATTCCCAGCGGCGGGCCACTGGACACTGGCGCTGGCGCTAGCAGCGGCAACAGCGGTGAATTCAAAAGCGGCTCGTTTCAGTGGGGGCTTTGTCCTTTTCCTGCCTGCCCCACAGGCCACAGCCCCCGCGGCCCTGCCCGGCTGCCCCAGCTGTTCCGCTCGCCTCGCCTGGCTTCTGCGCGCACTCAACCCGGACGCTCCCCCTCGCCGCAGTCCCGCCGCATTACACGCCCCGCTTTGTCCCCTTTCCCGGCGCCCGCGACGGACTGCGACGAGCGGATAGATAGATCTGTGCTGTGCGTGACGACCCAGCTCTCTCTAATCCATCCCCGTCCCTGTCTCGCCATCCTCCTTTCTTCCTCTTCCTCCTCCACTCCCCCACCGAGCAGAGCGAATCCTTAGCGGGCAAGTCTTTCCGAGCTCGCGGAGTGGGGTTCAAAACGCGGCCCGAGAAAAGGAGGACCGCACTCGCTGCTGCTGGTCGCTTGCTTTCGGTGGCGAGCGTCTCGGTAAAGCGGCGTCGGCGTCGGAGGCGGCGGCAGAGACTGGACTTGCTTGCTGCGCAGTGCAGTGCAGTGCTGCCTTGGAGACAGGATCCTGCTGCAGGTACCAGGGCTTCTTCTTCGCCTTTCTTCTTTCTGGATTCTGGAGGTTGTTTGGTGTCCTGGTTTTTCCGGCTCTGCTTCTTCTCTCGTCCCCGTTTTGCATTCCCACCCACCTGTGTGCTCTCTTCCATGCGACGAAGATGTTAAGGCGTTAAGCGATTTTTTTTTTTGGAAAGATATGTTAAGCGACCTTCAAGTGATGCTTTCACACACAGGCGAGAAGAGACGCCTGAAACGAATTGCAGTACAGGAAGCGTCGTGATTTCTTTAACACGCGTAACTGCAAGAAGCGAGAGTTGTTGTTTTCCCCCCTCCAGATGTTGTGAGTTTGATACTGTATTTTGGTCCTTTTTTCCTTTTTACGTTCTGAGAATCTTCCCGCATCAGCATTGTTTACTTTCTCGTGCGCCTCTCGTTCCTTTGTCCCCTGTGTTCTACTGTTCCCTCCTGACCCCAGGCTTGTAATCCTCAGGGACTCATAATTGATCAGTGTGTCCAAAGACCAGAGAGGAACGTGGCTGAGTTTGCCACCACCTTCACCCACTGTGGTCGCTCGTCTGCTAATGCCCGCGTCGGAGGATTGCTCACGGATATGCTTCTGGTGATGGGCAACCCGGGGCGCTCGGGGCAGCTGTCAGCGCTGATTGCTTCCGCCGCCATCTTGTTGTCACTCTCTGCGTTGCCGATTTGTCGGCCCTACACCTACGAGCAAGATGGTATGCAAAATCCTTTTTTTTGTTTGCTGCCACTATTTTTCAAGATTCAATATTCGTCAGGTGGTCAGGGTACACTACGCACATCGCTATGGGCTCGGAAGATCACGCAGGGTCGCAGATTGAGATTGTTTGCTACAATTTTCATGTTGTGTTTTCTTATGTTTGTCAGTGTTTGCAATAAATGGCTTGTACACGGCACTCGGAGCACCACAGCTGCCTAGTTGGACTTCAAATGGTGGTGACCCCTGCAATGAGAACTGGCAGGGTGTTTCATGTGTTGCGTCAAATATCACCTCCATGTATGATCAGTGCTTATGTATTTTTCCTGAAGTATTTCAACTCAGTGAGCCCTTTTGGTTGACTGACTTATGTAGCATGTTCTTCTTGTAGAGTACTCAGCGGTGCAAATTTGGGTGGACAGCTGGGCAACACTTTGGGGAATTTCACATCATTAATCACCTTGTAAGCTGACAAATATGTAGAGTTTGTGATCTTTTTGGGTTCTGAATTCGTGACATTCTATCAAGTTGGCACTTAGCGCTTCCTGATTTACCTCATTTAGGGATCTCAGCAACAATAATATTGGCGGGACCATACCAGATGGTCTACCACTCACAATGCAGAGATTGTATGTCTACTCGAGTATTCTACTGCTCTTTCCATCCAGTTGTATGATTATTTTCTTACTACAAGACCTTTCTGTCAAATCGCAGTTTCCTTTCAGCTAACCAGCTAAGTGGTGGCCTTCCAAATACATTGTCGTCCCTTACACTTTTGACAAGCATGTAAGTATATTACTGCCAATACAAATTCACAGGCCTTTAGAAACTTAGAACATGCTATGATTGTTTCTCAATCTGTCCCTCCCATGTTCTTTCATTTTGCAGGTCACTCAATAGCAATCATTTGACTGGAGCGATACCAGATGTATTTTCAACACTCACTGGACTTGCAAATTTGTAAGAAGACTCTAGCTTGGATAACAATGTTATTCTACAGATAATTTAAAGCTACTTATCAATGACAATCAATCTTCTTTATTAGAGATTTTTCTGACAACAACTTGACTGGTCCGTTGCCGCCTTCAATGGGAAATTTGACGGCATTGACTAGCCTGTGAGTATTGAAAGCCTATGGCACTATCATTTGTGATGGACTTTTCACTATGTTTAATTACCTCATTTTCTACAATCGTTGCAGACATATTCAGAACAATCAAATATCCGGAACCCTTAATGTGTTGCAAGATCTCCCTTTCCAAGATTTGTATGCCCACTCCATTATAGATTCTCTGTTTTTTCTTTTCCTGAAGGGTAACTGAATTGGCCTTTTAATGAAATGAAATTTCTGCCTTATTTCATGACAACTGTTTAATTCAACAGGAACATTGAAAACAATCTTTTCTCTGGTCCCGTGCCTGTGAAATTACTGAACTTGCCAAACTTCAAGTAAGAACTCAGAACCTCCTTGATTGGCCCTTTTTTTGCTGTGGTGCACAGTGCTCATATAATTTAATTTACTGCCCAGGAAGGATGGGAACCCATTCAATACCAGCATAGCTCCATCTGCACAGCCTCCCTTGGCGCCAACACCATTACCATCAGTCCCACCTTCAACAGGGCATGTCCCCTCTAAAGAACCTGCACATTCTTCTAGTGTTCCAGGTGGAAGTACATCAGGATCAGGAAATCATAGTACACTCAAATTAGTTGGATATATTCTTATTGGGGTGGTATTAGCAGTAGTTCTTGTGCTAATTGCAATGTACTGTTTGTCCAAGTACAAAGAAAAAAAGTCGAGAGGTGATATTTATATGAAAAACAAGATAGGAAGGGTACCTCAGAAGCTTGGAGAGCCTAAAATCAAGGAAGCGGTAGAAATGAAGGAGTCACCATTAAAACTCAAGAATAATGCTGAGAAAGGTTCTAATTCTTTCTCTTGACACTATTCTGTCATCTCTCTTTCTCTCTGATTCCCCCCTCTTACCTTTAACATCTTCAATATTTTTAGCAGCTTCAAATGTTGTTTCTGATGGAAGAGAGGAGCAGAAGTTAAAAATGCCAACGTCAGGTGACTGACTTGAATCCTAAAAAAATGCACACAATTGTAACTATTATTTTATTTCGGCGCAAGCTTGAATACAGGAGAATTAACAGATATACTGGCATATGAGGACCCTCATTTCCTCAATCTGTTTACATATAAAGAATGCTTTGTGCAGAAACTTCAAATGTGGTTTATGATCCAAGTCGAAGGGATGGGCATAACTTAGATTCGTCGCTGGCAGGTAAATGAGTTGAAATTCAGTTGCATCAGAACCCAGAATTATTATTCCAGTGTACTGCAAATTTTAGCATACGGAAATTAACACAAACAATCACATGGCAGCTGTACCTGGGGTTGTAACAGTGAATAAAAAAGAGCATGTGATTGATATGGAAAAGGCTGATAATTTTGTTGAGGACCAACTGCATCCCCCGCAGCCGATTGCACCGCGGACTGAGAAAGTCATTGTCAAACCAAGTGTTCGTACAAGAAAGGGAAGAGTACCTTCAGTTGAAAAGGTGGAATCGACGACTACTGTCAAGTCCTTCTCCATTGCATCCCTCCAACAATATACCAATAGTTTCAGTGAGGAAAATATCATAAGAGACAGCAGGTTTGGTAAGGTATATCTGGCAAAGCTTCCTGATGGAGAGGTAAATGGTTCAGCAAAACTTCAAGTAATTGTTATCTTCAAGTTTGGGTTCATGATACAGTTATGAGCTCTGAAATTATGTATTCATTTTTTAAGCAGCTACTGGAAATTTTGAAGATCGACACTTCTAACTCAAAAGTGCCAGTTGATGCCTTTCTTGAGCTAGTTGTGAGGATTTCAGAACTGAGGCATCCTAACATACTTGGTCTTGTTGGATACTGTGCGGAGTTTGAGCAGCGATTACTTGTCTATGAGTACTGTAGCAAGCTGACCCTACATGATGAACTTCGTCATGTAGATGACTCAAGCAAGCCATTATCATGGAATGCTCGCCTCCAAGTTGCTGCGGAGGCAGCAAAAGCATTACAGTATGAAGATATAAAATTGCTCCTATCCTATTTTTTGTGTGCTGTGATTTGAAAAGATATCTGAAAATGCTGTGTATATCTTTCCTTTTTGCAGACATCTTCATGACAGTTGCCAACCACCAGTTGTACATCAAAATTTTGAACCATCTGTTGTTCTTCTCAACAGCACCTTAGTTGTGCATATTTCTGAATGTGGCCTTGCATCATTAGCATCAAAATCAGTTTCTGAGGTAAAATAATGCTAATCACAACATTTTGATATTAGATTTTCTCTTACCTATTAAGGATGCTTGTAACTAAAGGTGGTGCTATTTCTATTTTGCCAATCCTGACCTATCTATTGTATCTTTGTTTGTTAGTTCAGTCTCTTGAAAATGGGTTTGTATTCGACTATTGGCCACAATTTTGTACCTAGCTGCAAAATCATATGATTGTGGACAATTCACTTGTACTTCAACGCATTTGTTAAGACAAATATGAACCCAAACATAACTAAAACATGCATTATGCCGTGATGCTTTTTGGCCTGTAGCAGTTTTCTATTGCATCTGTACCTGCCACCATGCTTGTTTTCTCCTTCCATTTTGTATACAATGCTATTCTTTGAGTTTTGGTTATGAACTTATGATAATATCGCTCTCACTAAAGCTTGCTATTCATTTCAAAGTAGTGAATAGTAGAATCCATGTTTGATGAGAAGGAGGGAATGCTATTATTCCATCTTTTTATAAACCTTTATTTTACTTTGCATGACAGTTGTCCGGACACACCTTATTCCATTATGAAGCACCTGAAGTGCATGAATCTGGATCAGTAAGTGATCGAAGTGATGTTTACAGCTTCGGTGTAGTTATGTTGGAGCTTCTAACAGGGCGTAAACCTTATGACAGGTAACATTAGAAATAAAGAACACAAATCCATTTTTTACACTCATCTGGCACATTTATTTTTCTTGAAGATGATTTCTGACTATGGAAGCTAACAAACTTCACATGGATGGAATTTGCAGTTCACGTCCACGAGCTGAACAACATCTAGTGCGATGGGCCACTTCTCAACTCTATGATATCGATGCCATAGCGAAGATGGTTGATCCCTCCATTCGAGGACAATGTTCTGAAAAGGCATTATCCCGTTTTGCTGACATTATTAGCAGCTGTATTCAGGTAAAAACAATTGATCCTACATCTGACATCTCTTCACACAAAAGTATGCAGTGTGACTAACCTTAAACTTTATGCAGCATGAACCAGAATTCAGGCCACCAATGTCTGAAGTTGTCCAAGACTTAACTCGCATGGTAAGTAGTGTATCAAGGGCTTCCATGTAGACGATCGATCCCTTAAGGAATGGGAAAATGTGGAGGCCCGTGCTTAGAATTCAAGAATGCACCTCGCTTTGGAGCTTCTTGCTAGATTCAGTTATCTCTGGCCATGTTGCAAGACGCCTTTGATGATTATTGATGCGGGAGTACAGTAGCAGGATGCAAGGACTGCACCGTGTTTTGTCCACTGCCAGTAATGCTCCTCTGAATCTGTGGTCAAATTATAGTTCAAAGCTATTGTTGTAACTCCGTAGTCTGCACAATACATTTCTCAGTGCCCCGGTTCCAGATCACTTGGTGTGATTATGCGTGGTTATCTAGACCATATGTAAATACCAAGACGTCAAACAAATATATTAGAGTTTGCTCGTGTTAAAGGTCACTCCGTGTTGACAATTTGTTTCACTCCATGTCCATGAGGCATTATCTTTTGCTCCTGTTTGTTGAGATGCCGCTGAAAATTTTCTGATTGAATTCGTGGTTGTCGGATTTTTTAAAGTTCATTTTTCAGTGCAGGTCTTGTTTGGATGTTGTCGAATTCACTTCAATCCATATGTATTGAAGTGGATTGGGGTAAAATTTAGTTTAAATTCCACTTAAATCCACCCCAACACATGTGGATTGATGTCAATCCAACTAACTACATGACCTCGGCGCTTTTTTCCGACACGGACCCAATTCAGTCCCCGTCGGGTCATCCGATTCCGAATTCCAATGCACTGCTCCATGGTCGCAACGGAAAAAAAAAAAAGGTAGAGCGGCGCCCACCACCCAACGTCCCCACGTCACACGCACGCATCTCCCGCCCGAGTCCGAGGCATCCGCACGAAACCACGAACAGGAACCCAAAAATGAAAAATCCCATCACCACGCTACGCTATGCGAGCCCGAAAAAACAGCAGGCGGGGGCCGGGCAAACCAGACCACCGCCCCGAAACCGCGACGACCCGACACCTTGTCCACCTCTCCTCCTGACCTCCCTTTCCGACTCCTACTGGCTATCCACCGCCCGTCTCCCCCGCGATCAAGCCGAAGCCGACCAGAGCCGGCAACCGATGGTGGTGGTGGCGGTGGGAGGGGGCGGCGGCGGGGGCGGCTGGGGGACGTGGGAGGAGCTGGTGCTGGGCGGCGCAGTGCTCCGGCATGGGGGCGCCGCGTGGGCCACCGTTGCAGACGAGCTCCGGACCCGCTCCCCGTGCACCTTCTCGCCCGAGGTACACACTCCGCACCCTGTCGAACCCTAGGTCGTGTTTACAGCTCGAGACCGACTCGGATTCGGATTAGGGCATGGCCCTAGGGCCCCACCGGCGCGGAATAACTGTCTCGAGCTAATATCGAGGCTAGGGTTCCGTGGCCCTACCTCTGGGAATGCTTGAATTTGCAATGTCCATAGAGCTGTGGGATTCTATAAATGCTGGATATATGTGATTGTAGATGGTTGGTTCCTAAGTAGGCTGTGATTGGATTTGATTTACTATGCAATAATTTTGAGTTGAACAAAGGGAAGCCCAGTAACAACCATGTAGGCAATAATGAAGTGCGATACAGTAATTAGCAACACCATGACAATGCACATTGCATGGTTTGTGCACAAATTTCTGCTTACATGTTCTTGTAGCCATTGAAATGATGTGCATTATTTGAGCATTTTCAAGTTCACACACGGGGAGCACATTATTAGGTGACAGCTATTTTCTTTGAAACAAGATAGTTTCCCAGGCAGCCTTCCCCAACTTGCTTGGGACTAAAAGGCTCTGTTGTTGCTGCCGTATAATTTCCTAGGCATTTTTGGGGTGCTACTACTATGTTGCCTTTTTTCCAACAGTGAAATGTAGTAGAACCTTGAGCCTAGCAATGTGCGTTTTTTGTGCAGTTTGTTTTTTTGCGTCACATTGTTTCTGATTGCATTGCAATTCAACTGTTTTATTATCATCTGGAAGTTATGGCAGACTGATCAAGTGGTTGCTATTAGAGTTGCATACCAGTTCTTTGCTTACAGTTGTTAATATCTGCAGGAATGTGAAGCAAAATTTGCAGAGATACAGTTGCGGTACTCTGCATGCAAGTAAGCATATACTTGACTGTGTGATGTTCATACTTTGTACCTTCTTGTCCATTACATGACCTTTTAAATTGGATGAGTGCCATAGAACAACTACTGCATATCATTATATATCTAGAGAAGTTGAAATAATATGAATTTTGAGCCTTTTTTATGAGCTGATTAAGAACTTTGTGAATCTTTAAACATAACAGTCGGGTAGAGTCTTTGCTATTGTGCTAAAAGATAACATGTAAGCAGCATGCTACATTTTGATCATATTAAACAATACTTCCTCCATCTCAAATTATAGTTTACTTTAGCTTTGTGCCTTTGTCCTAAGTCAAACTTGTCTAACTTTGACCAAGTTTATAGAAAAATACATCAACATCTAGAATCAAATTATTTTCATTGAATTCTTCATGAAATTTGTATTAACAATGCATTTGATTGAACTTGTAGATGCTAATGTATTTTTTCTAAAAACTTGGTCAAAATTAGAGAAGTTTGACGCAGGGCAAAACTAAAGTGAACTATAATTTGGAACGTGGGAGTAGTTGCTAATCAGCATTTCTGCTTCTGTACTCAACAATCAGAAATGCCTGCACTTCTTTCTATTCGCAAGTTGGTGATTCAAGTTTTAAATTGCATCTTACTACTTCACAAGTATACATAACCAACCTCAGTTTGAAGAATGGATAATACACAAGGAAGAGAATAAAGAGGGAAAGTACTAAAACATAGACCACTTAGTGATCAACAACCTCAGCTTTAAGATTGGATTCTCAATCCCATAAGCAATAAGTTATGTATAGTTGTATGCAACAATGCAGGCATTGCACTGCCTATCAGATGGCTGCAGTTGAATAAATAACTCTGATGTGAAGCATTTTATATTTTTCTGAGTTCTGATCATCCTATTTGCTTCAATGCAGTGCTTGGTTTGAGGAGCTTCGTAAGCAGAGAGTTGCTGAACTCAAAAGGGATTTGGAGAAGTCAGAAAATTCTATTGGGTTAGTGTCAATTTGTTCACAGAGCATTTTTGAAGTTCACTTGAGCTATTTATATTTTGTTCTTATTGTTGATTATCCAAGATACAATCTTTGTTGATTGTTTTTCATCCAAGCAAGTCATTGTTTGATACTTTGCCAACTCTTTGGTAATGTGTGATGTTCCTTTTACTCTTCCAGATCTCTCCAATCTGTTATTCAAAGCCTCAGCAATAGCAAACATGTTGATGGGAGTTCTGAATGCCGCACCAGTCATACCGAATCATGTCCGCGCTCCGAAAATACAGCAGATACTAATTCCTCAGGTAAAGAAACGTCCAGGGATAGATCGTCAGCTGCTAGTTTCACAGAGGAAGCAAGCAACAGTCAGAAATGTCAGAAAGTGCAGCAGTGTGATACTGATTCAATTCAAGCTATCAATCCATCACCAGATGAGTCATATCCCCAGGCCCAAGTTGAAAAGGTCGGTCCCAAAGATGGCTTGCTTTGGGGTTCTAGAAAACAAAGAGGAAGGAGAGCTAGAAGGACACTTTTGAAAGGTGGTGATAGTAGTGGGGATGGTGAGCCAACATCTACAGCATGCATACAGAGGGAGGGTTCGTCTGAAGGCTGCATGAAGAACTTGAAAACTCCAAATGTGGAATCAGTTGTTATGAAGAAGGGTGTGAAAACTCCAAAGGTAGAATCTGGTGTGATGAATAAGGATTTGAATACTCCAAATGTAGGATCTGGTGTAAAGAAGGGCTTGAAAACTCCCAAAGTAGAATCTGATATGATGAAGAAGGCTGTGAGAACTCCTAAAGCAGAATCTGATGTTATGAAGAAGGGGTTGAAAATTTCCAAAGTAGAACCTGATGTTATAAAGGATTTGAAAACTCCCAAAGCAGGATCTGATGTTATGAAGAAGGGCTTGAGATCTCCAAATGCAGAATGTGTCCAGCCTGTGATTGAGAGAGTTAAACTGAAGCTGGCAGAAATTTTGAATACTATATCGACTCAAGATGACTGCAAAATGTTGCAACGCCAACTTGATACCCAGGTATGATGGGTTAGTGCCTCAGTGATGGTCTAAATTATCTGTATATATATACTCCACTGATTAATATAGGATAATAGGACTTATGTTGACTATAATGACTCCTTGGGTCATTTGAGAGATGAGATACTTCATGTGGGTGCTAATAATTTTAAAACTCCTATTAAAACGGTTCCGCTGTTTTTTTTTCATGCTAGTTACTCAACTCAGATTTTTGTGGGTTTTTAATTATGGTTATTTTCTTACTAGCTGGCTATAGTTGATTATGTTACTTCTCAAATTGATTGTTCCATCAAATCATTCTCAAGGTCTGTGAAATAGCATCACTTATGGACTGAATTTCATCTGACTCCTTACCTTTTCGTCTATATACAGAGGAAAAGAGCTAGATATAAGAAGATGATTCGCCGGCATATGGACTTCCGAATACTTCACTCTAAGGTCAAGAGTGGCGCAATCTCTTGCACCAAGGAGCTTCTGAGAGATATGCTCATTTTCATCAATAATGTAATAGCCTTCTACCCGAAGGCTACATTGGAGCACATGGCTGCGGTTGAGCTTCGTGACTTTGTATGCAAAACAGTGAAGCAGAGTGCAAGCTTGTTCTTGAAAAGCCATGGAGAGACCAGAACAGCTGGTGCCTCTGTGGTAAAGAAGAATGCTCGAGCCCTGCAGCCTGGACGCCCTGGCCCTGGTGATGCAAGGGCAATCAAGGTTTCTTCAAGGGACGCTACTGCCAAGGAAGGAGATGGCAAGAGACCTTGCAGTGATGAGCTGGCTAATCAAAAGACTATACAGAGAAATGAGCAAGCCAAGAAGAGAGGTGTGGGTCGGCCTCCAAAGAGTGGGCAGAGGATTGCTGAGGCACAGGAAGATAGCCCCATCAAAGGCCGGAAAAGGGGCGCTGGGGCACTGGTACTGGTAGATAGCCCCAGCAAAGGCAGGAAGAGGAGTGCGGCAGCACAGGAGGATAGCCCCAGCAAAGGGGGCAAGAAGAGCCGGCGGTGAAGCTACCATCAGCTCAATGCCGCTGAAACTGTGTACAGCTTAACCATATATCATAGGCTGGCCCCTTCCAGTGTTGTTTACCTGACAAAAAAGTTTTTGTCCCAGTATTCAAACTGATGTAACAGGAATGGGTTAGCTGTTTTTGATGTTGTTTTGTAAGGAGTAAGGACAGTCAGAAGGGAACCCTCATTTTCCTGTAGAGATTATCCGAGTTAGGCTATACATGTCTGACTGTGTAATGCTTAATAGTTTAAGCTGTTATACCTTGTGAACTGATGCTTGAACACCGACAGTTGCCTGCACCAGTTCGGCTCTAGGCAGCGAGAAAGAGAAGCGGCAGTGCTGGGCTGATGGTGGGCTGGTTGCCTGCCGTGCGTCACTCTTTTGGCATGCATCCGCTCGTGGGCCGTGCGTCACCGCCGTGCGCACGGCACACGCACTAGCGGCCCCGGCGAGGGTGACAGAACAGAAGGAACCAACAAACCGAGCGGAAAACCCGGTCGCGGGCGTGGCCGAAACGGCAGCTGCGCCGCCTGCGCGCTCGTCTTCCGAGCGGAGGACGCCGTGTGGGGCGCGCGCTGCGAGCACTGACGGGGCAGCGCGGGTGGGACTAGGCGAGGCGCCACCCGTCGCGTTTCCTCTGACCCGACCGTCGCTGTCGCGCTGTTCCTCTCGGGCTCTGTCTGGGCTCTCTCGCTCCCTCCCGCGGTCGCCTCTCCACCCGTGCCCGCGCGTCCCCGTCTCAACTTCCACCCAAACCTTTCCCAATCCCTCCGGGCTCCGGCACTGCGAGACGCTTCGTTGGCCATTGCCGCGACACAATCAGCACCAACGTTGCCGTCGCTGCCAAGTCGCCCACCCGTGTGACGACTCACGAGTGGCTGGAGGCGCCTCCACGGCTCCACCACCGCCCATTCCGCGCTCAGCTCCGAGGCCTCCCGCCCGCCGCGGCATCATCTCCGGCTCCGGCTCCTCCCGCCGCCGCGGTAATTCGTTTTGTTCTCCTCACTCAATCCGATAGTACAAATATCCTCGTGCTACACCTGGTCTGTCATGGATTGGTTCCGATCGTGCCTTGGGACTTGGGTGCTCCTACCTGTAATTGGGATTTGGGAAACGATCTCTTGGGACGCCCTCGTTGTCGCGAGGTGGCTCCCGAGCTGGAAGCCTGGAACTGGAGTCTGGACTCTGGACTCTGGAGGGATGGGTTAATAAAGTGTAGCGTAATTCGGTCGCGGCCAGTGCGTTAGTTTTCCTGCCCCACTCGTCATTGATGCGTGCGTCACACCCCCTTTCCTGTCAATTTGCTTCGAGGGGGCACTGCTGCACTCCGAACAACAAAAGCGAGATCACGCATGATGCTTGCACCGCCGGTCAGCTCCCTCTCCTTTTCCGTTTTAACAGCAAAATATGGAGAAAGATATACCAAAGTTTTTTTTTTACCTGATGTGTGCCTGGAACTTGTTGACTTAAGGTTGTTTGAGTGGGTGGTGGTCGATGTGTTCAGTGTTCTGTGTGAGATGTTTGCTCAGTGCCGTCTGTGAAAGGGATGTGGGGAATTGTAAACCCTTAACAATATTTTGGTCCTTTTGCAATGCAGTCGGACCCGGACAATATTTTTAGTCTTTCCTTTTTATATGTTGTATTAGAATTTTCTCCTTTGTTCTGTGTGGCGTGCCTAAACTAAGCAACACGCCAATCTTTCCATTATAAAATTAATGATACTGTTTGTTAATTGTTATGCTGCTTTTTGGCCTGCTATCCTGCAAGCAGGGCGTCATGAAATGATCCTCACTTGCTTGAGTTGCTTCTTGACATCATAAGAAGGATCTATCTGTTTCCAGTTGTACACGGAAAACTAGTGTCTTGAAAGATAAGGTGAGTTTGCTTGTGTTCTTTTTGATGATTCCTTACTTATTAGTGGCATCTACATTTTCTGAACCCTTAAAAGGTTGGTTGAGTGTGAAGTCAGGATACTATGTTGCTACCTACTTTTGATTGTACAGAATGGTAAGGGGGGCGATAGGTGTCCTAAGATGAAACTGCGGTTGCATCTGTTCGTCCTGTGCGTGATAATCATATTCCTGGTGTACAACATGGCTAACTTTCAACATAAGCAGACATCGGTAACAATCAATACCCCCTGATTTATTGTATAACAGAGTTCTCTGAACATAAAATATACATAAAAGATTTATCTGATGTGATTATGCAACTTTACAGTTGGAAGCAAAATCTCATCCATTTGATACAGTGACGGTATGTGAACACATTACCTTCCATCAAAAGTCACAAGATTTGTTTCCCCCCCTATTAACCAGAGGCAGATTTTCCTCTGTTGCTAAGATATGATTTGCGCCTCCAATGTAAGCATCAGGTGTCTGTCAGAGATGCTGTTAAGGTGCCTCAAAAAGCGGAGGCTAGGATTGGTTATTTACCCCATGGTATAGTGGAGTCTAACTCTGACATGGAGTTGAAGCCATTGTGGCTGACAAGTGCGCAGTCAAAGGTTAGTTAAGTACAATATATGCCTGACGAACTTTGATTCCAGTACAATATTTCTGTTGGTTTCACTTTTCAAACTCAACAAGCATTAGCTGTTCCCACCTCATAACTACAGAATCTTATTTATTTAGTTATTTATTAATGCTCTGTGGGTGTTTCATCCTAGCAGAAGTCTAAACAAAGTGATAAGTTTTTGATTGCTATTGCTGCCGGTATAAATCAGAAAAAAAGTGTGGACGCTATTATGAAGAAGGTACTTCATTTACACCTCTGTAAGCGGTAATTTGCACATAAAATTGTCATGTGACTCTTGATTATTCAGTTTCTTCCAGAAAATTTTACAGCTATATTGTTCCATTATGATGGGAATGTCAATGGGTGGAATGATCTACCATGGAGCAAAAGTGTGATACATATAGCTGCTTCTAACCAGACTAAATGGTATGGTATCTCTTCCTTTGCACTGAAATTCGGCATGCCTTGGCTCTCATTTTAGCTTCAAGATAAGATGACAAGGGATCTGTTTTTATAGGTGGTTTGCAAAGAGGTTCCTCCATCCTTCTGTTGTGTCCATGTACCAGTACATCTTTCTTTGGGATGAAGATCTGGAAGTTGATAACTTTAACCCGAGAAGGTATTGTGTAATTGTGTTACATGATACCAACCTTATGTTGTCAAACTTATCATTGCCTAGCAACAACAAGAACAAGAGTAAAGACGTACACATCAGAGTTCTGTTTATTGGACTTTTAAATCATGGTTCAGGCAACTACGTATAAAATGACAGTTTTCTGGATGTTTCTGCTGCCAGTGCCAGCCGGTGGCAAACAATTTCTTGAAAGTATCCAGCTTAAGTTTGTGTTCCATATAGGAGAAATCTGTGAAGAAATGGCATATTATGCTAACCCCCTCCACACACAAATGCGCGCGCACACACACCAAATGTGTTTCTTTGATCTTTCCATTCTCTGCACCAATTTAGCTAATGCGTTGATTCCTTTCAGATACTTAAATATAGTTAGATCAGAAGGGCTGGAGATATCACAACCAGGTCTTGACTCTAAGCTTTCTGAAATTCATCACCGGATAACTGTTCGTAAAAAAACAGGAACCTTTCATAGGTAAGTTCATGTAGTGCAACTTTTATTTTGGAAATTTGTGGTTACATAACTAAAACAAACATGATGTGTATTTTGACAGAAGAGTTAGCCGGGCTAACAAACAGTGTTCAAGAGAAGGACCGCCTTGTTCTGGGTATATTTTCTTTCTTGAACCCTTCCTTATGCTCCAACAGAATTGCTGATTAGCTCGTGGCATTTTTACTGCATGATAGTTTTTCACCAGAATTATCTTACTATTTACCAACCATGGTATATGCTTGTGACAAATATGATTGAGAGACGTGCATGACATGATAATTGTTTGATCTATAGATGGGTCGAGGGCATGGCACCTGTTTTCTCAAAGTCTGCTTGGCAATGTGTGTGGCATCTTATCCAGGTAGACTTTATCTTCATATGATTTCTTAACAATGTTGCCTATTTGAACTTCAATTGTACCAGACAATATGACTGTTTTTCTTTCAGTGGTCCACAAGTTCTGAGCATGAATTGTACAATATGGTTTATCATTAGATGTCCATGTGTATCCTTATTCCCATTTTGGTATTTGGAATCAGGGAATACTGGGAACATGCGTAACCATGACTAACCATGTTGAGAAAAGCAGGGGTGGAAACCCAAACAAGCAAAGCTAATACAATTTTTAACCTGATCTTAGTGTTGAGTCTTCACATTTGGTTTCTTTCTGAAATGGGTGATGTCTTTATATTTTGCTTCTTTCTGAAATAATATGGAGTGCAGAAGCAATAGATATATAGTACAGGCTAGGAGCTAACTACTTGTCTCATTGGCTACAATAATATTTTTCAATTTATAATTTTCAGAAATCACAAGGTCAGTTTTGCCGCTACATTGGTCAACATTTTGTGTCATTACTTGTGGATAATTCTTGAATTAGATTCATGTTATTTCTGTGTATTATGGTCCTCTCGTTGAGTTGGTTAGGTGGCTTGAGTAACACTCCTCAGGTCCTTGGTTCGACTCCCGATGAGAGTGAGTTTTCAGGCTAGGGTTAAAAAAATTTCATCGTCTGTCCCATGCCAAAGCACAGGTCTAAAGGCCCAGCCCCAGTCGTGGTCGTTCTCACATGGGCTGTGGTGCTGCTGTGTATGGTTGGGGAAGGGTTCGGGCCTTTGGGGGTTTTCTCGACCTTTTTAATGCAAAATGCTCGAGGGCTGTCTTACCCCCGGAGGTTGATTTTATGGTCCTAGTTTTAAAGGTGTTTATGAACTCACTACAGTGCCTTCACTTACCTTCTTCATGGTTCCACACATTGTCACTGCTACATTTGTCAGGGACACAGGCAGATGAGTCCACATTAGTTCATAGGTCTTTAAGCTGAGCACTTGATTGTTGTGAGAGTATGAGACACTGCCATTTTATCAACCTGTTTTTTGAAAAAATGGGTACTTTATGTGATAATCTCTTTTGTCTTTTATGGTTTTACCTGATTGATTTTTGTGGAGTATTCCAGATATTAATATATCTACATTGTATTTATCCAGAATGATCTTATCCATGGATGGGGCATCGATTACAAGTTTGGATATTGTGCTCAGGTTTGATAAAATGTTGTTCAAGTAACTGTGGCATGCCTTATAATTTAAGTTAATCTAAAGCACAAAGTATTGATTAAGTTGTTCGTTTGACCTTTCTCCATGCAAAAATTAGTGTTTATTTTAAATTATATATTATGATCAGTATTCCCAAGAAAAATCATATAGCACTATTTTCCATTTGTTCAATTAATATAATTTTTGTATGGTAATCTATTGAAAGTGATCGTTTTTTGCCCAAACTGATATATAAAGGAATAGAAACATTTGTACCTCCCGCGCATCTATCATCTTTTAACATAGTCATTCTGAGTTTGTGACATCATTGTCCAAGCAAACTTTATCTTCTTCTTTTTTAGTAAAGACTTGAAATAGAAGTTTTTTTTTCTTAAACTGCTTTCAGGGTGACAGGACAAAGAACATTGGCGTAGTTGATAGTGAATTTATAGTTCACCGAGGAGTGCAGACATTAGGAGGTTCTACAATAACAAAGGTTTGTCTTAACTCCTGTTTTGTTGCTTCAAGTTAGAACCTTGGTGTTTCCTGCAACTCTTGCATACAAAACATGGTTATGTGTAAGAACAATAGATCATGGCAATATTTTTCAGTACACTCCATGAATTTGAGCTGTGCTTCCTAATGCAATAACACGCAAGCTTGTGTGTTCTCAGTGAAAAAAGTGGTTCGTCTGCACTTGTGTGCATAATTCATACAATCCTGAATTAAGTTTTTTTTGTGAGAACAAAAGCCCTTTGCTCCCCCTTATCTTTCTAGGTTCTTGCCATCAAACTTCTGTATTTCTGTTATGGAGTATTGGAAATGGGGTTGACCTCAGTTAAGAAAAGCCCTATGTCATAATTAAGAAAAACCCTCCACCCATGGGGGGTAAGTCGGTAAGACAGCCCCTGGCATTCTGCTTAAGACTGAAAGGTAACCTTCTCACAGGTTGAGAACCCCCCCCCCTCCCCACCCCAGCCTTCCCCACTCACATACAGCTGCACCGTCGTCCATGTGAGAACCTGAGCTTGTCTTAGACCTATGTTTTGGCGTGTGATAAACGATGGGATTTTTTAACCTGATCCTGATGTTCGCTCCCCGAGAATTACTAGAGCCATCTAACCAGTTCGGCTAGAGTCATATCATAATTGATATTTTATGAGGTAAAGTTATTATGGGAACTAGGAACTTTGTATCTTTCGCTTGCAATGGAAACGTCTTTTGATAATACTATATGCCTTGTATCTGTATATTCACATCTTCTTGTATATTATAATGTTCTTTGTTGATGTGCAAATTAATGTTAAATGTTTCCTCTGTTTTTTGTTTTGAATTCTGGAAGGATGGTACTCGTGGCAAAAATGCCCAGCCACTTCGTCAGAAAGCAGATCAAGTCCAAAAATCGAGAGTATGTTCTTTGTGCCTGACACCTTATTGAAAAAAGTTTGATGCATACGTATGTTGCTGTATTTTATTCTGCAACCTTGACACCTTTTGTGACTTACAGGGGAAGGCACCAGGCCTTGATATGCGAACAAAGGTGAGCTAACAAAGCATTTGGTATACATCGTTTCAAGTGTCTTAACTCGAAAAATGTTGGTCGACGCTGAAAATTCAGATTTCAAAAACCTGTCACTTCACTTGTAAGGGTCCTTTAAAACGCAGAATTTCACATGAAAAACACATGAAATAGAAAAAAAAAACTATTCCAGATTAAGTTGACAATAACAGCACAATAATCAGCTCTAGCTATCCATATTATGCAACACATCAGAATTTGCATGCCATTAATCGATCAGTCCTCACAGCTTGCCACAATATTGTTTCGACCTTGCAGATCCGGAGAAAATCACGGTCAGAGCTTCGTGATTTCCAGAAGCGCTGGGACCGGGCTGCAAGGGAAGACAGAACATGGGTTGATCCGTTTGCCCGCTCCAGGAGGAAGCATAGGAATAGAAACCCACAATAGATCAGCATAATCTTCACCATTACACTTGCACAGAATTCCCTTTGCATCTTCGATTTAGAGTGTATAATTGAATAATCAATGCCATATAAAATCTCAAGGACGAAACGAAACAGATGACCACACACGTGAAATTTTGCGGCGCAATGAGTTCCCAGTGGGAGTTGTTGGTTCAGGCCCCTTGTATTGTATCTGAAACTGAATATGGCATACTTTACTTCAAAAAAAAAAATGAATATGGCATACGATCATACTGGCGAACTAGTTTGTGTTCCTAATTTCTCAACTGGGGCTCTCTGCTTTCGAAGAGCGTGGGCAGTAAGTGTCACCCACCCATTATAGCAACGAAAATTAGTGGCTCGATGCCTCGATTGCTGATTGCTTTGTCATGGGTGCAAACAAACAGGCCCCGAGTCCAGTAGTGTTTTGCCGTTGGCTACTTGGCTGACTCTGCATTTTGCTACCCTGTGATGGATCTGTAGTTCTATACTGTGCTGCCTTCGAAAACAAAACCCAGCACAGCGAAATGTTGTCTGCTCGTGCCTGGGTTGTTGACTGGTACGCACGAGCGAGGAAAACAGAAGTGACGGCCATGTCGCTTGTCGCATGTCCTCGCAGTTGGTCGCCGCGTCGTGTTCTTCATGGACAGGGACAGGGACAGCTCATCCAAATCGCTGTTGCAGCAGCGAATAGGCATGGAGACCATGGCCCCACCAAGCTCCATCAAACCTGTTCTCGCTCTCGCCCGGCCCGCCCGGGCGCCCCGGCCGTTTGTTTTCCTCGTGTAACCTTGTTTAGTTTAAAAAAATTTACAAAATAGGAATAGTAGCATTTTCGTTTGTATTTGATAAATATTGTTCAATCATGAACTAACTAGGATCAAAAGATTTGTCTCGTCAATTTCGACCAAACTGTGCAATTAGTTTTTATTTTCGTCTATATTTAATACTCCATGCATGCGTCTAAAGATTTGATGTGACGGGAAATCTGAAAAATTTTGCAAAATTTTCTGGGAACTAAACAAGGCCATAAACGAAAACAGAGCTCCACTCTGATCCGGCCCTTTCTCTCCCACGGAATCAGGTATCCACCCATGTCAAGCTTCGTCAGTTGACTTCTCCAGCTGCGATTTGTTTACCCAATGCCTCGTCATCGCCTATGTGTAAAGTCTTTTGACGCTTAAAATGCTACTAGCACTCATGGTCAGAAGAGAACAAAACACAGCTATCACGAAAATAGGGGGAAAGGGATTAGGGAAACTCACTGCTCTCGACCAGAAAGCTCGGTACAACAAGTTATCCACCAAGGGATCCACCACTTCCTGAACAGCAGGCTTTCAGCGGGGGCAGCAGCAGAATTGATCAATTTAGGCCAACTTATAGAAGAAGTAACTTTCCCCCATGTCACTGTCGG
>Ga0182004_10000352_pt1 | contig 26400 bp, 16 predicted proteins | sample Sormic07211540_1_FD_120479 | JGI IMG/M metagenome (GOLD analysis project Ga0182004, IMG submission 120479) | Endophyte microbial communities from Sorghum bicolor roots, Mead, Nebraska, USA - 072115-40_1 MetaG | ecosystem: Host-associated > Plants > Roots > Unclassified | place: USA: Nebraska...
GTGTGCTTGCCCTCAACGGTTCAAACACTTAGCACATGGATCCTTGGGCCCACATGGAAGCAAGCAAGTGTGCAACTAGACTCAACTTTGGACAACACTTCACATGACAAGTGGGGACACCACTAGGTGGCCAGTGGTGGGCCAGGGACCCCAAAGGTCAGTCGGCCGACCGACCAATTGGGTCATGCCACCTGGCCCAGCCTCCCACCGACCTAGGGACCTTCAAGAAGGTCAGTGGGACCCACTGTCATCCAAATGGCAGGTCGGCCGACCGACATGTGGGCCCTATCTTGAGTCGTTTCACTCCCACCGGCGTCCCCATGATGAACATGTGATGGAAATCCCCAACCGTTGATCCTATGGCGATTCCAAGGTCGGTTTATCCAACGGTGCATGCTGGAGGTCTTGCAGATTGCAAACATTGCGCTAGAGTAGCCCCTACTCCATCTCTCCCATATAAATATTCCCTTAGAGAGCCTAGTTAAGCATGATGTATCTTAGGAAGAGCTACTCTTAGCTAAGTATGAGAATAGAGGGAAGAGAGTGAGGAGTTACCTGAGGAGGAGTCTCGGCTTGTCGGGAGTCTTCTTCTAGGAGCGCCTCAGCGGATGCTTGTCTTCTAGTAAGTCTTCCTTCTAGTTGCCTCTGATCTGAGTACTTCCAGTATTTACTTTTTGCCTTAGTTTATTTTAAGTATACAGCCGGCCTACTGGCACATTGCTTTGCCTTGTGTGAAGTGCTCAAAACCTTAGCTAGGTCTAGAGTAGTAGAATTAGTGTAGACGTGGTGTCTAGACTAAGTCTGCCCTTGTGGACTTCTTGTCGCACCTGAAGAACGCCAGCAGTGAAGTGCGATAGGCCTCTGCTGGACATTAGGAGTTCTCTTCAGTGTGTTGTTAGGCAAGTTGCAAATAATAGTTGGCCTGCATGGTAGCTGCCTAGGGAAGTGTTTCGCCATACCTTTTTCACCTATCGACCACAGTAGGAAGGGAGTTAACTCTTAGTATACTTAGGGTAGTTTAGCCAGAAGCCAAATACTAGAAATACCTCTCCACCTAATCCTAAGCCCATTGATCATCATCTGACGACTCAATTGGTCTAGTTAGTCCACTTCTCATTCCCCGTGGAAAATACGATACCTGGAATACTCCTGGTGAAGTGCTGCATTGACCACCGTCCGCTTGCGGTAAAACCGTTTGCCACTTCTGGTGTCACACAAGCATTTCTAGTGTTGTGCCAAGGACTGACAATCCTAGGTAGTGACGCTAAGAAAAGTCAACACTAAGGGTGACCATGTGGATTTAATGGTATCCCCGTTGAAAGGAGTGAATCGTTTCGGGGTTAAAGGCAAGTTAGCACCTCGCTACATTGGTCCATTCCCAATCATCGACCGATGTGGACAAATAGCTTATCGCCTCAAGTTTCCCGAACAGTTATCTGGGGTACACAATGTATTCCATGTATCATAATGGAAGAAGTGTCTTCAAGGGCCAGACGAGGTCCAAGATTTTGAGGATGTTGAGCTTGAACCCGATCTCACTTATGCAGAGTATCCCATCCGAGTACTGGACCGAAAAGATCGAGTTACCTGAAGAACAACTACCAAGTGGTACAAGATACAATGAAGTTAACAGTCCGAAGAAGAAGCCACGTGGGAATCCGAAGACTACCTTATGGATAATTTTCCTGAGTTTTACACTTCTCTTTAGACTAGTGACTAGTAAAAAAGAAGTGTACCCTAGGGTGGATAAAGGTGTAACTTGAGGCATGTACTTAATGTACATATGTGTTTAGGATGAGATGTTCTTCCCCAACCACATGTTTTGTGGAAAAGCTAATGATAGATTAGCTTGACACATTTCCTTTTCCATTGCTTACCCGAATGCTTTAAATCTTGGGGATGAGATTTCTTTAAGGGGTAAGGGCTGTAACATCACTGATGTAATGGATACTAAAACTAGATCATGTCATCATAAGCATTGTATAGCATAGTTGTTAAGCACATCATGGTGCATCAACTTAAAATAAGTTTATTTTGCTTGACTGTGCTTAGGGAATTAAAGTGTGTTTATTTTGGGAGAAGTGATGCTTGTGATGGTGGTTTAGTCTCTAGTCAAGGAGGGTTGTAAGGAAATAGCTAAGGAAAAACCCTAATTTCAACCCTAGTTTCTACCCCCTTTTCTGTAACTTAAAAACTAAGCAAAATTTGGGGATGAGTTCAAAGCAAAGTTGTAGGTCTTGTTAAGATGTACAACTTTAGTGTTTTGAGTTTTTGAAGTTTCAATGTAAAATTCAATGTAATTTTGAAAATACAGATTTCTAGAAAGTGTCCCCTTTTCAATTTGAATCTCTAATTCCAAAACTCTATTTGGAATCTTGGAAAAAGACCAAAAATAAAGTTGTAGGGCTCATCAAAATGAACAACTTTTAGTTGTTGAGTAAAATCAAAAGTAATTTTAGAATTTCTGTTCTGACTGAATTCAAATTGGATTTGCCCCTAATTTGAAATTTGAATTTCGAACTGTTTTACACAAATTCATACTCTTCCACTCAAAATTTCCTCTGGGTCCTTAAAGCAGTTTTGTAGGGTTTAAAATTTTGAAGCACTTTTATTTTGACCAAAATCATACTCCTATTAAAATTTTTTGAGTAATTTAAAAAAATAGAAAAGGGGGAGGATAAGCTTGTCTACAGTGCCAGAAGGGGGGATGCACTGCCGTCGTTGCAGGCGCAGCCATCCCGCACGCCGCCACGCAGCTGCTTGGCTGCTCGAGGTCGCCGTGAAGTGGCCGATCTCCTGGCATCCTCATACACTCCTTCCAGTGACCACACCTCGCTACAAACTCCCTTTTCTCCCTTTCGCTCAACACCGGCGAGCTCCCTTCGTCAGCAAAATTCACCTCACCCACTCCCTCTCCGAGCCACCAGAGCACCCCAGCAGCTTTGCCAAGAGCTCAGCAACCATTTGCGCCACCTAGTGCAAGCTCTAATCGTCCCTAGCCCCGGCTACATCCGTCTTTCCCAACTCCGGCAAAAACGCCGCCGTGAGTACTTCACCGTGGCCAGCCCTCCTCCAAGCTCCTCCGCAGCTGCCAGGTAGTTGTTTAGACTCTGGGTGAGCTCCCCATGCCCTCCAGCTTTTCCTTTCACGCTCTACCCAGCTCTTACGACCAGGGTAGCGTCGGCCGGTGCCGCCGTCCGCCATGAACTTGGCCGTATGAGCTAGGCTAGGGTAGACCATGAGCTTAGGCTGCCTAGGGGTGCGTGGTGGAGCGGAGAATGTGCGTGTTGAGTCACGAGGGTCGAAAGTTGCGTCGGTAGCTCAGTCGCGCCATGGTTTCGGCCGCTGGAGCTTGAAGACGAAGCTGACAGCGGGGGCCCGCTGACAGTGACGTCGTGAGAGGGGGGGTAGAGGCCACGCGCGCAGAGCGGGCATGAGTAGGCCGGCCTACGGGCCGAGTTCTTGGGCCGGCCTATGGACTTAGGTAGCGGGCCGGCCTCGGCACAGGGGTGTTTTTCTTTTTCCTTTATGTTTAAAAAGGTTTTTTGTTTGAATTTGTGTAGAAAACGTTAGACAGATCCAAAAATAGCGAAAAATTTGTATATGTTCTGTGCAGTGAGTAGAATATAGAAAAAATGCTAGATTTCATTTTCTGAAGCTTTAAGCATGTTTTAAAATGGTGCACTTTAATTAATATGTAGAATTTCTAGGATTTTTAGGAATTTACTTATATGTCCAAAGATCACCAAAATTTGTGAGGTGCTGCTGAGTATTTACTTCCTGGCTTCACAAAAAATTTGGTTGCATTTGGATAAAATTTGATTAAAATATTGATACACCCTTAATTAGTAGTTAAGTAATAATCTTAAAATAATTAGATGATAATTAGCTTAAATTCCAGATTACGGTTTGAGTGATTTTGGGATTGTGTGATGACCGGGGGTCATTAACCTTAATGACCTTTGGCATTTAATTATTGGTTGGTATTAATGCTTAATTACAATCAATAATGCTTAATTAATGATTAATTAAGATAAGTGGGATTAATAATTAGGTAATTAAAAATAATTATAAATTAAGAAAGGTCTTAGGTTACTATTGCAACCTCTTGGGTAAAAACACTAAAGTAGTGAACAACATTTAATTACTGTTTTAACTTGCATTTGTACCAAGAAGGAAAGTTGTACTCAACTAAATCCTTCTTGTATGTGTGTCATCAGCATATCATGAGCATACATCATTTTATGTATAGTGCACGTGACCGAAGGAGTGACCGCTGAACCGAACCCCGAGGTTGGTGTTCCTCTCGAGGAAGTTGGAACTGAGACTTGGAAATTCTCCGAGGAACCCACTCAGCTCTGCAACCAAGGCAAGCCCCGGATGCATTTAACCCTTGAATATTTTAAATCTTTTATCACTCATGAATTAAAAATACGGCATTACGTATTCAGGAATTGGGTTTAACCTAATTATTGCATTCCAACCTTGTCATTTGTTATCCTATCCTTGGCACCTATGTTATTTTAAAACTGCGTAGTGATACTTAGTTTTGCTTAATGGATAGGTTTTCAAAACCTGAAAGTTGAAAGGTTGTTGTGGGATAACTTTGACAGTTAATGATGTTTCAACTTGAGATCAGTCGGTGGACTTACTTTAGGAATGGAGTCCTAAGGTAGTGTTTCCAACTGTGTCAATTAAGGACCGGTCCGTTGATAGCCTGCTGGGTTGAGAATTTATAGTACTAGCCACCTGCCTTGGTAAGCCCGGTCTTGTGATTCCTCGACAAGAGCGGCTACTCGCACACTGGGCGTGGAATGATGGCGAGAGTAGCATGTACCCTCCTAACAAATGGGTTGGACGATGGAGTACTGTGCTCTCGGGTGCCGCGAACCCGATCAGATCTTGGGAAAGCCAGATTTGGGTTGACATATGCAATATTCGGTTCCACATATGTTGGGTGGTTAGGAACTCTAGCTGGATTGCTAAGCAATTCGAATCGTCGTTGCTCCCTGATTGGGAGACTCAATTCCTTTGACCCTCATCGTAGTTAATGATGCAACTAAGTTACGAAATGGGGAAAAGGGAAATGTCGGAGGGAGTTTGGATCCCAATTCCCGGACTCACAGGGACATGAAGCTATGGCCGTCAGATAAATACCACTCTTGTTAGGAATTAGGAATTCACGGACCTAACTGTGAAAAGCAACTTAGATAGACTATCCTCGAATTCGTCCGCCTCTCGAGGCGGCATGTTTGAGGCTAAAACTTTCAAAGTAAGGATCCACTATTAGTAAGCTTTTACGCAAAACAACTTGGTTCCTTACTCAGCCACTCCTTGTCTATCCTAAAGCCTGCATTCTTAAGTTCTCCTCTTTTTCTGCCAGGTAAGTCTTGTTGAGTACTCCCGTACTCAGGGTTCTATAACCCCTATTGTAGGTGAGGCATAGGAACCGGCTTGCTTCAGACCCTGTTGTGTGACCGTCGTTGAAGTTGATGACGATGAGGAATGAGAGTGACCCGTGGGCTAGGTCTAAAAGTTGTAAACTTGGTAATATTGTTAAGGTTGCTCCTTTAACTCTGGTTTGTTAACACTTACCCTAAGTTCTACTTTTAAGAACTACATTTGTAAATTAAGTTATGTAGTGCTTCCGCTGTCTTACTCCAAAATGCTACCCGGTTTATGTGTCATCTGTGATGCGGCAATGTCTTCGTAATGAATGATCCTAGTGTTAATGTGGTCGCTCGCTATCCTGTAAGGGTGAGAAGAAGAAATTCTCGTTAACTGACCATTGTTGGTGGTCAGGATGAGCACTACTATTATGCCATAGGTAGCAGTGGAATGGGCGTCCTGGATGCTCATCGGACTTCTAAAGTAGATGGATCCCCGACATCATCATCAGAGGACTTTGGGACGATGACAGGTGTCTGTGGGCCCGAATACTTAGGAGGTTCTGCCACATTGATCCTACGATTCATCTCTAATTATGGATTCCCTATCATTATCTCATTATCATTATTATCATTATTACTAACATAATTTTCCTTACCCCTTGTTTAGACAGAAGTGGTTAATTGATTTGAATCCAGAGTATGTATTTGTAATTCTTATAGCCATATCAATTTTCTCTTCTAGACCCCTTCTAGAAACTCTAGAGGTAAAATTATAAATAACAATACCTAGAACTTTCCTAGGTGAAATGCTACAACGGGAGTATTTTATCTATGAGCTTGCAGATAAACTTTGTTTCATATTTTATAAGTGTCATGATTATAAGTACAACCACATTTCTTACGTCGTGTTAGGGATGACAAGCTAGCGGGTGCGGCGTAAGAGATGCCAACAGGGTGGATGGTCAGTTTACATAGCGATTATTCTCGGATCCACCCCTACACCACCCTCTTGAGAATTGATGTAACTGACCAGAGGAAGGTGGGCCCAGGTGGTAGCAGGTGGTGCGGGCGCGCCCTTAGCATGGCCGCACCAGGCCTGGCTCATCTCTGGCACTGCCTTGCTCGAGCTATTGGCTGGGCATGGGCCTTAGTGCATCATGGATTAGCCTAGTCTTGTTATTTATTTGGGCTTCTTTCTATTATTTCCTTGTTTTGCTATGAGATAAATATAATCTTATGATTCTTCTACTTCTTTTAGCCCATTTATGGTGAGAGACTCCACCAAAACTATGGCGATTAGCTTAAAACCTTTATCTCCCTTGTTTTTGGTGAATTCTATACAAATATTGGTGGGGCAAGATATAAGTTAAGGACTGCCAACAAGAACCCCCACACTTATGTCTTTACTTGTACTCAAGCAAAGCTAAGAGATAACAGTGATTATGAGCATAACATCCCAAGATATACAACTATATATGAAAAGTTGTTCCTACACATTCTTTACACAAGTGAGATTTTTGGTGTTGGCTAACATGTTTCCTTGGGTTGTTGAAAAGCAGAACAATTCTCGAAACAAAGTCATATTGCCGATTTCACATCTTAGCAACTTGGAGTTTTGAAATTTTTCTCGATAAAAAGCATAGTTCACTTTATACTCATAAAATGACACTCTCGAATCACTCAAGTGTGTATGAAACCTTACCAAAGGCATTTGAAAGTTTGCATTTTTTTTATATCCTACCACTAAAGAATTTGAGTGGAGTTTTGGGTAGGTATGAGAGTGGGCATACTTGCATCACATATTTTGCTCACTCAAAGATGGGACCACAAGGAGATGCAAGACATACACTTTGATCAAGATGTGCAAGTGTATGGAATATATTATGATGTTCCTAATTCTATATATTTTTGGTACTCCTTTGATCATGATTCTCTCTCTTTTTTATTGATACCTTAATTTGAAACCATGGGCTATCTTTAATTTTTTCGGTGGGCATCTAAGTACCCATTGTTTTATCACTCAGACACTTTAGTGTCCATTTTTTCTCTCTCATGCCTTTTGGCAAGGAATTTTTTCAACATAGCCATATCTTTCTTACTTGGCACATGAAACTTTGAGAGAAAGAGACTCATGACAAATGAATGGAGTAATTATTTTGGTGGATAGAAAAAAACATGTCATGCATAACTCTCAGTGTAAGACTTAGCAAAATTATTCTTAGGTGTGCGTGTGTTAGGATCATGGGTGCATGACGAGAATCTCAACACGAGTCACAACAATTTGACAAAGCTAAATGTTCAAACAAGTAGCATATGACTAAGGTTTTGGATTTGGATGTATAACATTGTCATATGGCCTTGGTAGGTAATGCTCACCAAATTAATAGTATGTGATACTATGGTTTTATATATTTTTTTCAAAACAAATTTTCCAAGTGCTTTTAATAGAAATGGTAGGATTTTTATGTGAGAACTATATCACACCTCACAACAACTTAGTCAACATGATTGTCCTATTAGAATATTTTCCCATAGTCATAAATACATGTATGTGGAACAAAATTCATGCAACCTTTTATCTTAAAAATGTTATGCATGGCACTTTTCAAGATTTTAAATGTGGAACAAAATTCATGCAACCTTTTATCTTAAAAATGTTATGCATGGCACTTTTCAAGATTTTAAATAAAGTGTGGATCAAAATTTGCATGGAAGCATAGTTGGTTCATTGAGTTTAAAATTTTAGTGATAGAGATTGTGTTTGTTTTAAACTCAAGATTGTTGGGAGATTGAGGCAGAGAGATTTGCACAAACCATCGTTTGAAGATGGAGTTATGGGAATCAAAAGTGGTTTGGCTAGACCAGAAGTTCAACCGAGCCTCTCTTGAACTTGTTTGTCTTGTCCTTTTGCATCATGGATCGCTCGATGTTGTGCAATGTATTGGAGAGATCTCGAGTGTGTGATTGTTATGCTTGAGAGATCTCCCCTACACTTATTGCATACCTACTTTGTTTTCAAACAAACAAAAACAAAAGAAATAGAAACAAGCAATGGCTCTACCAGCTTGAATACCTGAGAACCCAAATTTATTAATATTATTATTTATCATTAATTTATTATTATATATTATTTATTTGTTTACCAAACTTTGTATACTCAAGCAAGGCTATTGTGAAATTGCAAAGTAAATCTAGCCTTGATTTATCTCCACAATAGATCACTTCCTTTGTTTATGAAAATAATACTCACAGTTCATTAATCAAGTTTCAACACTATGTCAAATTTTGATTAAAGAAGGCTATTTTAACCCAAGCACCATGCTTAATTTAAAATGCCTATTGATGTACCTCGAGTGAAAACATCCAGATACTACTTCTCCTTAGGTCTTTTGGGACAATGGATAGGAATTGTAGAAGTAGTTGTTCCCAATTTTTCATCAAGGCCCCCATGGGAAGGTTTTTCTTGAATAAGATTTTCAAGAGGGTGGCCTGTGAGAATATCAAACTCAAGGATGGCATAGCTATGGAAATCTAAGTGGACCTTGATTTCAACAATTTTGACTAGCACGGCCCTAGCAATCCCACGACACACAAAGATGAGCCCTGGTGGATTTTTGAAGAGTTTGTCAATTGGGTCTAGTGGCATATTGCCCAAAAGGTTTTTAATGAGGAATTGTGACATGATATTTGTCCCAACTGTAGGGTTATGCAGGGCTTCCATGATAGTTCCCTTTAACAAACAAGGCATGGTTGTGGAAGGTGAAAGAATCTGAATTGCTTCAAAAAGATGTTTCACTTCCATTGACCATTCTTTTGATGATAGTCCATAGGCTGGTATGTATCAACATTGAAAAGCATGCCCAGGTTGCACCTATGGACTCCTCATTTTGCTCGAAATTGAGGGTTGCCCTTGGTAGAGAGTTGATATGGGACATAGGAAAGAATGCAAGAAAATCATGTCTTTAAGTTCTTCCCATTCCCCACTGATACTTCCTATGGCATTAGTGTACCATTGCTTCGCCATCCCATTGAGGGATAAGGGAAACAATTTCCACATATGAAGTTCTTATGTCATGCTAGGAATGCTCAAGTATGAACACATTTCCTCAAAAGCTTGTAGGTGGTTATATGGGTCTTCGTTATCATATCTAGAGAAGGTTTGTGCCTGAACCATGGCTTTTAGACTAGGGTATAATTCATAGCTGGATGAAAATTTTGATTTTGAAAAAGATATGGTGGCTCCAAGAACTCCCCTTTGAAGAAGAAGGGTTTTCAAAATAGGTTTGTTTCATGATAGAAATGATAAATAAGACTATTTTTGTTTTATAAGAAAGGATACAGATACGAGGATGCACTAGGTTTGAAGAAAATAGCAATTGTTCCATAGCAATGGTGCTAGAAAGCTTGTTGGTATTTCTTAACACAAAAAGAAAGATTCCACAAGTTCATAAAATTACTGTTGTAGCTTTCACCCAAAAGTATTTAGGGTATCATATTTTCTACAAGGAATGGAGGAACTTCTTCTAGTTGATTCATCCAAGGACAACACAAGGGTAGAGTTGGAAAGGGTGGATTCCTATAGCTTTTAGATCTAAGGATAGGTAAATCTTACTTCCACTTGCTTACATCGGGCATTGGCTTATATTTTGTCTGCCAAGTACCTCTGGCTAACTGCCCTACGCCACACACGGACATGGGAGATAGCTAGGGACAAACAGCATTGTCACCACCTGTTGCCTACCACCTCAACTGTACGTGTATGTGCAAACAACGGTAGCCTCTAACTTAGACACCATGTCCATGTTAGCGACCACTACTCATGAAATCAAGGGTAGGGCTAGATATCGAACCAGCTCAGCTTGTTAGTGGCATGGCTCATTATATCTCAGCTCATTATGGCTTGTTATACAAATGAGCAAGAAGGCTGGCTCAGCTCGGATCATTAGCGAGCTCAAGCTAGCTCATTTGGCCCATGAGCCAAATCATAGAAACATAGTATAGAGAAACTATAGATTTATAAAAGCAATTGAGCAACAAATATATCACATACATACTTAAAATAAACTAAACAAAGTACTTATACCTTTAACAATTCAACAAATGAACTAAAGTTTTGTCCAGCAAAATCCATTATGATCATGACCGTGACTACATGATAGTCATACCCATAAAGTTTAAGCATCATCCATTGAAGGATAAAGTTAGGGTTTCACGAATGGGCTAGGTCGACCTACTGAGAAATGTATGGGCATATGGCCGAGCTAATTTTAGTTGCTGACATGATAATTGACTAGCTCATTATGGCTCATGAGCAGCTCATGAGCTAGCTCATTATAAACCGAGCTGCTAAAATGAGCTGGCTCATTATAAAATGAGCTTAGCTTGAGCCGAGCTATTAACAAGTGAGTTTTGAGTTTTTTGTCCAACCTTACTCAAGGGTCACCTGTCAAGCAAGGCCCTTCTACTAGAGCATCCATCAAGGGGATAGACAATGATCCCACAAACAAGAACAAGCAAAGTTAACTAATCAAAAGACACTGAACCTTATGAGTCACGAATACTTACTTAGCTATGATCTTGTTAAGGAGCCAACCAAGTGTTTCTTGAGGTACAAACTCAGGGAGACACTGACAAGCCTCACGCTTCCCCCTCTCTTCCCTCACATCTCACTTTCACAACTCTAGCTAGCTAGTAGGGCACAACCCTTTGTAATGTGGCTCAAGTGTAGAGTGTAGTAGCTCTTCTTCCCTTGGAATGTTGTGTGTGAGTGAGGGGCTCTCCCCTTTCTTATATGGGGGTGGATGGTTAGTTTAGAGAGGGATATTCTTGGATCCTCCCTCACACCACCCTCCTGAGCATTGATGTAACCAATCAAAAGGAAGGTGGGCCCAGGCGGCAGCAGGGAGGCGTGCACCGAGGCGGTTGCACCAGGCCTATCTTGCCTCAGCACCACCTTGTTATGGTGGGCTGGTACTGGGCATTGGCCTCGGGTGCATCGTGGATGGCCCAGTCTTGCTCTTTATTTGGGCTTCTTTCTATTATTTCCTTGTTTTGCTATTGGCTAAATATAATCTTGTGATTCTTTTACTTCATTTAGCCCATATGGTGTGTTTCCATGTATGTCCTACAAAAGAAGAGACTACACCAAAACTATGGAAATGACTACCTTAAAAACCATTATCTCCCTTGTTTTTGGTGAATTCTATAGAAATGCTTGCAGGGTAATATATGAGTTAAGGACTGCCAACACATAGCACATTTCTTATACTTTCATTCTGGCTTTATGTAAAAGGGTTAAGCCACAGGTGCTACATAACTTTTAAAAGTGTTACTAAACACACCAACTACAAATCCTCATGTGCCACACATGTGCCAACTTTACAAAACTTCCAAGGTAGTACTAAACACACCAACAACTCCTCATGTGCCACACATGTGCCAACTTTACAACTACTACAGACTACTATTGGGTTGGGGTGTTACATTCACCCAGGGTGGGGACACCCTCGGCGCGTCCAAAAACTACTTATATGGCAAGCTCCGCACACGGAATGAGCCTACATATGCATAGCACATCTCTTACACTTTCATCCTCGCTTCGTGTAAAAGAGTTAACCTAGAGGTGTGGTGTTTGGAACAATAAGAATTATAAGCTGGCCCTCACCCTCCTAATTTTTTAAGGTGGTACTCAACCCACCAACTACAACTATGCCACTAAGGTTGAAAACGGAACGGAAATATCCTGAGCCGAACCACATTGTTTCCTACATTTGATCCGATCATTTTTATATTTTTAGACAAATTCAAATTCGGTTCAAAATTCGGACTACTAAATTCGAACTCGGAACAAAAATGATTTAGGCTTTGTTTGACCGATTTCTACATTTCTACATTTTATTCGGAATGAACCATATTACAAATTCGGTCATAACCGAATTTGGTCCACTATTCATTAACAAAGAGGCAAAGAGCCCACTCTATGGCCCAGCCCAACAACTTTAGAACCCTAGTCTTTCAGTGTCCACTCGAGTTCTCCCTCAAGTCCCTCCCGTCCATCCTCTTGGTGCTGGCGGCGCTCTTCCTGTCTTCCCCGTCGTATCCCTCCTAGTCCTAGAGTCCTAGGTCCTAGCTCACTGGCGAGTGGGTGCGGTCATGCCTCTGACTCAAAGGCTCAAACTCCACAACACCGACCCCACCGGCCGTGCGCATTATCACTCCCCAATCCCCACCCCACCAGCATCGCCGGTTGCCACCTAGATCTAGCCTCGAGGTAGCACCGGCCCGCCCATCGATGGTGCCCCATGGACCTGGAGATGGTGGCTCTGCTCCTAGAATGAAGGGCAAGGCGAGCAAGGCCAAGACCAAGAGCATGTGTCGCCTTCTAGCAGCAACGACATCTCTAGCACTAGCAACAGGTACTTCAATGTAATTCTACCAATTACGGTGGGCGCAGTGGCGCTAGTGCAACAGCAATAACATCTCCACTGATGAAGTGCCAATTAATGTCGATGATGATGGCCTAGAGGATGATGAGGATGGAGAGCAGGCTCGGCTTTCTGGCAAGAGGTTTAATAAATGCATATCATGGGTGTGGAAGTATTTGAGCAAGAAAAAAGGAATATGTAGTGGTGGATGGAAAGAAAATTGAGCAACTATGGGGATACTAAAATTTCTCTAGGTGTAATCAGAAGTACAGAGCTGAGGGCGCTTGTGGGACAACTGCATTCAAGAACCATTTGAGGTCAAAACACAGTACTATGGTGGGACAACAACATCTTCAAGTTGGTAAGAACCCTGGTTCTAAAATTGCTCATGTTCAACCTTTCAAATATGACTAAGAAGCTAGCTTGAAGAAATTAAATTTGGCAATAACCATGCATGAATATCCTTTCAATATAGTTGAGCATGAGTATCTTGTTGATTTCATAAAATCTCTCCGTCCAAGCATTCTGATAAAATCTCGTGTCACTGTTAGAAAATAAATAATTGATAAATATCTTGATGAAAAGGAAACTTTGTATGCACACCTGAAAACTATGAAGTGCCACTTTAGTGCAACAATGGATATGTGGACCTCATGCCAAAATAAAGGATACATGTGTGTTACTATTCATTGTATAGATGATAATTGGCGTATGCAAAAGAGAATTATTGATTTCTTCAATGTAAAAGGTAGGCATACTGGTGAAGTTATGGTTAAATGGTACATTGAAATAGATTGTTTGCTTTGACTTTGGATAATGCTAGTTCAAATGAAGTGGCTGTCAACGATATTATTTCAGATCTAAAAGAGAATGGTAATGGTTCCCTAGTTTATGATGGGATATTTTTTCATGTTAGATGTGACTGTCATATTCTCAATTTGGTTGCTAGAGATGGGTTGAAAGTCATTTCATGAACACTCAGTAAGATCAAATCACTTGTACTAGCTGTGAAAGGGTCTACATGGCAGTGGGAAGAGCATATGAAGCGTACCATCGAAGCTGGGTTAGATACAAAGAGGGGTATTCAAATGGGTGTTTCAACAAGGTGGCATTCTACCTACCTAATGCTGAGAGATGCCTTGTACTACAAGGATGCATTTATTAGGCTGAAGTCTTCAAATCGTTGTAGGTATGCCAAGATTTCTCCATCTTCTGCTAAATGGACCAATGCATTGACAATTTATGGTTGCTTGAAGAAATTTTATGATCTCACTGAAATTCTCTCTGGCACTTCATATCCTACTGCAAACTTATTTTATAGAGGTTTTTGTGGTATAAAGCTCTTGCTTGATGACTGGTGTTGTGGTCAAGATGCTATAATTAGTGAAATGGCAATTGCTATGAATGCTAAATTTGACAAATATTGGGAGCAGTCCAACATTGCTCTAGTTCTTGCCTGTTTTCTTGATCCTAGGTATAAGAAAAGACTGATAGAGTATTACATGAAGAAGTTCAATGATCAAAATTATCAAGCTGAACTTGATGAGTTTGTTAGTGTCATAAAGAAACTATTCAATTTTTATGTTAGTGTTGCTGCTGCATCATCAAAGAAAACTAGTAAAGGGCTGCAACTGGACCTAGTAACATATCTGATATATTAATGGGAAATGTCGACCATGACCTAGAAGAATTCTTATATGATGCAAGTGGACATGATATGGTTGAGTCAAATGAGTTGGATAGATATCTTGGAGAACCACTACTGACAATTGTTGGTGAGTTTGACATCTTAGCATGGTGGAAAAACAAGAGAGAACACTATCCTATCCTATCACAAATTGTTCGGGATGTAATGGCGATACAAGTATCCACAGTAGCATCTGAGTCTGCTTTTAGTGTTGTTGGTCATGTTGTTGATCCCTATCGCAGTCGTCTTAATCCAGAAGGCATTAATTTGCACAAAGGATTGGGTTGCTGCAACAAGTAAAGGTGCTCATTTTATCTGTTTTTCAGTTAGACACTTGTGAATTGTGATTGCAGTAGACTAATGCATTGATTTTTTTCCTTTCAAATTTTTTGTTTAGATTCTAAAATACTTGGATCAATTGTGAGTGATCTTGAGGTTGACGCTTTCATTAATGTTGTGGCTAAACTGAAACTTGAGGTTTGTTTATTGATTGCTTGCTATAAAATATACTATTTGGTACATCTAATTTTAATTAACTTTGCAAACCTGTAGGAAAATAATGAGGAGGAGGACAATGAGGAGGGCCATGAGGAAGCAGAAGACATGGAAAGCGATCCAGACATCATGGATGATTCTGATGAACTATAGACGTTCATGATCTGATAATCTCTTGTTCTAGACTTGTATTTGTGTGTCGACAATTGTGTGTTTGTGATGATACTTAAGACCTCGGGTCATGCACTTGTTAATTATTATATGCACTTGTTAGTTTGGTCATGCACTTGTTTAAAGGTATGCATCGTGTTCCGTATTAATTTTCGTCTACCGATCATGTTCGACATGATTCCGGACGAATTGGTTTCTTTTCGAAATTCCGTAAGTTTGTGTTCGTGTTTGTTTCGTTTTCGCTTTCATATTCAAATGTAGAAGTAGAAAACAATTGATGAGTTTTTCGACCGTGTTCGACCGTTTTCATCCATATGTGCCACATGGGCCAACTTCGCAACAACGCTTCTAATGGGCTAAGGTGTTACAATGAGGGCAACCATGCTAGGTAGGGAGAGTGGTAAGGAATTGGAGGGTGTCAGTATTCGTGTGGAGCAATTGCATCCAAGATCTCAACAGAATATATTCCCTTTAGGGATGAGCTCGTCTCTCTAATTTACATATGAACACTAGTGAAATTGGGCTAGAATTCCTCTAACCAAACGTGACCTAACGATAGCAAAGTGCTTAAAAGATCTGGGTATAAATATAAACATGTGTTAATATGCATACAAAAAATGTATCAAAAATTAATTAGTTGTCCTAGTCCCGTAAGCCTAGGACCAACTGCCATACACGGCCCAAAGGATGGGTCAGAAAGCAGAGCACTGTGCCAATCAGGAGAAATTCCGTCAAAGAAAAAAAATACCAGACCAAAAAAATTCTAATAAGGAAATGCAATCCCAAGATATTCTGATGAAGCTTCTTAATTACTGCCATTTGTTGCCGGATACCGCAACTCGCTTTGAGCCTAACGGTTAATTCACACTTGGCATGATGCATTTTGTGATTAGCAGTAATAATATACTACTCCAGTACTTAGTTGAGATGTAATAATGTACTCAAGAGAGGCTCGATCCCTCTCTACGTACCAACGCAACGGACTTGCGGCCTGTGGTTCATTAAAAGACCCCACATGGCATGGGCTCGATCGACGAACACGGTGCTGGCAATGGCAGATTCCTGGCTCGATCCCCCGCCAAGTCAAGGCAGCATGCAACACCCCTAACATGAATTTAATGCACAAATCAGGTCAAAGGCTTGCAGCCTCTACTATGCTACTGCAACTAAAAAATCAAAGCAGTGTGATTTTTTTTTTCAATTTTTTTCTCAATTTTTCTAATAAAGAAAAGAGAGATGGTAGTGTGTCCTGAACTAGCTGTTGCACTTGCACACTGCAGATCTCTCTCTAGCTCTATAAAACCCTCCTAGCCGACTCCATGAGGCTTTACTCTGGTGCCTAGAGTCTGGAGCCTGTAGTACAGCAGTAGCAACCGCAACCAAGCCAAGCTACTCACTACTACTCTCCACTGTATCTCTACTATCCTCAAACTCGACAAGCCACACTGTGTGTGAGCTCATCTCTAGACACCAGAGTGTGTGCTCTTGTGAGAGTGTGTGCGTGCCAGCGGAAGTCCGTGTGTGGCTCTGTGTGCATTGCCTCGTCCGAGGCAGTAGTACTCGTCACACCGTACCTTTCTTGGATCTGAAGCTCAGAAGAAGCTAGGCTTCTCTCATCAGGTTACAAGGTATGAAATGCTGCATGGTCTGATTGGTTGCTCTGCTTTGTTAAGACTACATTGGGCGAGTTCATAATCGGTATATATGCTATGACGATGTTTGCAGGTGTTTAAGTTCACCTGAGGTAAGAAACTGAAAGATCTAGACAGCAGCAGCTGCTGCTGCTAGCAGCTATAGCACCATCACTTCACTAGCACAACTGAAGGTCTTCGATCGAAAGGCCAGGCCAAGGAGGAGGCTGTGTGGTGCTCTCCGGAGCAACACGATTAAACGGCTGCAAACTCCTCCGACAGCCAAAACTGATCGGGAGATCGATCGGCCGCGCTCTAGCTAGCCCCCACGTGCAGCCATGGCGCCGCCGAGCTCGTGGTGGGGCAGCGATCAGGAGCAGCACGGCACGCCGGTGGTGGTGAAGATGGACAACCCTTACTCCCTTGTGGAGATCGACGGTCCCGGCATGCCGCCCTCCGACAAGGCCCGGGGCAAGAACGCGAAGCAGTTCACGTGGGTGCTGCTCCTGCGCGCGCACCGCGCCGTGGGTTGCGTGGCGTGGCTGGCCGGCGGGTTCTGGGGCGTCCTGGGCGCCGTGAACCGCCGCGTTCGCCGGAGCCGCGACGCCGACGAGGAGCCGGACGCCGAGGCCTCGGGCCGTGGCCGGGTCATGCTGCGGTTCCTGCGCGCCTTCCTGCTGCTCTCCCTGGCGATGCTGGCCCTGGAGACGGTGGCGCACCTCAAGGGGTGGCAGTTCCCGCAGCACCTGCCGGGGAACCTGCAGGAGCTGGAGGAGCAGCTGCAGCACCTCCCCGAGCACCTGCGCCACCTCCCCGAGAACCTCCGGCAGCTTCCCGACCACCTCCGCGTGCCGGAGCGGCAGGAGATCCAGGGCTGGCTGCACCGCGCGTACGTGGCCTGGCTGGAGTTCCGCGTCGACTACATCGCCTGGGCCATCCAGAAGCTGTCCTGCTTCTGCATCCTGCTCTTCATGGTCCAGTCCGTGGACCGCATCGTGCAGTGCCTCGCCTGCTTCTGGATCAAGATCCGCGGCATCAAGCCTCGTATCCCGCCGCCGGCGTCCGCCGGCAAGAAGAAGAAGCCTCGTCGGAAGAGCGCGGATGTCGAGAACGGTGAAGCCGACGACGACGCCGACGGCTACTTCCCCATGGTGCTCATCCAGATGCCCATGTGCAACGAGAAAGAGGTCAGTAGCTAGTGCGTACGTGGCACATATACTCACAGAGTCACACAGCAGCTTCTTCTTACGACGTGACACGACACGACGGACGCATGAACGAACGAGTATACGATGCAGGTGTACGAGACATCGATCTCGCACGTGTGCCAGATGGACTGGCCGCGGGACCGGCTGCTGATCCAGGTGCTGGACGACTCGGACGACGAGGTGTGCCAGATGCTGATCAGGGCGGAGGTGACCAAGTGGAGCCAGCGCGGCGTCAACATCATCTACCGCCACCGCCTGTCGCGCACCGGCTACAAGGCCGGCAACCTCAAGTCCGCCATGGCCTGCGACTACGTCAAGGACTACGAGTTCGTCGCCATCTTCGACGCAGACTTCCAGCCCAACCCGGACTTCCTCAAGCTCACCGTGCCACACTTCAAGGTACGTACCTATCTAGTATCTATACTTTTCTACTACTGCATGCACCGATCTCGTTGTAGCTTATGATCAGTCATCACATCCTAGCTGCTAGCGCTAGCTAGCCTCAGATCTCAACGTCGGTGCAAGTATATTATTATATGGTGATGGTGCCTTCTAGTAGCTAGTTTGATCGAGATTGATGTACGTAAACTATTCCATAAACATGTGATCTACAACTTGGTTCATGAGCCTAATTAAAGCCATGACTTCGAGATCGGTAACTCATTCTAGTCAGTACGTTTAGCTCATTTCTCAGTCTCAGTGGAGGGGAAAAAACAAGAATATAGGGTGACGACGTGTTGAAACACCGTTTAACCATTAGACAGGTTTCACTATCATGCATATGACACACAGTCATTCCAAATTTGACTTCTCGCTAGTGTACTAGCTAGTAAGCATGGCATGACCTATGTATATATGTATATGGATGTCCAAATCTCAGATTCGGTTGACTTAGGGCGTTAGGCCATTGGTTAGTGGTGCACACATCAATAGATAGGTGTATGTTAATGACAAAAGAATGGACACCTTAATGACCTCGATCCTAGGACTGTATATATATAGTATCTTAATCTAGATCCACATGACATGGTAGCTAGCGAGACAAAATAGTCTTATCTTTGACAAATCTCCAAAACGCCCCATTTTATCCATGCATCATGCATGGGGTAGCTAGCTGACTGAACCGACGACGATGTGATCGATCCGAATGGTGGCGTGCAGGAGGACCCGGAGCTTGGTCTGGTCCAGGCTCGTTGGAGCTTCGTGAACAAGGACGAGAACCTGCTGACCCGGCTGCAGAACATCAACCTGTGCTTCCACTTCGAGGTCGAGCAGCAGGTCAATGGCGTCTACCTCAACTTCTTTGGCTTCAACGGCACGGCCGGCGTGTGGCGCATCAAGGCCCTCGAGGACTCCGGCGGCTGGATGGAGCGCACCACCGTCGAGGACATGGACATCGCCGTCCGCGCACACCTCAACGGCTGGAAGTTCATCTTCCTCAACGACGTCAAGGTTTTTGTCCATCTCATCAGCTTATTACATTAGGGTGTTAGACATTTTGATCGAGCTGTGACACATGCATGTGTATGTGTGTGTGCGTGCAGGTCCTCTGCGAGCTGCCGGAGTCTTACCAGGCTTACAGGAAGCAGCAGCACAGGTGGCACTCCGGCCCCATGCAGCTCTTCCGCCTCTGCATCCCGGCCATCATCAGGTCCAAGGTGCGTAACATTACAGATCGAGCGAGCGTCTCCTACTCTCCATCCATTGACACTTTGCACAGCTCGAACAGACCATTAATCGACACGAATGCATGCATTCATGTGTGCAGATCCCGTTCTGGAAGAAGGCGAACCTGGTGATGCTCTTCTTCCTGCTGCGCAAGCTGGTGCTGCCCTTCTACTCCTTCACGCTCTTCTGCGTGATCCTGCCGCTCACCATGTTCGTGCCGGAGGCGGAGCTGCCCATCTGGGTCATCTGCTACATCCCGGTTCTCATGTCGCTCCTCAACATCATGCCGGCGCCCAAGTCGTTCCCGTTCATCATCCCCTACCTCCTCTTCGAGAACACCATGTCCGTCACCAAGTTCAACGCCATGGTGTCCGGGCTGTTCCAGCTGGGGAGCTCCTACGAGTGGATCGTCACCAAGAAGGCCGGCCGCACCTCGTCCGCCAACGACATCCTCGCGATGGCCGAGGCCGACGCCCACGCGCCGCTGCCGGCCAAGCTCGCGCGCCGCGTCTCCGAGGGCGGCCTCGAGGAGTGGAGCAGGCTCAGGGAACAGGAGGCCGCCGAGTGGGCCAACAAGGAGGACGCCGCCGCGTCTCTGGCTGCCGCCGCCGCCGCCGCGCCGGCCACGCCCAAGAAGAGCAGCAAGGCCAAGAAGCCCAACCGGATCTTCAAGAAGGAGCTCGCGCTCGCGTGCCTCCTCCTCACGGCCGCCACGCGGAGCCTGCTCTCCAAGCAGGGGCTGCACTTCTACTTCCTGCTCTTCCAGGGCGTCACCTTCCTCGCCGTCGGCCTCGACCTCATCGGCGAGCAGGTCAGCTAGCCGCCGCCGCCACAAGAATAAAAACTTAATTAGCGGCAGGCTCGCCATGAACACGGGCCACATGCACAGGCAGCCTCACATGCACGCGTGCAGGTGTAACCATCACCATGGAAGGCGCAACTTCGATGGATGGAACGGATTAATTTTTAGACTTTCCTCTCTTAATTTTATTTATCCTTATGATATTTTTTTGTTCGGAGATCAAAGAGTCTGTGTGGTGAACTCTACTCTTCTGTGCTCTAGCTAGTGCTTCTTTGTTGCTAGCTACTAGGGGAGGCAAGACGGTTGTTCATTACATTCATATATCAGTACTACTCTATGTATTCAGTAGCCTCTTGTTTTCTTTCAACATTACATTATGATCGATATGGTGTAACAGATACTTGTCAATGGATAAATCAATCTTGTATGCTTCCAAATGTCCATGAGTAATAAGTTCCATCCGCTGTGGTTGTTAACTCTAATCTAGCTAATTTGATGTTGTGGTCAATGACATAACTCATATCGTTCATAAGTTTGTGGAGTAGGCCATATATAGAGAGAGCCAATAAGGAGGAACCCTGAAGAATATGTTTCAGAATCTCAAAGCAAGGCACCAAGCAGAAGTACTTGGTGATATGTAAGGCAAATCAGATAAAGTATGATAGGTTTTCACTTCTTAAAAGTTTGTTAGTCCAAATGGTCATGTTGATCATCAAATACCAAAATCCAAACTAAATGGGTCATAGGGTCCATTTTCCTTAATTACAATCAGAATACGAGGAAAATTCCATAAGAATCAAAATGTCTTGTAAGGGTTATGATCACATAAAGTAAGCGATTAATGAAAGAATTAACAAGAACAGAAATGAACTAGTATCACCAACTCACCTTATCTATTACCATACAAATCTATCTAAACGGTCATCAACCAATTAAGCAAATAGTAATTACACTCTTTTTAGCAATTACATTTACAATTGAACACAAAATATGAACTGATGAAGAATTCATGCCCAAAGTCGTAATACAACAGTGAAGGGGAAAGGAGCCAAACAAGGACAAAAGATGGTTGACATATCAAAAACTAAAATCAATCAATAAATAAATTAAGCTGTCATTTGTCAACTATATATTGGAACACTGAAAAATGTCTATACAATTTGTAATACTGCCTTTAGGGTTATGGTCAACTACATATATAAGGCATTGCATATTACTATTTGCTAGGCAAACAACAATTAGCAACAATAGAGACAAACTTTTGCTGGACGCTAGGCGAAATCTAGGCGCTGACCCTTAGACTAGGGAGGAGCAGCAGTTGTGTCGCTGGCGGGGATGAGCAAAAGCCGCGTGGCTGCGCAGGGAGGAGCACCGGCCATCTGAAGCTCTATGTGTGTCTTTCTCCCCCTTTCCCCCCTTATCCTTCTCCAGAGCGCGCACACTTTGCTCGCGGCACCAAAATTTTGTGCGCGCGCCTGCGGCGCCATTATTTCCACGCATCGGCCCGCCTAGCTCGCCTCCATGACGACTAGGGCACCTGGGCTTTGCCGGATCGCCACAAGTCGCCGCCTAGGCGCTCCGCTCGACTTGAAGCCCGACTACCCCCTAGTCTAGGCGCTAGGGCAAAGCCTAGCGACTAGTCGCGACTAGGCGAGTCCTAATCGTCGATTTTCAAAACTTTGAACAGAGACGATGACCTAGTATCAGTACATCATCACCTACTACTCACCTTTTATATATGTCCATATGTATATCTAATTAGCAACCAATTATTGCAAATTGTAGTGCGTATGATTCTTTTTAGCATTTACTAGTGCCCAGTGCTTACAAAAATGAAGGTGAAAAGAACAAGCGGGGGAAAAGGCCGTTGGCATCAACAGTTAAGGATCATTCCATAGTTTTATAGAATACTTCATAAATGTTGATTCTTTTTTCATAAACTTAGTCAAATCTAAACTAGTTTCATTTAGAACAAAATGGAAATGAATTCTTTAGTTTCTAGCCACGGTGAACTACTGTGGCCATAGAATACACGAAGAACGCAAACAATGGAAATTAGCTAGCTTACCAAGCGTTGACAATCTGACATTGTGTGGTCCCTTCGAAAGCCTGCTCGATCAGATCGTCGTCGGTGGCTCGGTGCACATGCTCGTCACCTCGATCAATGGGGATTTCTTTTATCTGACTCACCGTGATCAGATCAGGGTCGTCTTCGTGGGAGAAGGAAGAATCTCCAGTGAAACTCAACCCCTCCTACGTACACGTACGTACAGTTTGACAGAATCAACAGACAGAAATCAAAACCAAACCCCCTAGAATAACAAATTGAGGGGCAGATGTGATGGAGATCGAACTAAGCAGGACATGAAGATTGAGGAGATTTAGAGCTTCTTTGTTACAGCTCACAATAGCTTTATAAGTTGTTGTGAGTTGTTTTTTTATCAAATATTTATTTCTAAAACAGTTTTATGATGAAGCTGTTTTTCTTCTCTCATAAAGACATAAGTTGAGATGAAGCTAAAAAAAATAGCTTATTGTAGGTCTCTCTCCTATTTCTCTCTCTCGTCTATACATAAAGTAGTTGGTGAAGCTATTTTACCAAACATTTTTTTTTCAAAATAGCTTATCTTCACCTGTAAAGTTGTTCATTAAGCTATTTTCTAAAAAAAAAGCTAGTGAAGTTTTTTTTTTCTCGATCGGGTGATCAACCCGTGTTTTATTAAGAGGGAGGTAACTAAATGTTACAAAGCACGACAGGCGATGCCCAGCCAGACAGGCGATGAGCCTATCGTAGAAGGACACCTAGAAACAGAAGCCACACCGAAGGCGATTACAAAGCCAGATTTGAGGGCGACCAAGGAAAGCCCGACTGCGACAGACCGAAATAGCCAGCTAGCATCCAATCGTGAGCCTCCCGCATGGAGTCCTCCTTAGCTAGTGAAGTTTAGCTGTGCCAAACAAACTCTTAAACTTAACATAAGCACAAAAACAATCACAGATGTTGTCTCTGCCCGAGGCGCAAAGGATGGGGACGGAACCCAGAACGAAGGCCAAGCCGAGGCGGTGGGGGACTGTCGGCAGCGGCGGCACACGGCACCAGGCCACCGGCAAACCGCGAGCACAACCTCGGCTCGCTGGGCAGCCGCGGATGGGCTTTCAACCGTCCCATGCTGGGCACCTAGGCCCCGGCCTTTGGGAACGTACGCTCACTTGGTTTACCTAAGGGCTCGTGAAGCTTGGACTGGGCATTGCTAAGACGGACCTAGGCCAATTACGGGATTGGCTGGGATGGTCATGGTTGCAATGGAATATTTTCATTTTTTTCATTTTCCCATTCTTTAAAAAAAAATACCGGCTGCAAAGATTTACAGATCATCCCATAAATACAGTGTTCTCAACGGCTCATTGGCACTCAAATCAGTGGAAGATTTGAATTGCCGAGTGACGCGCTGAGGGTGTGTCAATCTGAAATTGTCGTGTTTGGGGAATGGCCTCGCAGATTTTTATTTTGATGGAGATGTAATAGAGCATGATGGTTTTGTGTGGAGATTCACTAGTTTGTATGGAGAGCCCTGCATAGACCAGATGGAGCTTTCTGGGGGAGCTCTTAGAACCTTAAATACAGCAAGAAAATCCCCATGGTCATTTTTTCTCGATCGGATGATCAACACGTTTTTCATTAAGAGGAGGGTAACCAAATGTTACAAAGGGGCCAGCACTATAGGCGAGAAGCCTATAGGCAAACAACTCCTAGCTGCTAGTACCGCGCATTAAGGATTTACATGACACCGCTTGGTTATGTATGGGGGATTTCAATGAAATTTTATTTAGCTATATGAAAAAGAAGGTAGTTAGCCACGTGGCCAAAATATGCATGGATCGTTTCACGGAAGCTTCAAAGGATTGTGGTCTATCTGATATGGGTTTTTCTGGAGATTTGTTCACATGGAGAAATAATAATCACAACAACGATCAATATATTCGAGAGAGATTACATAGAGTTGTGGCTGTTGTTGAGATTGGAGAATTCGTTTTCCAAATTTTCACGCTATAAATTGTGAACCATGCCATTCAGATCATAGACCTACGATTGTTGTGCCAGAGGACAATGCTAGAATAAGAAGCAACTCTAGACCGGTAGCCTTTCAGTTTGAGGCAGGATGGACACAGGAGGAAAATTGTGCATCTATAGTAGAGAATGCCTGGAACCTTACAATGCAAGCTCGAGCTGGTAATGTGGGACAAGTTGTTTAGAATGTGTTGATAGATTTATGGGACTAGAGCAAAAAGATTCTTGGAGACTTGGAGAAACGAATTAAAAGGGCAGGGAGAAATCTAGAGGAATGCAGGAAAAAGGTGATTAATGGAGAAAATATTTCATGTGAGGCAACTCTTTCTTACAGATTGGAGAGAGAGCTATATTTAAAAATTTAACACTTGCAAAAACAATTAAAATCAAAATGATATGACTGTAACATATTTGTGACCCTCAATATCCTACGACACATATTTCCTAACTAAGATTTGTCTACAATAGAACTTTTCTTTTCTACATCACAAATATTACAAAAACTAAGAATTCAAGAGCAACCAAACTACCAAACAAACCAAGCATATTTTTTAGAAAAAAAACCCATTTGGTATGGTAGTAAGAAAACAATTGTATGAAATGGTACTATTTTAATATCGCTATTTAAATGGTCTTAACTTGGAGGGTACTCAACAAGATCAACTAACACCAGAAGGTTATTCTATGGATTTCTCAAATAAAAGCCATGCTCAGTTCTCATAACAAATCAATATATCAACTCCTTTTAAATGATGAATTACATATGGTATTTATACTAGGAATATCTCTCCTAGATGGTTGTGAACATAAATATAAATAAAAGTAGATGGAACCTCATCTTAGGGTACTATGTGAGGATACTTCTTGGTTGTCACGTAGCCACCAACATCCCCTATTGCTTCCACTAAATGGTCATAACTCTTTGCTCAAATGTCCAAATGATGACTGCTTGTTTCAGTCGAAATCAGGTTGATATACATTTCCAATGATATAGTATATAGATGTTGAAACCATCAATATAATGCCATCTGGCCACAAATTATAGCAATAATGCTACAAAACATACTTGTGTAAACCATGACTATTTTGTGTAACTGTTGACGGTAGATAAGCCCTATTTTTACCCCATAAAAACCGTCAACAATACATTCTTTCTAGAAGAAAATCACCAAACACATAGTGACTTAGGTACAAATAACTTGGTTCCACATGTACATGTCATCATTTGGATGCAGGTGTGCAATCAACTACTTTTTAGGGTTAAGAAGCTCTATATGAAGGTTGGACTACCACCCCAGAATGGCCAATTCGAAAACCAACTTCACATTCATCAATCTCAGAGCTTTTGGAGACAATGTGCAAAAGATGGGCACATTAGTGGGGTCGGCCGACCCCACCTTTGTGGGCCCAGCACCACCACAGTGCTCAGAATTTCACCAGGAAGTCACCTGCAGAAGATGAACCTTTGGTTCTACCAAAGTTGGGTCGACCGACCCCACTATGGGGCCATCCAGCCACCTGGTTTGCACCAACTGACATCGGATTCCTTCTAGAAGACAACACTGGTCCCACCTGTCATTGGGCAGGTTGGCCGACCGACATGTGGGCCCCATCTTGAGTCGGTTCACTCCCACCGATGTCCCCATGATGAACATGTGATGGAAATCCCCAACCGTTGATCATATGGTGGTTCCAAGGTCGGTTTATCCAACGGTGCATGCTGGAGGTCACACGGATCGCTGACGTGGCGCTGGAGTAGCCCCTACTCCATCTCCCCCTATAAATACCCCCTTAGAGAGCCTAGTTAATCATGATGTATCTTAGGAAGAGCTACTCTTAGCTAAGTGTGAGAATA
>Ga0182004_10000353_pt1 | contig 26395 bp, 12 predicted proteins | sample Sormic07211540_1_FD_120479 | JGI IMG/M metagenome (GOLD analysis project Ga0182004, IMG submission 120479) | Endophyte microbial communities from Sorghum bicolor roots, Mead, Nebraska, USA - 072115-40_1 MetaG | ecosystem: Host-associated > Plants > Roots > Unclassified | place: USA: Nebraska...
GATGCGGTGGCGGCAGGCCATCGGCGTAGGCGTTCCCCACGGCGAATTCCACTGCGGCCAAGCGACATGGCGGCCGGGGAGCTCCATTCCTTCTCTCGGGCAGCACTAAATAGTAGTAGTAGCGCTCCATCAAGCGCAGCAGTAGCAGCACGAACACACAATCTCCGTCGTCGCATCCAGGCTCCTCCTCCGGTGATCACTGGACGATCAAGGTAGAAACCAATGGATGCGCAGCCACCTCCTTCCACTGGTAAGCATCACACCAGATGACCCGCCCTTTCAATCTTTCATCCCCCATAGCCCTCTGCGTGGGGTCCCTCGCCGCTGCTCCTGGATGTCCGCTATCTGCTCGATGAAATGCCGCTTCGCCTCAACATGCTTGTTTGCTAAACCTCTTCTGTCGATGAATCAAACATTCAGTACCAGTCCCATAATCACAATATACATCGTAATATATTTTGATTAATCTTTCTAATCCCAGTCATTTATATAGGAGCTGGAATGTGAATCGTACTGCACCAGAATTTAATATCTCCCACTGCTGGAGTTAATTGAAGGTTTAGACTGCCAATGTCGACTAATAATCTGGTGAACCACCTAGATAACTTCATCTCATAGAAGATCACCTCAGGAGATTGCTCGTTTAGTTCGTAAAAATTTTAGTTTTTAGCTACTGTAGCACTTTCGTTTTTATTTGGTAAATATTGTCCAATCACGGAGTAACTAGGCTCAAAAGATTCATCTCACAAATTACAAGTAAACTGTGTAATTAATTTTTATTTTCGTTTAAAGATTCGATGTGACAGGAAATCTTGAAAATTTTTTGCGAACTAAACAAGGCCTATAAGGTCCACCGCTTTCTGCTTCAGACGAGAAATTACTGATTAATATTGACCTAGGTGGACCCCTCTGCTGCTTGATTCAGAAATACACAGCGCTGCCATGCCAAAGCCCTCATTGCTTGTTATAGAAAAATAATTTCAACTAATGTTTGGCCATTCTCCTTTGATCTGTACCTTGCGTCCTAGTAAGAAGGTAGACCCAGCAAAGGACATGTTGCTAGCATAAAGGTATATGTCTCCTATTCTTTCTCTGAATGCTTCCTTACTCAATAGAAGCATACAGTGAGTCGAATTAGTTGGAAGCTTCGATGATTAATGAAACATCCATTGACAACTTTTTAAAATTTTCAATATGTCAAAACATCCAAATAGGATAATTATCCTAAAAATATGGAACATGTTAGCAGGTTCAATTATTAATTATAAAAGGCTCTAGAATTCCAGGTTGCAGAGATCAAATGGTCTTTAAATGTATGGAATCTTGAGTGCTAATAAATTATCAATTATTAATTATAGTGAACCCTTTCACCGACACATCGCTCACAGATCAAACAATGTCGGTGCAACCTCCAATTAATTTTGATCATTTATGCCCTCTCTCAGCTTGTTCGTAGTCATTCTCGCAATTGCTAAAAATATCACATTGCTACATCAGCATGTATGATATTTACTTTGTTGGTCCTATATATTAAAAAATTTATAGCTCGTGTCCTCGATCATATCCCGATCTCTAAGGAGGTGAACTTTAACCATTTCATTGTTCTCACTGGCTGGTTGCTCCAACGAGGGCGCGGCAAAGCCGCGCCAAGTTTTCTAGTGCACGACGAGGCGAACGCTGATACCGTTCCATAAAAGTATGGCGACTGCCAACTGAAGGAAGTGGTTAGCCAAACAGCCGTCGCCGTCGCCGTCGCCGGCAGAAGCTTCTCGATTCATCACCCATGTAGACTACAGTGCTATATACACACGCGAACGGCTCGGCTCTAGGCTCTCTAGCTGTGTTGGCAGCGATGGAACGGAATGGAAAAACCGCAGCTTCAGCTGCTGCCCCATGCTGCGGACGCGGTGAGCGGCCCATATCCTCGTCGCCCCATAACACACCAGGCCAAATTTAAAACATTTATGGTACTAAATAAATATCATAAATATTGATATTTATGAGATATATTTTCGTACTAAATCTAATTGAAGATATAAATATTAAAATAATTTTTTAAAAAAACTTGGTTAAAATTAGAAAAGCCTTACTTATCGAAGATATAACGTCGGAGACACACACACTGGTGCCGGTTAGAGATGGCAACGGGGAATTCCCCGTCGGGGATCACTCCACCATCCCCGTCCCCGCGGAGGCATTTTCTCCCCGTCCCCGTCCCCGCGAATGATTACGGGGGACGTTTTCTCCCCATCCCCGATCCCCGCGGGGATTTTGCACCCGATGGGGATCCCCGTCCCCGTGTAAATCGTGTCTTAAATTAAATATTGTAGTCATTAGAAATTCAATAGGAATATACACAGCACACAGTGATAGCAAAACAACAACATTGATTGAATAATCCATGGCATGGCTAAATTTGAAAAAAAATACAGAAGATCCGAGGAGAGTAGGAGACGCAACATGCTTGAATCCAATCCTAGGAGTTGTAACAGAAGGAGATAGGGAGATAGGAGACCAAATATTTTAATGAAAGAATACCAGGATCAAACCCCAAAGATATCTACAGGACTAGAACATGGCATCGGATTTGAAGATTTGTTGGTGCCTTTGCGTCCATGCAGCTCCGACGTGATGTGCTGTGCGCTGCCCACGGCCTCACCGTGTGGACCAACAAGTGGTCTTGAGGTCTGGCCGGCGACGGAGTAGCATGGATAGTCGGAGTCGTAGGGCGCCGGACTCGTGAGTCGCACTGGCTAAGAAGTGGCGGCTGGTGTCCTAGAGAAAGAGGAATGAATGTGTTGGGTTAGGGTTAGCTCGCGGTATTTATACTCAGGCTTTTAGATGGGCTTTCTACATGGGCCTGCCACCCTGGCCGGCTGGTGGACGGTGCCTTCAGCTTCGCGTGCCTCTGCATGCTTCGCGGGGCGGGTAGGCGGGGATCGGGGTCGGGGCACAGCGAACCATCCCCGTCCCCGCTATCCCCGACGGAGATAGTTTTCCTACTAAATTCATCCCCGTGGGGATTAATCTCGCCCCATCTCCGTCCCCTAATGGAAGAATTCCCCGCGGGGAATCGGGGATCGGGTCCCCATTGCCATCTTGAGTGCCGGTATGTCGGTTCTCTAGACCCCCCCATCCCCATGTCAGCAGCTGCTCAGAGTATCGTATCCTTGGTTTTTTGTAGTAGCTGGACAACGGTCCGTCGGCGGAAACATGGAGAAGAAAGGCTCCAAAATTCAACGACATACAGGTTGTACCGCTAGATTCTATACGTTCCCTTGCCGATCTGCTGTCACTACTGGTCCCGCCGGATACAGGTAGTACGCTTGTGCAATACTGCTCCAAAATTATGATGCTTGTGCAATACAGGTAGTACGCGAGTACTGTACTTCCTCTATAGAACATTATGTACGATGGAACTTGACCCTTAGTCATCAACGCAAATTATAGTATTCTAGTACTTTCCTAGATTTTTTTCAAGACTTATAATAGTATTTGATGATTTAATAATGTTATTCTTATCGAGGTAAACAATTATGTGTGTCGATAACAAGGTGAACGTGGTGACCTACAAATCTAAGAATCTACTGTACAAGCATGCATATATGTGAGTGTTGTGTCTGTAGTGTATTAACAGTAAAAAAATGAATCAATATAATAACAATAGCTAAAAAAGCTTATTGTGACAAAGTATTTATGACCACCAAATTATTACCTACTTTTTCTGTTTAAAATTATAAGACGTTTTGATATTTTAAATTCATAACTTTTACTACGTACCAAGATATATATTATGTCTAGATACTCTCTCCATCCCAAATTGTAAGTCGTTTGACTTTTTTTACCCTAAGTTTGACCACTCGTCTTATTCAAAAAAATTGTGCAAATATTGTCAAATTTTAAGTCATTCTCGAAGAACTTTTATTAATAAACCAATACACAACAAAAAAAAGTGATATATTATACAAAACTTTGAATAAGACGAGTGGTCAAACTTGATATTACAAAAGTCAAACGACTTACAATTTGGGATGGATTGAGTACATATTAAAAATCATGAATCTAAAAATGTCAAAACCTCTTATAATTTGTACGAATACTATTTAAGCACAGTACAATATAAAAATATAATAAAATATTAGTATGCATTTATTAAAATCTAAAATTTTATTAAATGTCAAAGATTTGTTATCGTTATTATATTTTTATTTTTTACATAAATATAGATACTAAATTACATATTAAATAAAAAAATGTTGATTTGTTAAGGGAGGCCTTGGCCTCAGGCCTTGTTTAGTTCACAAAAATTTTCAAGATTTTCTGTCACATCGAATCTTTGGTTGCATACATGAAGCATTAAATATAGACGAAAATTAAAACTAATTAGACAGTTTACCTGTAATTTGTTAGATGAATTTTTTGAGCCTAGTTACTCCATGATTGATCAATATTTGTTAAATAAAAACGAAAGTGCTACCGTAGTCAAAACTCAAAAAATTTGCATCGCATCGAGCCCACGACAAGGCCTCAGTTGACCTCTAGGCTCCGCCCTTGTGTCTCTGTTTGTTTCCATGCATGTATTGTCTTGTCTCTCTCTTTTGTGAAAAATCATCAAGAAAAAAATTATATGCCTTTTAGTTTTTTTACAAGGCGTGCAAAAATAGGCTTTGATATTTACTATAACTATGTTTTATTTATGTGATATATAAAAGACTCTATATGTATGTAATTTTCAATATGAATCTTGCAACAGCAATTTAATGTCACAAAAATCATGCAAAGAGATGAATTGTTGATAAAAAACTGAATTTAATTTAACCATGAAAAATCTTATAACTTCAAATAGAATGAATAGTTATGGTCACAGCTGTGTTGGCTGAGCAGCTGATGGCTATTGTCAGTAGTTTGACCACCGTTAGGCCTTGTTTAGTTGGCAAAAACTTTAGTTTTTGGCTACTATAGCACTTTCGTTTTTATTTGACAAACATTGTCTAATCATGGAGTAATTAGGCTCAAAAGATTCATCTCACAAATTACAGATAAACTGTGCAATTAGTTTTTATTTTTATCTATATTTAATGCTTCATGCATGCGACCAAAGATTCGATGTGACGGGGAATCTTGAAAATTTTTGCGAACTAAACAAGGCCTTAGTTAGTACACCTGATCCTCGAGAAGAAATAAGTAAATGCTAGGCACTAAAGAATTAAAGCTGTCAGTGAGAAAGTAGGCGCAAATCTTCCAATTGTCTTGCCTCAATTCAAAATTGCTTGGGTAATTTTCGGCGGCCACGCATGGTTGGCGCTAGGTGGTTCTGACATAAACAGGTTACTGATCCCGCATCAGTGGTGCATAATCTTAGTTGACTTTGTTTAGGAAACTGGGAGTATGGCCTTGTTTAGATGCAAAAAAATTTTGGATTTCGCTACTGTAGCACTTTCGTTTGTTTGTGGCAAATATTGTCCAATCACAGACTAACTACGATCAAAAGATTCGTCTCGTGATTTACAGTTAAACTGTGCAATTAGTTTTTATTTTCGTCTATATTTAATGCTTCATGCATGTGCCGAAAGATTCGATGTGATAGGGAATCTTGAAAACTTTTTGGTTTTTTAGGTGAACTAACAAGGCCTATATATATATTTGCAATGGTGAGCCCGCCCTGGCCATTTCAAATTCCCTGACAGATGCATTCTTCTGCTGATGCTGCTGCTCTCGGGGATTTTTGAATTTTGTACCAGCATCCACCCACCCGCTCCGTTCATATACTCCGTACTATATAAAAAGAAGAAGCATCCATCTAGTACCCGCCAGAGGGTTTTGAATTCTGTATGTATGTACTGTGCACTTTGTGTCGCGCAGTACCATTTTTTTCGTTTTAGGCCCTTAGTTCCTTCACGAAATGTTTTCAGGGACCCTGTAGCAATTTTGTTTGTTTGTGGTAATTATTATCCAATTATGGACTAATTAGGCTCAAAAGATTCGTCTCGTAAATTTCGACCAAACTGTGTAATTAGTTTTTATTTTTATTTATATTTAATACTTCATGCATGCGTCTAAAGATTCGATGTGACGAGAAATCTTGAAAAGTTTTTGAATTTTGGGTGGAATTAAAACAAAGCCTTATGTATACTGCAGTACTATACCGGGTATATACGTAACATCACGCCACCCGCGTCGTACTCCGTAGATTCAGTCATTCAAATATGGCCGTATACACTACTGTACCATGCGCTCTGTACGTACTACCCGTTAACACGTACCACTCACGCAAACTGGTGCAAAGCAGGGGTGAAAGGATTTGTGCAGGACTGAACGGGCACGGAAGAGCAATCGCAGACACGGAGAGTGCAACCACGCAACCGGTGTGACAGCAGCGAGCCGAGCGAGACCCATGGGACGACTGGTGTGGTGTGGTGGTGAGCCGTGCCACCATCCGGCTCCGGCCCGCTGCTGGATCGGCTCCCAGAACATGACGGCCACATGGGCGCAACACTTTTTTTTTTCCAACACCTGGACGGTGGGACCGTTCCCTCGTACCGGAGCGAAGCGAAGCGAATACTGTACTAGGTCACAGGAGCGGACGATGCGTCCCGTTCCCGATCAGCTACCGACTCATCAGTCCGGGGACAAAAAAGCTCGCCAGATTGAGACCTCCATGCGGCACAAGTTTCTTTCTCCCTCCCTGTTGCAATCACATGGGCTACTGAGATTTCCAAAAGTGTGATCAAAATGCGGCAGGATTTCCACCAATAAAAGACGCTGAAACAAAGGGAAATGCGTTGCCTCATAAGTATCTGTTACAAAATGAGTACTACATCCCTCGCAAGTACGATAAGCATCTGCAAAAGCCAGCCGCAGGGACAAATCTGATTCATCACACACGACGCGCCACACACACAGCTCTGCCACTGCCAAGAGATACGGATCAAAACACCAGCCTTTTGGGGGGCTTTGCTCACCGGCGGAAAAAAAGAAAGATGATGTTTGGCCTCGATTCTTGACATGCCACGACGCCCTCCCTCCGTCGGTCACTCGCTCTGTCAGTGTTTATTCGTTTCAAGGCCACAGAAGGAAAGGAAGGAAAGTCCCTCTGGCCAAAAACGAAAGGAGTTCGGCTGACTAAGGCCTTGTTTAGTTTGTAAAATTTTTTTGTGTTTGGATATTATAGAACTTTCGTTTCTATTTGATAATTATTATATAAACATAAACTAACTAGACTCAAAAGATTCGTCTTGTAAATTTTTCTGTATTTTTTTTCGCATGGTCTCGTAATTTTTTTGTGTGAACTTTCGTTTTTTTTTCTCCGTGCATGTGCTGCAAGATTTGATGTGGCGGGATATTTTTTTAAAAAAATTGGGAACTCAACAAAACCTTAGGCCAGTCTCAATGCATAGTTTTATGGCACAGTTACCAAGACTATAAACTAGGTAATCGAGTCACAAGAGTTTCATGGGGATGAAACTCATTTCTCATCTTATGAAACTCCTTCATTTAATGACCCTGCTAAGTCAGCAATTTTTCTTATGTAACATTCTATTTAATATGTATAACATTCTCATAAAACATGCATTGAGACTTACCTTATCGACGAGATAAAAGGCGATCCATGGCCTCCTCAGCTTGACCGGGTCGGCGAGCAGCACAAACGACCAAGAGCAAAGAGGCAAAGCGCCAGGCCACCGGCGCGACGGGACGACAGCAACCGGCCATCCGCTGCGAAACGGGAATCTGAGCCAGACGCACGCCCACGCACCTCGTTGCGTCGAGGGCCACGGAAAACGGCGGCCTCGCTCGCTCGCTCGCTCGCACGGAGTGATGGAGAGGGACCAGCGAAGAAGATTCAGAGCGACCTGTTGGGGTAAACAAGACTCTGACGCATCGTGCCAAAAAAATGCAGGGAAATTTACGCGGAGTTCACAGGCATCGCTGTCCGCGGCCAAGGGGGCCGGCCGGCTGGGAGAAGGGGACAGTGACATGGCGGGGCCATGGACACGGAGATGCAAGATCCCGGGCCCGGAGCCCCGGCCACCGCCAGATTCTTTGGTGGCAGCTGACCCGTTAGCTTCGATGGCAACAAGTAAGCCAGAATAAAGGAATCTCATGCCGCCAAGTTAAGCAACTAAACGACATAAACTAGACTTGGTTCAGGGGGTGGGGATAGCGAGAGCCAGAGAGAGCTCAACACCCACCTGTTCTGTTCACCCCCGTTCTTCCTGCATAATAATAATAACTGAATCATGCAACCACACTGAACCGATCACTCCAAAAATGAAATGAAGCCGCAGCCAAAACTAATAAAGTGATAGTACTCTTTCCTGAAGACGGCGATTCCTTACCCTTGAAGCAACGGGAACCAAAAAAAGAAGCAAGAGAGCCTGATCCGTTTCTGCACATCACCAAAAGAGAGGAGAAAAGAAAGGAAATATGGAGCTCTTATTATTTCTTCTTGCTTACACTGACGCATCTCTTTCACAAACAGACTGCTGATGATTTTTCTTGGGAATCATCATCATCATCATAGTACGAGAACCAGCTAAACCATAGGAGTAGTTCTCCAAAAGCACCCACTTATTGTTCCTCCCCCCAACGACCTGCGACAGCCATGGATTTCGCTCTTGTTCATCGGCTCCCATCCATCACCAACCATCACCCCCAAAATAACCAATATATCACCCGCACAAAAGAACACCTAACGCTGATGATGCACGATGCATAATGCTACCACCGCTGCTGCCTCCTACTTCTAGCCTAACACCTACCTATTGCTAGCAACAGCAATAGTAATCTCTTTTTTTTCCTTGAATATGACCCGTTAATCTGGGGAAGGGATCATCTTTGCAGCGGTGACCGGATTCGGCAAGTCAATACGTCCATTCCTGGGGGAGATTCACCTCGCGCGATGAGGCGCCATGGAGCTGGGACGAACGGCTCGCCAGCAGAGCGTTGCTCCGACTCACCAGTGCATCTGACGAAGCAAAGACACGAGAGGAGCGTGCGACTGTGAGTGCCATTCATTCATCACTCCAGCCAAAGCCACATTAATGAGCAAGGACTTAAGGAAAGTAATTACCGTGATCAAGAACGAAACCGCCGGGGTAGATGGGACGAGCACCGAGATCCTCGACGTTGAGGTTGAGTGCCTGCACGACGCGCGCCGGGAGAAGAACAGGGGAGCACGCTGTTCACAGACAGCAGGAGTAATTAAAATCGCGGTTAAGATTCTTAAAGAATCCAGTAGTCGACCAGAAAAGGAATCTGTGGGCGCGGTGCCGGTGCGCTTACCTGGCTTTTTCTTGGGCTCGGCGGGGGCGCCGGCCTGGCGGGGAATGAACACGCCGGTGCCGGCGCACTCACGCTTGGCGCCGGGAGGGGTGAGGAAGAGGGCGCGCATGCCCGCCGCCGGGGACGCCGGCGGCTGCGGCTGCGACTTCTTGAGCGGGGGCCACGCGGACGCGCTGAGGACATGTGACGCCGGCGCACCGTACCCGGCGGCGGCACCGGCACGATGAGACCCAGCGACCCTGGTGCCCCACGCCGCCGCCGTAGCGACGGCGAGCTCCCGCTCCCGCCGGTGCTTGAGAAGCTGCTGCTGCTTCAGGGCATTAAACTGCAGGAACAAAACCGCGCCGAGGAAAACGGCATCAGAAACCAAAACAAGTGGCCGAGCCTGTGCGTCGCCGCAGTCTACGGCGGAGGAACTCACACGAGCAATTTGAATCCGGCGCTGTTCCATCGAGTTATTAATCGGCTGAGAGTGGTTGGCACCCGCGTGGTTCGGAGCCTCGGTCGGCGCGGAGAGCTTCTTTGCTGGCGGTGCCATGACGGGGTCTCCTTGATTGGCGGCCGCGTTCGTTGGCACGGGGATGCTGGTTGTGCGCAAGCGAGCCACCTGGCCGGCCGCCTCGCTCAGCAGGTCCCAGGGATCCGCCGGCGCCTGCTCCAGCGGCGACGACGGCGGCGAGCTGACCTGCGACGCCACGCCGTTGGGGCTGTCCTCCCCAGAAGCATGCAGGCCGCACAGAATCGACTGCGGCGAGCCGGCCAGCACTTCCGCCTGCCACGCCACACACACACGAGGAAAAGGGAAACGATCAGAGCTCCGCGAAATTCGAAGCCGGAAACTTCCAAACATGGCACCACAACAGAAAAGGCAACCAACCAACCAAACCAACCTTTGCAGGGGAACCGTCTCCTCCACCCTTCCCGTTGCCGACGACGAGCCCAGCCACGCGGCGCGAGAGGCCGTCCACCCCTTCCTCCTCGTCGCTCTCGCTCTTGGCCGCGACCGCCGCCTTCTCCTCCTCAGAGAAGAAGTCATCATCCAAGAACTCGTCGGGAAGCCAGAGCTCCGCGCCGCCAGCGGTTGGGCACTCCTCCGCCATTCCGCCAAGGAAGGACACGCCACTCTGCATGCTTGGACGGAACGAGACGGCCACGAACCCGAGTAATATAGCACGCCTGCCCGGTGGCCGGCCAGAAATTGCCGCTGGAGGAAGAAATAATAATGGCCAGCACGGACACGATGATGGCTCCTCCTGCCCTCCCCGCCCCCCCCTAAAACTCCTCCCCTTCTGCTTTGTGTGAGGGAGATGAGAAGGTAGAGGGGACCCCGGACGGCAAAGCCCCAGCGATATCAGATTTTGTTATCTGCCCCAGCCAAAGACGACGGACGCGGACGGGGAGGGGGAGCCAGCGAGAATGTCGAAGAGAGGGCCTCGCGGAGGGGGAGTGGAGGGAGGTCAAACTACTCCTACCCGCTCTAGATGTGCGGGTGGCTTATAAAGCGCGCCGAGGGGAGAGAAACGGGGCATATCGCGAGATTGGATTAGCGGCGGGGCGTGTTTTCGTGCGTCTCGCGCCGTCTAACTCGTGTGGTTAACTAAAACCGGGCGGGGGCGGTGTACTAAAATTGCTTCCATTTTTGTGTGAAACGAGGAACAGGGAGGAATTCACCTCCTGTTTCGTTTTTTCACTGTTGGTACTCCTATTTCTGGCATTGGCATTGGTTTCATATGATGAGTGCTCTCACCCACCAACAGCTCCCATCCTCCAATGTGAAAATGGTAGTTCAACGAACGTTGACAGCACAGCACCATTGGTTAATAAAGGAAAGTTCGTATTTACATGAGCACTCAATCATGACCTAATCGAGTGAAACGGTCGGATTCAATGTGGGAAAACAACTTGCGAACTCGATGAAGGTCCATGCCCACCCAAAATAAGTATATGGTAAAATTTTGGCCAGTGTGAAAGAGAGGTAAAACTAGAAAATATATTGCTAATAAAAGCATCTTTGAGTTTTCTTCTTTTATTTGTTAATAATTTCTATCGCGTGAGCCGATTCAACGCAATCTATAACAACATAAAAGATGTAAAGCGCGGTTTTTTATAGATATTGTCGAGACGTAACATGCACATTGACGCACCGCGTAATGGCCGACTAGAGATTATCAGATAAGTCTAGAGATAATATTACGGGTTGGTATAATAAAATATTGCTTGCAAAGGCATCTTTGTGCATTTTTTTATTTAATATTAATTTTTGTGGCGTCCGCCGCTTGAACACAAAGTAGGACAACATAAAAGATATAAATCAAGGTCTTTATGAATGTTGTCGAAACGTAACATGCACGTTCACGCGCCGCTTAATGGCCAACTAGATATGATCAGATGAGCCCGGAAGTAAAATCTCAAACTAATATGGTAAAATTTAGCTAGTGTGAAAGAGAGGTAAAGCCATGTAATATTCCTTTAAAGAAGGCATTGTTGTGTTCTATTTTATTTATTAATTTTCATGGCGTGCGCCACTTGAACGCAAAGTACAACAACATAAAAGATATAGGTCAAGGTATTTATGGATGTTGGCGAAACATAACATGCACATCGATACACTGCAAAATGCCTAACTAAAGATGATTAGATGAGTTTAGAAGTAAGATTGTAGATAAAAATGTTAAAATTTGGCTAGCGTGAAATAGGGTAAAACCATGAGATGTTGCTAAAAAAATTGCATCTTTGTGTTTTCTTTTATTTATTATTAATTTCTATGGCGTGAGCCGCTTTAACATAAAATACGTATGACAATATAGAGAATGCAAAGCGAGGTCTTTATGGATGTTATAGAAACGTAACATGCATATCCACGCACCGCTTAATGCCTGACTAGACATGATCAAATGAGCCTGGAATGCGGACAGATATTGTAAAATTTGGCTAGCGTGAACAAATGGTAAGGCCATGAAATTTTGCTGAACAGGACATCTTTGTGTTTCCTTTAATTTTATTATTAATTTTCCATTGCGCGAACCGCTTCAACACAAAGTAGGGAAATAAAATATATAATACAAGATCTTTGTATAAAAGATATAGAACAAGATCTTTATGGATGTTGTCAAAATATAACATGCACATTGGCGTACCGCCTAATGCCAGGCTAGAGATAATCGGATGAGCCCGCAAGTAAGATTGTATTCCAATATGGTAAAATTTGGCTAGTGTGAAAGACAAGTATAGCCAAAATCTAAAATGATATATTGGTTTTTTTATTTAACTTATTATTAGTATTTATGGTACAAATGTCGGGTATGGTGCGGGTGAGGAAAATACCATCAACCATTAAACCCATAAGGGAAAATACCATCATCGATTTACATTGAGTTGTTTAGGCGAATACAATTTTGCACCCACGCCGCGCCTGCGGGTCGCCCGCAGCTTTCGAGAAACCATTAGGTGTGCTAATCACACAAGAAATATGTCATCATGATTGCATTAGTAATTATCGAAAGTTGAAAACAGACGAAGTTTCTCGTCTATATACTCCCTCCGTCCCCGAAAGCTTCAACTTCTAGAATCCGTGTCAGTCAAACTTTTCTAACTTTAACCAACTTTATAGAAAAGAGCATCAATATCTATGATATAAAATAAGTATCTTACGAAAATATATCCTATAATAAATTTAATGGTATTAATTTGGTACTATAAATCTTAATGTTTTTTCTATAAATTTGGTCAAAGTTGTAAACGTTTGACTTAGGATAACTCTAGAAATTGCAGCTTTCAGGGACGGAGGGAGTATCTCACTTCTAGCAATCCACACAGCTTCTGCATAAAGGCCTTGTTTAGTTTCAAAACTTTTTGCAAAATAGGAATAGTAGCATTTTGTTTGTATTTGACAAATATTATCCAATCATAAACTAACTAGGCTCAAAAGATTCGTCTCGTCAATTCCGACCAAACTGTGCAATTAGTTTTTATTTTCGTCTATATTTAATACTCTATACATGCGTCTAAAGATTTGATGTGACGGGAAATCTGAAAAATTTTACAAAATTTTTTGGGAACTAAACAAGGCCTAAATATTCAAGTTTTTGTAAGGGACCAAAAGTTTAGTACTTAGGTCCAAACATGTTGTTAGCAATAAGACATCAATACTTAGTTACTTGGATGTTTCATGTAATTTGGCCCTGGATAAGGGCTTTGTTTAGTTCACCCTGAAAACCAAAAAGTTTTCAAGATTCCTCGTCACATTGAATCTTGTAGCACTTGCATGAAGCATTAAATATAGACGAAAACAAAAACTAATTACACAGTTTAACCGTAAATCATGAGACAAATCTTTTAATCCTAGTTAGCCCATAATTAAATAATATTTATCACAAATAAACGAAAGTGTTATAATAGCAAAATAAAAAAAAAAATCACATCTAAACAAGGCCTAAGAGTACCGCGAGTGCGATTTAGCGCCCGCATCCAACTCACGTTTATTTCAGACGCAGACCTGATGAGACTCAGCGGGTGTAGGTTGGCACTCGCATCCCACGAGTTCAACTTCCATCCAAACTCGATGTATTGGATGAGCTTCAAGCATGATCAAAAGTAAAGTACTCTCTCTATTTCAAATTATAAGTTATTATGCTTTTTTTATAGATACATAGCCTCTATTACATATGTAGACATAAAAATCCATAATAACTAATAATTGAAATTAAAGAAGAATGAAAAAAACTTTAAGAGAGGCAACAAGGGAACATTGGTGGTAAAACGGTCTATAAGCGATAATCTTATTTTTTTCACTTTCATTATAGTTTATAGTTTGCTCTTATGCTCCATTTGATACGGCTCCACTTCACCAATGAAGTTGTTGTTTTAGCTCCACCTCCATAAATAAATTTATCGGTGGAGCCGTTTTGGTAAAACGTTTGACAAAACAGCTTTACATATATAGTTCCTTAAAATATGCTCTCACACGATGCCATATAGGATGAGGCGAAACCATAAGAAGCCATTATTTTTGGCTCCTTCTCACACTCAAAGCTTGAGAGCATGTATTTAGAGGCTTTATCAGTGGAGTTATTTTATTTTACTCCGTTTGACAGAAAATGGCTCCAAATGGCTCGTGAAGCCGCTGAAGAAACTCTACCAAACGAGACCTTACTCATTAATATTTTTTTTCAATATAAGCCTATAAACATGGAGTACACACGCGCACAGGTATACACAACAATATATCTGTGTATGTCAGCATGTCACACACACAGGAGCTAGAGTAAAGAATTTGGTCAGTGTAACCATATTAAGTGCACTAACATATAATTTTGTCATAATATGATAATCTCTCGACTAAAATTGGATCCTCGGTCATCCCACCACGAGAATTAAGAAAACCCCGTAAAGTGTCTTATTTTACAAATGAGTCTTTCCACCACGCAAGACATAGCCATCGCGAGATTGAACCAGCGCTCACTTTTTTCGTGCCATGGGCTAGAGGCTGCAGGCACGATATCGAGGCTGCGTGGCTGGTCATAGTTTCTCCGCAACCCTATCCAGCTATCCTTAACCTAGACAACCCAAGTGTGAGCACCGCTATATAGTTTAGTAGCAGCACCTCTAATGTAAATATGAAACCGACAAGTTACCGAGGTCTTGTTTACTTTCACTCTAAAACTCAAAATTTTTTAAGATTTTCCATCACATCGAATTTTTAGACACATACATAGAGTATTAAATATAGACAAAAATAAAAACTAATTGTACAATTTGGTCGAAATTTTTGAGACGAATCTTTTGAGCCTAGTTAGTCTATGATTGGACAATATTTGTCACATACAAACAAAAGAGTTATTGTAACAATTTTGCAAATAATTTCCCAAGTAAACAAGGCCGGAGAGCCACAACTACACTTGGAGAGGCGTATCTCGGGGCTCATGATAAATATTTTATTCACCGTTAGATTAGCTAGAAACTACTGTGAGATTGAAGGCAAATACCTAGATTGCATTTAGCACAACTATAGAAATATATTAGTCCTTTACTTAGACTTTGGATCTCCTTATTTAGAATATAGTCATCTAATTTTAGATCACTTTAACTCTTGAGACCGTAAATATGTGGTCTAAAGTGAACTTTAAATTGTAGCTCACCCTTTGAAAATATACTAGCCTACTAAATTACAAAGGTTAAAGTGGTCTAAAGTTCAACAAGTAACTTTAATCAACTAAAATTTAGATCACGTGATCCGAACAGACCTTTTAAGCTTTGAGTGTTTACTTCCCAATAAAATGCAAAATTTCAACTTCTTTAGAACGATGGAATACAAAATACCAAAATTTTCAGGGTTTTATCTAGTTTTATCTAAAATACAGAATTGTTGTCTGCATGAGAGCCTCTCGAGTCTCTTTTGGATTTTTTTACCTCTCGAGACTAAAATCCAAAATGAAAAATAAATAGATTTTTGCTAAAAATTTTGCATCACATTTAGTTCCATTATGCAAAAACGATGAACTAAAATCTAAATTTTTTAAGTGAAAGGAGAACTAAACACCTCCTAATTTTTTTTTCGTTTTGGTTCTTTCTCTCCGCACGGAGTTCCATTGCAGCGGATGAAATATTTTGGTCCGCCCTCTTGGGCAGCAACAGCGTACAGTCTGAACGATGGTGATGATTCATGAATAATCAGGGGCCGTAGGATTGCCGCGCCGCTGACGTGGCTCAAATCAGCAAATTCTCAGACTCTGTTGGTCTTGCCAGGGCATCCTACGTGGCAACAGGAAATTGCCCCATGCCCCCATCCGTCCGGTATGCGCCGCCGCACCCCGCACGAACTGGCTGGCGGGTGCCGTGGCCGTCCCTGACTACCTAGCGCCGGCGCCATGCTTCTCGCATCGTGCCGCAACCGCCGATCGCCAATTCGCCATGCTAATCATCGGTCGGCATGGCGCGCGGTTCCCCTCTGCGTTCTCGCTGGCGAACAGAAATAGCATGAGGCACCTGCATTTTCGGGGCCCAAAGAAACGTGTAAGCGTGGCGCCGACAACGTCGGACGCCACCGCGTACTTTTGCCGTGATCGCGCTCCGGCAGTGTTGGTGGCTAATCGCGGAAGCCAAAACGTGGCCGGCAGGGGTAGGCAGGCGCGGCCGACGTGCGCTCCAAACCTCTCGCTCGAAGAACCGAAACCACGGTCAATCTGTAGAGGTTAGCGAAATGGTGGTTACCAGACAGGTCAACAGAACAACGATCCCAGGCTCGCGACTCAACGACTATGCGTTGTTTTCTGAGATGTAGGCTTGCTTATCGAGGGTAGGGAAGAAGAGACAGAAAAGCTTTGGGTTGAGACGACGGAGAGTAGACCCGCGCGCACAGGTCGCCGATTTTTTTAGCCGTGCGAGGAGAGAGGGCGCGACTTTTCTTTGTCGAGCATATGGCTCTGTTTCCGGCACGTCGAGCGTAGCACCACCTGGCAAGCACGTCGCCTGGTTGTGTTTAGCAGACCGTGCCGTTCCCACGCCACTGCTCTGCTCGACAACGGGGGAGCGAGCCTCGTGCTTGTAAAACAAGGGGGCATGGATGGAGGATGCCAGCCAGGATGGTGCCACCCTGGAGAGCTGCTGGGGTTTGATGGCATTTGTCACCAAACCGGCACGCAAGCAGCAGGCTCCCCCGGCACCGGACATGGATGGCACCCCTCACCGAGCTGGCGAAGTGGCGACCTTTTGCTGCGGCCTGCGGGCGCGCACAATGTCGGCACTACCCCGGGCGCGTTGCGACTTTCGTACAGAAAATTCCACTCCTGCGCGACGCGGGTGTTTTTGCACCATGAATGTGCAGTGCGAAGAGATCGTGTATGATTTAGGCCTTGTTTAGTTCCGAATATTTTTTGGATTTCGGCACTATAACATTTTCGTTTTTATTTTACAAATATTATCTAATTTTAGACTAATTAGACTCAAAAAATTCATCTCGTGATTTATATGCAAACTGTGTAATTAGTTTTTATTTTCGTCTATATCTAATGTTTTATGTATGTACTCTAAGATTTAATTTGATGAAGAATTTTTTTAAAAAAAATTGGTTTTCGGTGTGAACTAAACAAGGCCTTAGCTGCCGCACTGACCGACTATTGGTGCAGCAGCTCTGCGCTTATACTACACATACCGCGGGAACTGCTTTCCCGCCATATCGTGTTCCGCTGCATCCGAAAGTTTAAGAGTTTCCCGCCAATACTTTTGGAACCTTGCAACTGTATAAGGGCTGAAATCTGATAGGATATCCTAAATGCTTTAATACTTCTACTGTTCCCAAATGAATAAATTCATAGAATATTAAAATTCGTTTTTTAAAAATTTAACGAACTTGGTTTCATAAATTTTGGTTTACAAAAATATGTTTTATGATACATCCCATTATACTAATTTGGTTTCATAAATTTTGATGTATTTTTAAAAAAAAATCAATTAAAACAAATCCACGAATCTATATTCAGGTAGTTCTCAGAGGGAATACTTTGCATGTCTACGCTCAAAAGCTGTGCAGGCCTCCCCCATGGGCGCTCTGCTGCTCCACGGCAAGAAAGCACACATTTAAGGTCGAGAGGTACAGAAAGAAACGGCGTTTTCCTGGGGTGACGAAAGTGCTTTGACCCGACTCCCTTTTTCAGCGAGGCGAGGTTGTGCTCAGCCCGCCGGACGACCTGACGCCATTTGGCATTCCCAGTGGACGAGCCCAGCCTCAACGAGAGCAGAGAGAGCAACGTGCCAACGTTGACCAGCACGGCAGCACCGGCTCCCCGCGAGTACTTCAAAATTTGAAGGACGCCGGCGCCAACTTGCAATGCCACTACGAGTCGTGCCGCGCCAATCTTTTATATTTTGCCAGTTCGCCACGCTCCACTGATCTGCCATCTGGGACAGCGATCGCCGAAGCAAGTCAAAGGATTAAGCCGTGTCTCCTGTTCTTCACGGTCCACTGCCGTCCAGCGGGCAAGTGAATACACTACTCGTAACCTGGACTGCACGATGGACACGCGTCAGGTCCGCCAAGAAAGCCGGCTCGTGACGCCGACTCGGCAACTCTACTCTCCGGATACTTGAGAGTTGCTTTCATCACACTGTACCAGTGTATCATCAGGCACTCGCCAGGCCGCCGATTATCCGAACACTCGCAGCACCATCGCATCTGGGGCCTTGTTTAATTCCAAAAAATTTTGCAAAATTTTTCAGATTCTTCGTCACATCGAATCTTTAGACGTATGCATTAAGTATTAAATATAAATAAAAATAAAAACTAATTACACAGTTTTGTCGCAATTGACGAGACGAATCTTTTGAGCCTATTTAGTTCATGATTATACAATTTTTGTCAAATACAAATGAAAGTGCTACAGTGTCGATTTTGCAAAAATTTTTGGAACTGGGCCTTGTTTTCGAAAACTGAAAAGTTTTCAGAACTGTAGCATTTTCGTTTTTATTTGACAAACATTATCTTATGGAGTAACTAGGTTTAAAAGATTCATCTCGTGATTACAGGTAAACTGTGTAATTATTTTTTATTTTCGTCTATATTTAATATTTCATGAATGTGGCGTAAGATTTGATGTGGCGAGAAATTTTTAAAAAATTTTGGTTTTTTAGGGTTGTGCTGGTTTGGCTCGTGTCGACGGGCACTCGGCGTTGTCCACAGTAACGGTTCGCCTCCGTAAACATTATCATGTGCAGCTGGTGCAGGAGCCTCCGTAAACACTCTGATGGCTGTCACGTCGTGCTCATCTCTGTGATGTGACGTCGGTCTGACTGACTGATGGGGACGTGGCGACTGCTGTGGGGGCACCGCTGCCCGATTGACCGACCCCCGAGACACCTGACGTCCTCACCTCAACGCAACGCCGGCGAGTGTCACGGAACCGGGACGGTGCGGTCGCGTCGTGGCCCCCACCACGCCACTGTTTCGTTGCCGAGCAAACAGCCGCGGTTGCCTTTTTTTTAAAAAAAAAAAACATGCAGTGAGTCAACTCTGTTGATGAGGTTCTGTTTAGTTTGCAAAAAAAATTATTTTCGTCTCATTACATTAAATATTTAAACATATATGTAATACATTAAATATAAATAGAAAAATTAATTATGTAAATGTATAAATAAAAAAATTAATTATGTAATTATATAGCTATATGTAATTTATGAGACAATTTTTTTAAAACTAATTAGTCTATAATTAAATACTAATTATGAAATAAAATAAAATAAAATATTAAAGTAGTTAAATCAAACATTCACGAACTAAATGAGGCCTCAAAGCATGGATGGCAGGATGGGAGGACATTGCTCTGCAGTAGAAAAAAGTATGTACAAGTCATTGCGGAGTACGGAGCAGGAGTCTAGAAACAAACTTCTTATAATACCTTTAATAAATGCAACTAGTATATTCACAAAATGATAATGAACTGATCATGGACATATCTTAAGAAGTTGACTAACAGCTCCTTATAAACCATATAATAAATCATTGGTCCTATTAATTAAAGCTAACATAACTATCCATACTGTCTTAATGTTGTTTATTTATATTAAAATTATCAAAACCAGATTTTTATATAGTACTAGTAGTGTTAATATTAAAATTATTAGTCATTTTCTATAGAGACAACTTTTAGATAAAGCTTCAAGCAATAACTCGTTGATGATTTAAGGCCATTAGTCTTACGTGCATGTAAAGAAGGTAGTATGAACATGTGGATATGGTCTTTGTATCGGAGCTAGATAGGATGCGAATGGTTGAGCTCCGAGTAAAGTGTGATTTGTAACGAACACAGACGTGTGAGGAGAAATCATGATTTGGTATCACCAGTAGATGATAATGTTAGAGTCTTTTTAGGTGTAGATAGATTAATATTTTTATACTATGATGTCGTGATATTGTGGGTATTTTCTGTGTTTTAATCTGTGTTTATTTATAGTTTTTAGCTCTGATTACCTTATAAAATAAGGCAATTCTATTCTTCTTAATTAAAATGCAAGGTCTTGCTATTACTTTCAAAAAATACTTTATTAATATTAGGTGCACATTAGTCAAGTCAAATATCTTATATCGTTTTCCCATCTATCTAATATACAAAACTAGCGTGAAGAGAATCCCGTCGACAGACATTGTTTTCTGCTCCGTTTATGCGTCGTGACGCCCGAACGGCCGAATCACATATTCATATTCTACCAATCTTTATCAACCTGGTACAGATATTTTTCGTTGCAACGGCGCCTTTTGGTTGTAGAACGAAACTGGATTCTTCAAACGGAAGCATAATGCTTTTCCACAAACGAAAAGCAAAGCATACTTGTTGCAAGACTGGAGCCACGTGTAAGATTTGATGCTTGGGTAATTAAGAACGAGGCGTATCTATCGCTGTAGTGCTCCAACAGAAAACTCAACGCAACTGTCCATTTTCGTCAAGTAAAAAAGAAAAGAAAATGCTAGTGTCCATCTTGCACACTTCAGTGTTCACGCAGTGCGTGATACACTGATGCTACGCGCTAATGACGCCTCGGCCCCGCTTTGAATCCTAGATCTTCGCGTGGAAGCAAAGAATTTAATTTAACTAAAATGTCGCTTTTCTCCTTTTTCACACATCTCTCTGCCTAGCGAAAATTGCGAAGTAGCCAAGTAGGTGCCGTGTTGCAGTTCTTTTTTTTTTTTTTTTGGCGTTGCTTGCGACTTCCGGCGGGCGCAGGTTTTGTAAGAGCAACTTGAACAACTTTGTTAAAATTAGTAGTTAAATTCTCTTATTTAATTATTTTATAAAATAATAAAATTCTTAAAAAATAGATCCATAATAATTTTGTTATTTTATAAAATCAGATAACTATTTTTAGTTGTTGGCTATCATTGAAAATTAGGAGATAGCTAACTTTATATTTTATAAAAACATATAACATAATTGTTAAAGTCTATTTTTTGCTATGTAAATTCTAGAATAGCTTCACCAACAATAGTAGCCAAGCTATTACAATTGCTCTAACTCAAAGTCTATCACCGCCTACTCGCAAATCATGTTGACCTAGGCTACAGTATGTTTTTTTTTTCAACATCGACTCAACTAGGATGACCGTTTAATAAGTAGTTTAGCATTTTTGTTTTATTTGATAATTGGTGTCCAATCAATGATTAATTAGATTTCAAAAGATTTCTCTTGTAAACTATTCTTCAGCTGTGTTTATAGTTTTATAAATAGTCTATATTAAGATTCTATTTGGTTGCTCCTGTTTTTTTAACTCACATCACATCCAATATTTAGATACATACATGAAGTACCTGTTAAAATTTACCCACCTCCATATCACTAGTTGTCATTGAGCACAATCCTTTCTATGGGGTTCCAATGCTTTAACTCCTATAATTCGTATCGGTTAAACTTTAAAATTTTGATAAACTTTATAAGAAAAGAACATTTTGTTCAAAAAAAGTTTAACTTAGCAAAAGTCGAGAAGTTAGCTTTGAACGACAATGACCGGTATCGAAATCCCTCGGATTTGCTGGATCCAAGTCCGGTTCGTCACTGCCTCGACCACCGTTTCGTTCTCAACGTTTTGGGGTTGCTTGGATGGAGGTCCCTCCTATCCAATTGTTCTTCCGCAATAGGGTCTATGTGCCGTTGCCGACAATTGCGAGCTTGTTCGCTTGATTGAAAAGTTGTGGCTGAAAATATTGTTTATTGATGTATTGTAAGAGAAAATATTGTTGGCTGACAAAAAGTATGTGAAGTCGATGTATTGTGACAGAAAAACACTATTGAAAGTACTGCAACATGATGTGGAATGCGGGACACATTGTTAATCTCTTTTCTCTATCTGGAATGCGAGATACATTGTTTAGTCGTAACAAACTTCTAACAATCCGATCACGATATCTCGTGGCCGGACAAAGCTTGTCCTATCCATATTGACTCACCTTATATTTTTTATAAAGCAATATTTCATTATCTATTTATCTCAACATGCAACTTTAACTAGGTAATCTACTATCATACATAATTAAAATTCACTAGCTCATGTAATTATAATATCCACGTCCGAAAGTTATATATTTCTATAAACATATAAGCTATCGAACTAGACAATACACATTCTAACATATTTCTATATTTTTTTTATATCTGTGGGAACGTGTGAGAAATCCTTTCATTTTTTTTATTGCAAAGACCCGAATCATTTGCGCCAACAAAAACTTCCATATCTGTCGGAAGATCCACCAAATTCTGCTAGTGCTAGTTGGCTCGAAAAATATCTGTATCAGAGATTTTCCAGTACGTACGTGCAACACATACGTGCACCGATAGTCTGATAGTGGGACATCACAGCCTTCCAAAATCACCTGATCACGGCGAAAAGAACAGCACAGTGCACAGCAGTCACCACCCGGTTCCACTCCACAGAGAGAAAGCAGAGTGTTGCGGCCGCCGCAAAACCGCGAGAAGATCATGCGCCAGTGTTGCGGCCGCCGGTTCTTGGCGTCGCCCGATTCGTTACCGTGCGCGAGGCCGCGGCGACCGCCCGCCCGCACGCGCGCTTTCGGTGCCATCCATTGCGTCACCGGGACAAAAGGCCTCGGCGGACTCGGACCGGTCGGATTTTTTTCCCTTGTTCGTAAGAAAAGGGGAAAGGAATCGTCGGCTGCTTAACTTTACACGACGAGCATCTTGGCAACATGCACGGTTGCACGCACAGCGCAGCGACACCCACACAACGCGGCTCATTGTTGACGGCTCCATGCTCCAGGCTTCCAGCGTTCCAGACTTCCAGTACGGCCATGTATCTAGTATTTTATTTTAAAGGCTGTCGTATTGTAGTCGAGATGGAAACAGGAGCTAAATTAGACTGTATCAAGATGGACAGTAATTCGAATAACTGTCTCAGTTACGTGCAGCTGTGATCAGCAAGGTTTGAACAAAAAAAAAAAGAGGGCCAGTGGAGCCGATTGTAAAGACTGAGGTACATACGTACGGTGGGCCGCAGCTAGCCTTGTCGTCCAATACCCTCGGTACGTCAGCGCCGCAGAGCACAGCCACATCTTCTAGACTGGCTCAATGGAACAGTGTCAGCGTCTCGTTGGCAATCAGAATACTCCTAGGCGATGACAGAGTCAAAAATAGTATATCATTCTTTGCCATTCGTACCTGAATACATCTATTGATGTCGATCCTCTGGATCAAACTAGACTATACAACTGCCTCATATTTGAATAAAGTTTCAAATGTTTGTTACCATTACGAGCTGCAAACATAAATTACACTACAACTTCTGAGCGTATAGGAGGAGACCCCCAAGTCACTAGAGGGCCTATGATATAGTAGATATATTTATATATTTAGCACATCAATGTATGAGAGGCCAATGTCTTTTCCTATTCTCGATGGAAATAGTTTGGTTTTCTCGATATAGTTTTTGAAAATTTTGCATAAGAAAAGCTCAAAGATGATTTTTTACGCAACATTGAAGCTTTATTGTTTTTTTTGAGATAAACATAATAGTTATTTTATTTTTTGGTCACACTATCGTTAACTTCTACAAACTAAACATATGGTGTAAGTTATTTTTTCATATTATATACTTCAGTGGTCATACTAAAAATTAGTTTCATGGGCCCTTGTAATTATGTCTGTCCAAAGGCCCTTAAAATTATAGAGACGGCCCTATGTTTAGGGTTGGGATAGCTATATTTGCCTGTGCTCATGAGCATGAGAAGTCGCTATAGGTAATAATAAGGCCTTTGCTTAGTTAGTAAAAAAAATTTAGATTTGGCTATTGTTGTACTTTTATTTGTATTTGATAATTATTGTTTAATTATAAATTAACTAGGCTTAAAAGATTCGTCTCACAAACTATAGACAAATTATGCAATTAATTATTTTTAAAACTATATTTAATGCTCTATACATGCATTTAAAAATTCGATGTGATGAAAAATCTTAGAATTTTTTAGAATTCTGGGGTGATAGAATCAGGCAAGGCGTTGCTCGATGGCACGGGCAATCACGGTCACATCTGCCGTGGTGTCGTCGTAGACCAAATCCATCCCAAACGGAGCCAAACGTGAGCGACCTCTTGTGTGCCGTGGCCTCTTATCTCATCTGATAAGCCGATACGATTGGTAGGATCGGTACCCAAGGTCTACCCGCTTAATTCCACGGCAGTAACTGTCCGGAATTGCTTGTCGTGAGAAAACAGCAGGACCTGAAGCGCACCAACAAATGCGCTGCTTTGCTGGTTTCAGGACGTCGTCGTGGTACATTCAACGGAGCTGTTCTGAAAAAAGACGACCTTTTTTTTTCTCTCGAAGGTGATGTGAAGTGCAATCCAAGTCTTATAATCTCAAGTCTAAACCGCCATCATAGACTGACAGAGTCTCTGTAATATAATCCGGCAAGGGCCAGGGACAAGGAAGTACGGGCACTGTACCTGCAGTTGGGCATTCGACGACGGGAAGTTTTGCCCGGCCGAGCAGCTGACGGAAACCACTAATAACGCCGACTTGCCCCGCAATCAGCCCCTAACCCCACCAAATCAACCAAAAGAAGAGAGGAGCGCACGGTCCGTACGTGTGGTAACCCGTTCTTAATGTTGCATCTGACGTAGTACTGTACGTGCACCAAATCATCATTGGAGGCATGTCGACAAGACACGACGAGAGGCGTTGCGTGTCCTGCTGTCATTCTGAACTGTCGCGGCGAATAATCTTCGGCCTCTCGAGCCCTCGGCTGCCCGTTAATGGTGCGGCGTTGTTTTTTCATTCCGGCGACCTAACCGGTGACCACCGGGCGACGACGACGAGCCCGAATGATTTGGGGGCGGATTTTTCGCCGGACAAGGACGTCCGAGTTACAGGCTAGCCGTGCCTAGTGCACACCAAGCGCTTAGCACCAGCAGCAGCAGATGGAACAGATACGGCCTCTCCATCCAAAGACCTGGACGTGCCGTGCGTGACGATGGCCGGAGACTTGAGCCACCGAAACCGCTGGAGAGATGGTGAAGTAGCGGCGGCGAGCGACCGATGGAGCTGACCACAAACAAACGCGAGTGGGACGGCTCCCCTGTTACACTTATAGCAGTGCCAGATGCTTGCTTGTTGAACAGCTGAGGCAGGTGCACCGTGCACACTACTGTCAGCCCTGATTGTGACGTGTTTATCTCTTGTCAATTGCCATATGCGGATCACCGAGGAAGATGGCCGGAGTCTTCTCATCTTCTGGCTGTTTGAGCTGACTGCTTCCTGGCAACCTGGCTTTTGTCAAGAAATTCAGAGGTTCGTTGCGGAGAGGGTTGCATGAAGACTAGCAACTTTTCAGCCCGATAATTATGTGGTCGGGAGGCTCTTAGTTTTATGTAGGCCGGGCCGCGAATACTATTTGAACGTACTCCGTACAAAACAGTCTCTGTGATGGGCTGGGCTGTGAACTACAATAACGGAAGGGAATTGTGCTATCATCACAAGCAATCTATAAAATTTAGGCCTGTCTACCGTGCACTCACGCGTTGTGACATCTGACTTACTTTTTATCTTCCACCTTGGTTCCTGATCCTTGCTGCCATCCACCATCCCGCCACGGGCACTAGTGTTCGTGGAGCTGCAACAGACCCTAACACCCGCAGCGGCCTCCCGCTTCATCTCCACCACGGCCATTTTCTTCAACTTTAGCGAGCTCGCAATTCATCATCTTCTCCAATTCCAGCAAGACCCCATGCCCCAACTGGCCCGATCGTCTCTACCACCATTAGCTCTCCTAAACCGCTCGACCACTATCCTCACCGTCTAGCAGTGGCGGAGCTAGGATTTTTGCTTGAGGTATGCCGAACAAAAAAATTTTATATACAAACGGGCAAAATTTATTTAGTAATTTGATAGAATTTCATAAAAAATATCCAAGTCGGTACACAACTATTAAGGCCTTGTTTAGTTGAAAAAAATTACAAAATAGACACTGTAGCATTTTCGTTTGTATTTGATAAATATTGTCCAACCATAGACTAACTAGGTTCAAAAGATTCGTCTCGCAAATTACAGGCAAACTGTGCAATTAGTTATTTTTTTATCTATATTCAATGCTCCATACATGTGCCGCAAGATTCGATGTGA